>OBUR01000024.1_pt1 | contig 129757 bp, 99 predicted proteins | sample 1475951 | NCBI WGS metagenome assembly OBUR01 (sample SAMEA2579957, study PRJEB22360) | human gut metagenome
AGATTATAATAACAGATTCACAATATCGTGTCAACAGTTATTTTTAATCTTTTTTTCATTCAATACTCTTACGAGTATGAACGCTCAGTTCTCTCGAACATGTTTAATAGTATATTCCATTTCCAAGCAAAAATCAACCCCCAATTTTAAATTTTTATGCCCATCCTCTATATGTATATAATAATTCAACACTCCTAGTAGACAACGAAGTTATACCTATAGCATCTTAAAACTTTCATCAAATAATATCCTTATCTCTACGCAAATAGGATGTCGTACTCTACCAATATTTTATCTCTTCATTAACCAACCCTCTCATGTGTTGAACCTTTATATCTATATTATTAACTACATCATACAAATATATGTCCCCCTATCAACCACTCATATACTTCTCATCTGAGGAACGTTGTTTTGAGTAGTAGCCTTGTGGTGTTATTATTGACTAAATTAAGCAAACATGAGAAGAGCACGGTGTGCCCCCGAACAAACATTATGAAATACCGTTTGAGAGGGGTATACCGTGCTCTCCCCTTTATCACATATAGTTAAAACCACCACAGGCTACATAGCATCACAAGAGACGATTCATTATGAAATACCATTTCTTAAAATATGTACCCTGCTCTTCCTAGATACTATCCCTAAGAGAATGCAGTTATGCGTAGTAGCCTTGTGGCGTTATTATTGACTAAATCAAGCAAACACAAAAAGAGCACGGCCTACTCCGAACATAATAAGTCTAGGTCACGTTCATATGTATCATAATCGCATATTCCCTAGAAGAGCAGGGCATGTTCCTGAAGAAACATTATGAAATACCGTTTCTGAAGGAATGTGCCCTGCTCTTCTTTTTACTTCATAGAATATTAACTGAACGTGACAACGCTATACAGGGGTATACCGTGCTCTTCCCTTTGCACTATTTAGTTAAAACCGCCACAGGTTACATAGCATCACAAGTGAACGCTTTCGCCCAGTTCGAAGTTCCCTTTACTTGTGACTACTCGATCTGTCGGATTTAACCCATCAAGTATGGTCACAGCACCATCCACTTCTAATCCAATCTCAATTGTCTTAATATCAATTGTATTTTCATCTGTTAACACATATACAAACTTACCATTCTCACCATCACGAATAACTTCTTTAGGCAAAGTAAGCGCCGGTGCTTCCACTTTCGTTTCAATCACCAATGTATAGAACTCTCCAATCGTCACTTGTCCAGATTGTACGTTAAAAGTTGCTTTCACCGTGATACTCGGCCCTGATTCGGTTCCCACAAATGTAATCTGTCCCGGCGCCTGTGTTCCATTTACATCTAAATAGACATCCACGCCACCAGTAATGCTGGGCTGCTTCAAAATAGATCCAAAGCTTTGTGGGACACTCAATGTGGCCACCACTGGAGAATCTTGTTGTATAAGAATAAGTGGCTTCCCTTCGATGGCAATCTTTCTATCTTCATTATAAATAGCTGCTACTCTACCTTCCATCGGTGAAAGCACTTGCGCTGCTGCTATTTGTGCTTGTATTTTAGCGATGGCTGCTTCAATACCCGAGGTATCCGCCCCAGATCCGCCTGAATAGGAAGGAACCGTTACCACTTGCGATTGCGCCCTCGCCGCAATCGTTTCAAACTCGCGATTCGTAATAATGCCAGCATCACGCATATATCGTGCCCTCTCCACATCCGCTGATGATACACTACCACCCACTACTGTAGTCGATGTACTCTGTTGTGGCACCCGACTCCGCGCCTCCTGCAACTGTCCTAATAGCGATTGCAACTGTTGTTGTAGTGACGTCGTGTCAATCATAGCCAACACTTGACCGGCTTTCACCATGTCACCTACTTTCACTGTGAAAGTAGACACTGGTCCCGACACCGTCGGTTCCACGCTAGCCTTATGCAATGCCGTAATATTTGCCTCATGACTGATGCGTACTGGCATTTGACGTTCCACAGGATTCATCACTTGCACCGTTTTGGGCTGCATCCACGCGAACACACCACCCGCAATGAGTAATGCCGCCACCACTGTTATATATATCCAATATTTACGTATCCAAGAATAGTTCATCATACACTCCTCTCATATAGAGAGTATTATACTACTCTTAATCAGTAATATCTAGCACACACTAGACTAGACCGTACTAGGTACTAAAAACACATTATATACCGATGGTATCTCCACATACAGATAATCAAGGCCTTAAGCCTTAAGGTAAACCGTTATCCATGGTAGCCTTGTAATACATCTATAAACCGTGCTATAATAAATGTAACAAAAGAAGAGCCATCAACGTGTGAAGGCGTTAGGCTCATCTGGAATACTATAAAATGATGACCTAACGTGTATAAGTAATGGGAATACTTATTAAATCGTTAGGTCTTTCACATATCAAAAATTACTTTTTTAAGTATGTGAGTAATGCTAATAATAAAATACCGAAACCAATTATCAAAGATAATGCTTCAAATACCGTCATATTACCCACCTCCTTTACCGAGTAAAGAAGATGAACCTAACATCACGTCAATGACTCTTCTAATTTTATATTATACTACAAAAATTTCTCGTATCGTGAACTTTTTGCTAAATAAATCTATAAGCCAACCTGTGCTATAATGAATCTAACAAAAAAGAGCCTCCCAAAGGAACGCCGTCACGCGTAGTAGCCTTGTGGCGGGCCTTTACTCACTAAATATACGAAACACAGAAACGAGCAACATGTTCCTGAACAAACATTACGTAGTACCGTTTGTGAAGGAATGTGTTGCTCGTTTCCCTTTACCCTATTTAGTTAACCCCGCCACAGGCTACATAACGTTACAAGTGACGACTTATATAGCGTTAGAAGTGATGCCCATACCTATAGACTCAAGATTATATGTATGCACTTTTTCGCTAGCTAACTGGCTCGTCGTCTCATGGCAAGTAAATAAAAATACTTGTGTATGTTCACTAATTCTTTCTATTACCTGTAACGTCAACTTTTGCCGTTCTAAATCGAATCTAACTAACACATCATCTAACAGTAATGGTAAAGATTCTACTTTTTCAGCAAATGATTCCGCCAAACTAAGTCGCAATGCCAAATACACTTGATCTCCCAGCCCACTACTCCATTTGCCTAAAGGAATCTCTCGTCCCGTTGTATCTTTTACATATGCCCCTTTATGCGTATCATCCATATGCAGAGTATAGATACCACCTGTCATGGCTTTCACATAGGCAGACGCTCTCGCCAGCATCGCCGGTTGCCGATCTATTTCGTATTCTTGTTGCGCTAGTTCCATGCCATGGTTGATGAATACATAAGTCATCCACTCTTCCAAAGCTTCTCGAAGCTCCGCTTCTAGCTGTTCTTTTTTCAACACTGCTTCGGACACTGCATGAGATGTGCTCAAGTGGCGCATAGATTCCTGCAAGGTCCCCCGCTCTTCATATAATGCCTGTAAGGATGATTCAATATTCGCTAATTCCGTTTCACTGCGGGAGTACTCTAATTCCCACTTCCCTTTATCATTGCCTTGTAAACGACGATACCACACATCCTTATGAAATTCTTTCGGTGCCAACAAATCCAATTGTCGCTGACTTTGCCGATAAATCGTCTCCCACTGCTTATATTGATCCTGTTCCAATAAGCGCTGACGATATTCTGCCGCACTCTTAGCACCACCTTTTTGAATCAACTCTTCTTGGGCTAAGAATAATTCTTTTTCTTTCTTGCTCCACGTAGCATATTCTTCACGATAGTTTTTACGCTGGCTTTCCTTTTGCTCCCACCGCACACGATTCTGCTTATGTAATTGCAATTGATGATAGACTACACGCAGCTCTACGATAGATGGCAATGTCTGCAACTGCAAGGAGCTCCACAATTTTCGACACCGATTCACAATCACATCCAATTGTTCATGATGCAAGCCCACTTGCTTTTGGTAGCCCTCAAACTCACGTAATCGCTCATGATACGCTTGATATTCTTCTTTCATGCCATAGAATGCATCATCTCGGTTCGTCTGTTTGGCCGCCTTTGGCAACCAGGCTTCCCAGACATCCATGGCCTCAGTGCCTGCCGCTTCCAAGGTTTTACCTTCCGTCACCCACTGCGCTTTCATTACTTCGTAAGCTTTAAAATGGCTTACATCCTCTTCATAGCCTTTGATTTGTTCCGCCACTTCCTGTATATCTGAAAGTAAACTTTCATACTCCTCTTCCGTAGTTGGCATAGTTCGCTTAGCTATCTCTTCCAAACTTGAGAAGTCTTTAACAGATGTGTTCGCATCTACTGAGTCTATTTTTTTCGTCTTATATTTTTGAACTATTAGAACCACACCTAGCAATACCCCTAGGATGCCCGCTATAGCCTGTATGCCAAACATATCTGCATAAGTCATATGCCAAGCTAATAGGATTATACCCAACACTACTAATACTATTCCACCTATATAGTAAGCTCGTCCCGATTTCACTATTACCTCAGGTTCAGCCTGTTGTCCTAATAGGTATGTGTTCTTGAGAGCTTCTAGGGCAGTTTGTTTTTCTTCTAGCCCTCTCACTGCATCAGCTACCTGAAGGGCCCTATCATCCTGTGGAAATGGCTCTCGACGTTGCCATGCCTCATAGGCTTCACGAACACTTCGTAATTGCCGTGCTGCTTGTTCCCCATCATGCCAATTCACATCCCTAGGAAACTCTTCTACATCACGCCAATACTTATGAGATTTTCCTATGATTGCCAGTTGCGTCTGTACTTTTTCTAGATAGAGATCTCCTTCACGGCATTCTTTTTCTAACTGTGTCCACTTAGATATCTCTTGGTACAAACTTTCAATTTCTTGCTCATACATTCCAAGCCTATCTTCCGGATCAAAGTTATCTGGTACTAGCCCTTCCTCTTTACCACGCCACACACGCATATACTCTTGGCAACGCCGAATTTCTTCATCTAATGCTAAAAATGTATCTCGTTCTAAAGGCTCATTCACATGGAATTGATGCATATGTTGTTTTGCTTCTTCTGCCCGTTTATACGTATCCCAAGCACGCAAAACACGTTCCACTTCTTGTAGATACTCCTTGCGCTCTTGCCGTTGCTCTTGCAATGTAGCTTCTTTCTGTTCTAACTCTACTAAAGAAGCTTGCCATGTATAATACTCCTGTTCTCCTTGCTGAAGTTTACGGATTTCCTGTTCTGCCTCTTGCAAACGGTCCAACAAAGCATTAATGGTTCGCTTACCAGTAGGCGATGCTACTAATAACTGACTGGCTAATTCATCTACATCTTTCACAAGTGTACCCAGAGATTCTCCGCCCTCAGCGCCAAAAAACCGAGTTCTCACGTCTACTTCCTGTATGATGTCTACCCCTTGCAGATCATCCAAAGTAATAGCAAAAATACGATCGTACGTCTTTTTATCTAGTCCTTGCCACCATAATTCTGCTGGCTCTACGGTATAGCGCTCTCCTCCTACCTCGTAAAAGTCTAGTTCTTTTCCTTTACGCCCAATATGGTATGTGTGACCTCCTCGCTCCACTAGAATATATCCATCTACAGGCTCTTCTTTCCTCTTTGTTCCCAGTAAAATACCACGAAAGGCTTGGAGCAATGTAGTTTTTCCGCTCCCGTTCGGTCCATATAACACATGTAATCCTGTATCATGGGGCTGAAATCTCCACTTAGTATAGGGGTCATATTGTTCTATATATATTTCTTTAATCTTCATGATCATTCCCCTGTAATAAACGGACTCCATCACGTCTCGCTTTTTCATAGGCAGATTGCAACATAGCCTCTGTCACTAGTCGACTATGCGTTCCTAATCGCTTCCATTCTGGGCGAGCTTTTACAATCATTTCTAGTGCTTCTATCCCCGTATGCATGGAATCGATAGCTTTCACATAATCCCTAATCATCCCCGGTGCTATACTTGGATGACTAATACTACCTAATTCACAATCGATACCGATAATATACACTCCATATTTACCTGTCTCTTCAGCATGAGATTCCTCTATCCAAGTAGCTCGAACCTTGCTATCTCGTGCCATCTCTGATAAAGGTCCTGCTCCTATTAAGCGAATCGATAACAAAATAGATATATTAGATTTCCGTAACATCTCTTTTTTGTGACGCAACATTTCTAACATCTCCAATACAGATTTTACTTGTCCTAAATCAATAGTCTCTTCAGCAAAACGGATGGCATTCGTCTCATAAAATTGCGTTTCTACAGTACCACGACTAGATACATCCACTACATAGCAACCTTTCGGCCCGCTTTCACCACGATGCAATCCTTGTGTATTTCCTGCATACACAATATATGGATGATCGCTAATAATTTGACGCTTATGAACATGCCCAAAGGCCCAATATTGAATAGGAATGCTACGCAAGGATTCCAGTGTACAAGGTCCTGTCTGATCATGCCCTTCATGGATGCCTACTGTACCATGCACCAGGGCAATGGAAAAAGGATCGCTCCGCAATGGATGGATAGTAGAGGCCATATCTTCATATTGTGTACTATGGTCAATACTCCGTCCATACAGACCCGCTACCTCTTGTCCTCGCACTAGAAGCGGAAACCGTTCCACCCATTCAGATGAAAAGATATGCACATTCTTTGGCAACGGCATATGTCGCTTCCAACTATCAGCAGGGTCATGATTACCTTGTACTACATAAACAGCAATCTGTTCCTTATCCAAACTTTCACATCCACGTACAAAATGCATCTCTGCTTCTAAAGGATGGTCTACTCCATCATATACATCACCTGTAACCAGAACTGCTGCTACACGCTGACGAATAGCTAGATTTACAATATTCTGAAAGGATGTATAGGTAGCACGTACCATGGCTGCATCTAAGGATCTGCCAAATGATTTTAAATAGCGAAAAGGCGCCCCTAAATGGAGATCCCCACATTGTATAAATCTAAATGGTATACCCATATTATAACCCTTTCCATGCCTTTGCTAATATCTGTACTGCCCGTTCTAATTCACAGGTAGGAATACCGCTAAAAGACAATAAAACCTCCACCATATCGGTGTCCACTGTATCTAACACCTTAACATCACAAGCCGATGCTAAGGCTCGTAATGCCAACTGTTCTCCATCCACATACCTGAGTCGCACCCCTGCATAGACTCCTCCTTCAGGAGCAACCACTTCATAAGTATCACCCAAATAGCGTCGCAATAAACTAGTAAAATACTTACTTTTTTCTAAATAGTGTTTTCGAAGCCGACGAATTTGTTTATTCCATTCCCCTGCATTCATATACATAGCCCATGCCAACTGTTCTAGGACACTAGCACTTTGCCCGTAATCTTTACGATGACTATGAAAGTCTTTATACAAAGTGATTGGCAATACAAGATAGCTTAATCGAATAGAAGGTGGTAATACCTTCGATGGTGTGCCCATGTAAATCACGCAATCATTTCTATCCATTCCTTGTAAGGATAATACAGGCTTCCCATAATAACGAAGTTCACTATCATAGTCATCCTCGATAATATATGCCTCTTTATGCTGAGCCCATCGCAACAATTCCATTCGTTCTTGTATCGTCATGATGCGTCCCATACTATCTCCATGAGATGGCATACAATAGACCACATCTATCTGCGCTTTTTGAAGAGTATGGATTCGCCCCGGAGAACGCATATCTAGTTCTAGCACAGAAAATCCATAGTCCTTCCAAACTGCTTTCGCAAAACTAGGACTTTGACGATCCAAAGCCACCTTAGATTTTCCTTGACGTTGCAATAAAGAGACGATCATTTGCAAAGAATTAAGAGTACCACTAGTCACAAGAATACGATCTGCTGTAGCTCTTACACCTCGTGCCTGTTGCAAATATTGATTCAACGCACCCCGCAGTTCTGGTTCCCCTTCTAATTGACCATAGGTCATAAGACGTTTCGTATCTCGTAAGGCATATCCAATAAAACGCTTCCATCGCTTAAAATCAAATCCTTCTGGATCCATGTCTCCGGTAGCAAAATTGTAGAGAATCGGAGATTTCACTGGTGAAAGACTTCCTTCACAGGACATATTCCATGTAGGATAATTCTGCATCATAGTATCACAATCGCCACCTAGAGGCTGCACAATCTCCAATACCTCATAAGGGGCCTTGTTATGAGCTTGAATATATCCTTCCGTAGCCAGTTGTAGATAGGCTTGTTCCACCGTAATCTTACTGACCCCTAACTGTGCCGCCATAGATCGTATAGAAGGAAGCCGTTCCCCTGGACGGTATAAGCCCTGCTCAATATGTACTTTTACAGCCTCATATACCTGCTCGTACATGGGAATCCCTGCATTTGCATCTAGGACAATCATCTAGGCCCTCCAGAATAACAAACCTTACGCCCTTACATGTATATATCTATCTTTAACTCTCAGTTCTTGGGCGGTTCCTTTTATTACTCCATTATCCCCAAAAATTAAGCTATTATTTCTAAAATATATTCTTACTCTCTATTATAAAAGTAAACACGAAAAATGACTACACCAAAAATTACAACGATTTTTCTCCATATATTCACGTAAAGTCTAGTGATATTTGCATTTAGCAATAAACAATGCTATACTTAGCATATAAACAAGAAGAGCTAATAACGTGTGCTGGCGTTAGGCTCATCTCAAAAGAATGCAAAATGAAATATGCCTAACGTGCTAAGGTGTGTGAGACCTTATCCGTTAGGCTTTTTCATTGTCTATTTTACTAGATCAATGAACTGAATTGCTAAACTAACAATAGAAATCATCAAGGAGATTTTTTCATATTTAGTCATAGCAACCACCTCCTCCCTTACGAGGAAGAGATGAGCCTAACAACACGTCATTAACTCTTCTACGAACCCATTATACCACAAATTCTACATATGGAATAAAATTCTATAAGCGCAGAATACCTGCATAGCAAAATAATCTCCGCTCTCTGTTAACGCTTATACTATTGACGCAAGTTAACAATAATTATATAATGTAGTCATTATGATGTAGTCATTAAAATCAAACAACTATTACGAGGTGTAATTATGGAAACTGTATCCAAATCTATTTCCTATGAAACAATCATAGCCTATGCGCAAAAAGTATTAGATGGTGGCGAGATCACTCGTGAAGAGGCAGAGCAGCTGATTCACACATCTGACGAAGACACTATGATTCTTTTAGCTATGGCTGATAAAATCCGTCAAAAGTTCAATGACGATACAGTAGACCTATGTGCCATCGTGAACGCCCGTTCCGGTAAATGCCCAGAAAACTGTAAATTCTGTGCTCAATCCGCCCATCATGACACTGGTGTTACTGTGTATCCTTTCATGGAAGAGGATGAAATCGTTAACGCTGCTAAAAAAGCGAAAGAAGCTGGCGCTATCCGCTTCTCCATCGTTACAAGTGGCCGTAACACAAACAACCCAAAAGAGTTCGAGCAAATCTTGAGCGCTCTCACTCGTATTCGTAAAGAAACTGGGTTAGAGATTTGTTGCTCCCTTGGTTTATTGACTTACGAGCAAGCCGTGCAATTAAAAGAAATTGGTGTGACACGTTATCACTCCAACATCGAAACAGCACCAAGCCATTTCCCAGACATTTGTACAACACACTCTTATGAAGATAAAATGTTCACTATCTCCAATGCACAAAAGGCAGGCATTCGTGTTTGCTCCGGCGGTATCTTGGGATTGAATGAAACCAAAGAGCAACGTGTTGAAATGGCATTCGAGTTAAAACGATTAGGGGTAGACTCCGTTCCTTTGAACATTCTTAACCCTATCAAGAACACACCATTCGAAAACAATAAACCAATTCCTCCATTGGAAATTCTTCGAACCTTTGCTGTGTTCCGTTTCGTATTGCCAAAGGCTTTGATTCGTACGGCTGGCGGTCGTGAAGTGAACCTTCGTGACTTACAATCTTACGCATTAAAAGGTGGTTTGAACGGTATTATGGTGGGTGGTTACCTAACAACAGCTGGTCGCTCTCCATTAGATGATCTACAAATGATCAAAGACTTGGAGCTCAACCTTAACACCGTGCAAGAAGCATAATCCTATCACTGTAACAACGAAACTTTTCATTACCTATATGTCTCAATTAGAGAGCTGCAACCATATAGAACTTTCAAATGAGAACAGGGGACCCGATTCCATCGAATCTGGGTCCCCTGTTTTTTAATATATATTCGATTTGCTAAACAATGCGCATCACAGAACGTGTATCCTATATACTATTAATCCAATCAGAAAACAGCCATATACATTCTATTCCAATCGAAATACATCCACACTATAGAACTGCACTCCGCTTACACTATAAAATATTTTCTAGAAATTATAGTATTCCTAGTCCATGCAACACTGGCTCATACACATAATACAAGAACAACCAGGTCCCCAATCCTGCTACGCCGCCTACGAGGGCACCGTTAATGCGGATCCAAGCAAGGTCTTCTTCCACCTTACTTTCAATAAAATGGATGAACCGTTCTGTACTTAAGCTTTGTAGTACTTCACGGATGATGATACCGATAAACCCATGGCTCTTCGAAGCAATGTGCAGCATAATATGAGTTAAGGCTTCTTCTAACCGTTCCACCATGCCCGGCTCTTCACAGTAATGATTCCACAACTCTTGAAAACTCGATTCCAACGCAATGGCCATTGGCGATGTCCCATCCGCAGATACCATGCCTTCACGAATCCGTGGGCATACATACTCTTCTAACATGAGCTCCCAATCTTGCACATCGATCCACTGTTGAATAGCATCGTCCAAGGTCTTTGTGATGCTTCGGTTCGACGCCATATGTTGCAAAGGTCCTACCCATTGATGCAACCACACGAGGCGTTCCGTACTGTTCGGCTGTTTCCAGCGCTCCAACATTTGATGCACTTCTTCGATGATGGCCCGTGCCATTTCTTGGACGTTCACGATGTTCAATCCTTCTGAAAGTCCAATGAGCATGGCAGACACTACATCTTTCTTGCGCTTTTCGATTTCTTCCTCAATAACCGCTTCTAGCCATTGCTGTGCCTTCGGTGTATACAGAGCCCTCTGCAAATAGTCGATGCCGCGAATGACCACACTTTCATAACGATTGTGCTCACACACATGTAGTAAAGTCTGTTGCATAGGACCGATAAAAGACTGATTATGCAAAAATTTCCGCAACCGTTGTGCACCCCATTGGGCCCACTCCCGATCACTACGTCGCTCCCACAACTCCGACAGCACGGTGGCAATCCCTTGGCGCACCGTATTCCGTCCTACATCACTACGAATATATTGGTCTATAAACGGTACAAACTGTACCCGTTCAATAGCCCTTTTACATTGATCATAGGTGAGAAGTTTCGTATTCACCATGCGGATAATCCCCTCAATAAGGCGATTCTTATTCCGCGGAATCAGTTCAGTATGAAAGGACACACCCAAAGGTTTTCGAAATAAAGCAGTCACCGCAAACCAGTCCGCTACGCTACCGATGAGGGCCGATTGGACAAACCAATACAAACCATCATACCAAGGAGCTGTGATATACCACTGTCCCCACCACACCAAGCCAAACAAAACCGCCATGGTGAGCAGCAAGCGATTCGCATAGGTTGTATAGGGCGTTCTTGGTATTTCTATAACACGAGGGCTCATACAATCCCTCCTTTCAGCAAGGTCAATCCGTAGAAGAGACCGCCTAAAATAGCACCTACCAAGGACCCATTAATGCGTATCATCTGTAAATCATAGCCCAATTTAGATTGTAATATGCGGGTAATTTCCTCTGCCGTGAATCGATTCATCTCGCGCACGACGATCTGTTCAATCCAAGGGCGTACGTAATTTAAGACATGCAACAATTGGAATAGAATAAATCGCTCTGCCTTACGACCTTTCACAGCATTCGTTTCCAAGCGCTCAAAGAAATGATATAATTCCGCTTCTCCTTGCTCTACATAGCGCGCTAAGTCTAAGGTATCTTCCAACACATAGCCGTCTTCGATGAACTCCCGGAACCAAGCATTTTTTTTATCTTCTAATTTCCGTTGCCACTGTCCATTCTGTGCTAGTTCATCCACAGCCCACCGAGCCTTCGTGTATACCGCAGACCCCAAGGGCGACTGCAAGGATTCTTGGCTCATTAAATAAGCACAGCCTTTCACCTGTATCATGTGTGTAATGTATTCCGGTGAAAGTGACTCCCCACCTAATGCTAATGCCAATTCTCGCAAAAATGAATGGTCTGCATAGCGATTCATCACAGAGGATACTAGCCCTAATAAGTAGGGGCGAATCCCTTCCGCCGCTAGCAATCGTTGAAGCATACGGTTGATGTGCATCCATAGCACCTCTGCTCGTTCTCGTTCTAACAGTTGACGACACAAACTAACCACAAAAGGTGTCACTCGCCAAGATTCCACACCATTCTTGATATGCCCTAGCAATTGTTCTTGCAGTAAATTTTCTTTCACATGGGGCAACACATGGTCTTTCAGTTCCTCAAAACACACGTGAACATATCCCCGACCAGTGGCACTATTCATAAATGACACAATCCGCCCTGGTACACGTTCCTGTTTCAGTACCTCGTACATATGAGATACCCGAAGGAGTTCGTCCACCATCATATGCCGTGCCATTTCCACGAACCGTTCCTTATTCCTAGGGATGAGCGCCGTTTTGAAAGGAATCCCCAAGGGTTTCGTAAACAGTGCTGTCACCGCATACCAGTCAGCTAAGCCACCAATCATGGCAGCCCCTGAAATATGCGTGATGAGACCCCATAAAGGATCTCTATGCAAGGGATAGGAGACTAAGAATATGACACTCATCAGTACTAGTAACGCCGTTGCTCCATGACGTTGTAACCACACTGTCATTTAGTTCACATCCTCTATTACATCACCCGGTTGTTCCGGAATCCAGCAACGTTGGTTTGGGTATGTGTGGCGGAATGTTTCCGAGGGCACCCAAATAGATCCATTGGCATGCATAGGAATAAATAGTTTCGTGTTCATTATACCTAACACTTCTAAGGCTCCCCACTCACGAGCTACTTCTAATCGAGCATCTACAGGAAACATCATAATATCCACAGACAAACCTATTAGAGGTGCAAATTCTTTCTCCTTTAACGCTTTTGCCTCTGCAATATTCTCAGGCGTATCTCCAGACCAATGCCACCAGTTTAAATCTCCTGCGTGAAAGATGCGATGCGTACCTGTATCCACCAAGAATGAACCGCCTTCATCAGTGGAACCAAACATGGTGACAGTCAGATTATCTGATTCTAATGTGTCGCCTACTTTCATGGAGTGCAAAGAAAACACATGTTGTACCAATTCTTCTGTTAGATGTTTCTCTGTCATATTTTGGCCTTGATTAGAACACCCTTGTTTGATTCTTTCTAACACCAAACTAGCTTTCTCAGCATCTTGCTTATCCCCTGCTGTCTCCTGCAATTCCTTGAAAATATCTCGCAAAGCTGGCACATCTTCATGGTACCAAACACTGTGTATATATGGTAAATATTTGAAAATTGATTTCACGTAATGGTCATGATGGATATGGGATACAAAAACATGTAACTCGTAACCTTGTGCTACTAATGTATCTATCACTCCGGCTGGATCTTTCCAGTAATCAAATACATAGGCCCGTCTGCCATCTTCAATGACAAAACCGCTATGTTCTAAATAGGTAACTTTCATATTAACTCCTAATTGATAATTTTATTGATTACCTTCATTATAACATATTTTCCTTTTCACATATATAAAAAGGCAATCTGTCACGCCCAATCAACCTACAAAAGATTAGAAAACGGATTGCCCTTTTATTAGTAATTACTTTATTTTTCACATTACGAATATTATTATGATATACTATAGCCATGAGAGTCTCTAACGTGAGTTAGGTTCATCTTTCTTACTTAGTAAGGGAGGTGAGTAATATAACCGTATTCGAAGCAATTTCTATCATGATTTTATTCGCTATGTTCCTATTAGCATTACTCACTTATTTGAAGAAATAATCTTTAAATATGTGAAAAGCCTAACGCTATAATAAGTATTCCTACTACTTATGCACGTTAGGCCCATTCTATATCCCAGATGAGCCTAACGCTACCACCACGTTATTGGCTCTCTTTTTATATTCCCATTATATCACATGTCAGGTAACACTAAAAGCACAAATTAGAAAAACCCTCCCAAGGTATGCACCTCAGGATGGTTTTCTTGTGAAAGTCTATGACCTTTCGTTGTGGGGAATAGAATTGCTTCTATTATTTAATACCCATGTGAGCCATAAGCATTTTAGGACTTCTTTCTCTGAGGAACGCCCTTAGGTGTAGTAGCCTTGTGGCGTTCCTTACTGACCGAATCACATAAACACAAGAAGACCGCAATATACCTCCGAAGAAACATCATGAAATGCGTTTCTGAGGGGGTGTATTGCGGTCTTCCCTTTATATTATTCAGGTAAAACGCCACAGGCTACATAACGTAACCAGAGACGACTTAGTTTGCTTCCACTGCAGCAATCGCGCAAAGGTCAACGATATCACTTACGGAGCAACCACGGCTAAGGTCATGGATTGGTTTTGCCAAACCTTGGATGATTGGTCCGATAGCAGTAGCGCCAGCAAAGCGTTGTACTAATTTGTAACCAATGTTTGCAGCTTGTAAGTCAGGAAAAATCAAGATGTTAGCTTTACCAGCTACTTGAGATCCTGGAGCTTTACGTTCTGCTACAGATGGAACGATGGACGCATCTAATTGCAATTCACCATCGAATGCGAAGTCTACGTTACGACCTTTCAAGTCTTCTACAGCTGCTACCACTTTATCAACTTCTGGAGAAGAAGCAGATCCTTTTGTGGAGAAAGACAAGAAGGATACGCGAGGTTCTTTCATACCTGCCACGGAACGAGCTTTACCAACACTGGATTCAGCGATATCAGCCAATTGTTCAGATGTTGGGTTAGGAATAACGCCGCAATCGGAGAAAATCAACAATCCGTTATCGCCGTATTCTTTTTTATCAGTGATCACAAGCATAGAGCTGGATACAGTTTTCAAACCAGCTTGTGTACCTACTACTTGGATAGCTGCACGAAGTACGTTTGCTGTAGGGCTAGCAGAACCTGCTACCATGCCGTCAGCCAAACCTAAACGCACTAACATAGCACCGAAGAATAACGCATCGCCAGTCATAGTAGCATGTGCTTTTTCAGGTGTCATGCCTTTTTTCGCGCGCAATTCTACAAATGTATCTACCATTTTGTTTAATTCGCCGAATGTAGCTGGGTTGATGATTTCAGCACCTTCCAAAGATACACCAGCTGCTGTAGCTGCCGCTTGAATTTTATCTTCTGCACCAACCAATACAGGCACGCAGAAACCTTCTTTCAAAATCGCAGCCGCTGCTTCGATGACACGGCTATCTTCGAATTCTGGCAATACAATTTTTTTACCCAAGCCTTTTGCTTGCTCTTTTAAACTTTGAATTAAATCCATGGTATGTCCTCCTTTTAAGACCCATTTCGATATATCTACGCTTTATTATACTATAACTAATTTTGATGTTCAAACCGCTTCATATAGTTATGATGAAAGTATACTATCTACTTCATTCATACTAAAACTGCTTCGGTATAAAACCAAAATGTTGCAATGCTTTATAAATTCCATCATCATAACAAGATGCAGTCACATAGTCAGCTTTTTCTTTCAGAGCATCACGGCCATTCCCCATGGCAATGTTCAGCCAGTCTGGTCGGAACATGGACAGGTCGTTATAGCCGTCGCCGAATACGATGACATCTTGATAAGATGCACCAAAGCCATCGATCATTTTCCGAATCCCATAGGCCTTATCCATAGGTTCAAACAAAATGCATCCTTCCCCATAGCGAATTAAATCCTTCGTCATGTGCACGATGCCACGGCGCTGTTCCTCTTCTTCTGTAATGAATGCATAGACCTTGTAAAAGTGTTCAATATCCTCAGGTACCAAGTCTGGTACGACTTCATTTTTTATCTTCTCCCACTTCGGATCCCATGCTAGGACACTTTCATAAGGAGTAATGCGAACAAATTCGTTTTTATGTGTGACCCCCCAAGGCACATTATGGCTTGTTAAATACTTAAGATACTGAACACAGCGGTCCCGGTCCATACCCTGCATCCATTGCACTTCATAATCTTTCGTAATGCTATAGCCACCATCGGCCACGAAGTTCGGGGTCTTTGCCATCTTGGCAAAACGCATAGCATCGGCCTGTAAACGGCCTGTAGCAAGCGCCACGTGATGCCCTGTATCCTGCAAATACTCCAAGGAGTACTGCGCACTTTCAGGAATCGTTCCATCGGGCCAAACCGCTAGGGTATTATCAATATCGAAGAAAAAATATTTCTTGTCCATCCGGTCCTCCTCAGCGCAAGTGCTGCTCTTCATCCCAACCATGTACCAACTGAAAGCGATCTTTCTGCTTCACATCAGGATATTTCTCATGGTCCACTTCACTAGCAAACATCACTAGGGGACGTACAAATGTTTTCCGCTCACCATACAACTGTTGGTACACTACATGAGGCTCATCTGTTTCGGAATGAATAGCAATATCAATCACATAATATAACATGCCTTTGAAATGACGATATAAACCGCCTACTACAATTTCTTGCATAGGTATCCTTTCTTATACTTATATAACGTATACAATAGTATATAGTATAGTGTTATAACACATCATCTTTCGTAGAACGAAAGTACTTTCAATATTCCAAGTATTCCATATCATACATATAGTATACACTATTCCTCTAACGATTTATATAGCTTTCCTTAGTACTATAGCAGGTAGTTTTTATAGTGAATACTATAGGATAACACATGTATCCAATATAAAAATAGAGAATGATTGCCTTCTGACAAATCATTCTCTATCATTTCAAATAGGATACTACAACCCTATGAATCTCTCAATTATTTTAAAACATGAGATAATTCTTTATTTGTTTCTTTTACTGTTTGTTTTGCAGTGTACCAAACAAGTTCGTTAATGTAATAACGAAGTTCTTCGTTATTTACAGTCATTGCATTATTGCTTGCTGCAGCAAGAATTGCTTTTGCAATATCTTCGCCACGAACAGTTTCACCTTGTCGATCCAATACTGCTTTTACATTGGATAATGCATCTTGACGCACATTGCGTAACACATTCCAACCATAGCTATTGCTATAACCATTTACAGCTTCTGTAGCCTTTTCATTATCTTTATTAAGGAATGTTTCATAGTTACCAGAATGTTCGTATTTGTTATCACCATTCCAGTTATGTGCACGTTTGAAGAATTCCACACGGTTAGTTAAGTTGCGATCTAATACAGTAAAGAAGTCTTGGTTTACATCATGTTTAACAAAACGATCTTGACGATCTGTCAAATGTTCACCAGCTACTTGGCGTTTTACCAAATCTTGACGAACTTCATGAGCACGTTCCAATACTTTACCTAAATCTTCTACAGCTACCACTGTTTCTTGCATTGGTGCTACTAATTCATAGCCCATAGCTACGCCTGTTACGTTTGCTGGATTCTTTTGGCTATACAATTCATCGCTCATAGCAAAGCTAGAGCCTACTGTTACTAATAATGCTGCTGTTAAAATTGCTTTTTTCAATGTTATTCTCCCATTTCAAACATTACATAATATAATTCTCGTTTAGTATAAGTGTAAGTCAATAATACATATTATACACTATATCGATACCTTTTGTATACTATAATTTTCGATATACACTAATATTTTATCAATAAATTGCATGAATTATACAGAATTGATAAAGGGCTGCAATACAATATGTTATTACATATCCATTGCAGCCCTTGTATCTTAGTTCACAGATTTCTACTTCATTCTTCTAAGAAGCATACCTCTATAAGAAAGATTAACCTTTCTTCACATATTGAAGTACTTCCGCTAATTGTGCTTTTAAGTTATTAATTTCATCTTTTTGCACTTGGTTTTGTGCTTCTAAGGCTGATACTTTATCTTGTAAAGTATAAGAAGAACTGATAGGACCTTGACGGAATGTGTCTTTTACTGCTGTTTCATCTGCACGGGATCCAAATTTCCAGCTCACACCTGCATTCGCCATTAATTCATCACCACGGCTACCGATAGATGCGCCTGCATGGAATAAGGTAGACTCATTTTTGTAATGTGCAATACCTAATGCTAAGGCAGCTTCACCTTTATATGCACCCACACCAGCCATAATTGTTGTTGGCTCTAATGGATCATATTGTAAGTGACGTAATGCACCCATCGCTGCAGCTTGTGCACCCATACGGTTCATACGCATATTGATGTTATTGGCTACACCTTTTAATTGAGATACGTTAACTGCATCTGTATCAGCTACACCTGGTGCTACATTAGATATCACTTGGCCACCAGCAGAAATATTAGATTTCATTACTGGTTCACCTTTTTCGTTGACTACCGGATTACCTTTTTCGTCTCGAACAATAGTAGGAGCTCCGAAAGATACTATTTTTGTAGGATCTACTTTTGGATTACCATCTTTATCAAACATTGGTTTTTTAGTGTTTGGATCTTTCAATATTGCTGTTTCAGGAGTGATGGATACGCCATTACCAGTAATCTTAGTGGATGTTCCATCTGGGTTCTCAAAGTGAGCAGAACTCATTTTTTCTAAATCTTTAGCTAATTGAATAGATAATTTACCATTGTCATGGAATACGCCAATATTGCCTGTTGTTGTATCTGCTTTCGCTACTGGCTTACCATTTTCACGGTTACCACCTGTAAATTCCATAGTGGAATTCAACGGTTTACTGATAGTTTCCCCATCATCACCTACAAAACGAAGGCCGTCATCCATAGTCGCCACATTACGAGGCTTACCATCTGTACCTGTGTATTGGATACGATCCATAGTTGGCGCATTTGGAATTGGAGTTTTACCTGCTTTTGGTGTGACTACAGTTTTTCCATCTTTTACTTCTACTGTAACATCTGCAGGTGCATACCAGTTACCATCATTTGCACGAACTGCATCTTTTGGTGTATTTTCCAAATCAGCTGGTGCTTTTGCTGTAGAAATATTTACTTGAGAAGCATCTTTTCCATCTTTACCAGCATCTTTCAATGTTAAAGTACCTTTACCATCTTTAGCTGTAGCAGATACGCCATCGTTACCTTTAGCGTCTTTCACAGTCATAGCACCGTCTTTACCAGGTGCCACGTTAGCTACGTCTGTCGCTGTTAATGGTGTAACAGGTTGTACTTCTGGAGCTGGTTGACCGTCTTTCACAATTGCATTTGTTTTAGGATCTTTTGCAGAGCCTGCTGGATATGCTTTACCATCAATCATCACTGTATTTGCTGGATATGGTTTACCATCGATGAAAGTAGTACCTCCTGGATATACTTTTCCATCTTCTACCAACGCGTTTTCAGGATAGTATTTGCCATCTACTAATTTCAATGGGTTACCATCTTTATCTTTCGCTGGACCACCAGTTGTTACACTGTCGATATGAAGGTCACGGTTTACATCTACTTTCACATACGTTGTAGTAACTGTAGTACCATCTCTATCCTTTGCTGCATCCACTGCCATAGATACTGTTGTATTCGCACCATTTACATATTTTACGTTATCCTTAGGGTTAACTCTTTCATATGTTTTAGCCTTTTCACTGAAAGCTTTATCTGTAGAGCCAATACCAATATTCCAACCAGATTTTTGGATAGCTGTCGCTACAGAATTACCAGTTACATACGCATTACCATCATTAGTTACAGTATCTGTAGGAGCTATTGTGATTTCAGTCTTCGTAGCTTTACCAGTTTTAGGATCTTTTGTGTAAATTTTACCATCTTCACCACGAACAGCATGTGTTTCAGTACCATCTGCATTCGTAATAATTACATCGTTTGTTACACGACCTTCTTTTAAAGCTACTGTAATTTCACGAGTACCATCTTTTAATGTTTTACCTGTTATTTGTACGCCGTTGCTACCTTTAAACTCAACTTTATTAGCATTACGCATTTGTTCAACATAGCCATTGTCATGCGCGGCTACTACAAAGCCTAAGTTTTGTAAATCACCTACTGTAGCTGCATTGTTAGGGTTAGAGTTTTCAAAGTTAATCAATCCTGCTTTATCAGCATTTTCTGGTTTTTCCTCTGGGAATTGTTCCTCTGCATTAGGCTTAGGTTCACCTTTTTCTAAATCACTAGCTTTATACCAGTTACCATCATTACCTTTTTCAAGAACATCACCAGCTTTATTTTTTGCTACCAATGGGCTAGCAACAGGTGTAGCATCCTTTTTCGGTTTACCATTAGGCTCTACTTGATCTGCTGGATACCATTTACCATCATTCGCTAATTTTACATCATCTGCAGGTTTGAAAGTTTCCGCACCATTCGCTACATTACCCAATTGTGTTGGAGTCGTAGTTTGATTGTTTGGTGCATCTGCTGTATTAGCAACATTAGGGTTAACCATATTAGATTTCAATGGATCTTTTGCTGTATCAATTGGTTGAATTACATTACCCGCTTCATCTAATAAGTCACCATTTGGAGCTGTTTTAACAGCTGGTTTACCATTTGGACCAATTGGTTGACCTTTTTCATTTACTGGATAATATTTATCGCCCACTTTAGATACTGGTTTACCATCTGCTGTTGTATATGTAATTGGTAATCCTGTTACATTGAAAGTCACATCGCTTGTTGTGCCATCTGCTGCTGTAGTTACCACTGCAGTTGTATTACCACCGTTTACAAAGTTTACAGTATCAAATGGTTTCACAAAATCACGAGCTTCGCCATTATTTTGTAAATTCCAACCAGCATTTAATACATCAGATACTGTGGCTGCATTGTTACCAGCAAAGTTAGGGTTAGGTTTTCCATCTTTTGTTGGTTTCAATAAGTCAGCTGCTTCCGTTGCTGTCAATGGAGCTTTGTTGATATTGTTTACATCTCCTGCGGTTCCTTTTTCTGTACCATCAGGGTTTGTAACTTTTTTATCAGCATCATTCACTGCTGGGATATTGTTTTTCACATTATTCAATGTTGTTGGAGCGGTTGTACCTTCAGGACCATTTAGAGATGTAATCACATCACCTGCTGGTACTGTTTCATCTCCTGCACCTTTTCCATCTGGAGTTGTATGGTAAGTTACATTGCCATTTTCATCTTTTACTGGATATACTTTTTTACCATCTTTATTGGTATAGTTCACAGGTGTTTGTGCATTATTCGTAGATACTTGGTCATCTACTTTTACAGTGATAGTGCGTACACCGTTCTCATCTGTTTTACCAGTAACACTCGCTGTACCTTCACCTACGAATTTCACTTCATTAGCATTACGTACTTGATCAGAGTAGTTATTACCTTCTGCAGATACAATCCAACCTAAGTTTTGTAAATCACCTACCGTAGCTGCATTATTAGGGTTAGACTTGCTGAAGTCAATCAAACCTGCTTTACCAATGTTAGCTGGTACGTCTACTGGTGCTGCCCCTGTTTTAGGTTGACCATTAGGTTCTACTTGATCCGCTGGATACCATTTACCATCATTAGCCATTTTTTTGCCATCTACTGGATCAAATGTATTAGCACCATTCGCTACATTGCCCAATTGAGTTGGACTTGTCGTTTGGTTATTTGGTGCTTCCTTAGAGTTAGCAACATTTGGATTCACTAAATTGGATTGTAATGGATTTGCTTTTGTATCGATTGGTTCAATAACAGTACCATCTTCTGTAACTGGTTTACCTTCTGCATTAGTTTTTACAGCTGGTTTACCATCTGGAGTAACTGGTTGACCTTTTTCATTCACTGGATAGTATTTATCACCAATTTTAGATACTGGTTTACCATCTTTATCTGTGAACGTCACAGGCAATCCTGTTACATTGTATGTAACATTGCTTGTTGTGCCATCTTCATTAGTAGTTACTACTGCTGTTGTATTAGCACCATCCACAAAGTTTACAGTGTCATATGGTTTTACAAAGTCTTTCGCAGTACCATTGTTTTGTAAGTTCCAACCAGCATTCAATACGTCAGATACTGTAGCTGCATTGTTACCAGCAAATTTAGGGTTAGGTTTTCCATCTTTTGTTGGGTTCAATAAGTCAGCTGCATCTGCTGCTGTAATAGGAGCTGCTGTATTGTTTTTACCGTCAATTGGATTACCATCTACATCAGATGCTTTTTTATCAGCATCATTTACAGTTGGCAAATTACTTTTCACATTACCCAACTGTGTTGGAGTCGTAGTTTGATTATTTGGTGCACCTGCTGTATTAGCAACATTCGGGTTAACCATATTAGATTTTAATGGATCTTTTGCTGTATCAATTGGTTCGATAACAGTACCATCTTCTGTAACTGGTTTACCTTCTGCATTAGTTTTTACAGCTGGTTTACCATCTGGAGTAACTGGTTGACCTTTTTCATTCACTGGATAGTATTTATCACCAATTTTAGATACTGGTTTACCATCTTTATCTGTGAACGTCACAGGCAATCCTGTTACATTGTATGTAACATTGCTTGTTGTGCCATCTTCATTAGTAGTTACTACTGCTGTTGTATTCGCACCATCTACAAAGTTTACAGTGTCATATGGTTTTACAAAGTCTTTCGCAGTACCGTTGTTTTGTAAGTTCCAACCTGCATTCAATACATCGGATACAGTGGCCGCATTATTACCAACAAAGTTAGGGTTAGGTTTTCCATCTTTTGTTGGGTTCAATAAATCAGCTGCTTCCGTTGCTGTCAATGGAGCTTTGTTGATATTGTTTACATCTCCTGCGGTTCCTTTTTCTGTACCATCAGGGTTTGTAACTTTTTTATCAGCATCATTCACTGCTGGAATGTTGTTTTTCACATTTTTCAATTCTGTTGGGGATGTTGTACCTTCAGGACCATTGATAGATGTAACAACATTATTATTTGGAACAACTTGATCATTATCACCTTTTCCATCTGGAGTTGTGTGATATGTTACAGTGCCATCATCACCTTTAATTGGATACACTTTGTTACCATCTTTATCTGTGTATACTACAGGAGTCACAGCATTATTGGTAGACACTTGGTCGTCCACTTTTACAGTAATTGTACGTACACCTTTATCATCTGTTTTACCAGTAACTGTAGCTGTACCTTCACCTACGAATTTCACTTCGTTAGCATTACGTACTTGATCAGAGTAGTTGTTTCCTTCTGCAGATACAATCCAACCTAAGTTTTGTAAATCACCTACAGTAGCTGCATTATTAGGGTTAGAGTTGCTGAAGTCAATCAAACCTGCTTTACCAACAGTATCTGGTTTTGCTACTGGTTGTACATTCTCTTTCGGTTGACCATTTGGAAGTACGTCCGCTGCATTATACCATTTACCATCATTACCTAATTTTTTATCCTCTACTGGATCAAATGTATTAGCACCATTCGCTACATTACCCAATTGTGTTGGACTTGTAGTTTGGTTATTTGGTTTTTCTTTTGTATTTTCTACATTAGGATTCACCAAATTAGATTGCAATGGATTTGCTTTTGTATCGATTGGTTCAATAACAGTACCATCTTCTGTAACTGGTTTACCTTCTGCATTAGTTTTTACAGCTGGTTTACCATCTGGAGTAACTGGTTGACCTTTTTCATTCACTGGATAGTATTTATCACCAATTTTAGATACTGGTTTACCATCTTTATCTGTGAACGTCACAGGTAATCCTGTTACATTGTATGTTACATCACTTGTTGTGCCATCTGCTGCTGTAGTTACTACAGCTGTTGTATTCGCACCATTTACGAAGTTTACTGTATCATATGGTTTTACAAAATCACGAGCTTCGCCGTTATTTTGTAAGTTCCAACCTGCATTTAATACATCAGATACTGTAGCTGCATTGTTACCAGCAAATTTAGGATTTGGTTTTCCATCTTTTGTTGGGTTCAATAAATCAGCTGCATCTGCTGCTGTCAATGGAGCTTTATTGATATTGTTTACATCTCCTGCAGTTCCTTTTTCTGTACCATCTGGATTTGTAACTTTTTTATCAGCATCATTTACTGCTGGAATGTTGTTTTTCACATTTTTCAATTCTGTTGGACTTGTTGTACCCTCAGGACCATTGATAGATGTAACAACATTATTATTTGGTACAACTTCATCATTATCACCTTTTCCATCTGGAGTTGTGTGATATGTTACAGTACCATCATCACCTTTAATTGGATATACTTTCTTACCATCTTTATCTGTGTAGACCACAGGTGTTTGTGCATTATTTGTAGATGCTTGATCATCCACTTTTACAGTGATTGTACGAACGCCTTTATCATCTGTTTTACCAGTGACTGTAGCTGTACCTTCACCTACGAATTTCACTTCGTTAGCATTACGTACTTGATCAGAGTAGTTGTTTCCTTCTGCAGATACAATCCAACCTAAGTTTTGTAAATCACCTACAGTAGCTGCATTATTAGGGTTAGACTTGCTGAAGTCAATCAAACCTGCTTTGCCAACATTATCTGGTTTGGCTACTGGTTGTACATTCTCTTTCGGTTGACCATTAGGCTCCACTTGGTCCGCTGGATACCATTTACCATCATTAGCCATCTTTTTGCCATCTACTGGCTCAAATGTGTTAGCACCATTCGCTACATTACCCAATTGAGTTGGACTTGTCGTTTGGTTATTTGTTTTCTCTGTTGTATTAGCAACGTTAGGGTTCACCAAATTGGATTGTAATGGATTTGCTTTTGTATCGATTGGCTCGATAACAGTTCCATCTTCTGCAACTGGTTTACCTTCTTCATTAGTTTTTACAGCTGGTTTACCATCTGGAGTAATAGGTTGACCTTTTTCATTCACTGGATAGTATTTATCACCAATTTTAGATACTGGTTTACCATCTTTATCTGTGAACGTCACAGGTAATCCTGTTACATTGTATGTTACATCACTTGTTGTGCCATCTGCTGCTGTAGTTACTACAGCTGTTGTATTCGCACCATTTACGAAGTTTACTGTATCATATGGTTTTACAAAATCACGAGCTTCGCCGTTATTTTGTAAGTTCCAACCAGCATTCAATACATCAGATACTGTAGCTGCATTGTTACCTACAAAGTTAGGGTTAGGTTTTCCATCTTTTGTTGGGTTCAATAAGTCAGCTGCTTCTTTTGCTGTAATAGGCGCTGCTGTATTGTTTTTACCATCAATTGGAGCACCATTTACATCGTATGCTTTTTTATCAGCATCGTTCACAGTTGGAATATTATTTTTCACATTATTTAACGATGTTGGGCTTGTAGTGCTTGTTTTATCAGCTGCTGGTGTTGGATTTACTAAAGCAGTTTTTAATGGTTTTGTTGTATCAACTGGATCAATTACATTACCTTGTGCATCTAATGGTTGACCTTTATCATTCACTTTAGTACTTGGATTACCATCAGCATCTACTGGTTGACCTTGATTATTTACTTTGTAATACTTGTCGCCTACTTTTGCTACTGGGTTACCTTCTGCATCTGTGTATGTTACAGGCAATCCTGTTATATTATATGTAACATTGCTTGTTGTACCATCTGTATTAGTTGTTACAACTGCTGTTGTATTCGCACCATTCACGAAGTTTACCGTGTCATATGGTTTTACAAAATCTTTTGCAGTGCCATTATTTTGTAAATTCCAACCTGCATTTAATACGTCACCTACAGTAGCCGCATTATTAGGATTTACATAGTTAGGAGCTGCTGCATTTGTTGTATTAACAGGAGCATGTTCCGTAGTTGGAACTTGTGTACCTTTTTTAGCACCATCTAAGTTGCCTGCTACATTAGATAATGTAGTTGGTGCCTTAGTACCTTCTGGACCATTGATAGATGCAACTACATTCTCTTTAGGGATCTCATTACCTTTTCCATTTGGCTCAGAATAGTATTTAACTTCTTTAGTACCATCTTCTTTTGTTACAGTTTTAGGATATACTTTTGTACCATCTGCAGTTGTATAACTTACAGGTTGCTCAGGCATTTCTTGAGCCTCTGCTTTCACAGTGATTGTACGAATACCATTCTCTGTTTTACCAGATACAGTAACGCCACCTTCTCCTACGAATTTTACTTCGTCAGCATTTTTTACTTGATCTGTGTAGGCTTTTGTTAATTCACCTGTTGTTTTGTCAGAAGATACAACCCAACCCATATTACGTAAATCGCCTACAGTAGCTGCTGTAGTATCAGGAACAGCTGGAGTACCTGCAGTGGTTTTTAAATCTACAAGACCTTCTTTTGGTGTTCCAGGGCCATAATTTGTCAAACCAGATGTAACATTTTTAATTGTTTTTCCACCATTATCTAAGCCCTCTTTTGTTAAAGATACTGGCTTTGCTGGCGCATCTTTTGGAGTGATTGTCATACCATTGCCATCAATCACAGTGGTATCACCAGCAGCATTTTTGAAACCAGCACTGGTTAAACCTGTTAATTCAGGTTTTAAGGAATAGATAAAGTTTTTACCATCTTGTTTAATAGCAAGGTTGTTACCCGCTTTGAAAGTAACTACATCGCCAGCTTTAATTTTTTCTTCTGATTTACCTGTTTCTGTACCAGAATCAACGCTTCCAGCAGTAGCTTTCCAAGCAGCATTATTCACAGCATTTACCACTGTATCTACAGTGGCTAATTTATTTCCATCCCCTGTATTAGGAGCTGCTTTTCCATCATTACCAGTATTAATAGTACCAGTATTAGCTTTTAGTTTGCCATCTGCTGTTTTGCCAATTGTATCACCATCTGTATTTACAGAAATACCGCTTGTATTTGATGTAATAGAACCATCTGCAGCTTTGATATCAAATTTTACATTCGCACCTTTAGGTGTGGTTACAGTATTACCATTTTTTACTTCTTCTTGTTTCGTAACAGTCACTGTTGTACCATTACCATTTACAAAGTTTACTTGGTCGTCTGTACCAATACCAGCCACTTTAGTTTTAGGATCACCAGCAATATTCCAGCCTGTAGCTAATTTTTTAGAAATAGCGTTTAACTGAGAACCATTGATTGCATCCGTGGAATCTTCTGCTACACGACCAGCTGCTACGTTTTTCAATTGACGTTCTGATCCAGAGCTACCAAAGGATACTACGTCACCTTCAGCTGTATTTGTGCCACCAGCCCAGTTGAAAGTATACGCCTTATTTGGTGAGTTATCGTCAACAACATTGCCATCTTTATCATAGCTTACACTTAATTGACGTGTACCTACTAAATCAGTAGTAGAACCAGTACCAATAGCTACCGCATTTTGACGTGTTGCATGAGCACCTACACCTAAGGCTACAGAACCAATTGCCTCAGAACGAGAACCAGCACCAATAGCCGTACTTAAGTCACCTTTGGACAACGCATGAACCCCTAATGATGTAGATGCATGACCATTTTTATTTTTAGCAAAATCAAGTGCAGCTGTTTCCATAGTCAGTCCAGTTAACTCTTTATACGCTTCAGCTACAGTACCATTCGTGCTAGTTGTACCAGCAAATGTGTATTCTCGGTTTACATTTTTACCATTGATTTTTTCAATAACTGTTTTTTTAGTTACTGCGCCATTGCTTTTTTCAAAGCTTGTACTTTGAGCCGCTGCAGAGGCAATATTCGCACCACCGATCATGATGGAGGAGTCACCTTGTGCATTTGTAGCACGACCCATAGCAATCGCCCCATCTTTACCGCTTGCTTTCGCTTGGTAACCTAAGGCAATATCACCATATTCCGCCCAAGATGCTGTACCACCTGCTAAGGCATAGGCACCATTCGCTACGGAACCCATACCGACAGCTACTGCGGCTTCTGCATTTGCTTGTACCGTAGAACCCGCACCGATAGCTGTGGCACCGAAAGCACCCATACGTACTACGGAGTTAGTACCGATAGCTGTACCCAAAGCCGTTGTGGAATGGGCTTCCATACCGATAACTACGGAACCAGATTGACCATACGTGGATCGATATCCAGTTGGCATATCACGATTTACAAGTTTTTTGAATTGTCCTGCTACTGTTGTAGTGCTTTCAGTATAGGCTAAATTATAGTCATCAATGGTATTTACATTCGTTCTGTTCACTGCATCGTCTGTTACCACCTGGTATTTATTATTACGCAATTGATCTGTATCATTACCACCTAAGGCAACAACACCGTCACCAGCAACCACTTGTCCACCGATAGCAATAGATTGGTCACCGATGGCACGAGCCTCCGCACCTATGGCAGTCGCTTCATTGATATCACTTTTACGATAGAAACTTAAACCGTTTGCTATATCAGTGCTTTTTCCACTATCCCCCGTTTTATCAAGTCCATTATGTGCAAATCCAGCTTGTAAAAAGGCTTTGGTTTTATCCATCTCAACCTTTTGAGCTGCATCTTTAATATCTTGAAGCCCATAGCCTGCTTTTACCAATACATTTTCATTACTATCGGCATTTGTATTATTGTCAACTAGTTTATTATTAGCTTTACTATCCACACGAATACCTGAACCGGCTTGGAAACCAAGAGCTGTAGACGCGTTCATACGATACGACCCATTTGCACCAAATGCTGTGTAGGCACCACGACCCACTACTGTATTAGGGCGATCCGCTTTACCAGATCCTTCACTGAATGCATCACGACCGATAACCACAGTACCTTCCGCATTATTTGTGGTTTTAGCATTTTTACCGATAACAATACTAGTGTTACCTTGTGCCTTAGTCTCAGTACCAATCGCAATGGTATCTTGACCACTACTAATTGTTGCCCCTTTACCTATAGCGACAGCACGTGCCTGATTCGCATTTGCCGCTTCACCAAGGGCTACAGCGTTATCAGAACCTGTACCAGCCTGATTCAGAGCTGCACCTACTGTACTTGTTACAACAGGGCTTACCGCCATAGCCATAGCAGCAGAGCTAATAACAATAGCTTTCGCCTTATTACGACCTACACGCTTTGCTAATTCAGATACTACTACATAGCATCCCTTAGTTTTGTTCCAAACTACTTTATAAATCCGATTTAATCCCATATAAATCTCCTTTACAACATTACTTATAAACTAAGTCCTATACATCAACTACATAGAATAACTTATATTCCTCTCACCCAGTATTCTTCTACTATCAAAATAAACCTTCAGCTTCCTAAAGGTTCTTTCGTGGAAAGTAATATTTATACACGAACCATACACTCTACATATACTTGTTAGCCACGACCTAGCAAATAATCTGTTGTGTAAATCTAGTTCAAATTATTTCGATATCATTATACATGAATTTGTATACATTATCAACAACTAATTTAAAAAACTTTCACAATTTATCTGTAATCTATAGAATAACAATATTCTTACTATCTACCATTATCTTCATATACTATTCATTTATTGCATATTAATTCATTTAAGTTTTAATTTTATATATAAATAATCAATTTTAAGCAATAGTTAGCATTTTTATTCCTAAATAAAATTAGGCATCAACAGATATGTATTATTACATCCCAAGCTAACAATTTTACGATATTTATTCAAAATGTTTATAATTGAATTATTGTGTATATTATTGTAGAAGAATTTAGATGTTACATTTCCTATCTACTAAAATTTCTCCATTTATTTGCACAATTAAAATTCACACAACTCATTGTATGCCACACTCAAAAAAATGTGTATTTATATATTTTAAGTAAAAAGACAATTGTTACTACCTCTTCCCACTCTGAGGAACACCATTACGAGTAGTAGCCTTTGTGGCATTCCTTACTATCTAACTTACACAAATGCAAAAGACCGCAACGTGCTCCTGAACAAACCTACCGTAGGATCAGTTTGAGAAGGAGTATGTTGCGGTCTTTCCTTTATCTTATTTAGTTACGAACGCCACAAGGCTACATAGCGTCACAAGTGACGACACATAGCAGAACAAGTGACGATTGTATTTGATAGCAAACTATGCTATACTTGGGGTATCAAAAAGAGAGCCATTAACGTGCGGTTAGCGTTAGGCTCATCTCAAAACAACAAAATGTGATGATGCCTAACGTGTATAAGTACTGGTTATACTTATCTTTACGTTAGGCATTTTCATTATCTATTTAAATAGATCTTTAAACAGGTCAATGATACTTACTATTACAGAAATTAGATAAAGCAATAAAGTATACTTTTCATACTTTCTCATAGTATCACCTCCTCCTAAATTAGGAAGAGACAAGCCTAACTCACATTAGTGACTCTCATACCACCATTATACACCTAGATATACATTATGCGAATTAACAATATTATGAATATCATCTTAAGGAACGCCGTTACGCGTAGTAGCCTTTGTGGCATTTGTAATATTCCTATTAACTGTGCTATAATTAAACCAACAAAAGAAGAGCCATCGACGTCTGCTGGCGTTAGGCTCATCTCAGAAGAATAAAGAGAAATGGCCTAACGTGTATAAGTACTGCGAATACTTATTGTTACGTTAGGCTTTTTCATTTCTATTGAAAGAAACGATAAATATCTATAATCAACTTAAAAAACTTTATCAATAAAGATAACTTTCTAAAATTTCTCATAGAAATCACCTCCTCCCATAATAGGAAGAGATGAGCCTAACAACACGTCAATGACTCTTACAATTTCAATTATAGCACAATCTATTCGTACTGTTTATATGAACTAAATACTCTGAGGAGCGCAGTTACGAGTAGCAGCCTTTGTGGCGTTCCTACTACCTAAATCATACAAACGCAAAAGACCGCAACATGCTCCTGAACAAACCTAACCACTGTATCAGTTTGAGAAGGAGTATGTTGCGGTCTTCCCTTTATCTTATTTAGTTACGAACGCCACAGACTGAATAGCATCACAAGTGACGATACATTATGAAATACCGTTTGTGAGGGGTATGCCGTGCTCTTCCCTTTGCCCTATTTAGTTACAAACGCCACAAGGCTACATAGCGAAACAAGTTCCGTCACAAAAAGCCCCCAAAAGTAAATAGCCTTCTTTTCCTCTAAGTATCCTGTAAGCAAAAAGCACGCAACATGCTCCTGAGCAAACATTATGAAATACCGTTTGTGAAGGAGTGTGTTGCGTGCTTTCCTTATACTACTTCATGATTTATATGAAGGCTATTTACTTTTTACTTTTTGATCCAAGGCATCAATTTACGTAATTCGCCGCCCACTTCTTCTACTTGATGTGCTGCAGATTGTTTACGTTGTTCGTTAAGGTATGGGTAGCCTGCTGCATAGTCACCAAGGAATTGATCAGCAAATTTGCCATCTTGGATATCTTTTAATACACCACGCATAGCTTCTTTTGCAGATGCTGGGATTACTTTTGGTCCTGTAATATAGTCACCGAACTCAGCTGTGTTGGAGATGGATTTACGCATTGTTTCGAAACCACCTTCGTAGATCAAGTCGATGATTAATTTCATTTCATGAACACATTCAAAGTATGCGTTAACTGGGTTATAACCAGCTTCTACCAATACTTCAAAACCAGTTTGCATCAATGCACATACACCGCCGCAAAGTACTGCTTGTTCACCGAATAAGTCAGTTTCAGTTTCTTGACGGAAGTCAGTTTCCAAAATACCGGAACGGCCACCGCCTACACCAGATGCCCATGCTAAGGCCACTTCTTTAGTGTCTCCGCTTGGATCTGCATATACAGCGTACAAGCAAGGAACGCCAGAACCTTCTTGGAATGTACGACGTACTAAGTGACCAGGTCCTTTAGGAGCTACCATGAATACGTTTACGTCAGCAGCTGGTTTAATTTTACCGAAATGAATGTTGAAACCATGAGCAAATGCCAAGTACGCACCTTTTTTAAGATTAGGAGCGATGGATTTTTCGTAAGTTTCTGCTTGCAATTCATCTGGAATCAAGATCATCACAACGTCTGCACCTTTTACAGCATCCCCTGTTTCTTTTACTACGAAACCAGCTTCTTCCGCTTCTTTCCAGGATTTGGAACCTTCACGAAGACCGATTTGTACGTCCATGCCGCTTTCTTTCAAGTTCAATGCATGCGCATGACCTTGGGAACCGTAGCCAAGAACTGTAATTTTTTTACCTACTAATGCTTGTAGATTGCAATCTGCATCATAAAATACTTGTGTGCCTAAAATGTTACCTGCCATTGTGATAACCTCCTACTTTGTAATACATGTGTTAATGTTTATAATTTACTAGATTTTCTAGTGAAATTCAACTGATTTTCAGCCTTTCGGCTTACGGATTTACCATACTTAGTATGATAAATTGGTATGATTAAAAATATCTTTGTGCACTCTATAAAAACATTTTATGAAAGTACTTGCAGCCAAGGTCGATCTTGGACCCAAGTCACTTTCACAGACAAACCATAGAGCGCCGATAAAATATCATCGGTAATGACCTCATATTTCGGCCCCGATTGAAAGATTTTACCTTCTTTTAATAGTGCCACATGGGTCACTGTGGGAAGGATTTCCTCGATTTGGTGCGTCACATAGATAAACGGATAAGGACTGTCCTGAGTCCCACGTTGATTGAGATGACGGAGCAATTGTTCTCGGCTCGGTACGTCTAACCCATTGCATGGTTCGTCTAAGATGAGCAAATCTGGTCTCGTCATCAAAGCACGACCGATTAAAACACGACGTTGCTCACCTGTGGAAAGTACCCCAAAATGGCGATGTTGTAAATGTTGTAATCCCATACTTGCTAGGACCATATCACAGCGTTGTTCTTCTTCCTCTATCACTTCTCGATACACACCGATGGTGCCATGCGCTCCAGATAGCAAAATTTGTCGCACCGTTTCATCTCGCATAGTACGTTCAAATTGCCCCAAGGTAGAGCTGACAAATCCAATACGATTTTTCACATCTTTCCATACGCATTGTCCAAAGGTATGCCCTAGGACACGCACCTCACCACGGGTGGCACAGGTGTAGGCCATAATCATGCCTAGCAAGGTGGACTTGCCTGCTCCATTAAGGCCGAGTAATGCCCAGTTTTCCCCTGTGTTCACATGCCAGTCCACACCTTGCAAAATCGCTTCCCCATTGCGGACAAAGGTAACTCCTTCGTAATGTAACAACTCACCTTGCTTTGGTATAGCCATTACATTTTTTCTCCACGACTCATAGCGGTGCAACCTGTTTTTGCAATTTCCAGAATGCCATATTCTTTCATAATTTCTATGAAAGCATCTAGTTTCTGCGTTTCTCCTGTAATTTCCATCATGATGGAGTTAGGACCTACATCGAGTACATTACCACGATACACATCTGCTAATTGGATAATCTGCGGTCGCACAGATACATCTGCTTTCACCTTAATAAGCATTAATTCACGGCGCACCACTTGTTCTGGGGAGAAAATTTTGACCTTAATGACGTCAATCAATTTATAGATTTGTTTTTGAATTTGATCTAATTGCACTTCGTCTGTTTCTACGGTCAATGTGATCCGTGCATGATGATTAGGGATAGAGATGCCAGATGTCATTTGTGTAACGGAGTACCCACGACGATTAAAGAGGGACAGGATACGAGCCCCGATACCTGGTTTATTTTTTGTAATGACTAGCACTTGGTGTTGTCGTACTTTACTCATTGTCAGGGCCTCCTTTCAATCCAATCATATCTTTGGCGCTGCAACCTGCTGGAATCATTGGGAACACATTTTCTTCTTTTTCCACAATACAGTTAATCACTACTGGCTCATCGGATAAGATAAGGTCTCGTAATTGACTACGCAAGTCTTCGATGGTGGACAGTGTCACACCTCGCACGCCATACGCTTGTGCCAACACTTCAAAATCTGGACTAATGGATAAATCCACGAAGGAATAGCGATGGTTATTAAAGAGTTCTTGCCATTGGCGAACCATGCCTAAGAAACCATTGTTGATGATGACCACTTTCACAGGGATATTATAAGCTTTTAATAGGAGCAATTCTTGGCTATTCATCTGTAGGCCCCCATCCCCTGTGATGAGCACCACTTTTGTATCTGGTTGTGCCACTTGCGCACCGATGGCTGCAGGCAAACCAAAGCCCATCGTACCAGCTCCACCAGATGTAATTATGGTATTCGGTTTCGAATAGGTAATAAATTGAGATGCCCACATTTGATGTTGCCCTACGTCTGTGACCACGATGGCATTGCCCTTCACAATATTATCGATTTCTTGAATTACTTTTTGTGGTAATAAAGACTCTCCCTCATGAGGGCGAACGCGAATTGGGTATTCCTCGCGCCATTCGCGAATACGTTCCAACCAATCTTCATGGGTTTGCGGTGTCAATTCATGGTTCATTTCATTCAACACATGTTTCAAGTCCCCTACGATAGGTACGTCGATTAATTTATTTTTTTCAATTTCTGCTGGGTCAATGTCTACATGTACAATTGTTGCCTGTGGGCAAAATTCTTTTGGCACTCCTGCAATACGATCATCAAATCGTATACCCAATGCCAAAATTACATCCGCTTCATTGGTGGCATAGTTCGCATATACGGTGCCATGCATACCTAGCATCCCCAAGGATAATTGATGTTCTCCTGGAAAAGACCCCAATCCTAGTAAAGTATTTGTGACTGGAATTTGACAGGTAGTGGCTAATTTATATAACTCTTCTGTAGCGCCTGATATTAACACCCCATGGCCAGCGATAATCAACGGTCGTTTCGCTGCTTTTACAATTTCGATAGCCTTTTTGATTTGCTTTTTATGTCCAATATAATTTGGATCATAGCCTTCTAGGGAAATCGGTTCATTAAAGATTGCTTCAAATTCTTCATAAGAGATTTCTGCTAATTGCGCATCTCGTGTGATATCTACTAGCACAGGGCCTGGACGACCGGTTGTGGCTAAATAGTAAGCTTCTTTCACCGTTCTCGCAATATCTCGGATATCCTGTACCAAGTAATTATTTTTCGTCACTGGCATGGTAATCCCAATGATATCAGATTCTTGGAACGCATCTTTTCCTAGCAAGTGGCTGGCCACCTGACCTGTTATGGCCAAGAGAGGAATAGAATCCATATGCGCCGTCATAATACCTGTCACAAGGTTCGTCGCCCCTGGGCCAGAGGTAGCCAAGCACACACCACATTTGCCAGAAGCACGAGCATAGCCGTCTGCCTCATGAGCCGCCCCTTGTTCATGGCGTGCTAAGTAATGGTTGATTCCCTCAAAATCATAAATTTCATTGTATATAGGAATTACGGCGCCGCCGGGATAACCAAATATGTCTGTCACTCCCAAGCGCTTCAATGTTTCTAGGAGTATGCGAGCTCCTCGAATCATCTTCTGTTCACTCATAGTTTATCCTCTTTCTATATCCATCTCATCCATTAGTCATGTTCATTAAATTCATTAGAACTGATACGGTGAATCGTATATCCACGGTCCGCCATGGCAGCCGTAATTTTTTTTATATGATCTTCCCCATTCGTTTCTACAGTCACCACCAACTCCACTTCATGGAAGCGATCTAGATTCTTAAACTGATTATGTTCTAGTTTAATGACATTCGCATTTTGTTCTGCTAAGATTTCAGATACTGCCACTAATTGACCTGGTTTATCTGATAAATTCACAGCAAATGTAAAAATACGACCTCGTACGACTAAGCCTTTAGTAATCATGGACGCAATGGTCAATACGTCGATGTTACCACCGCTCAAAATACTAACCACAGTTTTGCCTCGCACCCGTAATTTTTTCAAACCTGCCACTGAAAGTAAGCCAGCATTTTCACCGATGATTTTATGTTTTTCCGCCAATAATAGGAAAGCTTCCATCAATTCATAGTCGGATACAGTTACGATTTCATCTACATAATTTTGGATGTATTCCAAATTCTTGGAACCGATTAATTTTACGGCTGCCCCATCTGCAATTGTACTCACCGATGGAAGTGCTACTGGTTTTCCCTCTTCTACAGCAGCTCTTGCACTGGCTGCGCCCTCTGGTTCTACGCCTATAATCTTTACTTGTGGATTTTTTAGCTTAGCTGCTGCTGCCACGCCGGAGATCAATCCGCCACCACCAACTGGTACTAAAATAATATCTGCATTTGGTAATTCTTCTAAAATTTCTAAGGCAATGGTCCCTTGCCCTTCAATGACATCTTCATCATCGAAAGGATGGACGAACACATAGCCGTGCTTCTCTTGTAGTTCACAAGCCTTTTCATAAGCTTCGTCATAGACTTCGCCAGCGAGCACTACTTCTGCTCCGTATTGGCGCGTCGCCTCTACTTTAATGAGCGGTGTATGGCGTGGCATAACTATAACTGCTTTAATGCCCAATCGTTGTGCTGCTAGCGCCACACCTTGCGCATGGTTGCCTGCAGAGGCGGCGATAACGCCACAGGCTTTTTCTGCTTCTGTTAATTTGGAAATTTTATTGTATGCGCCCCGTAATTTGAAAGACCCTGTGCGCTGTAAATTTTCTGGTTTAATATATACATGATTGCCTGTTTCTTGCGAGTACACAGAGCTATGAATTAATTTTGTTTTCACGGCGATGGTAGCCAATCGCTCCCTAGCCTCCATGAAATCGTATAATTTATGCATATAAACGTCCTTTCCTAAATATGTATTCTATCTACGGACCTGTACTTCCCTCATAGATATGTATCCTGACTACATTCCCTCTTATGCTTCATCTAGGATTTCGATGGCACCTTGTGCAGCAGAGGATACATGCATAGCATATTTTTTCAAGTACCCTGTGACATCTGATTTGTACGGTGCTAAGTTTGCTTTTCTTCGTGCAATTTCTTCCTCTGAAAGTTTCACATTCAAGGAACGATTTGGAATGTCGATTTCGATGATATCTCCATCTTCTACGATGGCAATAGTGCCACCAGATGCTGCTTCTGGAGATACGTGACCAATGGATGCGCCACGAGTAGCACCAGAGAAACGACCATCTGTAATCAAGGCTACGTCTTTACCAAGACCCATACCTGTGATCGTCGCTGTTGGTGTCAACATTTCACGCATACCTGGACCACCTTTTGGACCTTCGTAGCGAATGATGACTACATCGCCTTTCACAATTTTATGACCCATGATTGCTTCTACTGCTTCTTCTTCACTGTTGAAGACTTTTGCTGGACCAGAGTGAACGAGCATTTCTGGATCTACAGCACCTTCTTTGACCACGGAACCGTCCGGAGCTAAGTTACCTTTCAGTACAGCGATACCACCTGTGGTGTACACTGGGTCACTCCAAGGATGGATCACATCTTCGTCTAGGACTTTCATAGTTTTAGCAATCGTACCTTGATCCACCAGGCTCACAGATTTTGCACTTTCATGTAAATGTCCTTGTTCTTGTAAACGATGCATTACCGCATACACACCGCCTGCGGCATGTAAATCCTCGATGAAATATTTACCAGATGGAGACAATTTAGCCAATTGTGGTGTATCACCTGCAATGCGGTTGAAATCATCCAATGTTAAGGATACGCCCGCTTCATGAGCGATGGCTGGTAAATGTAGCGCCGTATTGGAAGATCCACCCAATGCCATGTCAACTGCTACCGCATTTTCAAAAGCCTCTTTCGTCAATACATCTTTTGGACGTAAGCCTTCTTGCAAGACTTCCATTACTTGCATGCCCGCACGTTTTGCTAGACGCAAACGCTCGGAGTATACTGCTGGGATCGTACCATTACCAGGTAATGCCATACCCAATGCTTCTGTTAAGCAGTTCATCGTATTCGCTGTATACATACCAGAGCAAGATCCGCAAGTTGGGCAAGCTACGTTTTCAATATGTTCTAATTCTTCTTCGGAAATGAGGCCTGCTTCAAATTTACCCACCGCTTCAAACACGTCGGATAAACCTATTTTTTTGCCATTGTGCACGCCTGCTAGCATCGCACCACCAGAAACGAATACAGATGGTAAGTTCAAACGAGCCGCCGCAATCAACATACCTGGCACGACTTTATCGCAGTTAGGAATGAATACCATTGCATCGAATGGCGTGGCCATAGCAGAGGCCTCAATGGAGTCAGCGATAATATTGCGTGTCACCAAGGAATATTTCATACCGATGTGGTTCATCGCCAATCCATCACAAATACCGATGGTATTAAATTCCATAGGAATACCGCCAGCCTCGCGAATACCATCTTTCACAGACTGTACAAGATTTTTCAAATGCACATGACCTGGAATGATTTCGTTGAAAGAATTGGCAATCCCGATGATTGGTTTTCCAATTTCCTCGTTGATGAAACCTAATGCTTTTAATAATGAACGATGAGGAGCTCGTGTAGCCCCTTTTGCTACTCTATCACTGCGTACCATATGATGATCCTTTCTACTCTTGATACTATACTGGTTATAACACTTGTTATAGTTACATATTGCTGTCTAAGTACTATATCCATACACTGAAATACTAGTATGTGATTTCTATTTGATACTTCTATAATTTTGTATCTATCTAATAGATTCCAAATCCGTATCTAATATTTTGGTATAGTTTTTAGCCATAAAAAAGGGCGACCCCTCTGGAATCGCCTTTTAGTATATATGTATGCACGTTAATCAAATAGACTACAACAACTTAGATTCCTTATGCTGTATACAAAGAAACCTAAGATGGTAGCTCTACCGAAGAAAAGGCGACCTCTATGGAATTGTTAGTTCTAATGACGTTCACGACTAGGAACAGGACGAGCACGAGAATTGCTAACAATGCCATGATAATCTCCTTTCTGTACGATATGCGTACGAATCTTAACTATAAGTGTAATACTTTAAAAATTTAATAACTGTCTACTATTGTAACACCTTTGTCCACTGTGTGCAAGTATTTTATTCCCCTAAAAAGCGTTTTGCCTCGCAGTAGTTTACGATACCTTCTACTACTTTTTTAGCTTCACGCATAGCCAATACTACGGTAGCTGGTTTATGCACTACGTCACCGCCTGCGAATACACCTTGACGGCTTGTCATACCATATGGCATATCTCGTGTCACCACATAGCCAGACTCATTCACTTCAATACCATTACCAGGACCCACTAAGCGTGTGTTTGGTTTGTGACCGATGGCCACGATGATTTTATCCGCTGGTAACGTAAAGTCTTCGCCAGTGCTTTTCACAGATCCATCTTCTTGTAATTCTTGTCGTGTAAATGTCAACCCTTCCACGATATCTGAACCAGTTACTTCTTTTGGAGCGGCTAAGAATTCAAAATGAACGCCTTCTTCTTTTGCTTCTTCAAATTCAGATGGGTTTGCTGGCATTTGTTCTTCTCCACGGCGATACGTCACTGTTACACTTTCAGCACCAAGACGAACACAAGTACGAGCCGCATCCATCGCCACATTACCAGCACCGATGATGAGAACTTTATCACCTTTATATACAGGAATTAATGATTCTTCAGCTCTACCATTTTGTACTAATTGTACAGATGTCAATAATGCCATCGCCTGTAACATACCTGCTTTGTCATCACCTGGTAAAGAAATTTCCATTGGCACATGAGTACCGGTAGCAATAAAGATAGCATCAAAACCTTCTTCAAACAGAGCATCTAAGTTACGATCTGGACCGATAGTGACATTACATTCAAAAGTAACACCTAATGTTTCTAAACGCTTCACTTCACGACGTACAATTTCTTTGCCTAAACGGAACTCCGGAATCCCAAACAATAGGATACCACCTGGCTCATCTTGGCGTTCAAATACTGTCACATCATAGCCTAATTTTGCCATATCTCCAGCCACTGTTAATCCAGCAGGGCCAGAACCAATAATAGCGATTTTACCTTGGTCTTTACGATTTGGTTTTATCTTGCGAAGATTATTATTGCTTTCAAAATCTGCAGCAAAGCGCTCCAATTTACCGATATTAATGGGTTTGTTCGCACGATTTAAAATACATGCCCCTTCACATTGTTTTTCACGAGCACACACACGGCCGCACACCGCTGGCAAGCTGCTACGCTCTGCAATAATATCGTTGGCTAATCCAAAATTACCATGTGCAATAGCTTGGATGAAACGAGGAATTTCATTTTCAATAGGACAACCTGTACGGCACAATGGCTTCGCACAGTTCAAACAACGCTTTGCCTCTGCAAAGGCCTCTTCCATCGTATAATCTTTATCAAATTCTAGTTCATGTCTTAACTCCATAAAGACCTCCTTGCACCACTCTGGTGACACACTTTTCCTTTATATACTCTATGTATAGGTTCTTATTGATTCCGATATCATATCTATAGTATACCATAGGCAACTATACTTCACTGTAACAATGGCTACACCCTTGCTATATCTATGACTATAAGTGCTCCTTTTCTTAGTGAAAGTACTAAAAGATATATTCTATAGTATATCATATGTGCGCACTGTGTGTAACTATGTATTTTTATATATTATGAAACGATACGCCTATCGTTTCACTATCCTTGCAACGATGCAAAAAAGAGGTCCACCTCATGGGTAGACCTCTATATTCATAGTGATTAGTTTGCAGATGTAATGGTTCCTTTGAAAGTTTCTGCAATGAATTGTTTAATGGCCTCAGACTGATAAATCTCTGCAATTTTTTTGTATGTTGCGTTGTCTTTATCTTGTTCACGTGTAGCCAAGATCATCACTGCTAATGGCTCATCTTTTGGTTCTAAGTACAATCCTTTTTCACCTACGTTGATACCTGCGCTTTGCACGTAGTTCATCGGAATCGTCGCTAATGTCACATCATCTAAGCTACGAGGTAATTGTGCTGCCTCTAGCTCTTGAATTTTTAGGTTCTTAGGATTTTCCACAATGTCTGCTACTGTAGCTTTAAAACCAACGCCTTCTTTCAATTTAATAAGACCTGCTCGTTGTAACAAGGCTAAGGCACGTCCACCATTCGTTGGATCATTTGGAATTGCTACTGTGTCGCCGTCTTTCACATCGATAGGAGATTTTACAGAATTACTGTAGATACCCATTGGCATTAAAATGGTTTTGCCGATTGGCACTAGTTTAGAATTATTTTGCTTGTTAAAGTTTTCCAAGAACGGCACATGTTGATATGCGTTCAATTGGATATCTCCGTCTGCCAAGGCTTTATCTGGTGTGATATAGTCGGAAAATTCTACTACTTTCAACTGGATGCCTTGCTTTTGTGCTTCTTTCGCTACCGCCTCAGCCACTTGTGCATGAGGACCTGCCGTAGCGCCAATTTTAATTTCTTGCGTTGTTGTCGATGTACTACAGCCCGCAATACCTAACGCCAATATACCCACCAATAGTGGTGTGAATAGTGATTTTAATTTCATAATTCTATCCTTTCATAACTACAAATACTACTAATAAAATTTATATTTCAATTCTGAGTATACAGAATATCATAAGAATCTTCTCTTGCCCAATATAAATTTTATTACACTATTAATAGGTAAAAACTATAAATTATATACATTAAAACTTTTTTTCATAGTCATAGATGATTGAATTTCTAGCCTATTTAAGCTATTATAACTATGTTTTTATATGAAAGGAGTAACTATATGTCAACTTTTTACAAATGGCATAAGAGAATATCTATCTTTTCTATTATATTTTTTCTTATGTTTTGCATTACCGGTTTATTATTATTATTTAGAAATGAATTAAATGCTTGGTCTTTAGGACAACCCTCTCATAGTACATCTACTATGACAATGAGTCCATACTCATCCTCTATATTTGATGCAGCAGATGCGGGTGCTGCATTAGTAAAACAACAATATCCATCCAAAGATATTTTGAATATTTCTCCAACCATGAATAGATCTAACCTATTACGCTATAGAATTATTGATTCATCAGCCACATCTGCCCCACCTGCACGAATGGGTATGGGAGGAGACTATACCTTATATAATCCAAATTCTAATACACTTGTTGAATCTCATCGTGTCACCCCTACGCATCCATGGGTACGAAGTGCACTACACACAATTCATGAATTACATACTCGATTAGCCTTAGGAAAATTTGGTATTTATCTTGTAACTATTCTATCTATGATATGCTTCTTATCCATCCTTAGTGGTATCTTTTTATACGGCCCTTTCAGTTCCGCCTATAAACGAAGTACACAAACATCAAATCGATTACAAATCAGCGCTCTGCATCGTGAATTTTCTATGATTGCTTCTGTTTGGGGAATTATATTATCTCTAACAGGTGTATGGATTGGAGGTTTTTTTATTGCTAATGATTATTACACAAAAAATGTAGCCTCTATAGCAACACAAGAATTAGCTAATCATACATCCGAAATTTTATCTCCTTCTGAAGCAATTCAACGAATCCTATCAACCTATCCTAATCGTCAACTTATTTCTATGGATTATCCATCAAAATTTAACAATTATCACTATGCCTTTTATTTAGGTAGCCAAAATGATGAGGATCCTGCCATGTTTTTAGGTCAGCCTGTATATGCCAATTTATATAGTGATTCAACTCTCGATCAATATGCAACAAAAGAAATTCCTTGGTATTTCACCGGAATGAAAACTATGATAAACTTACATATTCATAATCATAATTCCATGGTATTAAAAATATTATGGGCCATATGGGATACTATTATCATCATTGGTATGTTATTAGGTATTATCCTAACGATTATGAAACGATATCATATCCCTATGAAAACTACATCTATAAAATCTACCTTATCTCCTACTCATATTTGGAGAATTCCTGCTATATCTAGTGTATTCATCGCTTGTGGTCTTATCATTCCAATGTGGCCTAATTCTATGACAGAAACAATTGGTGCTATTTGCTTATTGATTCCTTTAGTACTATTTATATACTCTTTATATCAACACTATACTCGAATACGAGAAACTCTATAATATATTCATGGTAGTCTTTCTTATAAACCCATGAAAAAACCGATGTCACAGATATATCTTTCTATGACATCGGTTTTTATCTATGGTGCGCCCAGAGGGAATTGAACCCCCGACCTGCAGTTTAGGAAACTGTCGCTCTATCCTACTGAGCTATGAACGCAAGTATACATCTATTATAGTCTAACTGTACTATACCTAGCAATATGAAATCTAAAATAAGATTCGATCTGTATCCTATGTGCATATCCACAATACAGAACATTTTTTCTAACCTTTTAAGATTCAATAAAGCCTTATTTTACAAGGGTTATTCACTTTTTGTGTATAAATTGTGGATAACTATAGAGTTATTAACACTAAATTCACAAGGTATTAACATCCTACTCACATCCTATACCCATAGTTATACACTGAGTTATCCACATTTAGGTGGATAACTATTTCATATGTACGATAAAAGTATCTTTTTTGTTCTATTTTTACACTATATCCACTAGTATTGTCTATCTACCCATGACATAGATGTACTATTGCTTACATATACGATAAAACAAAGCTATATCTCATCATCTACTACATACACAATAAGCCTATAGAACATAGCTAACCTGTTCTATAGGCTTTATCATATACATGGTATATATCAGATTTTCTCTTATCAGGATACTTTCAGTATGCACCGCATCGTATCTTGCAAGTACTGACTGCTCTCACTTATTCAGCAAAGTGTAATTGACCATCTACTTCTACTGGAATCCCCCAGTCAACTTGCACGCCATTTTTGTTCCACATGCGAGTTAAGGCTAATTTTAAGTTATCGTAGGAGTCCAATGGTTGCACTGTCAACTCATCATATGTATTTAATCCTGTGGCATGCATTACTGTTTGTTCTGCTTGCAAATAGGATTCTACTTTCTCTTTCCAAGTTACATCCTCTAATACCACTTGGCATTCTTTTGTTTCTTTGTTATACGCAATATGACCACGCTCATTATCTCCATAATGAATTGCTAAATATACCCATTCCATGGTGTACCCTCTTTCATGACTAACATAAGTTATGATGTATACTATACTCATACTTTGATGTATTCTGTTTCTATTATATCGTATCTTTCCAAGTAGTGGCAATATAGATACTTTTTACTTTATACTGAACTACTCTCCAACCCTACTTTTCGTGTCACCATTACTTTATCCACCCGCGTGTTATCCATATCCATGACTTCAAATTGCAATGGTCCATAGTGACAGCGATTGGCTTCTTTGGGAATACGACCGATTAAGTAGGTCACGAATCCCCCTAAAGTTTTATACAGATCGTCTTCTTCTCCTGGCAATAGTTCATCTACTTCAAAGTATTCTTTCAGTTCTTCAATGCTAATAAGACCATCCACAAGATACGTACCATCTTCTCGCTGTACGATTCGATTTTCTTCTTCTTTCTTTTCCTCTTCCCCAGATGGCATCAATCCCACGATTTCTTCCATAATGTCGTGGAACGTAATCATCCCACTCATACCACCATATTCGTCTAGCACAATGGCTTCATGAGTACCTTCTTCTCTGAAAGTAGATAATACTTTCATTAAGGACAAGGATTCTGGTACGAGCACTGGTTTACGCATGCAATAAGCTAAAATATCTTTCATCGGACGATGACTTTCTTTCATCTGTTGTGCCAACACATCTACAGAAGAGACTAAGCCTTTCAACTCATCCAAGGAATCATCACCTACTGGAATGCGATGTTCATTGCATTCCATAATGGTTTCTAGGATGTCCTCATCACTAGCGTTGATATCGATCCACGTTAACTGCGTACGAGGTGTCATAATATCGCTGGCATCGAGGTCAGCTAAGCGGAAAATATTTTCTACCAACACTGGCTCTTCTTCTTCATAAGCACCCAATTCCACACCTTGTACGAGCATTTTATTAATTTCCGATTCCGTTACCGGTGCTTCTTCCTTGTGTTTGACGCCTAATACTTTCAGTAGCACTGTTGTAGACATACTGAGAAGTGCCACAAATGGTTTTGTGATGGTGGCAAAGTATTTCATAGGAATGGCCATCATGATGGCAATGGATTCTGGAGAATTGTAAGCCAACCGTTTTGGTACTAATTCCCCTATCACCAAAGATAAATAGGTTGTTAAGGATACGATGAAAATAGGGCTTATCGTATCGGCATAATCAGCTAGCCACAAGATATGTTCTTTGATATAGGTCGCCATAGGATCGGAAAAAATAGCCCCTGAATACAAACCAGTGACGATACTAATTAAAGTAATACCAATTTGTATAGTGGAAAACATTTCATTCGGATCTTCCGCTAACTTGATGGCCATGCGGGCTCCACGATTACCAGCTTCTGCCTTTTCTTCTAATAATCCTTTACGAGCATTAATAATGGCTAATTCCGTCATGGAAAATAAACCATTTAAAATGATGAGTATGACTACAATTAAAATTTCTATACCTATGTCACTGCCCACTGATTCTATCTCTCCTTATCGATTCCTATCTATAAAACTATACTATATATATCTAACTAATCATCTACTAACTTTAAATAGTTATGTATTCTAGTACAATACTTACTGTCTATTTTTACTAAATTATATTTCAATACTTAAAAATATATTGAAATACTTCTGCATTCTTATATAATACTTGTTTGCTATTTGTAAAAGTAACTCTAATACATACTAAATAACAACCGCTGTTCCTGTGCATGTTACCATGAGCATACCATTCGTTTCACCTAATGTTTCATAACTCACAGATACACCTACGATCGCATTAGCTCCCATATCTTTCGCACGTTTACTCATTTCTTTTAAAGATGCCTCACGAGCGCTAGCTAAAGATGATTCATAACTATTGCTACGACCCCCTACAACATCTCGAATAGAAGAGAAAAAGTCTTTCACAAAGTTACGACCTTCTACAACTTCTCCAAAGACGATTCCTTTATATTCTTTAATTGGTTGTCCTTCAATTTGCATCGTTGTTGTAATAATCATAGGTGTCTCCTTTATTCTCATATTGATATGATTTAAACCTTATTATTCGTATTATATCATATTTAGAATACTTCCATATAACACTATATAAATACTTGTTGAATCAGTACCATATACAGAATTGTTCCACCCCCAATGGATAGGAACATATTTCCTTTCCATAGGTGTAGTAATACTGTCACAGCTACTGCGATTATGTCCGGCATACCATGATATACGCCAGATAAATCTACATGTCGTAAGGAAAATACTACTAACAAACTCATCGTTGCCGACGGCAATACTTTCCCTAAATACTGCACATAAGCAGGTGTTTTCGTTTTCGAATTAAATATGACAAATGGTAAAAACCGTGTTGCCATAGTGCCTAGCACAACAATGGCAATGGTTATGATTTGTTCCGTGAAAGTCATTTCTCTCCCTCCATTGTTCTACGTAACAGACTTAATATGACTACGATTCCAATCATAGCAGGAATCATAAAGTGTTCACTGCCAAAGACAATCAAGGCAACGCCAGGAATCACTAATCCTATGCCAGAGCTAATCAAATTTCGTTGCATTTTATATTGCTCCAAAGCCAACACAATAAAGAGTGCAGTCAGTACAAATTCTAATCCTTTTGCATTAAAAGATAATACAGATGCAAAAAGATTACCTATGACAGAACCCACAACCCAATATAACTGATTCAATAAAGTTACAAAAAAATAACACCATTTCTTGGAAATTTCAGCAGGAATTTGTGATGTATAGTTAATGGAAAAACTTTCATCTGTCATTCCAAATATGAGATATGGTGTTAGCCATCCCATATGTCTATATATAGTTAACATAGAAATTCCATAAAATATATGACGCCCATTGACCATGAGTGTAATTAAAAAAGCACCTACTGGATCGAAAGGAGATAGTAACATAGCTACTGTTACAAATTCCATAGATCCTGCATAAATGAGAGCACTCAATGCCAATGTATAGCCCCAGGAAAATCCCATAGAATGCATATAAATGCCATAGGATAGTCCTAAAAATAAAAATCCCAATAATAACGGTGTTGTTTTAAGAAAACCATATCGTAAGGCAGATATTATTGTATTTTTTGTTGGTTTAGGTTCCATATATACCATCCTTTCTTTCATCGTGTATCATTAGTATTACTAGATTATCAAATTTTATAAAATACTGACAATTATTTTATATAAATGATTAAATACATATATATTCAAAATATGTACATGGATACAAATAACTTAGTGCCACTTTTACTATACTATCAAATTCTAGAATACTTATATATTTATATAATATATAATAGGTTAATAAAAGATTATTTTTTAACCTATTTCCTTTAGTATCCTATTTTAATTATAAAATTAATGAACAGAAAAACAGCCCATGGGAACTTCTTCCCATAGGCTGTTTCTATTAGTCCTCAAAATCACGAGATAAATCAACTTCCTTTAGAGGAACTACTTTTGTTTTATGTTTTGCTTTATACCATAAGTATACGGCGAAGAATACTGGAAGACCAATATAAGCAACGGATACTCCGTACCAGTCAATACTTTCACCCATGAAGGCTGTATAGTTTTGACCAGCAATAATGATCAAGCACAATGCTAAAGCAAACAATGGACCAAATGGGAACCAAGATGCTTTGTAAGGCAATTTGGATATATCATAACCTTGTGCCACATAAGCACGTCGGAAACGATAATGTGCAATCGCAATCCCCACCCATGTGATGAATCCACTCATACCACTGATATTAATCAACCAAGTATAGGCTTGACCTTCCCCAATTAAGGATGTTAAGAAAGCAAACAAACCAAAGGCTGCTGTTGCTAACAATGCCGGAATTGGCACACCACGTTGGTTAATAGAGCTAAATAATTTTGGTGCATCTCCTGATTTAGATAATGCATATAACATACGTGTAGAGGAGAATAAACCAGAGTTACCAGCCGATAATACAGCGATCAACAAAATAGCATTGATGAAATGTGCCGCCCAGTCAAATCCAAAACGGTCAAATACCAATGTAAATGGACTGATGGACACATTTTCTACAGAACTGTTCAATAAATTTGGATCATTATAAGGGATTAAGAAACCGATGACTGTGAAAGAACCAATATAGAACAGTAAAATACGCCAGAAAATAGAGTTAATAGCTTTAGGAATATTTTTTTCTGGATCCTCAGACTCACCAGCAGCAGTACCGATTAATTCTACCCCTTGGAAAGAGAAACCAGCAATCATAAAGATAGCTAAGATAGAGGAGAATCCCCCTACAAATGGAGCCTCTTCGATAGTCCAGTTATGGAATCCTGGAGATTCAGTACCAACCCCAAGAATCAATAAAGATCCTAATAATAAGAATACAATAACAGTAATAACCTTGATGCTAGAGAATAGATATTCACTTTCACCAAAAGAACGAGCTGATAAATAATTCAACACAAACAGAATCAATAAGAACAAAGCAGACCAAACAATAGCTGGCACATCAGGAAACCAGTATTTCATGATGAATGCACTGGCTACCAATTCCGCTGCTAATGTAATAGCCCAGTTAAACCAAAAGTTCCAACCTAAGGCAAAGCCCAAAGCTTTATCTACATAGCGAGAGGCATGAGTACCAAAAGAACCAGATACTGGCAAATACGTAGTCATTTCCCCTAAACTAGTCATCAAGAAATATACCATGATACCGATGAAGCTATAAGCAATTAACGCGCCACCAGGACCTGCTGTACTCACTACTTCACCACCGGCTACGAATAAACCTGTACCAATAGCACCGCCTAAGGCAATCATATTCATGTGGCGGGATTTCAAACTTCTTTTTAATTTGTTATTTTCCATGAGACTTCTCCTTATAAGTCAAGATTTCGTACATATTCTGCATTATCTTCGATAAATTTTCGACGAGGCTCTACCTTATCCCCCATCAAAACGCTAAATATCTTATCTGCTGCAATACTGTCTTCCATGCTGACTTGTAGGATGGTTCTATGTTCAGGGTTCATAGTTGTATCCCATAATTGTTCTGCATTCATTTCACCAAGACCTTTATATCGTTGGATCGTAATGCCTTCACGGCCAATTTCATCCAATCTATCTGAAAGTTCTTGGTCACTGTAGGCATACCATTGTTTTTGACCTTTTTTAATTTGGTACAACGGTGGTTGTGCAATAAATACATGACCTTCTTCAATCAATGGTCGCATATAGCGATAGAAGAATGTCAATAATAAAGTACGAATGTGTGCGCCGTCCACGTCCGCATCTGTCATAATGATGATTTTATTGTAACGGCTCTTCGTAATATCAAAGTCTTGTCCGATACCTGTACCAAAAGCAGTAATCATAGAACGAATTTCTGCATTGGCTAAGATTTTATCGAGACGAGCTTTTTCTACATTTAGAATTTTACCGCGCAATGGTAAAATTGCTTGGTAACGGCGATCACGACCTTGTTTTGCGGTACCACCCGCAGAATCACCTTCGACAAGGTAAATCTCTGTCATAGTTGTATCTTTTTCAGAACAATCTGCCAATTTACCAGGTAAGGAGCTCACTTCTAACGCATTTTTACGGCGTGTCAATTCACGAGCTTTACGGGCTGCTTCACGAGCACGACTCGCATTGGTTGCTTTTTCGATGATTTTCTTCGCTTCTGCTGGATGCTCCTCTAAAAAGACACGCAATCCATCAGACACGATAGTATCTGTAATCCCTTTGACTTCGCTATTACCTAGTTTACCTTTTGTTTGGCCTTCAAATTGTGGTTCCAATACTTTTACGCTTACCACAGCTGTCAAGCCTTCACGCACGTCTTCCCCAGTCAAGTTGCTTTCATTTTCTTTCAAAATGCCAGCCTTGCGACCATAATCATTTAAGGTACGTGTTAAGGCTGTACGGAAACCACTCAAGTGCGTACCACCATCAATGGTGTTGATATTATTAACGAAGGACAAAATCGTTTCGCTATAACTATCGTTATATTGTAATGCCACGTCTACTACCACATCGTCACGAGTATTATCGATGGAAATAACACTTGGTGTGATAGCTTCTTTCGCTTCATTTAAATATTCAATGAATTGTACTAAGCCACCTTCATAATGGAAACTTTCACTGCGACCTTCTCCACGTTTATCAGACAAAGTAATACGTAAACCTTTATTTAAGAACGCCAACTCTTGTAAGCGAGTTTTTAATACATCAAACTCAAAGATGGTGGTTTCAAAAATTTGTGCATCTGGTTTAAATCGTACTGTCGTACCTGTGCGATCCGTCGTACCGATTTCTTTCAAATCAGACGTTTTATTACCACGTTCAAAGGAAATTTCTTGAATTTTTCCATGTTGGTATACATCGACAATAGTCCACTCACTTAAAGCATTTACTACGGAAATACCTACCCCATGAAGACCACCGGACACTTTGTATCCACCACCGCCAAATTTACCACCTGCATGAAGTTTGGATAATACTAGTTCTACCGCAGGCATACCTGTTTCATGCATTCCTGTCGGAATCCCACGACCATCGTCAATAACTTCAATACTATTATCTTCACAAATGGTCACTTCAATATGCGTTGCATACCCCGCTAGGGCCTCATCCACACTATTATCTACAACTTCATACACCAAGTGATGTAATCCACGGGCAGATGTGCTACCAATATACATACCAGGTCGCATACGAACGGCTTCTAAGCCTTCGAGGACCTGTATATTACCGGCATCATAATTTGTTTGTTCTGCCATCTGACATCCTCCTACTATTTATATAATGACATCCCATACTGGTCACCATATTCTATATAATACATTCTATTATACAATACTTTACTATCTCTGTGAAAGTCTAAGCCTTTATTTCACTTGCATTTTATCTGTTTCGTTCCAACGATACTTATTTGTAATATTTACAACTTGTTCATAAGACAATTCTTCTTGCGATTTCGATGTAATTAACATAGTAGCCCAATACATATCATTCGCATCCGTAGATCCTTGGAACAAGCGAGTTAAATAATAATAAATACTTTCTTCTTTTGCCACTTCATACCATTCATAGGTGCACCAGGGAGCAATCACTTTCATTTGGTCATACTTATAATGGGGATAATCCTTCAATAAACCTTTTACCGTACGAATGATATGTCTATACTTTTTATATTCACACTGAGGGCATACCTTCGCAGAACCTTCCGATTGCCAACGACCACAGGTAGGACATTGATGAAAATGTTCTTGCTGTAGTACAAACTCTTTCTTCGCTTGCTCCATACGTGTTTGTAACACCTTTTGTCGAAGTTCCTCATGGCGAATCACAAGAACAGATTTTTCTATACTTTGTACAATCTCAAAGGGCAACACAATTTGATGAAAGTCTATGATTTCCTCATAAACAGGTGTCATATCTAAGGCATCCCCTGATACAAGTTGATCTTGTAAAGCACGTCGTGGGAGTTGTACTTTGATATCTGTAATAATAGATTCTCCATAATACTCACGCAATGCTTCCAATAACTGTGGTTTGCGCATAGTCATCTCTTGCATCCATACAGTATGACCAATTTCAACTACGATAACAGGTGGCTTTATGTGCACTAATTTTGCTTGTCCATTCACCATAGGTCCTACGACAGATTCCCAATCATGATAGAGTTTCATAAGTCGATACATTTCATAAATGCCTAGTTCTTGTAACATAGCATCACGAAGATCCATTACTCCTGTAAAAGATTCTAGATTACTCTCCATGTATCATTTCCTCCGTCAAGTCTATATACTGCACCTTGTCTAAGTCCATTGTATCTGTTGTATCAGTAGTAGTAATAATTGTCTGTACACGTTTATGAATGAATTTGATTAAATTAGATCGACGTTCCTGATCTAATTCACTGAGTACATCATCTAATAGTAAAATAGGATATTCTCCTACTTCCGATTTAATATATTCTAATTCACTTAACTTAACTGATAAAATTGCTGTCCGTTGTTGTCCTTGTGATCCAAATCGTTTTAAATCCATAGAACCTGAATAAAAGATAATATCATCACGATGAGGTCCCACTGATGTTTGTAACCGTCGCCGATCCTCTGATAAATTTTCTTGTAAAGCCTGTAATAAAGCATCTTTTGTTACTAATAGTTGTTTCTCACTATAAGGTTGAGTATATTGCAATCGTAAATCTTCTTTACCATTGGTTAGTTTCCGATTCATTAAATCCATTAATTGATTTAATTTTTTTAAACTTTCCAATCGTTTTTGAATAATTTGTGAGCCTAATGTAGCTATTTGTTCATTCCAATCTTGTACTGGTACCTTACTCGTATGACTATATTCTTTAAGTATACAATTTCTCTGTTGTACAGCTCGCTGATACATCGTAAGCTGATGATAATATTGAGGACTAGTCTGACTAATTTCCATATTTAAAAAACGACGACGTAAGGAAGGAGTTCCCTTAATTAAATCTAAATCTTCTGGAGAAAAAATGACTGTATTCAAAGTGCCTACTAATTCTTTTTGCGATAGAGGATTATCATGCAAACGAATGACTTTTTTTCCTTGACGCCCCCATTTAATCTGCAACGTATGAGGCGTATCAGCTTTCATAAAGTGAACGATAATACTAGCCTCATCCTCATTCCAAGAAATGACATCTTTCATATCCGATGTACGATGACTATGTCCCATCGTGGCAATATAAGCAGATTCTAGGATATTTGTTTTCCCTTTTCCATTAGGACCATGGATAACAATGATTTCTGGTGTGAAAGTAATAGTTTTATGACGATGATTGCGAACATGTATGAGTTCCAATTCAGTCACATACACAATTAAGCCTCCTTCACCACAGTAATTCTTATTTCATTAGCAATGGTTACTACATCATTAGGATAGATTTTTTTACGTTTTTCTGTAACTACTACATCATTTAAAGTGATTTTATTTTCTTCTAATAACACTTTAACTTGACCACCTGTTGATAATACATTGGCATATTTTAACAGTTGATCTAATTGAATATACTCTGTATGAATGGATACAGTTTCTTGATTCATAATTTCCTCTTTTCTCTTAATTATGTGTATGAACTGGTGTTACCACATAGGTGTAATGGTCATTATTATCTTGACGAATTACCATAGCCCCTTGTTCTTGTAAGTACATATGAATTCTTTCACCTGTGCTATGTTTCAATAATTCATCTATATATTTACCGTTAAAATTAATAGTGAAAGGATTTCCTTCAAAGGTACATAAAACAATATCTTTTACCATACCAATATCAGCACTTTGAGAACTTAATGTAACTTGATTCTCTTCCCAGTCATAGCGAATGGCAGAATAACTCATATCTTTCGCCATAAAATAGACACGATCTAAGGAACTAGCAAATTCACGACGATTTAAAATAGCACTAGCATCGAATTTAGCAGGAATAACACGTTTATAATCAGGATATGTACCTTCAATTAATCTTGAAATAATATACACAGTATCAAATACAATAGCTACTTGATTTCTATTCCAAATTAATTTAACCATAACAGGTTGATCCGATGGTAATACTCTGGATACTTCTTCTACAGTGCGTTTTGGAATAACAATACGCATTGGGTTTTCAAGAGCTGCATCTAAGGTTACTTTTTTAACAGCCATACGATGTGTATCAGTGCCTACCATAGTAAGCTCATTGCCTTCAATTTCCACTAAGGTACCACAGAAGATAGGCCGATCTGTATCCGTAGAAGTAGCATATACAGTTAAGTCGATTAATTGTTTTAGCTGTTCTCCGTCAATCATAATACTATTATCATCTTGGATTTGTTCCACCAAGGAAAAATCTTCTACTTGCATAGTCACAAGTTTAAATTCAGAATGATCGGATTTAATCTGTAATTGATTAGAATTGTCTGGCTTATATAATTCTACTTGTTCACCTGGTAATTTTTTTAGAATTTCTTGAAAGTATTTAGAACCTACTACAATAGTACCAGGTTCAAGAATAGTAGCATCTACTTGGGATCTCATTCCAATTTCAAAATCGTTAGCTTGTAATTCTACGTAGTTATCTTTTGTAGAAATGTAGATAGATCCTGGTAAATTAGAGCTTGTTTTATTACTTGCTACACGTTGGAATAGTGACATGGCTTTCACTAATTCATGTTTGTTAAATTGAAGTTTCATTATTAACTCCTTATGACTAATATAACTATGTTAAAGTTTTTTATTTAAAGTAGTAGACGTAGTAGTAGGACGCGTGTATAAGTGGATAGGTTCATAAAACTTATAAATTTCAATGTTTTACACATGTTTACAACATTGGGATTAGAAAATTTTATATATCCACATAGTAACAGGTCTATAAATACCTTGTGTGTAAGTGTATGTTTGTTAACAATGTAATCACAAAATGTAAACAAGTTAAACACATACTTATACACAAATTTAATATTACTTTGCTTCTTCTAATTCTTTGCGAATGCGATCGATAGTATGTCGTAAATCTTGGTCTTTTTCTATTTCTCTAGAAATTTTTTCATATGCATGTAATGCGGTAGTATGGTCTTTTTTACCAAAAGCAAAGGAAATTTGAGGGTAACTTTCATTGATTAATTCACGAGCTAAATACATAGCAATTTGGCGTGGATGAGCATATTGCTTATTTCGTTTTTGACTTACTAAATGTTCTAGCTTGATTTTAAAGTAATCTGCTATAAATTCTTGAATATACTTAATGGATAATACAATTTTTTCTGTATGGATGATAAAGTCTTTAATTGCCTTATTTGTAAATTCTACATCAATTGTTTCTAATCGATTTGTAATAGCCGCTTGTGTAATTAATGTTTCAAAGGCGCCTTTTAGTTCACGAATATTTCGCTTATTAAAATACTGTGCAAATAGGTGGATAACCTCTTTTGGAACATATAAGGTTGGGTATTCACTACGACGATGATCGATTTCCTCATGGATGATGGCTTCAATCATCTCAGGATTTGGTGCTTCAATTTCTACAGTAAGACCACTGTTGAATCGTGTGATTAAGCGTTCTTCCATTTCTTTATAATCTTTTGGTGGTTTATCGCTAGACAGGATAACCGCTTTATTGTGACTCAATAAATGATTGAAGGTATTAAAAAACTCTTCTTGCGTCGTTTTCTTATTTTTTTCTTCTAAGAATTGTACATCGTCAATGATGAGTACATCGATATCTCGGAAGTTACGACGGAATTGATCCGGTGTTTTTGTCCGTAATGATTCAATGAAACTATTCATAAAATCTTCACTGGTAATAGACATAATTTTAGCAGATGGATTGAGGGCTAAAATTTCATTGCCAATAGCATGCATTAAATGGGTTTTACCAAGACCAGATTGACCGTGAATATATAGTGGATTGTAACGAAGTCCTGGATTTTCAGCTACTGCTTTCGCAGCACTGAAAGCCATACGGTTAGAATTAGATTCGATGTAATTATCAAAAGTAAAAGCACGATTTAGATGTGATTTTGAAGAACTACTCATGTTTCGTTGTACAGGTGGTGCTGGTGGTATAGGAGAGGTTGTTTTAGAAGCAAATAAATCGGCAGGGACTGGTCTTTGAATGCCTTGTGAAGGAGAAGTATTTCTTTGAATGATGACAGGAGAATCATAACTAGGACGGCTTACTCCTTCTGGTAATACTTCATTATACTCTTCTGTATCCCAAGGAGGAGGGATGATAGGAGATGGAGAGCTTTCTATTGTTGTGTCTTCAATAGAAGGCATATCGATAGGCGGCATAGGGGGGATCTCTGTAGGAGGTGTACTCATCTGTTCCGCAGGAGATGCATTTACCGTTGCTGTATCTGTTAAATAGTCGATGGTCTGCAAGGTAGGGAGTAAACTTTTTGCTGCCTTTACGATTTGGTTATGGACTAATGGGGTTTGAATATATTTTAGCTTGCTAGGATCCATAACAAATAAGGTCAAAATAGTAGATGTCATAGAATAGGGCATCAATGAATTAACAACCAAGGAATCCCACATTTGCTGGGGCATTTTCGTTTTTGTTTTTTGCATCACTTGGTCCCATAGGGAGTAAAGATCTAAGTCACTCATAATAAACCTTCCTGCATGTGTATAAGAATTATTTGTCCACATCATCATAATGTGGATAACTAAAAATTAGACAAAGAAAAAGAGTTCATAAACAAGATAATAAGTAGAATTGTTTCTATCCACAATAATGTGAATAAGTCAGTGGATAACATGTGAAAAATAAAAATACTTGTTTATAACCCTTCGTTGGTGTATATCATTATTATACCAAAAACTTTTTTGCTTTACTATGCATTCTCTGGGATTCATTTTTACTTTTCTATAGTTCTTCCCAAAAATCTTTACTTATTACTATAAAAGTTATAATGAAAGTAAAGAATTTAGCATAAGGAAATAAAGAGTATCATAAAAGATATGAGATATTTATAGATGTATATAGATATCTATTACAACAATATTACATATCGTTTATATATATGCTATTAAAAACAAGGTTTATATTGACAGAATTAGGGTTTATACATATAATTACTATGTTATGGTATACGAAAAAATAAACCTATCATGAGGAGGTGTTGTTGTAATGAAACGTACTTACCAACCAAATACACTTTGGAGAAAACGTACTCATGGTTTCCGTGAACGTATGAAAACCATCGGTGGCCGTCTAGTATTAAAACGTCGACGCGCTAAAGGCAGAAAACGCTTATCTGCATAATCAAATATACAGCTAGAGAACTTGGCCGTACAGCCAAGTTTTTCTGTATGTACGGTATTAAAGGATAACTATGAATAGTTTAACAAAAGATAGAAGAATACGGAAAAACAATGAATATCAATTAGTGTATAAGCACGGTCGCTATGAAGTGGGACGTCTTTGTGTGGTCTATCATATGCCAGTGGCAAAGCAAAAAAGTAAAATTGGTTTCGTCACAGGTAAAAAAGTAGGTGGCGCAGTACAGCGCAACAGAGCACGACGTTTGATGAAAGAAGTGTATCGTCTGCATCAACATGAATTGCGCGAAGGTCATCATATTGTAGTTGTAGGTCGAGGTTATTTAGCCAATGCTACGTATGAACAAGCAGAACGTGAAATGATGCGTCTATTCAAAAAATGTAAATTAGTAAAGGATAGAAACTAATGGGTATTAGTAAACTTGTAAATTACTTGTTAATTGGATTAGTTCAGTTCTATCGATATGCTCTATCTCCTTTAAAGCCAAGTACTTGTCGTTTTTATCCCACCTGTTCGATGTACATGTTGCAAGCATTGCGACGATATGGACCTTTAAAAGGTAGCTATTTAGGCATAAAACGGATTTTGAAATGCCATCCCTTTCATAAGGGTGGATATGATCCTTTGCCGTAGCACAGTTTTGGAAATACCTGAGTACCTGTATGGATGAAATATAGACCATACCATAACGTATATGGGTACACAAAGGTGTATACTACAGAGAACAAAAAAAGGAGTAGACATGGAAATCTTTCAATATTTAGTAGATTTTATGAGAAGCCTTGTGGAATATTCGTTTTTGGGCACAAAAGCGATGGGCTTCCCGAGCTATGGTATCGCGATTATTTTGCTTACCATTGTTATTAAACTTATATTAGCACCGTTGACACAAAAACAAGTGCAGTCTATGAAAGGCATGGCTGATTTACAACCAAAAATGAAAGCCATCCAAGACAAATATAAGGACAATCCACAAAAAGCACAGCAAGAAATTATGAAAATGTACAAAGACTTAGGCATCAACCCATTAGCTGGTTGTTTACCACTTCTTGTGCAAATGCCATTCTTGATTGCTATATTCTATGCATTGCAAGGATATCCATATGATCCTCAATATGCGCAATTCTTATGGTTACCAAATTTGAGTGATCCAGATCCAATCTATGTATTACCAGTGTTATCTGCCTTGTCTACTTACATCATGAGTAAACAAACATCTGCTAGCGGTGGTAATAATCAACAAGCAAAGATTATGAATATCTTTATGCCACTATTCATTGGCTATATTAGTTTAAACTTTGCTAGTGGATTGGTAATTTACTGGGTAGTTTCAAATCTATTCCAATTAGCACAACAAACATTAATTTATCGTAATAACAAATAGGAGGCTAGGCATGGATTACATTGAAGTGTCAGCAAAAACGATTGAAGAGGCAACTTCACAAGCAACAGCCCAAATTGAATCTCAAGGTCGTGTTGTTACGTCTGTGAAAGTGTTAGAAGAGCCATCAAAAGGTTTTTTAGGCTTTGGTAAAAAAGATGCTCTTGTTCGAGTATACTTTGAAGCAGCAGCGGTAACTCATACAGCTGTTACGGAAGAGCCAGTAGTACCGGTTGTAGAAATTGTAACGGAAGTAGCGGTAGACACTGTGGAAACAGTGGAAACTGAAATTCCTGTGGTAGTCGAAGATGGTATTACAAAAGCAGAACAAGATTTCATTGCCGATACAGGTAAAGAATTTTTATTAGGCATGTTTGGAAAGATGGGTTTATCTGTACAGATTGAAAAATTGACTACTAAAGATAAGATCACATTCCAAGTACATGGAGAAGACTTAGGTATTTTGATTGGTAAACATGGTCAAACATTAGATGCCATTCAATATTTAACAAATCTTGTGGCTAATAAAGAAGTTCGCCGTCGTTGCCAAATTGTTGTGGACGTAGAAAATTATCGTTCCCGTCGTGAAGAAACTTTGATTCAATTGGCACATCGCTTAGGTGCTAAAGTACGACGTACACGTCAAAAAATTGCTTTAGAACCAATGAATGCTTTTGAACGAAAAATTATTCACTTAGCTTTGCAAAACGAAAAAAATATCAAAACAGATAGCGAAGGACAAGAACCATATCGTCATATTGTAATTTATTACAAACGATAGACTTCTACTATATATCATCAACTTTTATATTGATGTATATGCATATCTGTAGAGATGACAATAGATGATTTGTGGCATATAGTAACAGATTATCTATAACTATGAAGAGGGCCCTTCGGGGTCCTTTTTCTTAGAAATATAGAAAAAAGCTATGAGTTGAATATATAAAATCAACTCATAGCTTTTTTAGTTTAAGGGGCTGTTTTGTTACAGCCCCTTTTTATATGGTGTATATATTAAAAAGAAATAATATAGTTATTAGGTTTTATATAGCTATTTAGTGGTTCAGTTATATCCACGGTTATTAATTTCCCATAGGGTGATACTGATATTGTCAAGATCAGTTCCTACTGTCTACAGACTCTTTACGGCTCGATGGGGAAATAATCCGCAGGGACGGGGGCAAGGATGCCAACAAAGACAAAGTCCTTCGTGCCTGTATTTTTCATCCCGTGGCACATGCCCTTCGCTGAGACGATGACATCGCCCTTCGCGATGGGGTGCTCCTCTCCGGGGGTAGGGTAAAAGACGCCCTCTCCCTCAATGCAAATCCATATATCATCTGCATTGGCGTGACCGTGCGGCTGAATCGTCTGCCCAGGCTTTATGACCCAGACGACACCGCTCGTTGACTCCGTGCTGTAGATTGGCGTGCGCGTTGCGACATTGCCCGCCTTTGCCACATTTGCCACGCGAAAACGTCGCGTTGCAAAATCGTTTGTGATTTCATTTACCATGATGTTTGCTCCTTTCAAAAATTCGTATTTTATATCGTTTTAGGGTGCTCAGTTAAAGTAATCATCGTCATATCCTTCGCTATTCAACTTCATTTTACAACAAACCAATCCTTATGACAACAATGGGATTTGATATTGTCAAGATCAGTTGACAAATTTTCTTTAGAAGAATACAAATGCTGTAACTCTTTATAGTCTAATTCCTTCAATACAGCATCGAGTAACCGCATAGGAGCTGTTTCTTTTATCATCAACATGCCATAATCCAATGGTAAAACTAGTTGGCGAGGCATTACTAGTTTAGTATAATTAAATTCATTGGTATATTATTTCTTCACATAAAAGGTGGCTTTCCCTTTTCCGTGTCGTTCAATGTACTTTTCTTCTACTAATTGTTTCAACATATTTTCTATGGTGGATTTACTTAGGATTGGAACTGCATTCAATACTTTGAATCTTTGCAATTTCCACTAGTGTATCTAGCACAGCAGGCTTTTGTTGTATGAATAGTTCCTGTTTTCCCTTGTGTTCATGGATCTGTGCTAATAAATTAATAATTTCACTATCCCATAGAGTACTTTCATAGAGTGAATAATTAAAAGTTTTCATTCGCCTACTCCTTTCTATATTCGCCTAATTATACCATATTTTTAGGCGATTAAATATTACAATAGGCGAATCAATAGCAAATTCTAGTAACTTTCAATACAACTCATATGGCACAACAGAATCGTTAAGCATACAAAAAAGCACGGCCTGAACCGTGCTCTTTTTTATCAGATTTAATTATACATTCATGTTAGCTGCTTTACGAACGTAGAACCAGTAACATACGAATACTGTTACGATATTGAAAGCTAGTAATACTGCGAATGCTGGGTGGATACTTCCAAATGTTGTGTACACATAACCAAAGATCTTTGGTGTAATGAACGCACCGTACGCAGCAACTGCCGCTACGAAACCAGCAATTAAGGAAGATTGTAATCCATCTGTGAAGATGTGAGGAATCATACGGAATGTAGATCCTGTTACGAAACCGCAGGATACGAACATTAATACAGTCATTCCAAAGAAAAAGTCGAAGTGATGCATATCCACGCCTACAGCGATTAATACAGTAGTGATACATAAACCAATCAAACCGATGAAAGTAATTTTTGTACCGCTATTGATTTTGTCAGCTAACCAACCACCTACTGGACGAAGGCTGGCAGATACTAAAGGTCCCACGAATGCGATGTGAGCAAATGGAATTTCAGGGAACTCTGTTTTAACAAGTAGACCAAGTGCTGCTGCATATCCAGAGAAGGCACCGAAGGAACATGTATATAACAATGTCATAGCCCATGTGTGTTTGTTGCTAAAAATTTGAGCCAGCGCTTTAGGATTAGGTTTTGCTAGTGGCAAGTTATCCATGTAACGAGTCATGCACGCTAAGATAATTACTAAAGGCACAATCCACATAAACGCCGCGTTGGCTAAGTATACTGCATTGCCTTTAACGATAGCTGGTGTGACACCGAAGATATTACCTAATGTAGCAGAACCCATAGCGAATGGAGCTAAGAAATAGATAACGGAGATCCCAAGGTTACCAATACCACCATTAATGCCAAGAGCGGTACCTTTTTCAGATTTAGGGAAGAAGTTACCGATGTAAGCCATGGAGGAGGAGAAGTTACCGCCGGCTAAACCGATCAAAGCTGTTAAGATCATGAATGTTTCATAAGATGTTGTTGTATCTTGTACAGCATAGCCTAACCATACTACAGGTACTAATAAAATAATTGTAGAAATAAAAGTCCAGTTTCTACCACCTATTAAAGCTGGCATGTAAGTATAAATAAAACGGAATGTAGCACCCACTAAACCTGGGAAGGCAGCCAGTGTAAATAACTGTTCTGTTGTGAAATGGAATCCAGCTCCATTTAATTGTGCTGCGATGGTTGACCATAAATACCATACGCAAAATGATAACGTTAATGCAATGGTAGAAACTACCAAGTTTTGTTTAGCAATTTTTTTGCCAAACTTTTCCCAAAATTCGGGATTTTCTGGTTGCCAGTTCGCAATAATTTCTTTGCGGCTCGCACCCACTTGAGGCATTTTCATCTCTGACATGAGAACACTCCTTTAATCCTTTCAACGTACAACTTGTGATACTTTTTGTATCACAGTAAATCGAAGACACAAATTAGTATAAAAAAATATTGACTTATGCCATACTTTCATTATAATATGTGCCTAAAATCACACACTTATTATATAAGATATAATATAATGTGAATGTGATAAAAAGCACAACTTATATAATTATTAATAAGTTATAATGGTAATGTACGCAAAATTTAAAATGTATGTGACGGATTGGTATGATGAAAGCAGTAAAACTTCATAAGTATCAATGTTACTGAAAGATGTATGGTGACAGTATGGAACAGGAGTTAATCAATCAATTGCTAGCATTGCCGGGTGAAGTAATTCATCTGAAAAAGGGAGAATTTTTATTTCACGAAGGCGATAAGGCAGAACACTTTTATATCGTTCAGAGAGGGCGTCTGAGTATTAAGAAATTTGAATCCACTGGACATACCTTTGCACTGCGTTTAGTAGGCAAAAATAATGTGCTTGGAGAAGTTCCTTTGTATGAGACGAATACGAGATCGTATGTATTTAATGCCATAGCAAGAGAAGATTGCTCGGTCTATTGCATACGGTATGATGTATTAGAACCTGCTATAGCTAAGGATCATTCATTAGCGATTACGATGATGAAGATTTATACACTTCATATGCGTCGACAACAAGCTAAGTATAGAGACTTATTATTATACGGTAAGAAAGGTGCATTTTATTCTACATTATTGCGTTTAGCTAATAGCTATGGTATCAAACGTGATGACGGTATTTATATCGATATTGCTTTGAGTAACCAAGAATTAGCTGAATTTACTGCCACATCACGGGAAGGTTTAAACCGCATGCTAAGTGAGTTACGAAAGTTAGGCTATGTAGCCTATGATAAACACCATCTGGTAATCTGTGACTTTGATGCATTAATCGATTTGCTAGATTTAGATATAGAAACTATCGATCCTAATATTAGCAATATCGAATGATTAAGGTTATCCCCCCTTGCTGTGAGCACTACGAAGGCAAGGGTTTTTTTGTATTTTTAAGGAGGACATGAGATGAGTCTTTTATCTCAAAAATTTAAGTTTCTTCGCAAGAAGGACGTATCTCCAACAGGCCATCAAATCACAGAAGAAGGTGGTCGTGAATGGGAAAATTTTTATCGTGACCGTTGGTCCTACGATAAAGTAGTCCGCACCACACATGGCGTAAACTGTACTGGTTCTTGTAGCTGGAATATTTACGTAAAAAATGGTGTTGTAGCGTGGGAAAATCAAGCAACTGATTATCCTAAAACACCAGATGATATGCCAGATTACGAACCACGTGGATGCCCTCGAGGATCTACTTTCTCTTGGTATTTATACAGCCCACTACGCGTAAAATATCCATATGTACGTGGTGAATTGATCGAGCTTTGGAGAGAAGCGAAGAAAACTGCTAAAAATCCTATCGAAGCATGGAAATCTATTGTAGAAGATCCTGAAAAAGCAAAACGTTATAAATCTGCTCGTGGTATGGGTGGCTTTGTACGTTCTACTTGGGATGAATCTACAGAAATCGTAGCAGCTTCCTTATTATATACAGCAAAAACATATGGTCCAGACCGCAACGCAGGATTCTCTGTAATTCCAGCTATGTCCATGTTGTCCTATGCAGGTGGTGCGCGTTTCTTGAACCTTATGGGTGGTACTCCACTTTCCTTCTATGACTGGTATGCTGATTTGCCGCCATCAAGCCCACAAGTTTGGGGTGAACAAACTGATACACCAGAATCTGGTGACTGGTACAATGCAGGTTACATCATTACATGGGGTTCCAATGTACCATTGACTCGTACACCGGATGCTCACTTCTTGGCAGAAGTACGTTATAAAGGTACAAAAGTAGTCTCTGTATCTCCTGACTATGCAGAATCTACTACATTCTCCGACACTTGGTTGAATGTAAAAGCAGGTACAGATGCAGCGATGGCAATGGCAATGGGTCATGTCATTCTGAAAGAATACTATGTAGATAAAGAAACTCCATATTTCAAAGAATATGCGAAAGAGTTTACTGACTTACCATTCTTAGTACGTGTAGAAGAAATCAATGGTGCTTTACAAGCGGGCCGTTTCTTGAACAATCAAGATTTAGGTAGCACAGAAGATGGCGCTGATTTCCACACTGTCGTTATCGATGAAATTACGAATACAGTAGTGGCACCAAATGGTACATTAGGTGATCGTCATACAAATCCTAAAAAATGGAATTTACGTCTTGAAAACCGTGCAACAGGAGAAAAAATATCTCCTCGTTTATCTGTCATCGACCAACGTGATTCCGTAGCATTAGTTAAATTACCATACTTCGGTGACGAAGCTCATGAAGGTATTATTGAACGTGCTATTCCTGTTATGACAGTACAAACTAAAGAAGGTCCTGTACAAGTAACAACAGTTTACGACTTGATTCTTGCTAACTATGGTATCGATCGTGGTTTAGGCGGTGAAGTGGCGACTAGCTATGAAGAAGACACTCCATATACACCAACATGGCAAGAAAAAATTACTGGCGTGAAAGCAGACGTAGTGATTCGTACAGCTCGTGAATTTGCAGACAACGCAGAACAAACAAAAGGTCGCTCCATGATCATCATGGGCGCTGGTATCAACCACTGGTATCATGCTGACATAATTTACCGTACGATCCTTAACTTGATCATGTTCTGTGGTACAGAAGGCGTTAACGGCGGTGGCTGGGCTCACTATGTAGGACAAGAAAAATTACGTCCTGTAGAAGGTTGGGCTGGCATTATGACAGCGAACGACTGGAGTAAAGCACCTCGTTTACAAAATGGTACATCTTGGTTCTACTTTGCTACAGAACAATATCGTTCTGACTGCATTGACCTAGCAGACCGTGTATCTAAATTAGCCACACCTCGTTACAGACACCCTGGTGACTATAATGTATTGGCTGCTCGTTTAGGTTGGTTGCCGTCCTACCCTACTTTCAACCGTAACTATCAAGATTTAATCAATGATGCTCGTGCGACAGGTGCAGGTACTGAAGCTGAAATTAACCAATACATCGTACAAGCATTGAAAAATAAAGAGTTGAAATTCTGCGTAGAAGATCCTTCTGCGAAAGAAAATCATCCACGCAACTTGTTCGTATGGCGTTCGAACTTGATTGGTTCCTCCTCTAAAGGTCATGAGTACTTCTTAAAATATTTATTAGGTACAAAAAATGGCGTATTAGAAGATGAAGATGCACCAGTACGTCCAGAAGAAATCAACTGGCGTGAAGCTCCTGAAACAGGTAAATTAGACTTGTTGATCGACATCGATTTCCGTATGGCTTCTACGGCGTTATATTCCGATATCGTATTCCCTGCAGCAACATGGTACGAAAAACAAGACTTATCTTCCACAGATATGCATCCATACGTGCACGTATTCCAAGCGGCTGTTGATTGCGCATGGGACACTAAATCTGACTGGGATACATTCCGTACTTTGGCAGAAACTGTATCTCGCGTAGCGAAAGAGTCTGGTTTCACTGAATACGAAGATATCGTAGCACAACCATTGGGTCATGACAGCCCAGGCGAAGTGGCTCAACCATTGGGTAAAGTATTAGACTGGAGCAAAGGCGAATGTGAACCAATTCCAGGTAAAACTATGCCAAATCTTGTACACGTAAAACGTGATTACAGTAAAATCTTTGAAAAATTCATCGGCTTAGGTCCTAATATTGAAAATAAAGTAGGCGCTCATGGTTTAGCATGGGATGTAACAGATGAATATCAATCCTTATATGAACAAAATGGAACGATCGACCAACCAGGTTTCGTATCTCATGGTCGTCCTAGCATCTACGAAGCACGTGAAGCTTGTAATGTTGTGTTAACCTTGTCCTCTTGTACGAATGGTAAATTAGCAGTTCGTTCTTGGCAGGCTATGGAAGAAAAAACAGGCTTAACAGATCTTCAAAAGAATGCAAAAGGTCGTGAAGAAGAACGCATTACCTTCGACGATATGGTACGTCAACCACGCTTTATCATTCCATCTGTGACAAGTACAGGTAAAAATAATAAAGACCGTCGTTATTCTCCATTTACAACATCTACTGAGGATAAAGTTCCATTCCGTACGGTTACGGGTCGTCAATCCTTCTATTGTGACCATGAAATGATGCGTGACTATGGTGAGGCTATGGCGCTTTACAAACCAGTCTTGTCCTACGCACCAGTGAAAGGTGATTATGCACAAGAGGGTGTTCCTCAAATTACATTGAAATACTTAACACCACATCATAAATGGTCTACACATAGTATGTACTTCGATAGCCAACAATTGTTAACATTGTTCCGCGGTGGACAAACAATTTGGTTGAACGAAGATGATGCGAAAGAAATCAATGTCCAAGACAATGATTGGGTAGAAGCTTTCAATAAAAACGGTATCGTTGCAGCCCGTGCTGTAGTATCCCCACGTATTCCTCGTGGTATTTCCTACATGCACCATGCCCAAGACCGTCACATCAACGTACCTGCTGCACAAATTAAAAAACAACGCGGTGGTACACACAATGCACCAACTCACATTCATTTGAAACCGACACATATGATTGGTGGTTATGGTCAATTAAGTTATGGATTCAATTATTATGGCCCAACTGGCAACCAACGGGATATGACTATTGTGGCTCGTAAAATGAAGGAGGTAGATTGGCTTGAAGATTAAGGCTCAAGTATCTATGGTCCTAAATTTAGACAAGTGTCTAGGCTGTCACACATGTTCTATCACTTGTAAAAATACATGGACAAACCGCGAAGGTGCGGAATATATGTACTTTAATAATGTGGAAACCCGCCCAGGTGTTGGCTACCCTCGTCATTGGGAAGACCAAGAAAAATGGAAAGGCGGCTGGACTGTTGGTAACGATGGAAAATTAGCATTGGCTACAGGTTCTAAAACAAATCGTCTGATGAAATTGTTCTATCATCCAGAACAACCTGAGTTGAAAGACTACTTTGAACCATGGACATATGACTATGAAACATTGATCCATTCTGGTCGTAAAAATAACCAACCAGTAGCACGTCCACGTTCGTTGGTAACAAAAGAAAAAATGGAAATCAAATGGGGTCCTAACTGGGATGACGATTTGGCTGGTGGTGAACACGCTCGCTCTGATGTTAACTTAGCTAAAATGGGCGAAGATATTGTGTTTGACTATGAAAAAGTTTTCATGCGCTACTTACCTCGTCTATGTAATCACTGTTTGAATCCAGCGTGTGTGGCAGCGTGCCCATCTGGTGCGATTTACAAACGTGATGAAGACGGTGTGGTTTTAGTATCTCAAGACGTATGTCGTGGCTGGCGCCATTGCGTACCATCTTGTCCATACAAAAAAATCTTCTATAACTGGGAAACAAATAAAGCTGAAAAATGTGTATTCTGTTACCCACGTTTGGAAAATGGTTTGCCTCAAATTTGTGCGGAAACTTGCGTAGGTAGAATGCGTTATGTAGGCGTTGTCTTCTATGATATGGATAAAGTAGAAGCAGCAGCGGCTTCCAAAAACGATACAGATATCTACGAAAATACAGTGGATTTAATCTTAGATCCTCATGATCCAGAAGTAGTAAAAGCGGCTCGTGCAGAAGGTATTGGTGAAGCTTGGATTAAAGCAGCACAAAAATCTCCAGTTTACAAATTGATCAAGGAATGGAAAGTGGGCTTGCCACTACATCCAGAATATCGTACATTACCAATGGTTTGGTATGTGCCGCCATTGAGTCCAATCGTACAACGCATTACATCTGAAGTATACTTACCAGATGCAAACGAAATGCGCGTGCCTGTACAATATCTTGCGAATCTATTTACAGCAGGTAATGCAGATGCACTAGCTCGCGTATTACAACGTGTATTAGATATGCGTGAATATATGCGTCGTCGCGATGTAGGTGGAGAGGCTCCTGAGCATCCAATCGATTTAACAGAAGATCAAATGTACGAAATGTACAAATTATTAGCATTATCTAAATACAATGATCGTTTCGTGATTCCTACAGATATTAAAGCGTCTCGTGAAGGTCGTGCAGATATGCAACATAAACGTGGTTTTGCCTGTCCTACAGGGGGATGTCAATAATGAATGATGCTCAGAAAATAGCGCTTATCGCGTCATTTCTGCTTCGCTATCCCGATGCCACTTGGTATGATGAATTACAAGAATGGAAGGGGGACGCAACATCTGTTGCGCACCCTCAACTCCGTCAAGCCTTGGTAGAATTTTTCGACTATGTGGAAGAAACACCTCGTAAAGAGTTTGAAGATCAATATGTGCGTACCTTTGACTTTAGTCAGAATACGAATCTGTATTTATCTACTTATGAATTACAAGGTACAGGGGAACAAGCAGAAGAACTTGTTAAATACAAAGCATTTTTCCTTGAAAATGGCTATGACTTACCAAAAGAAATGCCAGACTTTGTCCCAGCTATTCTTGAATTATGTGCGCTTATCGAAGAAGAAAAAGCAAAAGAAATTTATGAATACTGTAAACCAAAATTAGAATATATTCGGGAGCGTTTTATTGAAGCGAAATTACCGTATGCATTCTTATTTGATGTTATTTTATCTGTTGCTAATGGATTGGAGGACGGTGTACTATGAGTTTATTTCTATGGGGCGCCCTGCCTTATATCGCTTTCACCTTCTTTGTCGTAGGGACTCTTGTTCGTTTCTTTTACTTTGAAAGAAATTGGACCACAAAATCAAGTCAATTTTTAGAAAAGAAACAATTGCGTATTGCGAACCCATTGTTCCATTTTGGTTTGCTTTGCGTTATCGGTGGCCACGTGGTAGGGGTATTGATTCCTAAAACTTGGACTGCTATGATCGGTATTGATGACCATATGTACCATCAAGGTGCGTTGTACATGGGGGCTGTGGCTGGTTTCCTATTTATCGTAGGATTCTTAATGCTCATGAAACGTCGTTTCACAACACCTGAATTACGTGCTAACACATCTAAAATGGATGTATGGTTGTACTTGTTCTTTACACTAGCTATCGTAAGTGGTATGGCTGGTACCTTATTGAATGCATCTGGATTCTTTGACTATCGTGTATCTATTGGACCTTGGTTCCGTAGCGTGTTGATGGCCATGCCAGACCCATCCTTAATGGAAAATGTTCCTGGTATCTTTAAGTTCCATATGCTATCCTGGATGATTGTGGCTATCGTATTTCCATTCAGCCGTTTAGTGCATTGCTTAAGCGTACCATTTAACTATTTAGCACGACCATTCATCGTGTATCGTAAACGAGACCGTCGCTAGTTTTCTCTATAAAAGTCTGTGGCGTTCGTAACTGAATAATATAAAGGGAAGCCCATGGCATACTCCTTCTCAAACGGTATTTCATAATGTTTGTTCAGGAGCACGCCATGGGCTTCTTGCATTTATGTCATTTAAGTAGAAAGGAAACGCTACGAGGCTTTCTACGATAAAGTGGCGCTCCTTGGGGTTGTTTCTTGTGTTTTTGTGATTCAGGTAGAAAGGGAACGACGAAAGGCTTTCTACAAAAAAGTACACTCCTTTGGGTTATTACTCGTGGTGCTATGTAGCCTGTGGCATTCGTAAATAAATAGGACAAAGGGAAGAGTACGTACTCCTCGAAAGCTAATCTATTTGATATAATTTATCTAATAAAAATATATAAAATAGCTATATTTCTGTATATTTCTATAATTTTGATGCTTTACAATGAGAATTAATATTGTTATAATATTTGTTGTCTTATGTATTGTTATTATTAGGTGAGGAGTGTATTGTACAAGTGGAAAACACAGTAAAAAAGCAGTTTAAAAGCAAGTACCATATTTTGGCATGGATTATTTTACTAGCATTAGCTTTGATTGGTATGGTTGAATATGGTTATTTTTTACAAGATAGACCACCATTCAAATGGCAACTTTATTTAGGATTATTTCCATATGCATCTTGGATAGTGTTGACGTATCTTACAACAAAACCAAAATGGTTTACTGCACGTTATAATGTAGGTGAAATGTATAAAGTACATCGCATTGTAGGTGTTGTGGCTACTGCCTTGATAGGTGTTCATTGGTATGTATATTTTGGTAAAGCTGTAAAATCTCCGTTAGGCTGGTGGGGAGGCTATTCATCCTTAACAGCAATGTTTATTGCATTTTTGGTGGGTATTTTCTTCTTAACACCATGGTTTAAAGGTTTAGCGACAGCTATACCTCGTAAAGTAGCTGTTTGGATTCATAGATTGAACTTAGTAGCATTGATTGCTGTGGATATTCATGTACATGGTTTTAAACGACTAGCAGCTATGGTTCCATTTATGCCAGTCTTTGATATCCTTACCTATGGGCTTGTGATTTATTATATCTATTGGATGTTTAAGAAAAAAAATTAAATCGTCACTTGTTCTGCTATGTAGCCTGTGGCGCTCGTAACTGAATATGATAAAGGGAAGACCGTAACACACCCCTTCTCAAACTATACAGTGGTTATGTTTGTTCAGGGGTATGTTACGGTCTTCTTGTGTTTGTGTGATTCGGGTAGTTAAAGAACGCCGCAAGGCTACTACGCGTAATGGCGTTTCTCAGGGGTTTTCTTCTATCTATCATTGATGTTACTTTGGTTGCGTGATATAATTTATATAAGGCCACAAGGCCTTTTCTTTTTATATGAAATGGTATTACTCGATGTCAGGAATGTTTTTTACTAGTATCATAATGATATGTTACTGATACTATGTCTATATGGTATCCCTATAAAGGATATGTACTAGATATACCTTAAAACGACGGCATCGATGTAGACAGGAGATACTATGTTTTTAGATGACACGATTGCAGCGATTGCGACGGCTCCAGGGATTGGCGGTATTGGTATTATCCGCATCAGTGGTCCTGAGGCGTGCGATGTTGTGAATCGTATCTTTCACAGTAAACAATCTGTGCCACTGGGTGAGCGCCAGACGCGAACGATCCATTATGGACATATTGTTCATCCTAAGACGGGTAAAACCTTGGATGAGGTCATCGTGGTGTTGATGAAAGGCCCTCATTCCTATACGGCAGAGGATGTAGTAGAGATTCAATGTCATGGCGGTTTTGTGTCAGTCCGTGAAATACTGAAAGTCCTACTTTCAGAGGGGGTACGTCAGGCAGAAGAAGGGGAGTTTACAAAGCGAGCGTTCTTGAATGGTCGCATTGATTTAACCCAAGCAGAGGCCATCATCGACATTATTGATGCGAAGACGGAGCAATCTTTGGAAGTGGCAGTGAATCAATTAGACGGTACCTTATCCAAGTATATTCGCGCCTTACGAGATGAGTTAATCGCTATGATTGCTCATTTAGAGGTAACTATCGATTATCCAGAAGAAGATATTGAAGATGTATCGGCTCAAGAGGTACGGACGGGATTAGCTCCCATCCTTGAGAAGATGGACAATCTATTGGCGACGGCACAGCGTGGTAAATTATTGCGTGATGGTGTGATGGTGTCCATCATTGGTCGTCCTAATGCGGGCAAATCTAGTTTGATGAACGCTTTACTTCGTGAGGACCGTGCCATTGTGACGAACATTCCAGGCACGACCCGTGATAGTATTGAAGAATTTCTGACCATCCAAGGGATTCCCGTGCGCTTAATTGATACCGCTGGGATTCGTGAGACCGAAGATATTGTAGAAAGTATGGGCGTTGAAAAAGCACGTCAATACTTAGATAAAGCAGATGTAGTGGTCCTTGTCATTGATGGGTCTAAACCATTGGAGCCAGAAGAACAAGAGTTGCTACAGCTCATTACGAATCGTCCAAGCATTATCTTCTTGAATAAAGCAGACCAAGCGCAATGTGTTAGCAAAGAAGAGATTGCGGCACTGGGGACTTTCACAGAGATTGTCACCATCAGCGCGGCCCAAGGGGAAGGTATGGATGAGATGGCGAGGGTCATTACATCCTTGGTGCAAGGAGGTTCTGTGCAGGCTAGTCATGAGGCGATGCTCAGCAATGTGCGCCACATCACCTTGATGGAACAGGCGAAAGTTAGCTTGGACCAATCCATTCTTGCCATAGATAGCGGTATGCCTATCGATTTAATCGTCACGGACATTCGCGCTGCTTGGGAGCTACTGGGTGATATTACTGGTGAAAGTTTACGTGAATCCATGGTGGATGAATTATTTAAACGATTCTGTTTAGGAAAATAGGAGAATACATGTATTTAGTAGATACGTATGATGTGATCGTCATTGGCGGTGGTCATGCTGGTTGTGAAGCTGCGTTAGCCACAGCTCGCATGGGGCACCGTACCTTGATGGCTACATTGAATTTAGATAACATTGCTCTTATGCCATGTAACCCAGCCATTGGGGGACCTGGTAAAAGTCATCTAGTGTGCGAACTAGATGCATTGGGCGGTGAAATGGGCATTAATGCAGATGCGACAGCCATTCAAATGCGCATGCTCAATACGGGAAAAGGACCTGCGGTACATTCCTTGCGGGCCCAATCCGATAAAGTAGCCTACCAACGCCGTATGAAAGAAGTTTTAGAAAATACAGAGAACCTCAATGTGAAGCAAATCATGGTCAATGAGTTGCTCATTGAAGAGGGTGTTGTGAAAGGTATTGTGTCTGAATTAGGAGAAGTATACCAAGCAAAGGCAATCATCTTATGTACGGGTACGTACTTAAAAGGCAAGATTATTACTGGTGAATTGGCGTACACAGGTGGTCCTAATGGACAGCGAACAGCGGAATTGTTGTCTCAATCGTTATTGAATCACGGCATTAAGCTGATGCGATTCAAAACAGGTACACCAGCTCGTGTCGATAAACGAACCTTGCACACAGAGAATATGGAAATGCAACCTGGTGACTCTCACCATAGAGCCTTCTCCTTTATGTCTGATTGGATCGACCGCAATGAACAAGTATGTTGGTTGACTTTCACGAATCAAAATACACATGATATCATTCGTGGCAATTTACATCGTGCCCCTATGTACACGGGTGTCATTGAAGGGACGGGCCCAAGATATTGCCCATCCATCGAAGATAAAGTGGTTCGCTTTGAAGATAAACAACGCCATCAATTATTCGTGGAACCAGAAGGCAATCATACTAACGAAATGTACGTCCAAGGTATGAGTACAAGCTTACCAATCGATGTGCAATACGCGTTCCTACGCACTATCCCTGGTTTGGAAGATGTAGAAATCATGCGTCCTGCTTACGCCATTGAATACGATTGCTTAGATCCATTGCAATTGACACCTGCTTTACAAGTGAAGCATATCCAAGGTTTGTATTCTGCAGGTCAAGCCAATGGTACATCCGGCTATGAAGAAGCGGCAGCACAAGGATTGATGGCAGGTATCAATGCAGCCTTATGGTTAGAAGGAAAAGAGCCATTTATCTTATCTCGCTCCGAAGGCTACATCGGTGTGCTTATCGACGATTTGGTAACGAAAGGAACGAAAGAACCGTACCGCATGATGACGAGCCGCAGTGAATATCGCTTGTTACTTCGTCAAGACAATGCAGATATGCGCTTAACAGAAAAAGGCTATGAAATTGGACTTGTTAAGGAAGAACGATATAGAGCTTTCAAAGAGAAGCAAGGTAAGATCGAAGAGGCGATTCAATTACTAGCGGATACACCTGTAAATCCTAGCGAAGAAACGCAACAAATATTAGATCGTATTGGTACGCCTCGTATCAAAACTGGCATTAAGGCGTACGATTTGGTGAAACGTAACGAACTATCTTATGGAGTAGTGGCAGAGGCTTTCGGATTGCCTCGCTACGAAGCACCGGTAGAAGAAGAAATCGATATTACCATTACCTATGATGGCTATATTAAAAAGCAACTAGAACAAGTGGAAAAAGTGCGTAAGTTAGAGGCGAAAATTATTCCTAAAGATTGGGATTATACAGCGATGAAAGGTATATCTTTAGAAGCCATTCAAAAATTGAACGCTGTACGCCCCCATTCCATTGGTCAAGCGAGCCGTATTTCTGGGGTGTCCCCTGCGGACATTTCTGTGCTCTTAGTGCAAATTGAGCAGTACTACCGTGAAAGAGGTTAATATGATATTTTCAGACTATGTGAAAGCCCACACCAACACTTATGGTTTGGATCTCACAGATACACAAATTGACCAACTGCAACGGTTTTATGAACATGTAGTGACCACCAATGAGCATATGAATTTGACGGGAATTACTGACCCAGAAGAATTTGCTTTAAAACATGTGGTAGACTCTCTATCTTGTTATGACCCTAAGTATTTTACAAAAGGTGCAACGGTCATCGATTTAGGGACAGGAGCCGGCTTTCCAGGGGTTCCCCTAGGCATCTATGATCCGTCCTTGCAGATTACTTTATTTGATTCCTTACAAAAGCGACTCCGCTTTTTAGATGCTGTTATTGAGGACTTAGACTTACAAGGATTACAAACTTTACATGGCCGTGCAGAAGATTTGGCACATCAAGAGTACCGGGAATCTTTCGATCTTCTCACTAGCCGTGCGGTGGCTCGCTTATCCATCTTATTGGAATGGGGACTTCCCTATGTGAAAGTAGGGGGCTACATGGTGGCATTAAAAGGCTCTATCGTGCAAGAAGAATTAGAGGAAAGTAAACGTGCTTTATCCATCTTGGGCGGTGAAATTGTAGAGGTCAAAGAAGTGACGTTACCGACCTTAGAGGATAAACGAGCTATTGTGTATATTAAAAAGGTAAAATCTACGGTTAAGAAATACCCTCGAAAACCAAAGGAGATTAAAATAAAACCTTTATAGCTATGCACTATAACTCATAATAAAATATAGAAAAATGCTTATAAGTTATATCTATGATATACTTAATGAGTACTCTTTACATGTGCGGTCACGTTGTGTTCGCACATGTTTTATATTTGCAATACAAGATTGAGGTGAGACAATGGCAATCTATAACGGACGATTACCAAAACTCAATGAAGATGAAATAAAACGATACTCCGGATTAAAGCATGCGGAGGGATTTCCAGAGCAGTATGTGAAAGAAGCTGCCCTAGAAGTACAATTAGTGGCAGAACCTCGTGGTGTGTACCAATGCTATGATTACGATGCAGACACGCATACAATTCTTAGTAACCCGCCTATGGTGCTGGATGCCACAGGCATCATTCGTCATTTAGGGAATGCTAAAAAAGTATATGTTCTTGCTGTCACAGTAGGAGAAGCTGTAGAAGAACGCAGTTCTGCTTTATTTAAAGAAGGCAAATCTACACTAGGTCTTCTCGTGGATGCAGCGGCTACAACCGCCGCAGAACAAGTGGCAGATCAGGTAAATGAACTCATCGACAGAGAGGCAAAAAAACAAGGTTTTAAAACGACATGGCGCTTTAGCCCAGGCTATGGCAATTGGCCTGTCACAGTACAACAAGAATTTGCTAAGATTATTAAGACAGAAGAAATTGGATTGATGGTGACAGACACAAGCATGCTATTTCCACGTAAATCAGTAACGGCTATTGTGGGCTGTCAAACAGTAGATGAAGAAGGACCAAAAACACAACGAGGTTGCACATCTTGTAGCCAAGTAGAGTGCGCATCTCGTAAGTTGCCAGAGAAGGGGAGAACGTCGTGCATTTAAACAAACGTATCGTTTGTGATAGATAGTACTGAAAAGGTATCCTATGTGGGATATCCTTATGATAGTTATACTTTTTTAAATAATAAATTGATGTATAGATAAGTAGCGTGATGTACTGATACTGGGGAAGAGTATAGTCATCGTTATACGAAGTATATTGCCTTGGGCGAGCAATGTGCCTGATACATAAGTGAGGGACATATGGTATATATTATAGATGGCGGCATGGGTACCATGCTGCAAGCGGCAGGTCTTGGTGACGGGGCTTGTCCAGAATTATTTAATGTAGAACATCCGGATGTAGTGGAGCATATCCATGCAGAATATTTACGTCACGGTAGTGATATTATTACGACTAATACCTTTGGTGGGACAGCATTAAAACTGGATGAATACCAATTGGGTCATCGTATGGATGAAATCAATCGTGCTGCTGTGAAAGTAGCACAAGCGGCTCGCGATAAGATTAATCCGAATGCAAAAATCGCAGGTGATATGGGTCCTAGTGGTCGTTTTATGGCGCCATTAGGGGTGGCTCAATTTGATGAGATTTATGAGACTTTCAAAGACCAAGCAAGAGCCCTTATCGATGCAGGGGTAGATTACCTGATTATTGAAACGATCATCGATATCCAAGAAATGCGTGCTGCCTTGTTGGGGGCTAAAGATGCTCGTGAAGAGTTAGGGAAAACAAAAGAGGATGTAAAAATTATCTGTCAGTTCTCTTTCAGCGAAGATGGACGTACCATCACAGGCACACCACCAGAAGCAGCAGCTATCTTGATGGATGCTATGGAAGCAGATATCGTAGGTATTAACTGTTCCTTAGGACCTGAACAATTATTGCCGTTGGTAGAACGCATGGCAGCAGTAACGAACTTGCCAATTAGTATTCAGCCGAATGCAGGTATGCCACAACTCGTAGGGAAAGAAACTATCTTCCCATTAGGGCCAGAAGAGATGGGCGAATATGCACCTCGTTTCCTCGACGCAGGGGCAACGTATTTAGGTGCTTGTTGTGGTAGTACTCCAAAACACATTGAATCTATTGCCAAAGCGGCACGAGCACATACACCAGCAGAACGACCACATGTAGAACCGTTTACGGCTTTCACAAGTCGTACTAGCGTAGTGAAAGTAGGTTTGCAAGAAAAACCAATCATCATTGGGGAACGCATTAATCCAACAGGCCGTAAAGTGTTAGCAGAAGAAATTCGCAAGGGTAGCTTCTTAATGGTGAAAAAAGATGCTTTAGCCCAAGTAGAAGCTGGGGCAGACGTGTTGGATGTTAACATGGGTGTCACAGGTGTTGATCCAGGGGAAACGATGAAACGAGCTATCGAAGAATTAACGATGCTTGTGGAGGTTCCTTTATCCATCGATACATTGGATCCAGTGGCAATGGAAGCGGGCTTGAAAGCCTATCCAGGTCGTCCATTATTGAACTCTGTGAACGCAGAGCCAGAGCAATTGGAAGCAGTATTACCATTGGCAAAACGCTATGGTGCAGCGTTATTATGCTTGCCATTAGGTAAAAAAGAATTACCAGAAACGGCAGAAGAGCGTGTGTCTTTAGCAAAAGAAATTGTCTTAGAAGCGTACAACTATGGATTGCGACCAAATGATTTATTGCTTGACCCATTAGTATTGACCTTAGCAAGTAGCCAACATGCAGCACGAGAAACATTAAAAACATTAAAACTCTATGCAGAAACTTTTGGATTCCCAACAGTGATGGGTTTATCTAACATATCCTTTGGCTTGCCACAGCGGGCGTACTTGAATGCACAATTCTTAACGATGGCATTGAGCAGTGGTTTGACATGTCCTATTATGAACCCAATGAATGAAATCGTACGAAAAGCTTTCATTACAGGCCGCACATTTATGGGCTTTGACCCAGCTGCAGCGGATTTTATTGCTGAATATGGTGATGACGATGAAAATGCAGTGGTGACGAAAAAGGTAAAAGCTACAGCAGAAGCCTTCCATAGTGATGATCCTATTGAATGCATTAAACATGCCGTAGAACAAGGGGAAAAAGAGGCGGTTGTGCCATTGGTAAAGGAAGCCTTAGCACAAGGCCTAGATCCACTAGAGGTGACTCGTAGAGGTTTATCCGATGCTATGGCAGTAGTTGGTGAAAAGTTCGGCTCTGGTAAAGCGTTCTTGCCACAAGTTATGCTAGCAGCAGAAACGATGCAAGCAGCTTTCACAACGATCAAAGAAGTGCTGCCAGAAGGTACAGCAGAGAAGAAAGCGACGATTATCTTAGCTACGGTAAAAGGTGATATCCATGATTTAGGTAAGAATATAGTATCTGCGTTGTTAGAAAACAATGGATACCAAATCGTGGACTTAGGAAAAGATGTATCTCCAGAAGAAATTGTAGCAGCAGCAAAAGAGCATAATGCCCCGATTATTGGGATTGCCTCTTTGATGACTACAACGATGCCGATGATCAATGAAACCATCGCAGCCATCCGTGAATCAGGAGTGGATGCGAAGGTACTGGTAGGTGGAGCTGTATTGTCACAAGCCTACGCAGATGAAGCCGGGGCTGACTCCTATGCCAAAGATGGTATCTCCGCGGTGAATATAGTGAAAGGCTTATTAGGTGATGAATAGTTAGCATACTATAACACTTAGTAGGCAGAATTCCCAGAAGAGTTACTCCATGAGATGAGGTATCTAGAAGGATTAGATGGCTTAAAATCCTTTATAAAAAAATATATAAAAAGGAACATGGCAAAATCATGCCATGTTCCTTTTTATTTGTATGTAGATATGCGTTGAATACGGACTCCATCACACGTGTATTGTGATTAACCTGTAGGATGTTTCACGTGAAACATTACTGAGAAATACCGCTGAGTATTTTAATTCTTATGATAGAATTTCCATTTGTAATAAACTCGATTCCTTTTCTATAATCGTAAGTTGGCATATATACGCCATAAAAAAGAACGTGAACGCCTTCTTTATTATATACCATACTAGGTTGACCATATTTTGTATAAATGTCTGCTATACTATCTCCGACAGCGATACCTCTAGCAGTGACAGCATCTCGGTTATCTATAGTTGTCATTGTTGTTTCCGGAAAGTGTTTGTTACTTACGTGGAAGGTGATGCCTCCGTAAATTACTCTATTTGGTTTAAGAGCAGTAGGGTCCCCCAAACTTTTATAAATAGCATCGGTAGTAGATCCTACAGGGATGCCTGCTACTATTAAGTCTGTTGCTGGTAGCTCATTTCCTTTTACATGCATCGCTTGCAATTGTGAAGTGGAAAAGAGAGAGAATAAAAAGGCGATAACAAGTATCCAAGGACGTAGTTGTTTCATCATGAGCCTATCCTTTCATAGTTACTATAAATCATATGAAAATCGTACTGTATATAAAACTATTTGTCAATGATTAAAAGTGTCTATATAGTGAGTTCATAGAGGGATTGTTTCACGTGAAACAATTAATTAGATAGAGGTCATAATGTTTCACGTGAAACATAAAAAATATATAAAAAGATGAAGAAATCCCCATAGCTTTCATATAAAATACAAAAATATATGTTATAATGTGATAAGACTATAAGAAAGAGGTGAAATAATGGCTAGAATTATTGCCGTAGCTAACCAAAAAGGTGGCGTTGGTAAAACGACAACTGCTGTAAATTTAAGCGCATCTTTAGCCGTAGAGGGAAAACGAGTACTCTTATTAGATTTAGATCCTCAAGGAAATGCTACAAGTGGATTAGGAATAGATAAAGAAAGCATTGAACAAGGCGTATATGAAATGCTTGTAGATGATGTATCTATTACAGATATCATAGAATCTACAGTAATAGATACCTTGCAAATTGCGCCAACAACGATAGATCTAGCTGGGGCTGAGGTGGATTTGGTAGCTATGGAAGATAAAGGTTATACTTTGAAACAGTGTATAGCACCTATCGTAGAGGACTATGATTATATCCTTATAGACTGCCCACCATCTTTAGGTATGCTAACCATTAATGCCTTAACCGCTTCTAATAGCGTGTTAATTCCTATACAAACAGAGTTTTATGCTCTAGAAGGGGTTAGCCAATTAATTAAAACAATCGAACTTGTACAAGACGAATTAAATGAAGATTTGGAACTAGAAGGTGTGGTTCTTACTATGTACAATGGACGCACCAAACTAGCCGTACAAGTGGCAGAAGAAGTAACAAATTACTTTGGAGAGTCTGTATATACAACAACAATACCACGAAATGTGAAATTGGGAGAGGCTCCTAGCCATGGTTTACCAGTTGTTATCTATGATAAACGATCCAAAGGAGCTGAAGTATATTGTGCTTTAGCGCGGGAGGTAATAGAACGTGGTGCTTAAAAAAACAAAAGGTGGACTTGGTAAAGGCCTAGGGTCTTTTGGATTGTCTGGTTCTTTTAAAGATGGACATAAAAGTGGCTATGAAATTGATATTACTAAAATAAAACCTAATCCCAATCAGCCTCGTAAACGCTTTTTAGAAGAAGATATGGAGACTTTAGTAGCTTCTATTCAGGCTCATGGATTGATTGCGCCTATTGCAGTTCGCAAGGTAGATGATTATTATGAAATTGTAGCTGGTGAAAGACGGTGGCGTGCCTGTCAGCAGGCGGGACTTACTAAAATTCCTGTGGTGGTGCGAGACTACACGACAGAAGAAGTGAGTGAAATTGCTCTAGTAGAAAATTTACAGAGACAGAACCTAAACCCTATCGAGGAAGCTTTTGGGTATCAATATTTAATGGATACTTTCAAAAAAACACAAGAAGAAATTGCTACTATTGTAGGTCGCAGTCGTTCCTATGTGGCCAATATTGTGCGATTATTACAATTACCAGAGTTTTTACAAGAGGAATTGGAAGTAGGGGCGCTAACAGTGGGTCAGGCTAGACCTTTATTGGCATTAGCTGAAGAACATTTGCAACTACAAGCGCTGGAACGCATTAAGGAAAAAGGCTTAAATGCTCGTCAAATAGAACAACTTGTGAAAGAACTACAATCTGGGAAGAAACGTTTGACATCTACACAACCAAAAGCAACGGCGGAGTTACGAAAGTTAATGCAGAGACTCAAACATAGTTTAGGTGCTCCTGTAGATATTCGCTTAAAGAATACTAAAAAAGTGCAAGGTACTATTGAAGTTTCTTTTAAAAGTGAAGAAGAACTAATGCGTTTAATTAGCTATATTGAAGGTGAATAGAAAGGAAGTCTATGGTATTAGAAACAACTAAAGGGAATCGCTTGCACATAGGCTTTTTTGGGCGTTGCAATGCAGGTAAATCTACTCTGATTAACACGCTGACAGAGCAACAGATTTCCTTGGTATCTCCCATTGCGGGGACTACGACAGATCCAGTGTCTAAAGGGATGGAATTGTTGCCCTTGGGCCCAGTGATGATTGTAGATACAGCGGGTATTGATGATACATCGGAACTAGGTTTGTTACGGGTAGACAAAACGAAACAAGTATTATCAACGATGGATCTGGCAGTATATATGATGCGTACTGATGTTGAGCCGATTCCGGAAGATATAGAGTGGTTACAACAATTAGAAAGTAGACATATTCCTACCTTAGTAGTGATTAACGAAGTAAAAGGATGCAAGGGATCTGATTTTATTAAATCCCATGGGGAATTACAACCTTATACATCACAGGTCATAGTAGCAGACGTGAGTGATAGTACAAGCCGAATGGCGTTATTAGAGGCATTAAGTAAATTAAAACCAGTTGATGAAGAGGTACAATCTTTGTTAGGTGGTTACATTGAAGAAAAGGATGTATTTGTCTTAGTATGCCCTATTGATGAATCAGCTCCTAAAGGTCGTATTATTTTGCCACAAGTGCAAATGATTCGTGAAATTTTGGACCATCATGGTATGGCTATGGTGTGCCAAGTAGAGGAGCTGGCCACTACATTGCAGCAATTGCAGAAATCACCTAAATTGGTTATTACTGATTCCCAAGCCTTTGAGGCGGTGAGTCAAATTGTGCCAAAGGATATAGCTTTAACAAGCTTTTCTATTTTGATGGCACGATTTAAAGGAAAATTAAAAGATTTAGTGGCAGGTGTACATGCTATAGAGCAATTGCGAGCAGGTTCACATGTATTGATCAGTGAAGGCTGTACACACCGCCAACAATGTGAAGATATTGGAACAGTAAAAATTCCAAGATGGCTAACAGCAAAAGGCTACACAGACTTACAGTTAGAGTGGACCAGTGGTGGGCATTTTCCTCATGATGTATCTAAGTATGATGTTATCATTCATTGTGGGGGTTGTATGTTGACACGCCGAGAGGTATTACGACGTATTGATGTAGCCACTGTCCAAGGGGTGCCAATTGTTAATTATGGTGTTTTGATAGCCTCCTTACATGGCATCTTGCAACGTGCTATACAGCCATTTGAACATGAATTAGAATAGAAAGGATTATTGTGTTAGAACAACTATTACCTTGGTTACCATGGATACTAGGAAGTATTGTGTTACTGTTAGTATTACATGCGTTCAGTTTACATATACGAGTAAGTCGCCTTACAAAACGGTATCGATATTTTATGGATGGAGAAAATGGACAAAGTATTGAGCGACGTCTTGCTATTGAAGTGAAAGAATTACGAGATATGGCAAGTACTTGGGAAACCATTTTATCAGAACAAAAAGTGATTCAATCTACACAAGCACAAACATTTCAGCATATTGGATTTGTGAAATATAATGCTTTTGAAAATATTGGCAATGAATTGTCCTTTTCCTTAACGTTATTAGATGGAAATTTCAATGGAATTGTCATCTCTAGTGTATATGGACGAAATGAATCACGTATTTTTACAAAACCAATTGTAAATGGTAAAAGTTTAGCCAGTCTTTCGCAAGAAGAGTTAGCTAGCTTGCAATCTGCTATGGGACAACGAAGCAATGGAGATGTGTTAGCAAGTTCTTCTGTGTCAGCATAGAAAGGATGTTATATGCAAATACCTAAGTGGTTGCAGTCACATCTGAAACAAGATGGTAATGACTGGAATTTGCAGTTTACAAAACAACAAATAAAGACGATAGCCATTATATTAATTGCTATTTTAGTTATCTTTTTGGGGTTTGGTATCTGGGGGATAGCGCGACAAGTAGAAGTGTTGCAATTGCGCCAAGAAAATCAATTACAAAAAGAGCAATTACGATTATTAGACCAAAAAGTAGAAGTCTTGGATAAAAAAATGAAAACTCTTGATGAGCTAGATCAAAATATTAGAAATATGATCAAAGGCACAGAGTCTGGTACACTGCAGAAAGCAGATGGAAACACCCAAAATAAAGAAGAGAAAGAGGACCCTTCTCCCAAAAGCTCAAATAAGACTTTCACAACAACTCAACTATCTGCACGTATATCTAGCTTAGATCGTCAAGCACAACGTCGTATGGTATCTATGTATACCTTATATAATGTGCTAAGAGAAGGTGTAGGCAAAGATATTAGAGAATTACAATCTTTGCTAGCCATGGAAGGAGATGCTAGTGATGCTAATAGCCACATGCCATCAATCTGGCCGGCTAAAGGCGTCATCAGTTCTACCTTTGGGGCGCGACAAGATCCTGTTTATGGTGGTGGTGCCTTCCACGAGGGGTTAGATATTGCTAATGATACAGGAACAACAATAGTAGCTACGGCGGCAGGTACTGTAACTTATGCAGCCTATGCTGGAGGGTATGGCAATTTAATAGAAATTGATCATGGTAATGGATTTATTACAAAATATGGGCATAACTCAGCACTCTTAGTACAAGCGGGAATGACTGTGAAAAAAGGACAATCCATTGCACTTATGGGTAGCACTGGTAAAAGTACGGGTAGTCATGTTCACTACGAAGTGAGGGTGAATGGTGTGGCTACGGATCCATTATTATTTTTGCCCATTCAATAGGAGGCAATTATGAAATCCTATGTACAAGTTTATACAGGTGATGGCAAAGGGAAAACAACAGCAGCCATCGGTCTAGCAGTGCGTGCTGCAGGAGTAGGAAAGAAAGTGCTACTACTTCAATTTATGAAATCTAAGGTGTACTCAGAACATGCTGTATTAGATCAATTAGACCCTATCACAGTAGAAACAGTAGGAAAACCTTTTTTTATTATTCCTGAAGGCATGAAAAGCGATGAAGAGTTGCGTCGATGGGGAGATGATGTAGTCGTGTTTCCTAAGGGGCAGCCGCCACAAGAATATAAGGATTTGATTCACATAGGTCAAGAAAGAGCTCTACAGGCTGTGGCAACAGGCGATTTCGATATTGTTATCTTAGATGAATACAATATGGCTTTGTTTTTTGGATTAATTGAAGAAGAAGAGGGGCGTGAGCTCCTAGCAGCTCGAAATCCAAATGTAGAAGTGGTATTTACAGGCCGTGGTGCCCCACAATGGCTTCTTGACGAAGCGGATTTAGTCACTGTTATGGAGTCATATCGTCATTATTATGATCAAGGCGTAGAAGCACGTCTTGGTATTGAGCATTAAGGGTAAAGAATGTTATAATTTAAGTATTAACATCGTATAACATACTGAAAGGTAGGTGGTATCGTGTCACTATGGATGATTCTATTGCTATTGGTAATAGCTGTCATCATAGCCATTCTATGTATTCCTATCACATATAGTCTGAAAGTAAGTTCACGCAAGCCCTATGAATTTGACTTCCGATTAGAATGGATGTACCGAGTGTTAAAGGTGCATCTCGCCTATAAGCAAGGCCATTCCTTGTTTAAGGAAGTTTATGTATTAGGGTCTATGAAAGTCGGCTCTGCCCGTGATTACGAGGATTGGTTAAATCGTAGGGTAAAAGAAGAGCTAGATCCCTTAGCGACGGACGACGAGCAAGATGATGTAGACACAAAACACGTGGAGGAAGAAAGAGATCCGTATCCATTATCTGGATATACGGGCCCAGAGCCAGTAACATCTGTACGATTTGATGCGAATGGACATGTCTTGGATCCAGTAGATTCTACATCACCACAAGAAGAAACGACGGAAGAGAAAGAAGATACAAAAGATTTACCAACATTTTGGTGGTGGAAACATGTATCAAATCCTAAACTCTATGAAGCACTGTTTATAGTTAGTAAGCAATGTGCTAGTCATGCTAGTCCTAGAGTATTCCGATTAGAAGGGGATTTTGGAATTCCTAAACCTTATGAAATGGGTCTCATTACTGCAACAGCCTATACAGTGTGTCCCAAACAAGTGGAACAAGTTAATTTCACTTATACGGAATTTGCCTATACAGGTAGTTTAGAAGTAAAAGGACATATGCAGCTAGGTGTATTTGCTTTCTATGGAACTCTATTTATAGTAAAAAAAGCAGTTAGAGAGTGTCTACTGGACAGCGTAAAAGCATTTGTACAGTATCGACGTCGTAAGCAAAGTGCAAAATAAAAACTTTCAGAAGTTGAAGAATAGTAGGAGGTCATGATGGATACTAAACTTACAAACTTAAAAGACAATTTAGAGCCTTTATTTGAGCAATTTAAAGAAATGATTCGTGTGGAAACTGTAGTGGGTGAACCTGTACAATTAGGAGACACTACGATTGTACCATTTGTTGACGTATCCCTTGGTTTAGGGGGATGCCAAAAAGCTGGCGGTGGCGGAGCGAAAGTAGAGCCAACAGCTGTACTTGTAATCAAAGGGGAACGCATTGAATTATTCAATATCAAAGGATCTGCTAAATATACTGGCTTTGATCGTTTAATCGGTATGGTTCCAGAAATTATCAGTAAATTGAAAAAAGAAGAATATGTCTATGTAAGTGAGGATAAATAATAATTAACTTATCATATGGATGTGTAGAATATATTTCATTTAGATTTCATATATATAAAGTATAGTAAGGGGGCAAGGTGATTTGCTAATTGGAAATAACTTTGCTATACTAGATAAATAGATGAAAATATTTCTCACAGGGAGGCTTATACATGAACTTAACTAAAAAGATTGCAACTTTAGGTGCACTAGCTGTAGTTGGTGCTTTCACAGTATCTAACGCTGCTAATGTAGGCGTAATTAACGAAGAAGCTATCTACACGGGCTATAATGGCTTTGGTGCTATCCAAATGCAAATTGATAAATTACGTGCTGAATACGGTCCTAAATTAGAAGGTGAATTCAAGAAACTAAATAACTTTAAAACAGATGCAGAAAAACAAGCATATTTTGATAAAAGTGTTCGTGGCATCCAAGAAAAATATAATCAAGAAGAAGCAAGTGTATTAGCTCCATTGGATAAAAAAGTAGCAGAAGCAATTCAAGCTATTGCAAAAGAAAAAAATATCGATGTATTAGTGGCTAATCCAACATCTGCTGGCGCTGTTAAAGAAGGTAATCAAGTTATCGACTTAACGCCAGATGTAGTAGCACGTATCAACAAATAAGATATAAAGAAAACCCTCAGATCGAAAGGTCTGAGGGTTATTTTTATATTGGCTTATTTATGAATTAAGTTTACAATGAACTCGCTATCTTCCACCAATGTAGCTTGGATGTAGTTGTTGCCATCGAAGTGCAATACTTCCCCTGGTGTTAAGATATGGGATTCTGTTTCGTTAAGGAATACATTCACTTTACCTTTTACCACAGTGAAGATAACGTTAGCCTCTGGGTGATTGTGTTTTTCCACTTGATCACCAGCGACGCCGCCTTTTTTCACGATTTTGTAGTTTGGGCCATCAAAAATTAAACCTAGTTCTTGTTTTACAGTTCCTGCCATAGTAGAACCTCCTATTCTGGGGACTTTCACAGTGGTGAAAGTCAATCACTGCAGCGAATGTGCTGCCATATATAATATAAAAAGGATAAGCTACTTAGCTTTTAGCAATTGTATATACAGGAATATCACCATCAAGGTTCACGCTGAACGCAAAGTCCGGTGCAACGTGACTGACGAAGGCACTGAACCATGCTTGGAAGGCAGCGGCCATAATAATTGGATTCACGCCCGCTGTTTTCCAATAAGAAATTTGATTTTGGTGATTTCCGTACCAACTAAAGGTAGTATCGGTTTGCTCGATCACAGTATCACTTGGGTCACAAGGCATACCGTTCACATAGTAGTCTTGCATCACAGTGTAGATCGCTGGTGCTGTTTGAGCTGTCAGTTTTTCTTTCGCTTCTGTACCGCACATTGCACCTTGTTTGATAAAAGCTTCTAATACAGCGTCAATGCCATCATCGCCACCACAATCAGTTAAATCTTTGATAAAAGTAGCTTCACGAACAGAAGATGTTTGTAATTGGTTGTGTAACCAACCATGAATATTATTATGGTCGATGATACGATCCAACTGGCGATCTGGAGGAATTGGTTTTCCATACAAATCGATAGCGGTTGCATATAACTCATCTGCTAAATCGTCGAGGCGAGTGTGTGCCTCTTTTTTAATCAATTGTTCGCGTTCAGCGATAAGCTGAATTTTTTTGTATAACCAGAAATGAATGTGTCCCAGTACTGCTGACATGTTAAGCTCCTTTTCGTGCGACTTCTAATTTGGAAACAAGTTCATCCACATCCATGCCGTGAATGCTAGCGGCTTGCCATAATGGTTCTCCTGTCGAGGAAGGACAGCCTAGACAACCCATACCGATGGATTGCAACACAGGCACCGTTTGTGGATACATATCTATAATATCACGAATGATGGAATCTTTTGTAATAGCAATTTCAGATACATTACGACCTGCATTGAGTTTTGCTACTAATTCATCGATATCCATGCCGTGGATATTTGCCGCTTGCCATAGAGGTTCCCCTGTGGAAGAAGGACAGCCTAGGCAACCCATTCCCATGGATTGTAAAATAGGAATCAATTCTGGATATACGTCGACGATATGACGAACGATAGTATCTTTTGTAATGAGTTGTCCCAGTGAAAGTGGAGTAGCTCCTTTGTCGTTAGCAGGTGCAGCAGCTTCTGCAAGTCCTGCATTACCTTGACCTGGTAATTTGACCACTGGTTCAGCCGATGCTTTAGCAGCAGATGTTGGGGAATCCACTGTATCTAACACAGCAGCTCGGAATGCGTCGAGACCGATGCGGTCAATGAATTGGCCGATACGCTCGATTTGGGCATTTTCTTTGTAGTAGGCAATCATGCGATCGATGATAGTGAGTACTTCTTCTTCAGTAGTTACTTCTGTGATTAAGTCGCCTAAGCGTGGATGAGCGCCAGCACTACCACCTGCATAGATTTGCCAACCCTGATCATTGCCGATAACGCCGATATCTTTGGTAATCGCTTCGGAGCAAGAGTTAGGGCAGCCAGATACGCCAATTTTCATTTTGGACGGCATTTCTTTAGAAATGTATTTTCGTTCTAATTGCATGCCCAAGTGAACACTGTCTTGTTTTGCCCGTTTACAGAATGTTGTACCAGGGCAAATTTTTACAGAACGCACACGATTGGATACAGTGTGTGCTGGTTCCATACCTAGCATTGCCCATGCTTTGTCCACATCTTCTGCATTTAGGTTGGTAATCATGATGCGTTGTGCACCTGTAATCTTTAAAGTTGCGTGGAATGTGTTTGCCACATCGATAAATTTTTGTAACATTTGTGGTTGTACGAAACCACCAGGTATGCGAGGGGTAATCGCATAGGTGCGTCTTCCATTACGGATACGCTGTAAATTGCCTGCCACTTGTGCCATGTGTATCTCCTTAGTATCGAGTAAATGTTGATAATTTTTATGTATGTCAAAGTTATGAAATATTATATATGACTAGGCGAAAGCCTATGCTCTTAGTATACTATAAGAAGTGAATCTTGTATGTAGCCGAGGCAACTGTTTTTATTCACAAATAATACACGGCTTATACACTGAAAATTTAAAGTTACACACAGAATTATCCACAAAAAGTGATTAAGTTAAGAGAAAAATAAATGTAAAATATAGTTAGTTACGTATTACACACAGAATATACACAAGATAATCACATAGTTATCCACAGCTCGGTATAATAGTTGCAATACTTAGAAGTTGCACACAGAGTATACACAAGATACCCACAGAATTATCCACAAATAGTGTATATATGGTTGGTAAAAAATATTTATAGAGTATTTTATTCAAGTTAGTTATAGCATCTTAGTATGTGGTTTAATTTATATATAACTAGTTGAAAATACATTAGCTAAATACCTTATGAAGCCCATAAGTGTTATAAGGAATTCACTATTGTATATGAAGTGATAGAAAAGAAAGATAAGGATATATATGAAAGTATTATATGAAAATGTACAGACTGCTACCTTTGTAGAGAGACCTAATCGATTTGTGGTCCATTTAGAATTACAGGGACAAATCATAGCTGCTCACTTACCGAATCCAGGTCGTATGTGGGAACTTCTTTTTGTAGGGGTGAAGATGTATGTGGTGCATCATCCAAAAGAAGGTGCGAAAACACAATATCGTGTCATCGGTATTGAACGAGAGGGTGTTCCCATTATGTTGGACACTAATTATTGTAATGACATGGCAGAGTACATGATCGAGGAACAACTGATTCCTGGATGGGAAGAATGGCGAGTGGTACGACGAGAATACACAGTCGGTCATAGCCGCTTTGATTTATTACTCACTAATGATAAGGGCGAACATTTTTTACTGGAAGTAAAATCTTGTACACTATTTGGCGATCAAGGGGCGATGTTTCCTGATGCGGTGACAGAGCGAGGTCGAAAACACTTACTACATTTGCAAGAGTTACAGCAAGAGGGATATCGTACGGGGATTCTATTCTTAGTGCAATGGGGACGAGCTCTGTGGTTTTCCCCAGACTTTCACACGGATTTGGAATTTACTAAGACATTTATTGAGGTGGCACCACAATTAGATTGGAAGGCCATGGCATTACAGTGGACTTCAGATTTTCACAGGCCTACGGTGGTACGAGAGTGCCTGTACAATGATGTGGTTGTGCGCATAGAAGCAGAGGACCGAGGCGATTATCTCATGGTGTTGCAGGTGGAAGAGCCAGTGACCTTAACTATCGGAAGTAAAGGAGATATGTACTTTGAACCCGGTTATTATGTGTATGTAGGGTCAGCGAAAGCCAATTTAGAAAAACGCATTGAACGTCACAAACGGAAGCGAAAAAAGAAACATTGGCATTTAGATTATTTGCGAAGTGTTAGTACTGTCATTGCTGCGTTACCGATTCGTAGTTCCAGTGATTTAGAATGCGAATTGGCGAAGGCGATGAAGGCTATTAGCGTAGACGAGGTGAAAGGCTTTGGCTGTAGCGATTGTCATTGTGATTCACATTTATTCAAAATGGATGTGAATCCTATCCATGATGAACGATTTATGATCGAGGTGGTAGAGCAATTTCGTATGAATCGATTGAATACGATGATGTTGGACAGGTAGCTACAAAACTGTGAGAATATTTATTCAATATATACGTTCACAAGTGTTTATATTTGAGCATATTGAAATTTTTATGTAAAAAGATAGAAAAAAAGTGCATAAAATGGTATAATAATTTAGTTAATAGATTCGTTTTTAAAAATGAGGTGATACAATGGAGGAAAAGGCTTGGAGTCATGGCAAGATTGTGCCAGTCCAAATCGATAAAGAAATGCGTAGCTCCTATATCGATTACGCCATGAGCGTTATCGTTATGCGCGCCCTTCCAGATGTACGTGATGGGTTGAAACCTGTACACCGTCGTATTCTATATGCGATGCATGAAACAGGCATGACACCGTCGAAACCGTACAAAAAATCGGCTCGTATCGTCGGCGACGTACTTGGTAAATACCACCCACATGGTGATAGTTCTGTGTATGATGCAACGGTGCGTTTGGCCCAAGATTTTAATACAAGATATCCACTGGTAGATGGTCATGGTAACTTTGGTTCTATTGACGGCGACTCCGCAGCGGCTATGCGGTATACAGAAGTTCGTATGTCTCGTATTGCTACAGAAATGCTAGCAGATATAGAGAAGAAAACAGTGGACTTCATGCCGAACTATGATGAATCTTTGGAAGAACCAACCGTGCTTCCTGCAAAGATTCCGAACTTGTTAATCAATGGTTCCGCCGGCATTGCCGTTGGGATGGCAACGAACATTCCGCCCCACAACTTAGGAGAAGTGGTAGATGGTCTAGTGATGCTTATCGACGATCCAGAGGTAGATGTGAATCAACTGATGACAGCTATCAAAGGCCCAGACTTCCCAACAGGGGCGTCTATTCTTGGCCGTGAGGGCATAAAAAAAGCCTATGCCACAGGTCGTGGTAGCATCAAAATACGTGCGAAAGCTCATATTGAGGCTATGACGAAAGGTAAACACCGTATCGTGGTCACAGAAATTCCGTACCAAGTGAACAAAGCGCGCTTAATTGCAACCATTGCAGATTTAAGCCGTGATAAAGTGGTGGACGGCATTACGGCCCTTCGTGATGAAAGTGACCGTCGTGGTCTTCGCATCGTCATCGAATTGCGTGCAGACGTACAACCAGATATTGTGTTGAATAAACTATATAAACATACACAATTACAAGATACATTTGGCGTAATTATGCTAGCATTGGTGAAAGGCCATCCAAAAGTATTGACTTTGAAAGAAGTACTAGGTCATTACTTAACGCACCGTCAAGAAGTGATCGTACGCCGTACAGAATTCGACTTGGCGAAAGCAGAAGCTCGTGCCCATGTATTGGAAGGTTTGTTGATTGCTTTAGATCACATTGATGAAGTGATTCATACTATCCGTAGTTCTCAAACTACAGATATTGCTCGTGCCGCTTTGATTGAAAAGTTCAGCCTTACAGAAATTCAAGCGAATGCTATCTTAGATATGCGTTTAGCTCGTTTAACAGGTTTGGAACGCGAAAAAATCGAAGAAGAACATGCAGCATTGTTAGTGTTGATTGCAGATTTAAAAGCAATCTTAGCCTCCGACGAACGTCAACGTGAAATTATCAAAGAAGAATTGATTGCCATGAAAGAAAAATATGGCGACAAACGTCGTAGTGAAATTACGATTGATACGTCTGACTTCGATGTAGAAGATCTAATTGCTGATGAAGAAATGGTTATCACATTAACTCGTCAAGGTTATATTAAACGCATGAACGCTAATGTGTATCGCAACCAACATAAAGGTGGCGTAGGTGTTGTGGGAATGAAAACAAAAGATGATGATTATGTAGCGCAAATTATGCATGTACGTACACATAATACATTGTTATTCTTCACATCTACAGGTCGTGCGTACCGTTTAAAAGCCTACGAAGTGCCAGAAGCATCTAGTCGTAATTCACGGGGTACAGCCATCATTAACGTATTACCTCTTAATGTAGGGGAAACAGTGACGAACATGATCGACTTAGAACGCATCTCTAGCGATGTGAACTTGTTTATGGTCACAAAACAGGGCGTTGTAAAACGTACGGCTATTGATGAGTATCGCAATATTCGTCGAGGTGGTTTGAATGCAGTGGCATTGGATGAAGGAGATCAGTTAATCTCCGTAGGATTAACCTATGGTAACCAAGATGTATTGCTAGGTACGAAAAAAGGTATGGCTATTCGCTTCCATGAATCTGATGTACGTTTAATGAAACGAGCAGCTCGTGGTGTGAAAGGTATTAATCTCAATACTGGTGACGAAGTTGTAGGCGCTAGCATCATCCACGGCACTGGCGAAGAATGCCAAGTCTTTACTATCAGTGAAGAAGGATATGGCAAACGCAATGTGGAAAGCTCCTATACAGTACAAAAACGTGGTGGTAAAGGGACGAAAAACTTTAAAATCACGGAAAAAACTGGTGAAGTAGTGGCCGTAGAAATCGTGAATGACAACGATGAAATGATGCTTATTTCTGAACAAGGCAAAATCATTCGCTTTGATGTAAATGATATTGCGGTGAAGAAAAGTAAAGCTATTTCTGGCGTGAAAACACAGAACTTAGATGAAGGGGATAAAATTGCCTCTGTAGCGGTTATCTCTGGAGAAGATCTAAAAGAAGATGAAAGCTTGTTTTAATATCGGCTTTCTTGCCATTCTTAATTGAGTAGAAGGGAAGAGCACGACACATTCCTCCGCAAACTGATACAGTGGTTAGGTTTGCTCCGGAACATGTCGTGCTCTTCTTGCGTTTGTGGAATTTTGTCAGATAAGGGGGCAAGAAAGACCAATTCTACAATGGCGCTTTTTCTGCATTGAATTTTATCGATGAATAGCATATAATAGTAATGTTATATCATAAAATCAGAGTATTAGGAGGCGAGTCCTATTTTAGACTTTAAGCGTTTTACCTTAGAAGATAAGCCCCGTATTGATGCGTACTTTGGAGAGCATCATTATGAAGCGTCAGATAATAGTTTTACTACATTGTTTATGTGGCAAGATATTTATGGCATTACTTGGGCAGAAGAAGAAGGTGTGTTATTTATTAAAGGTGGTGGAGTGACAGAATCTCCATTTATGTTACCACCGTTTGCTGGAAAAGATGCCAAGTTTGTAGATGGATTACAAATGGCGAAAGAGTGGTTCAAAGAGAACCAAATTCCATTTTTATTAAAAGGTGTTAATCCAATTATGATGGAACGGATGCAAAAGTTGTGTCCAGATTGTTATGAATTTACACCTGATCGTGATAACTTTGAATATATCTATCGTACAGAAGATATGATTACCTTAGCAGGTAAAAAGTTACGTCAAAAGAAGAACCATTTAAATCAATTCCGTATGCAATATTCTAATTATGAATATATGCCAATTGATGAGAATACAATTCCTTTATGTCGTGAAGCGGCAGAGCAATGGGTGGAAACACATCATGAAGAAGGCATTGAAGATGAACTAACAGCTATTAATTTACTCTTTGACCATTGGGATGCATTGGGTCTTGTAGGTGGTTGTATTAAATTGTTCGGACGAGTAGAGGCTTTCACCATTGGAGAAATGTTGAATGAACATATGGCGCTGATTCATATTGAGAAAGCAAATCCAACCATCCGTGGTTTATATCAAGCCATCAATAATGAATTTATTCGTCATGAGTTCGTAGATACACAGTTTATCAACCGTGAAGAAGATATGGGATTACCAGGGCTTCGCATGGCGAAAGAATCTTACAACCCAGATCATTTTGCTGAAAAATATGATGCTCGTTGTATCAAACAAGGCGCCTGTGAGGATAACGTGTAGCGAATAGTATATAATTCCTAGGGACATATGATAAGTTCCTAGGAGTTTTATTTTCTTTCTGACCAAGGAATCGTTTGTTCTTGCGATGTGGCCTTGCGTTCGCTTGCTGATACTGTGCAAGACCCACGTCAAGGTATATAATGACTAGATAGTAACGGGATTGATATAGAGAATGAAAGGAGCCAATATGACCTATTTTTGGGAAGGCTTACTGATTGGGTTTGCTGTGTTGGCGCCCATAGGGATGCAGAATCTATTTATCATTAATACAGCACTGGTACAAAAGGTATCACGTATTATTACCACCATTCTAATCGTGGCATTTTTCGATCTTACCTTAAGTGTATCGGCGTTTTATGGCATTGGTGCTATCTTTGATATATGGCCTTTTTTGAAAGGCATCGTACTTCTTTTGGGTGGAGCGGTTATCTTTTACATGGGCTATACCGTGTTTAATTCAGAGCCGAATGTATCTCATGTGGATACGAATGTGACAATTTGGAATATTGTGACTACTGCCTTTGCGGTGGCATGGCTGAACCCTCAGGCACTTATTGATGTGACGATGATGTTCGGTGCTGTGAAAGCCAGCATTCCTGAGGAGTCATCCATCTATTTCTTACTGGGATACATCGTGTCTGCTTTTGCTTGGTTTGGAGCATTATCGACTATTATTCACAAATTAGCAAAGCGTATCAAAATTTCGCAACTCGTATGGATCAACCGTATCTGTGGGTTGATTTTATTCGGATATGGAGCGAAATTGTTTATAGATGGAGTATTGCTGTATATATAGTAAACTTTCAGAAAAGAAGTGCATAAAGGGTCTAGCAGTAGACCCTTATTTTTTTATATAATACTAATATAAAGTATTCGAACTATTTTCAATGTACCATAACGATGGAAGAGGGATTATTTTGAAATTTAGAATAGCAAAAGATACGGACACAAAAGATGTAAAGCGTTTGTGGGCCTATTGTTTTGAGCCAGAAGGTCATCCATTTTTTAACTATTATTTTGATACTGCTTATGAACCAGAAAATACGATGGTTGGTATCGATCGTAGTTATTTGGTGAGTACCGTCCATTTACGACAAAATATTATACGTGTTCGTGGTGTGGACCTGCCTATGTCTTACATGGTGGGAGTTGCCACAGACCCTATTGTACGTCGTAGTGGGGTAGGCAAAAAATTACTGAAATCAGCATTAGGGGAATTAAAACAACGTGGACAAGGAGTCACTATTTTAATGCCATCCTATGCTGGGTTTTACCAAAAATATGGATGGGATTTATATGCCCATCAATGGGTACAAACTATGAAGCTAGATGATTTGGCCCCACTAGTAGAAACTACAGATAAAACGATGTCCTTTGGGATGTTACGGTCTCCACGAGAGTGGAAACGTTTAGCAGGGGTATATGAGACATATACCAAACCATTATCTGGCTATGCTGTGCGTAAAGAAAAAGAATGGGTTCGCTTATTAGAATCTATTTTTGCAGAAGGCGTGCAAGTAGGGTATGTGAAAAATGATTCTGGACAATTAGAGGGCTATTGTTTTTATCGCTTAGGGGAACCTGAGATTGCTGTGACAGAATTTGTGTATACTACGCGTCGTGCGCAAAAAGCGTTGATGAACTTCTTGTACAACCATCGCTCCCAAGGTGACAGTGTACGGTGGAATGAAGGTATGCTGGATCAAGGCTATATCTTTCATCCTAATGGAAAAGTAGGACACAGTACTATGCCATTTATGATGAGTCGTATTGTAGATGTCAAATTAGCTATGGAAAGTATTCCTGTACCAGTAGCATTAGAAGGGGCTATTCAGTTCGGTGTGAAAGATCCATTATGTGAGTGGAACCATGGTACCTATGTAGTGTCTTATAAAGAAGGTAAGGCGCAAGTAGTAAAACATAAAGAGCATGTAGATATTAATGCTAAATTAGTATTCTCTGTAGGTGCTTTGAGCTTACTTCTCATGGGTCGTATGAGTGCTACAGAACTTGCTTTTGAAGAAAAATTAGAAGGACCAGATGATATATTAGAAGTATTGAATCGGGCTTATCCAAGACAAAATACATATATAAATGAATGGTGGTAAGAGAATGACAACAGAAGTAGATAAAAAGATGAGCACAATCTTTTGGACTACTTATTACCTAAAAAATCATACTGAAAGTTACAGAAAAAGGCAGAGAAATAGCGGAAAAAAACTGGACAACATAAACAATGAGAAAAGCGAACCATGAGAATGTGGTTCGCTTTTTACTGTGTAGAATAGTTGTTTTAAAGTAGTTTTTTATAATACTCAACTATAAACGGATGATTAAGATGTTTTTGAATTTGTTTTTCTATATTTAATTTTCGTTCAAGTTCTTTGTCTTGTGGAAATGTAAAGTTATCCCATTTATCAGCAGTTTCTTTTAAAATTAATAGCAATTTTTCTAAGGTAATTACACTATGATTATTTGGATAATAAATTTCTTTGATAGACTTAGTAGTTACTAATTGGATATTGTTGTCGTTTAATGTCTCTATCACATCTTGACTGATAGACTCATCAAGTGTTACTAAGAACATTTCTCTTGCACCAGTGCGAGCCATTTCTTCCGGGACTTCTTGCCAACGTTCACGTAGCGTTGTTTTTGCACTAATTAAAACAGTATCACGTTTATTAACAGTATACTCAGTAGATCCAGGAGACACAATATCGACAAGTTTTCCAAGACCTTTTTCTGTAAAATATCTTGTTCCGACACTACCTTGGCTATCTAATGGAATATTTGCGCCCATCAGAATAAGTTCAATGATAGCTTCAAACTCTTTACCAGCACGACTACGTCTACTTTGAGTATTAGAAAGGTTTAAGCTATAGATATGAGATGGGAACTCACTGGTAAACCAGTTGATAGCCTCCTTGCTTCCCATAGTATCTATATCTTTATTTTCATATAGGGAAGCAAGCATTTCTGAGGTGAAGTGCTTTTCTTTTTCCTGAAATTCGTTCCATGATATATCACGAAGTAATTTCATTATAATACTGGCATGTTCATAAAAATATTCTGGACTTTTTTTGTTTAAATCTAGCGTAGTAAATTGTTTGTAGATAAGATCATATGGTTTTATATCTGAAAAGTATTCAGCACGACTTGTTTTTATAAAATTCACATATAATTTTAGATCCATAGTTTCTCCTTTCCAAATGCAAATAGACTTGCTATAATTGTGTCAAGTGAAGGACATAAAGTCCTGTTATTAACACATAAGAAAGAGGTGAAGCCCTTTGATTACAAGTATACAAAATAATGAAGAGAAATGCCAATGTATTGGTACTTTAATAAAAGAAAAAAGAATACGGTTAAATATGACGCAAAAAGAATTAGCTGATGCTGTTGGTTTGGCTAAACATGGAGATAGAACTATTAGACGGTGGGAGAGTGGGATTGGTAGTCCCTCTAAATTAGAACTGAATCAGATATTATTATTTCCAGAAGATGTACCATTTGGAAATAAGGATAATGCAGACTATACAATGATAGATTTATTTGCGGGTATTGGTGGTACTAGATTAGGCTTTCAACTAACAGGTAGAACAAAAGTAGTTTTTAGCAGTGAAATTGATAAATTCGCTGCAAAAACATATAAATCTAACTATGGTGAAGAGCCATCAGGAGATATTACATTAATCCATGAGGAGGAAATCCCAAACCATGATATTTTAGTGGGTGGATTTCCATGTCAAGCATTTAGCCAAGCAGGTAAAAAGTTAGGTTTTGAAGATACTAGAGGGACATTATTTTTTGAAATAGAACGAATTATTAAGGCAAAAAGACCGAAGGCGTTTTTACTAGAAAATGTAAAAAACCTAAAAAGTCATGATAAAGGTAAAACTTACAGTGTTATAAAAACAACCCTAGAAGATCTTGGGTATGCTGTATATGATAATGTTTTTAAAGCGAAAGACTTTGGGGTTCCTCAAAACCGAGAAAGGATTTATATAGTAGGATTTGATATAAATAGTGTTCCTAATTATGCTACATTTGAATTTCCAAATCCGCCAAAAATAAAAGTAAGTGTAGGTGATGTTTTAGAGCAAAATGTATCTGAAAAGTATACGATTTCTGATGCACTCTGGGATGGACATCAACGGAGAAAAATTGAAAATAAAAAAAATGGAAAAGGCTTTGGATATTCTTTATTTGATGCAGAAAGTCCTTATACTAATACTATCTCTGCTAGATACTATAAAGATGGCAGTGAAATATTAATACGTCAAGAAGGAAAGAATCCAAGAAAGATAACTCCAAGAGAAGCGAGTAGATTACAAGGATTTCCGGAAGAGTTTATTATACCTGTTAGTGATACACAAGCCTATAAACAGTTTGGGAATTCTGTTGCAGTACCAGTCATTAATGCAATAGCCTTAAAAATGCTAGAGGTATTAGATGCAAATAAATTTAGTGTATAAAAATAGTAGTAAAAATAAGAAATGAAATTAGATTATATTTATAGGTACTTTTATGAAAAAACTAACCACATCTATTTTACTAGCACTATTCAGTGCCACTATCTTCACACCAACTCACGTAGAAGCTAGTTGGTTATCTAAAACATGGAAAAAGATTGAAAAGTCTTGGAATGAAGCGGGACAACAAAACAGCTCTACTGGAACAACCAGTACATCTTCTAGTACAATTCGGTTACCACAACGGTCGGAGTATCCGAATAGTTACCCATCAGGTCAAAAAATTGGATATCTTTTAGGGGGTCAAGAGCGTAGTATTGCAGGGATATACCCAAATGCTACCTATGAGGAAATTCGCCAAATTTTAGGTAATCCTACAGAAGAAGTTCATCACGAGTACAGACGAGATGGAGAACAACGTGCCTTTATGCGATATGGAGGCATAACGTATGGCAGTATTTATGGGCAAATAGAGAGAGCTGGAGTCATTGAAGTTATTAATCGTGACGCTACCACGTATCGGGGGATTGCGGTGGGTGACTCCTTAGAAAAGGTGTATGAGGCATATGGTAGACCAGTACGTATTTATGATGATAATACATGGTTTTATGGTGAATTTATTTGGAAATCAGATTATGTATATGGAATTCAATTCATTAATGATGGTGAAAAGGTTACTAAAATTAGAATACTGTAGTTGTTCTTTTGCGGCTTATTTCTAAGCTTTATATCTAAAAATAATAGCAGCAAAAAAAGTAAGATCTTGTCTAATTTACCATGAATTATAGAACTTAAATTCATAAAGGATAACTAGTAAAACTACAAAAATAATATTTACACTAATCAAACATGAACAATTCCAACAAACCCAAAAGGAGGCACAACATGAACACAACTAAATCATTCCAAACTTCCTCCTCTCTTCATCACGCACCATTTTCTCAGGATAGCTCCACCAGTATTACCTATGAATACAGTCCACTGTTAGAGCGGTTTCCCTTGGCTCATGGTGTGACCTACCGCTATGGTGGTGTCAGTGAAGGTAACTTTAATAGTTTTAACATGGGTCTGCATGTAGGTGATGATCCGAAAGCGGTGGCAGAGAACCGCAAACGATTAGCGCAGGTGTTAGGTATGAATCCAAATCATTTGACTTGTGGTGAGCAAGTGCATGGGGTAGGCGTGACGAGGGTGACGGAAGAGCTTGTCGGTAGAGGTGCTTTCAGTTGGGAAGACAGTATCCCAGATAGTGATGCGATTCATACGAATTTGATGAATGTGCCACTCTTGTTGCTCGTGGCAGACTGTGTGCCTGTGCTTATTTATGACGGGGCGCATCATGCGGTGGCAGTGGTTCATGCAGGTTGGCGTGGTGCCATCGCTCACATTGTGGAGCGCACGATGGATAGTATGCACGATGCGTACGGAACGTTGCCAAAAGATTGCTACCTCTTCATTGGTCCCTCTATTGGAGCAGACTCCTTTGAGGTGAGTGAAGAGATTGCTGAACAATTTCGACAGGATATGGGTAATTTGGGACTTTCACAGGTAAATGCAGTCGTGCGTTATCTCCAACGGTTAGAACAAGCGACACCTACTCCACATATAGATCTGAAAGGATATATTGCAGCTTGTATCGTACAAAAAGGCGTGCCTATAGATCAAGTGATTCTGTCTGCTACGGACACGATGATGACAGAAGGATGTTATTCATACCGAGGGGATGCAGGCAAAACGGGACGAATGGCTATGTTTGCAGTATTACGAAATCAAGGTTAATAGATGCGAGAGTTTCAATAGTTTTGTGTATCATAAGACCTTGTGTAGAACATGAGTAGTACGGAATTTAGAGATACATTCTTAAGTATTGTTTGAGAATAGAATAAAAAATATGACAAAGAATAAGAAAATCTTAAGAACTAGGCTTGAAATCATGCTTTTTCTATGTACTTTTCTTATTCTTTCGTTTATAATAAAAAAGATAAAGTATTATTTTTTTTGTGAAGACCTTTCAGAGTGAAATGTAACGACGAAAAAAGGACTGACATATATGATTGCAACAGCATTACATAACGTGCAAGAACGCATAGAAGCGGCTAAGGCACGAGTGGGGAGAAGGGATTCTGTTACACTTGTAGCAGTAACGAAGAATCATCCTGTAGAGGCTGTACAAGAAGTAGCTCACCTAGGTGTAAGAACTGTGGGCGAAAATCGTGTACAAGAAGCAAAAGAAAAAATGGAACTCTACCAGGGACCGGAACTCCAATGGCATTTAATTGGACAATTACAAAACAATAAAGTGCGTAATGCAGTGGGTAAATTTTCTTTAATTCATTCAGTTCATAGCGTGAAATTGTTGGATGAAATCCAACGTATTGCTGCTAGAGAAGGACTTATACAAGAAGTATTACTACAAGTGAATGTGGCACGAGAAGAAAGCAAGTCTGGGATGGATGTGGAAGAGTTTCCAACCATACGGGAATATGCCAAATCATTACCCAATGTACGGGTAAAAGGGCTTATGTGTATGGCACCATTTTTTGATGATCCGGAAGAGGCTCGCCCTATATTTAGAGTCGCTCACGCTTTATTTGAAGATATGAAACTTCATTTTAATGAAGGTCAGATTGAATATATATCTATGGGGATGACCCATGATTTTGAAGTAGCAATTGAAGAAGGTGCAAATATTGTTCGTGTAGGAACAGCAATATTTGGAGAACGCCACTATAATGAGTAATGGAGGAATTAACGATGGCACTGAAAGATAGCTGGAATTCTGTAAAAAGTTTTTTTGGTAGTAATCAAGATGATCAATATGAATTTGATGAATATGATAATGAGATGTATGAAGAAGAGTCTCAACAACCAGTAGTAACAGCACCAGTAGCAGGTGGCAATGGACCAGTAGCATCTGCAGCACGACCAAAAACAGGAGGATATAATACAGTGGCACAACGTTCTAGCGGTATGAAAGTAGTCATCGTAGAGCCAAAAGCATTCGATGATTCTGAAAATATTACAAATCAATTGCGTGATATGCGTCCAGTAGTAATTAACTTTGAAAATACAGACCCTCATGAAGCAGCACGTATTGTGGACTTTGTAAGTGGTGCTACATTTGCATTAGATGGCAAATTAGAAAAAATTGGCAAAGATATTTTCATCTGTGTACCAGTGAATGTAACTGTAGATTATACAGATAAAGAGTACACAGAAATATCTGACAAATTAGCTTGGAAAGAACCACAAGCCTAAGCATTAGGAGGTAGCCATGCAAAAAATACTACTAATTGGTGTAGGATCGATGGGTGGTGCTATTTTACAGGGGGCTTTGGAACAAGGTGTTTGGGGCCCTGAGGAAGTAGATGTACTAGTGCGTCGCAGTGAGCAAGCATCAGAATTAGAGCGCACATTAGGTGTCACAGCTTTCACGGACTGTGATGCCATACCTGCTTTTGATGAGTACAGAACCATTGTATTTGGCGTAAAACCTCAAGTCTTACCGTCTCTTATGGAAGAGGTGGGACCACAAATCGAGGCGAGAACATTATGTATTTCTATTGCGGCAGGCATTACATTGGATACATTACAATCCTTTGCACCCCATGTACATTGGTTACGAGCTATGCCGAATACTCCAATTTTGGTAAAAGCTGGCTTTACAGCGATTGCTAGTAGTGAACAAGTGACACCAGGTGAGCGAGAACAAGCTTTGCGCATTTTCGAAGCCTTAGGTGAAGCCGTGGTATGTTCAGAAGCTGATTTAGACCGTATTGGCGCTCTAGCAGGGGCAGGTCCAGGCTATATGTATACCATTTTAGATGCTATGGCAAATGCAGGTGTTCGGATTGGTCTCACTAGGCCATTGGCGTTGCAAGCGGCGGTACAGACGATGTATGGCTCTGGCTTGATTGCCTTAGAAACAGGCGCTCATCCAAGTGTGCTTAGGGATCAAGTGACATCTCCCGGAGGTACGACTATAGCAGGTATTGCAGCCATGGAAAAAGAAGGGTTGCGTTCTTCTATTATGGAAGGCATCTTAGCTTGTTATAAACGGTCAAATGAAATAGGAAAACAACGTGAAAGATAAAGAAAAGTTAATTCGATATTTTGAAGCATCTGGTAATGGCGAAGAGGCTAGACGTATGATTGATCTAGCGGAGCAAGTACAAGCAGGCCGACCTTACCGTGTGACAGATTTTATGTCACCTGCAGGCCTTGTCATTGCAGATGCAGTAAAAGCGAATTTTGGTGGTATTAATATCATTTCCAGTGGTGGTTACGAAGGGGCAGAACGCCTTCGAGTGGCCTTTGTGGACCCTCACTTTCAAGGAACAGTAGACTTACAAATTGCGGTGTTGAAAGTATCTTGGGATCCACGATTCCGATTATTGACACATCGCGATGTGTTGGGTTCCTTAATGGGACTTGGTATTGATCGCACTCATTTTGGAGATATTATCGTCACTAGTGGTGGGGCGCAGGTAATCGTAGATGCAACGATAGCAGATTTTGTGATTCAAAACTTTACAAAAATTGCTATGGTCACGGTTACAGTATCACGGATGGAATTGAGTGAATTACAACCGAAAGAAGAAAAAATAAAAGAAGTGCGAACTACTGTTGCGTCTATGCGGTTGGATTCTATAGCTTCTTCAGGTTTTAGTACATCTCGTACAAAAGTTGTGGAGGCCATTAAGGCAGGATTAGTACAAGTGAATTGGCAACCTGCAAAAGGACCAGCGCAAGAAGTAAAAGAAGGAGATATTATTTCTCTTCGTGGCAGAGGTCGTATGCAAATAGAAAGTATTACCGGCACGTCTAAAAAAGGGCGTATTGGAGTACATCTAAAACGATTTATGTAAGGAGGCTGATCCTATGTTAACACCAATGGATATTCATAATAAAGAGTTTGGAAAAAGTATTCGTGGCTTTGATTGCGATGAAGTAAACGAGTTTTTGAATGAAGTGGTACAAGCTTATGAAATCTTGTATCGTGAAAACCGTGAAATGACTGATAAAGTAGAGCAAATGGAAAAACGTTTGAATCAATATGAATCAACGGAAGAAACTATGCGCAATACATTGGTGCTTGCTCAAGAGACTGGTGAAAATGTAAAAGAGGCAGCTCGTAAAGAGGCTGATTTAATTTTACAGAATGCGGAACAACAACGATCTACGATTTTAGAAGATGCCAATCGTGCGTTGCGAGAAGCAGAAGCTAAATATGCTACCATTGCGAATGAAATGGCCGTGTTCCGTGCAAAAGTAGAATCAATTTTAACAGCGCAACTACAATTATTAGATGGCATTGCTTTAGAGGAAACAAAACCTGTAGAGACAGAAACAGAAGTATAAGGTGAATTTCGGCTTGAGTATTCAAGCCGTTTTTGCCATTGTAGAGACATATAAGGATAGTAGGATGATAACAGTTGGACTTTCACTTAAAGACAGGCCTTGTCTTGTAGTCGGCGGAGGGCAAGTAGCGCTGCGTAGAATTGAAAAGTTAATAGACGAAGAGGCATCTATTATAGTAGTCAGTCCTGATGTATTGCCTGACATTGTAACATACCATAAAGCAGGTGTATTACAATGGATAGAGAAGCCTTATAGGTCAGAATATATGGTAGGGCAACAGTTTGTCATTATTGCTACGGATATTCCTGCTGTGAATGCGCAAGTCATGGAAGATGCTCAAGAAGTACAAGCTTTCATTAATCGGGCTGATGTGAAAGATGATTCTACTTGGGTATTCGGCAGTGCTACGGAGATTGGTGATTTAGAGATTTCTATATTTACCAATCAAGTGAGCCCACGAGTGAGTCGCTTGCTTAGACAGGATATAGAAACCAGGTACGGCATATTAGCCGAGTGGTTACCTCAGATTCGTCTATGGAGACAAGAATTACAGCATATATTAAATACGCCAAAAGAACGAGAGCAGTTCTGGCGTACAAATTTAGGAGAATCGGAGTTTATACAAATATTAGAGGGTCAAGGAGACTCAGTGAAGGAGAATATTGTACATGCAATTAGTCGTATTAGGTCTGAATCATAGAAGTGCACCTGTAGATGTACGAGAGAAATTTTCTTTTTCCAAAGAAGCTCTCGATCATGCTATGGATCACATCTATGCTCATGAAGAAGTAGAGGAATGCGTCCTTTTATCGACGTGTAACCGCACAGAACTCTATGTCGTCCTAAATGACATGGAGAATGTAAAAGAATATATGATACGTTTACTACTGCATCTGAAAGGTGAAGAAACGGTAGACGTAGATGAGAAATGGTTTTTCCTGTATGAAGGGAAGGCATGTATTTCTCATTTATTTAGAGTAGCATCTAGTTTAGATTCTCTTGTGTTAGGAGAAGGTCAAATTTTGAGCCAATTAAAAATGGCCTATATTTCTTCCTATAGTAAGGGATTAACAGCATCTGTATTTAATATTATTTTCCAAAAAGCCATTGCTGTAGGGAAACGTGTGCGTACGATGACGGGGATTGCGAATACGCCAGTATCTGTTAGTTATACAGCAGTCAATTTAGCGGAAGATAGTTTAGATATTCCTATCAGTGAGGCAAAGGTTCTCATTTTGGGAGCTGGTCAAATGAGTGAGCTCACAGCTCGTCATTTACAAGCTAAAGGGGTAAAGAGTATTTTCGTGTCCAATCGGACGTTCAAAACAGCAGAAGAATTGGCAAAGCAATTCAATGGTAAAGCCGTTGATTTTGACAATTTTGTAGAAGAAGCCAAAGTAGCAGATATTATTATTACATCTACTGGTGCACCTCATTATGTGATTGAATGGGAAGAAGCGGAAGAAATCATGGATGGCCGTGGTGGTAAACCAATTGTCATGATCGATATTGCTGTTCCCCGTGATATCAACCCAGATGTAACAGAAATTCCCGGAGTGTATTTGTTTAACATTGATGCCTTAGAAAGTGTAGTAGAAGCGAATAAACACCAACGAGAAGAAGAAGCTCGAAAAGCAGAGCCTATCTTAGAAGAAGCCTTACAAGAAATTGAAGAAAAATTACAATATTTATCGGTTCGTCCTATTATGGTCTTGCTTAGTGAAAAAGCAGAAGCCATTCGTAAACGTGAAGTACATCGCGCGATGGCAAAATTACCTAATGCCACAGAGCTAGAACGTAAGATTATTAGCAATATGTCCCGCATGTTGGTACGTAAATTATTGCGTGATCCAATGATTCATTTTGGTGAAGTAGCGGGTAAAGAAGAAGAGCGAGATTATTGGAAGTTATTCCAAGATATGTTTGCTTTGGAAGTGGAGGACGACACACTATGAGAGACATAATTCGTATAGGCACCCGTAGTAGTGCCCTTGCTTTATGGCAAGCCAACTATGTAGCAGATACATTGCGCAAACATTACCCACAGTGCAAGGTGGAGTTAGTCCATCACAGTACGAAAGGTGATCGTATTTTAGAAAAACCATTGGCTGAAATCGGTGGTAAAGGTTTATTTACAGAAGAGCTAGAAGCATCTATGCGTGATGGTAGCATCGATTTGGCTGTACACAGCTTGAAAGATATGCCTACAGAATTGCCAGAAGATTTGGTACTAGGTGCTATTACAGAGCGTGAAACACCATGTGATGCTTTGGTATCACCAAAATATAAAACGCTAGATCAACTACCACAAGGTGCTAAGGTAGGGACTAGTAGTTTACGCCGTCAAGCACAATTGTTGAATCAACGACCTGATTTGCAGATTTCTGTACTTCGTGGGAATGTGCAAACGCGATTGAACAAATTAGAAACAGAAAACTTTGATGCCATTGTATTAGCAGAAGCAGGGTTAAAACGATTGGGGCTGGAATCTGTTGTTACACAGACTTTCACTAGCGATGAAATGATTCCTGCTGTGGGTCAAGGGGCATTGGGCATTGAATGTCGCAAGGATGATACAGAAATGCTAGATATGTTATCTGTATTGCACGATGAAAATACTATGTGGGCTACTCGTGGAGAACGTAGTTTCCTTCGTCAACTCGAAGGTGGTTGCCAAGTACCGATGGGGGTACATGGGACGATTTATAAAGGACAATTAACGTTGAAAGCTATCATTGCTTCTTTAGATGGAAAAAATTGTTTTGAAGGTGAATTGTCAGGACCAAAAGAAAAAGCAGATATGTTAGGTCGTAACTTGGCGAAAGCTCTCTATGAAGAAGGGGGTAAAGCCATCATTGACGATTTAGTAGAAAGAGGAGTATTGAAATGACAGGCATTGTATATTTAATTGGTGCCGGACCGGGTGATCATAAATTAATCACTCTAAAAGGTAAGGAATGTATTGAAAAAGCAGACGTTATTGTCTATGACTATTTAGCAGATGCTCATTTCTTGTCCTATGCGAAAGAAGGAGCAGAGATCATTTATGCAGGTAAAAAAAGCAACAATCATACGATGCATCAATGGGAAATCAACGAACTTCTTGTAAAATGTGGCTTAGAAGGTAAAGTAGTGGCTCGTCTTAAAGGGGGCGACCCTCTAGTATTTGGTCGTGGTGGTGAAGAAGCGTTGGCTTTGGTAGAAGCGGGCGTGCCATTTGAATTTGTACCTGGTATTACATCTGGTATTTCTGCACCAGCCTATGCTGGGATTCCTGTCACCCAACGTGCCATGGCGACGTCTTTTGCTATTGTTACAGGTCATGAAGATCCAACAAAACCAGAATCTGGTATGAATTGGGATGGCTTAGCCAAATCTGTGGATACGATCTCCTTTGTGATGGGTATCTCGAATTTGCCGAGCATTGCCACAAACTTAATCAAATATGGTCGTCCTAAGGAAACTCCAGTGGCAGTCATCCGTTGGGGAACAAAACCAATCCAAGAAACGTTGGTCTCTACATTGGAGCATGTCGTAGAAGATGTAGAAAAAGCGCAATTGAAAGCACCAGCTATTGTTATCGTTGGGGAAGTAGTATCTTTGCGGGAGCAATTACGTTGGTTTGATAATAAACCATTATTTGGTAAAACTATCGTGGTCACACGAGCTCGTAGTAAAGCTAGCGCCTTATCTGAACGATTACTAGAATTGGGGGCCCATGTCATCGAAGCATCTGCTATCAAAACACAGGCATTACCTCGTACAGAGGAGATGGACGTGGCTTATGATAGCTTATCTTCCTACGATGGATTAATTTTTACATCTGCCGAAGGGGTGCGGTTCTTCTTTGATGGTTTATTAGACCGTGGCTTAGATAGTCGTGCGTTAGGTTCTATGAAAGTATGTGCTATCGGCAGTGCTACCGCAAAATCTTTATTAGATCGAGGCATTCGTGCGGACATCGTGCCACCGAATTACCAAGCGGAATCTGTGGTGGAAACCATTACAGTAGAACAGAGTCGTGTATGGCCAGAACGAGCGCTAGGCGATTTGCGCTTTGTGCTAGTACAACCAAAAGTGGCACGCGACGTGATTTATAAAGGACTTTCACAGGCAGGATGTGATGTGACGGTATTGCGTTTGTATGAAACGGTACAAGATACGTCCCATAAAGAATATTTAGAAGAAGCCTTGCGAGCAGGTGAAGTAGATTACATTACGTTCACAAGTTCTTCTACGGTGACGAATACAAAAGATATGCTTGGCTCCGATGCAGTGAATTTATTAGGAAACACGAAGGTTGTTTGCATTGGACCGATTACAGGTGCTACCTGTGTAGAAGAAGGGATTCAACCAGATTTAATTGGTGAAACTTTTACAATCCCTGCGATGGTGGATCTAATCTTGAACGATTGCAAATAGAAAGAGGCATAATATGGAATTACGAAATCGACCAAGACGATTGCGCATCAGCCCAGCTATGCGTGCGTTGGTTCGTGAAACAACATTACAAGTAGAAGACTTAATTTATCCTATATTTATTGTTCCGGGAACAGCGGTGAAAGAAGAAATTTCTTCCTTACCAGGACAATATCATGTGTCCGTGGACGAGGCTGTAAAATTGGCGAAAGAAGCCTATGACTTAGGTATTAAGGGAGTCGAAATTTTCGGCATTCCTACTTACAAAGATGAAGATGGTTCTTCTGCGTGGGATATGGAACAACCGGTACAGCAAGCAATTATGGCGATCCGTAAAGAAGTGCCAGAGTTGATCGTGATTTCCGACGTATGCCTTTGCCAATACACATCTACAGGTCATTGCGGTCATGTGGAACATCATGAAGTCATTAATGATGCTACGTTGCCATTATTGTGTAATGTAGCAGTGAGCCATGCGAAAGCGGGTGCTCACATGGTGGCACCATCTGACATGATGGATGGACGTATTGCTGCGATTCGTGAAGCCTTAGATGCAGCGGGATTTAGCCATGTATCCATCATGAGTTATGCGGCGAAATATGCATCCGCCTATTATGGACCATTCCGTGATGCGGTCCATTCTGCACCGGGATTTGGGGACCGTAAAGGATATCAAATGGATGAGGCCAATCGTTTAGAAGCGTTGCGTGAAGTGGAACAAGATATCATCGAAGGGGCGGATATCATTATGATTAAGCCAGCTCTATCCTATTTGGATATTGTACGCGAAGTACGGGATAACTTCGATTGTCCTTTAGCCGTTTACAATGTCAGCGGTGAATATGCCATGATTAAAACAGCAGCGGCAGCGGGGTTGGTAGATGAAAAACGCATTACTTTGGAAACCTTGCTATCCATGAAACGAGCAGGAGCAAAGATGATTATTACCTATCATGCCCTGGATGTGGCACGTTGGCTACAGGAAAAATAGTGTGAAAATATAGGAGCCATTATGTTTAGTTTAGAAAAATCAAAACAAGCCTTCGCAGAGGCTCGTACATATATGCCAGGTGGTGTGAACAGTCCTGTTCGCTCCTACCGCAGTGTAGGGGGCAATCCTCCTTTCATCAGTTCTGCTAGCGGATCTCGCATTTACGATATCGATGGCAATGAGTATATCGATTACGTGTTGTCCTGGGGTCCTATGATTCTAGGTCATGCGAATCCTGAAATCGTGGCGTCTATTTTGGAAGCCATCCCTCGTGGTACTAGTTATGGAGCACCAACACTGCTTGAAACAGAAGTGGCGAAAAAAATTCAAGCTTTCTATCCATCTATGGAAATGGTACGCATGGTGAACTCTGGTACAGAATCTACTATGAGTGCCTTGCGTTTGGCTCGTGGCTATACAGGTCGTGACAAAATTGTGAAATTTATCGGCTGTTACCATGGTCATAGTGATAGCTTGTTAGTGAAAGCTGGTTCTGGCTTAGCTACCTTTGGCGTGCCTGATAGTCCCGGCGTGCCAACTGGTGTGGCAAGGGATACGATTACATTGCCGTACAATGATTCTGATGCAGTTCGCCAATTGTTCGAGGCTCATGGTGAAAGTATTGCAGCCATCATCGTGGAACCAGTAGCAGGTAATATGGGCTGTGTACCTCCTGTGGAAGGATTCTTGGAGACTTTGCGTGAAGTAACGACAGAGCACGGTGCAGTCCTCATCTTTGATGAAGTGATGTGCGGATTCCGCTCCAGTTCTGGAGGGGCACAAAAATATTACAATGTCATTCCAGATTTGACATGCTTAGGTAAAATCGTAGGCGGTGGCTTACCAATGGCGGTATTCGGTGGCAAGAAAGAAATTATGTCTTCCATTGCTCCATCCGGTCCTGTGTACCAAGCAGGCACCTTGAGTGGTAATCCAGTAGCCATGGCGGCAGGTCTTGCTACCTTGTCTATGTTGCAAAAACATCCGAATGCATTCCGTCAAGTAGAGGAATCTACAGAAGCCTTATGCCAAGGATTAGAAGCGGCGGCGAAAGAAGTAGGTGTACCTGTAGTAGTACAACGAGTAGGATCTATGTTTACTCTCTTCTTCACAGATAAAGCAGTGCATAACTTCGATGACGCCAGCGCTTGTGATATGGAAGCGTTTAAAACATTCTTCCATTACAACTTGGAACGTGGCATCTATTATGCAGCCAGCCAATATGAAAGCAACTTCTTATCTACGTGCCATAGCGATCAAGATTTGGCATACACATTACAAATTGCAAAAGAAGCGTTTCAAGCTATTAAAGAGTAATATGAGTATTAACCTTTCTTATGAAGAGTAATGAAAACCGATAAAAATTAATAGTATGTCATATCATACATGTATGAATAGAAATGCCATACACATCGAAGATAATCTATGTTACACTAGATTATATAGAGTGTATGGCATTCTAGTTTATATATAGGAGGTGTAATGATGAGTGTTTTAATCTCTCCGAAAGAATTACAAGAAGAATTAGATAGAGTGGTAGTCCTTGATGCACGTGGCTTTGATGCCTATGCAGCAGCCCACATTCCAGGATCCTTTGCCATCGATATGGATGCACACATGAGTGGTCCTTTAGGCGTACACGGTGGTCGTCATCCCTTGCCAGACATGGCTGTCTTAGCAAATCGTTTGAGTGAATGCGGTGTGACCATGGATTCTCACATAGTGGTGTACGATGCGTGGATTTCCTTTGCCGGTCGGTTGCGGTTCTTGCTACTATACATGGGTTTCACCAATGTGAAAGTCCTAGCCGGTGGTATTGAGCGCTGGCATCGGGAAGGGTATTCGTTGACCCAAGAGGAGACACCAACAGTGGCAGATTCAAAACCGTTGGCCTATACATTACAAGACCATTTAGTGATGAGCCGTGATGAAGTGTTACAAGCTAGCCAAACTGGCAGTCATGTCATCATCGATGCGCGGGCACCACAACGGTATGATGGATCGGTAGTGGATACGATGGATGGCATGACGGGACATGTACCAGGAGCGATTAATCATTTCTATGAATGGGGATTTACAGCTGATGGTGTACGTCCCATTGTAGAATTACAAACAGCTTATGGTGACTTAACTAAGGTGGAGAAACCTATCGTTGCCTATTGTGGCTCTGGAGTGACAGCGGCGAACTTGATGATTGCGTTAGCAGAAGTAGGTGTAGAACCTGCTATGTACGTAGGCAGTTCTAGCGATTGGGTGACTTATGAAGGGTTCCCGTTGGAAACAGGGGTTAATACATTATAGGTTTACACTGTCAGTATAGTAGATAGTGATTCAAAATGTTTTCAATATAACACGATAAAAAACAGAGGCCTTGATGATAGGACCTCTGTTTTTACATTCTATGTATTTTGTCATATGTACATCATCATAAAGCATATGTAATGCACAGTATATAGGATGGGAAATTATCTTGTAATTCATAAGAATGGGCTAATGACTGGCTGTTGAAGTGCGCCCTAATGTTACTTTCAAGAAGACCCCTGTTAATGCAATAATCATACCTGTCACGATAAACATGGTACTAAAGCCCCATTGAGATACGATGGCTGAACCACCTACAGCGCCCATAAAGTAGCCGAAGAATAGAGTGGACTGGTTGTAAGCAAAAATTTGTCCAGCTAAATGTTTTGGTGTAATACTCGCAATATAGGTGTTGATTCCTGGCAATAGTCCGCCTAATCCAAAGCCTAGTAAAAATCGAATGATACATAAGACGATAATAGAATCTGTAAAGGCTTGTGGAATTGTCAGGCATCCTACATAAATAAAACTTGTCCAAAGAATGAATTGAGGGCCTAATTTGTCGATGTAGCGACCGAGTACAGAGCTAGCTAACATTTGAGCAATTCCTGTAGAGGTGAAAGCTAAACCAGCTAGTAATGCGATGTGTTCGTGGCCACGGCCTACAATATGTTGCACGAATACAGAAAGTATAGGGGCTGATGCCATAGTAGTGAAGGCAAAAATGAAAGAAGCGATAGATACGAAGATAAGACCTTTCCAATTGGAGATAGATTGTTGTAAGTCTTTGAAAGAAGGAGCTGGGCCCTTTACTTTAGGAGTAAAGTCTTCTTTTATGAATAATAAGGAAGATAAAAAAGCTATGCCTAGTAAAGCGGATACCACAAAAAAAGCATACCGAATACCAAAGGTACTTCCCATATAACCACCAATCATAGGTCCTAATAAGGAGCCTCCTAAGTTGGCAGCGGATAATAGACCTAAGGCCCAACCAGTTCTGGACTCTGGAGTTTGGGTGGCGACTAACGTAATGGATCCAGAAAAAAATCCAGATACCATACCATTTAGAATGCGGATCATCACAACATGTTCAGGGCTTTGTGCGAATCCAAGAAGTGCATTGGTGACCATCATTCCAAAACTAGCTCGTAGTAAAATTAATTTTCTTCCTTTTCTATCAGCTAGTTTTCCCCAAAAAGGTGAGACGAGGGCCACCATAAGATAGGTGACACCCATGGCGATACCAGACCAATTGGCAAGAGATCCTTGATCGTGGACTCCTAGGTCCTGTAAATATAAGGGAATGAGGGGAGCTGCTTGACTGAGCCCCACCGATGCCATGAAGGCCCCGAATAAACAAACGTATAAGGTGCGTTTCCAAAGTTCCATACTGACTCCTATGTACGTGTAGGCGACCCTACTATAAAATTCCAACTATGTATGTATCTATGGTAGCATATCAGTGAGATTTATTATACCCCCTAATCTAGGTATACCTCTAATAGTTTCTTGTAGGATTCCGAGTAGATTTTTATACATATGGTTCTAGCATTTATGATGTATGAGGAAGTACGATCGTTTGACTATATAATAGCGTCACAGTCAGGGGATATACGTTTCTAACATGGATAGAATGTGATTGGGTCTATTGCAACTACTCTGCAGATAGTATATAATTGTATCTGTATTTGACAACGATATATGTTAATACGTTGATAAAGACGGTCATGCAAGGTAGCTCCGAGCGAGTGAGGGATGGTGAAAGCCTCATGGGTGAATGCATGGCGGATCACTTTTGAGTATATGTTGGGGAGCCCGTACTGGGGGTACTCACATCGGTGGACACCGTTATATGTTTGAGCGATGATTCGTTGGGGGTATCTTTCACAAGAATCATCAGTAGGGTGGTACCACGGATTTGCATTCGTCCCTTCGGGGAGCGGGTGCTTTTTTTATTGAGAGGAGAAATAGAATGTCTAATGAAGTAGATTATGGTAAGACCTTGCACTTGCCTGAAACAGAATTTCCTATGCGCGGTAATTTGCCAAAGCGCGAACCAGAATTTATCAAGTTTTGGGAAGATAATAAAATTTATGAAAAACGCTTAGCGAAAAATAAAGGTAAAAAATCTTTTATTTTGCACGATGGCCCTCCTTATGCGAATGGTAAATTGCACATCGGTCATGCCTTGAACAAAACATTAAAAGACATTGTGATGAAATATAAAACAATGCAAGGCCATTACACACCATACATTCCTGGTTGGGATACACATGGTCTTCCTATCGAGCATGCAGTTATCAAAAACACTGGCTTGAATCGTCATGAAATGAGTCCATTGGATCTTCGCAATCAATGTCGTGAATACGCATTGAATTGTGTAGAAGAACAAAAGAAAGATTTCATCCGTTTCGGTGTGCTTGGTGAATGGGATCGTCCTTATTTAACATTGCGCCCTGAGTTCGAAGTGAAACAAATCGGCGTATTTGGTGAAATGGCGAAACGTGGCTACATCTACAAAGGTTTGAAAACTGTGTACTGGTGTACGCATTGTGAAACTGCTTTGGCGGAAGCGGAAATTGAATATGCTGAGAAAAAATCTTTCTCCATCTATGTTAAATTTGCTTACGTAAACGGTGCTGACAGCACATTGCCAGCAGGTTTTGACACTAGCAAATTGTTTTCCGTCATCTGGACAACAACTCCTTGGACAATGCCTGCCAACCAAGCTATCTCTGTGAACCCAGAATTAGATTACTCTTGGGTGAAAATCGGCGATGAGGCATGGTTATTAGCGAATGGTTTAATCGAAACAGCTACCAAAGAAATGGGCGTAGAATCCTATGAAGTGTTAAACACATTCAAAGGTAGCGCATTAGAATTAGCGAACTTTAAACATCCATTCGCAGATCGTAACGCTCCTATCTTGTTGGGTTCTCACGTCACCTTAGAAGCTGGTACAGGTTGCGTACATACGGCTCCTGCTCATGGTGAAGATGACTTTAATGTAGTAAAAGCATACAAAGATGCAGGTAAAATCGACTTTGAAATTTTATCTTTAGTAGATGCTACTGGTCGTTATATTGCCAAAGTAGATGAACCTCGTTATGGTGATACAGAACAACCACTAGCAGGTGTTGAAATCCATGATGCAGAAGTACCAGTGATCAAAATTTTAGCTCATAATGGTGCATTGGTGCAAAAAGGTAATATCCGTCACCAATATGCTCATTGCTGGCGTTGTAAAAACCCTGTTATCTATCGTGCTACAGAACAATGGTTCTCCTCTGTGGATGGCTACCGTCAAGAAGCTTTGAAAGCCATCGATGAACAAGTACAATGGATTCCTAAATGGGGCCATGACCGTATTTATAATATGATCGCAGACCGTGGGGACTGGGTTATCTCTCGTCAACGTGCGTGGGGTGTGCCAATTCCTATCTACTATTGTGACCATTGTGGAGAGCACATCATCAATGATGATACTATCTCTTCCTTACAAGAATGGTTTGCCAAAGAAGGCTCTAATGCTTGGTGGGCTCATGAAGCGAAAGAATTATTGCCAGCAGGATTCACATGTCCATCTTGTGGACATGATTCTTTCCACAAAGAAACAGATATCATGGACGTATGGTTCGACAGCGGTAGCTCTTGGTCTGGCGTATTGGAACAAAATGAAATGGATGTGCCTTGCGCTATGTACTTAGAAGGTTCTGACCAACATCGCGGTTGGTTTAACTCTTCTTTGTTAACAGGTATCGCTACACGTGGTCATGCACCATACAACGCCGTATTGACTCACGGTTTCGTAGTGGACGGGGAAGGCCGTAAAATGTCTAAATCTGTAGGCAATACAGTGGCTCCTTCTGATATCATCGATGTACACGGTGCTGACGTAATGCGTTTGTGGGTATCCTCTGCAGATTACCAAGCAGACGTGCGTTTGTCCAAAGACATCGTAAAACAATTGGCAGAAGTATATCGTAAAATCCGTAACACATTCCGTTTCTTGTTGGGTAACTTAGATAACTTTAACCCTAACACTGATAAAGTAGCTTATAAAGAGTTAACAGAATTGGATCGTTGGGCGTTGCATCGTTTAGAAGAAGTTCGTCAAAAAGTAACAAATGCTTACGAAAACTATGAATTCCACATCTTGTATCACACAATCCATAATTTCTGTACTGTAGATTTATCTTCCTTCTACTTAGACGTGTTGAAAGATACAATGTATGCAGAGAAAGAAAACAACGTAGCTCGTCGTAGTGCACAAACTGCCATCTACGAAATCTTGACAACATTAGTTAAAATGGTGTCCCCAGTTCTTTCTTTCACAGCTGAAGAAGTATGGCAATACATGCCAAAAGAAGATGGTATGGAAGAAAGCGTGATGCTAGCAGATTGGCCACAAGGTCATGCAGAGCATGTGGATGCAGAATTGTCTGCTCGTTGGGCAACGATGTTAGACCTTCGTAGCGAAATGACAAGAGCTTTAGAAGGCGCTCGCCGTGATAAAGCCATCGGTCACTCCTTGGATGCATCCATCACTATCTATGCAGATGGCGATGCGTACCAAGCATTGACTGGATTCGCTGATTCCCTAGCTAGCTTGTTGATCGTGTCTGAAGCACATATAGTAGAAGGCCGTGACAATGCACCAGCTAACGCAGTAACAGTAGAAGACGGAGCCTTATCCATCGTGGTAACTCCATCTGCCTTAGAAAAATGTGAACGCTGCTGGATTCACCGCGACACAGTTGGTCAAGATACAGATTATCCAACATTATGTGCTCGTTGTGCTGACGTAGTAAAGGGATAATGATAATAGCATAAGTAGTCAAAGGTTTAAGTACTATCAATTAGGTAAGGCAAGGGAGTGTATTATTTCCTTGCCTACTTTCTAACAAAGGAGATACCCTATGAACGTATTGATTGTGATAGATATGCAACATGATTTTATTGATGGAACATTAGGTTCACCGCAGGCGCAGGCTATTGTACCGGCGGTACGTGAAAAAATCCGCAATTTTACTGGTCCTATTGTGTTCACTCGTGATACCCACGATGGCGGTTATCTTGAAAGCCAAGAGGGGAAATATTTGCCAGTGGAACATTGTGCCCGTGGCACCAAAGGTTGGGAGATTGCGGATGACCTGTTGGAAGTGGCTCGTGAACGAGGTCAACGGGTGGATGTACTAGATAAACCTAACTTTGGGTCCTTAGATTTGTTGGCCCATCTTAAAGGAATGCATGAAGAGGAACCTATCGAATCTTTAACTTTGATTGGTTTATGTACGGATATTTGCGTGGTTTCTAATGCTTTGATTCTAAAAGCAGGATTGCCAGAAATTCCACTTCATGTGGATCCGAAGTGTTGCGCAGGGGTGACCCAAGAATCCCATGAGGCAGCACTATTGACTATGAAGATGTGTCAGTGTATTGTGGAAGAGTGACATGTGGGGAGCCTCGTAGTATACTAAGGCTAGGAGGCTTGCTTATGTACTTTTATATTAATGATACCTGCGTTTGTTGTGCAGGGTGTGCTATGGATTGCCCTGCAGAGGCTATTACACGCAAAGGTGATCGCTATGTCATCCATCAGGATATGTGCATTCACTGTGGTGATTGTTATGCTATATGCCCAGTAGGTGCCGTGCAGATGGTAAAGAAAAAGGACTTGGATACGAACGAATAAAATGTTTGTGTACCAAGTCTTTTTTAGTCGTTAATGGTATGGAGTATTACATGGTATTCGTACTATGGAGAACTTTTAGTATAATAGCTATTGACAAATAGATATAAGAAGATTATAATATTTAATTGCAAAAAAGTAACTATAACATTGAATTGATGAAGGAATATATCCAAGGTTGTGCTGAAATGAGGAAAGCAAGGTTCACAAGAAAAAATTACGAGCCTTGCTTATTTTGTCATTGGTCAGCAGGAAAACTGAGACCTGGAATCGTCTGCAGTCATACCGTTATAGAATATGTAAGCCAATTTTTATGAGGGGTGAAAAGAACATGTTCAAACCTGAGCAAGTGGGTAAGCGTACTCGATATACCTACGCTAAGATCAACGAAGTTCTCGAAATGCCACATTTGTTAGACGTGCAACGCAAGTCCTATGAGTGGTTTTTAGAGAGCGGTTTACAAGATATTTTTAACGATATTTCTCCGATTAAAGACAATTCAGGAAAGTTAGCACTTTCCTTTGAAGGTTTCAGCCTTGGAGAACCAAAATATGACATTAACGAATGCAAAAATCGTGATGCTACGTATGCAGCACCATTGCGCGTCAATGTTCGTCTCGTTAACAATGATCCAGAAAATCCAGATATTAAAGAACAAGAAGTATTCATGGGCGACTTCCCATTGATGACAGATACAGGAACTTTCATCATCAATGGTGCGGAACGTGTTATTGTATCCCAATTAGTTCGTTCCCCAGGTGTGTACTACGGTGGCAGTATCGATACCATGGGTAACCGTTTGTATGATTCCACAGTGATTCCGAACCGTGGTGCTTGGATCGAGTTAGAAAAAGATGCGAACGACATTGTGTCCGTACGTATCGACCGTAACCGTAAATTACCAGCTACAGTATTAGTACGTGCATTAGGTTGGGAAACTAACGAATCCATCTTGGAATTATTCTGGAATGGACAAGTGGACGAAAATGGTCATCCTGAATACGATGAACGTTTACTTCGTACATTAGAAAAAGACAGCACACAATCCTCTGATGAAGCATTAGTAGAAATCTACAAAAAACTTCGTCCAGGCGAACCACCAACTGTGGAAAGTGCTCGTAACTTATTCGATAACTTATTCTTTGACCCTCGTCGCTATGATTTAGCTCGTGTAGGTCGTTATAAATTAAATAAAAAATTAGGCTGGCGTCAACGCATGTTCGGTCAAACTTTGGCAGAACCAATCGTAGATGAAAATGGCGAAATCATCGTAGAAGCGAACACTTATGTGAACGAAGAAGTTCTTGATGTAGTGGCTAATAGCGGTGTGTACAGTGGCGATGTAGTACCTGAGTTCTTCGTAGTAAATACAGAAGGTACTGTGGTAAAAGTCATCTGTAACAACAGCAATTTGCCATTCAGCCATCGTACAGTAACTCGTGAAGACATGATTGCTAACGTAAGTTACATGATGAACTTGATCGAAAACATTGGTCAAACTGATGATATCGACCATTTGGGTAACCGTCGTCTTCGTTGCGTAGGCGAATTGTTACAAAACCAATTCCGTATCGGTTTAACTCGTATGGAACGTGTGGTAAAAGAACGTATGACAATCCAAGATGTATCCGTTATTACACCACAAGCATTATTGAATATCCGTCCAGTTGTGGCAGCAATTAAAGAATTCTTTGGTTCTTCTCAGTTGTCTCAGTTCATGGACCAAACTAACCCATTGGGCGAATTGACACATAAACGTCGTCTATCCGCGTTAGGACCTGGTGGTTTATCTCGTGAGCGTGCAGGTTTCGAAGTTCGTGACGTGCATCATTCCCATTATGGTCGTATGTGTCCAATCGAAACTCCAGAGGGTCCAAACATCGGTTTGATTAACTCCTTGTCTAACTATGCGAAAGTGAATGAATTTGGTTTCATCGAAGCACCATACCGTAAAATTGAAAAAGTATATGGTACAGGCGAAGATGCTAACAAAGTATTGAAAGTTCGTGTTACAGACCAAGTTGTATATATGACAGCAGATGAAGAAGAAGGCATGACAATTGCCCAAGCGAACTCTCGCATTGATGAAGAAGGTTACTTCGTATCTGAGAACATTGCATGTCGTCGTGGTCATGATGTATTAGAAGTATCTCCAGATAAAGTAGACTACATGGACGTAAGCCCAAAAGAAGTAGTATCTATCGGTACTGCTATGATTCCATTCTTAGAAAATGACGATGCGAACCGTGCTTTGATGGGTGCGAACATGCAGCGTCAAGCGGTGCCTCTACTTCGTGCACAAGCACCTTTAGTAGGTACAGGTATGGAATACAAAGCGGCAACAGACTCTGGCGTTTGCGTATTAGCAAAAGAAGCTGGTATTGTTACACGTTGTTGGGGTAATGAAGTCCATGTACAACGTGATAATGGTCGCGTAGACGTATATAAAATGAACAAATTCATGCGTTCTAACCAATCTACATGCTTTAACCAAAAACCAATCGTATACCGTGGTCAATCCGTGGTGAAAGGTCAAGTATTGGCAGATGGTCCAGCTACAGATGGGGGCGAATTAGCATTAGGATTCAACGTATTGGTAGCGTTCATGCCTTGGGAAGGTTATAACTACGAGGATGCGATTTTATTAAGTGAAGAACTTTGTAAAGAAGATATCTACACATCCATCCATATCGAAGAGTACGAATGTGATGCTCGTGATACGAAATTAGGTGCCGAAGAAATCACTCGTGAATTGCCAAATACTGGTGATGATAACCTTAAAAACTTGGATGAAAATGGTATTATCTGTATCGGTGCAGAAGTTAAACCTGGTGACATCTTAGTTGGTAAAGTAACTCCTAAAGGGGAAACTGAATTAACTCCAGAAGAACGCTTATTACGCGCTATTTTTGGCGACAAAGAACGTGAAGTTCGCGATACTTCCTTGCGTGTACCACATGGTGAAGCAGGTAAGATTGTGGACGTTAAAATCTTCACGCGTGAAAACGGTGATGAATTACAACCAGGTGTTAATAAAGTAGTTCGTGTATATATTGCGCAAAAACGTAAAATCCACGAAGGCGATAAAATGGCGGGCCGTCATGGTAACAAAGGTGTTGTATCTCGCGTTATGCGTCAAGAAGATATGCCATTCTTACCAGATGGTACACCAGTACAAATCGTATTGAACCCATTAGGCGTACCGTCTCGTATGAACATCGGACAGGTATTGGAAACGCATTTAGGTTGGGCAGTACAAGGATTAGGTATGCAAATTAAGGCAACTGATCTAAAAATCAAAGAAGTACTGAAAGAAGCTAAATTAAACGGTACATATTGGGATGAAATTGATGGCATCAAAGATATCTATGCGGAAATTGAAAGTTTAGAACAAGCCATTGCAGATCCTACGATTGCTAACTACCTTGAAACAGATAAACAAATTGATAGTCAAAAAGTAGTAGCTTTAGATAAAATTTTACATCGAGCTCAAGAAAAATTTGAAGATCTTGGTGGAGAAAAACGCTATAACTTCTTATTGGCTGAAGAAAAACGTATCTATGAATTAGGTATTGAAACATTTGATGATGTAGAAGCTGAACGTCCAGAAATGGAAACAGCCTTAGAAGAGGAATTGCGTGCAATTCGTCGTGTAGTACATGTGATTGAAACGATTCAACAAGTTCGTGAAAAACGTAGTCATTTGCGTACTGAGTTGGAAAAATTTGGTTATGACTATGATATGTATGGTATGCCAAAACCTGACGTGGCTGGTATTCATATTGCGACACCAGTATTTGATGGTGCTCATGAAAGTGACGTGTTCGATACACTTAGCATAGCTGGTCGTGATGATGATGGTAAAACTGTATTATACGATGGCCGTACAGGCGAAAAAATGGATAACAAAGTTACCGTTGGTTACGTATACATGTTAAAACTTCACCATCTAGTAGATGATAAAATCCATGCTCGTTCTACTGGTCCGTACTCTCTTGTTACACAACAACCATTGGGTGGTAAAGCTCAATTCGGTGGACAACGTTTCGGTGAGATGGAAGTGTGGGCTCTTGAAGCGTATGGCGCAGCGTATACACTACAAGAGTTGTTAACTGTGAAATCTGACGATGTTGTGGGCCGTGTAAAAGCTTATGAAAAAATCGTTAAAGGTGAAAACATTCCTGAACCTGGTGTACCTGAATCTTTCAAAGTATTGTTGAAAGAATTGCAAAGTATTGGCCTTGACGTAAAAATCTTGAATGAAGATCAAGAAGAAGTCCTTATCAAAGAATTAGATGATGAGGATGTACCGCGTCATGATGATATTCGTGAAGTGATGGAAGAAGGTACAACTGAAGCTACAGCAGAAGGAGAAGCTTCCACAGTAGAAGGAACACCTGACGGATACATTGTAGAAGAAGAGCCTGTAACAGCAGGTGAAGAAGATGATATTATCAGCCAAATCAGTGGCTATGTAGAATCTTCTGATAATGAGTAAGTACCACTATCTCGTAAAGGAGGGAGCATACAGTGCTAGACGTAAATGAATTTGATTCCATGCGAATCGGTTTAGCTTCACCACAACAAATTTTGGAGTGGTCTCATGGAGAAGTTAAAAAACCTGAAACAATTAACTACCGCACCTTAAAACCAGAGCGAGATGGTTTATTCTGTGAGCGCATTTTCGGACCAACAAAGGACTGGGAATGTCATTGTGGAAAATATAAACGCATCCGTTATAAAGGTGTTGTCTGTGATAAATGTGGTGTAGAAGTTACTCGTGCTAAAGTGCGTCGTGAACGTATGGGCCATATTGAATTGGCTACACCAGTGTCTCATATTTGGTATTTCAAGGGTATCCCATCTCGCATGGGATTGATCCTTGACATATCCCCTCGTTCCTTGGAACGTGTATTATACTTTGCTGCGTATATCGTAGTGGATCCAGGTCAATCTCCATTGTCTAAACAACAATTGTTATTTGAAACTGAATTCCGTGAATACGAAGCCATGTTCAATGATGCTGACTATAAAATCGGTGGTAAAAGTGTCATCATTGAAACCATTGCACAACGTCGTGAACGTTTGCAATTAATCAATTCTGCAAAACACAAAGAAGAAGTGAATGCAGAGCTTGCGGCGAATACAGAAATTCCAGAAGAAGAAAAAGAATACGAAGTATTAACTCGTGAAGAAAAATTAGAGCTTGGTGCCTTAGAAGAGAATACATTCGTGTGTATCGATATGGGTGCAGAAGCGATTAAAGAATTACTTTGCGAATTAGACTTAGAAGCATTGAATGATGAGTTGCGCAGTGAATTAGAAACTGCTACAGGTCAACGTAAAGTTCGTGCCGTTCGCCGTTTGGAAGTAGTAGAAGCATTCCGTCAATCTGGCAATCGCCCAGAATGGATGATTATGGATGTAGTGCCAGTTATCCCACCTGAATTGCGCCCAATGGTGCAATTAGATGGTGGTCGTTTCGCTACCTCTGACTTGAATGATTTGTATCGTCGTGTTATCAATCGTAATAACCGTTTAAAACGTTTACTGGATTTAGGCGCTCCTGATATTATCGTGCGCAACGAAAAACGTATGCTACAAGAAGCTGTGGATGCGTTGATTGACAATGGTCGTCGTGGCCGTCCTGTGACAGGTCCTGGCAACCGTCCATTGAAATCCTTATCCGATATGTTAAAAGGTAAGCAAGGTCGTTTCCGTCAAAACTTGTTGGGTAAACGTGTTGACTATTCCGGCCGTTCCGTTATCGTAGTTGGTCCAGAATTGAAAATGCATCAATGTGGTCTTCCAAAAGAGATGGCATTGGAATTATTCAAGCCATTCGTTATGAAACGTTTGGTAGAACGTGGACAAGCTAGCAATATTAAAGCCGCAAAACGTCAAGTAGAGCGTATCGGTGCTGGTGTTTGGGAAGCTTTAGAAGAAGTTATTAAAGAACATCCAGTATTACTAAACCGTGCCCCTACATTGCATAGATTAGGTATCCAAGCCTTCGAACCAATCCTTTGGGAAGGTCGTGCTATCAAATTGCATCCATTAGTATGTACAGCCTTCAACGCCGACTTTGACGGTGACCAAATGGCGTGTCACTTACCATTGTCCGTAGAAGCGCAATCAGAAGCACGTACCTTGATGCTTTCATCCCATAACATCTTATCTACTAAAGATGGTAAACCAGTAGCAGTTCCATCTCAGGATATGATCTTGGGTACTTACTACCTAACAGTAGTTCGTAAAGGTACAGAAGATAAGGCAAAACGCTTTGCAAATTATGATGAAGTGATGTTGGCATATGATTCTGGTGCCATCGGCTTACAAGACGTTATCTACATTCGTATCGAAGGATATGGTCTAGTTAAAACGACAGCAGGTCGTTTGATATTTAACGAAGCTTTATATCCAGAAATCCGTCAATTTGTGAAAGAAGAAGACGGCACATGGTCCCTGGGTAAAGTCATGGATAAGAAAATGGTTGGTAAATTAGTCGACCAATGTTTCCAAGCGTTCGGCAACGAAAAAACTGCAGAACTATTGGACCGTATTAAATCCTTGGGCTATTCCTTTGCTCGCCGTGCTGGTATGACAATTGCTATTGCGGATATCAAAGTACCAGAAGTAAAAGCTGGTATCGTAGAAGAAGCAGATACAGAAGTTAATAAAGTATCCCGTCTATATCGTCGTGGTTTAATTACAGAAGAAGAACGTTATCGTAAAACGATCGAACTTTGGAATGAAGCTATCGACAATGTAACAGAAGCCATGATGGATAATATGGCGGCTGACCAAGATGGGTTCAACCCAGTATATATGATGGCGATTTCCGGAGCCCGTGGTAACAAACAACAGATCCGTCAGTTGGCGGGTATGCGTGGTTTGATGGCGGACCCATCTGGTCGTATCATCGACTTACCTATTAAAGCAAACTTTAAAGAAGGTTTGACTGTATTGGATTACTTTACGTCCTCTCACGGTGCTCGTAAAGGTTTGGCCGATACAGCCCTTCGTACAGCTGACTCCGGTTACTTAACACGTCGTCTTGTTGACGTATCTCAAGATGTAATCGTTCGTGAGGAAGATTGCGATGTGGTAGGTATCGACTTAGCTCGTGAAAGAGCTCGCTTAGCGCGTAATACAAAAGATGCATTAACATACTTAAAAGATGATTTAATCGGTCGTGTGTTAGATCGCGATGTAGTAGACCCTATGACTGGGGAAGTGATTGCTGACGCTGAAAGCATCGTAACAGAAGCAACTATTGAAGCATTAGCAGAATCTCAAGTGAAATCTATCGCATTACGTGGTGCACAATTGGGTAGCGATAGCGACATCAACCATACTAACATTGTTCAAACCATTGCGTTAGGTGAAGTGGACGATACCATTCGTACGACATTACGCAATACAATGATTGAAAATATGTTGGGTAAAGATACTGTGTATCCTGTTATTGATAGTGAAGGTGTAGAAATCTTCCCTGCCCATACAGCATTAACAGAAGAAGCTATCGAAGCTATCTTGAACTCTGATGTAAAAGAAGTTCAAGTACGCAACAATGAAATTCATGGCATTGAAGTAGAAGCTATCGTGGAAGGTACTGGCGTTATCGAACCATTGAAAGATCGTATCGTGGGCCGTACAGCAGCAGAAGAATTAATCAATAAAGAAACTGGTGAAGTCATCGTTCCATTGAATGGTGAAATTACTGATGAATTAGCTGATGAAGTAGTAAAACATTACGACACAGTGAAAATCCGTTCTGTATTGACTTGTCGTTCTCCATATGGCGTATGTATGAAATGTTATGGCCGTGACTTAGGTACTGGTGGACAAGTACAAGTTGGTGAAGCAGTAGGTATCATTGCGGCACAATCCATCGGTGAACCAGGTACACAGTTAACAATGCGTACATTCCATACAGGCGGTGTTGCCGGTGATGATATCACACAAGGTTTACCTCGTGTCGAAGAATTGTTTGAAGCACGTCGTCCAAAACGTAATGCTATCATTGCAGAAGTAGAAGGTACTGTACGTGTCGTTCCTAACGATAATAAAAAAGGTACCAATACCATCTTCATTACTACAGCTGAGGGTGAAGAGTTTGATTACTTAATCCCTTATGGATCTCGCATCATTGTGAAAGATGGTGACGTAGTATCTTTAGGCGCACGTTTAACAGAAGGTTCCATTAACCCTCATGATATTATGCGTGTAATGGGTACAGAAGCAACGCAACGTTACCTAGTATATGAAGTACAAAAAGTATACAAATCTCAAGGTGTAGAAATTAACGATAAACACATCGAGGTTATCGTTCGTCAAATGTTACATAAAGTGAAAATTGAAGATGCTGGCGATGCAGATGTATTACCAGGAGATTCTATCGATGTAAATACATTTGAAGATGAAAACCGTCGTTTACGCTTAAATGGTAAAAAAGAAGCTACTGGTGTTCGTACACTATTGGGTATTACCAAAGCAGCCTTGGCAACCGACAGCTTCTTGTCAGCAGCTTCCTTCCAAGAAACAACACGTGTTCTTACAGAAGCAGCGATCAAAGGTAAAATTGATCCATTACTTGGCTTAAAAGAAAATGTTATCATTGGTAAATTAATACCAGCTGGTACAGGCATGAGCCGCTATCGTAAAATTAAGGTAGTAAAACATACGCCTGAATTAGAAGATCTAGTGGTGGATACAGAAGTAGTCAGTGCAGATGTAGCAAGTGAAACTACAGATGTAGAGACAGCAGAATAATATAAGACAATCAGACGAGCATAGATAGCTAGTTAACATTGTTGGAAGGAATAGCGGATAACAACCTGCAGGAAGTTATCCGCTTATTTCTTTATGTCATATAAAAAAATAATTTTATTATATCAATTTTGCATAGATAAAATACAAAAAAGAAAATACAATGCATATACATACAAATAAAGCGCGATAACTGTATAAAACCAACTCAAAATATACAGAAAAACATATTTTTGAACCGCACGGAAGCATGTACATATAAAATGCTTTATTCTAGCGATTTGTAAGGGATAAAATCGTTTGACAGGGCATATAAACAATGGTAAACTAGTAAAGTGCTTAAGGAGCAGTGCGCCCTAAAGCAAGTAACGAATAAGAAGGAGACGCATATGACAATCGATATGCTTTCAAATGCAAATCTCATAATAGGAGCGAAACAAACCCGCAAAGCCGTGGGGCGCGATGAAGTAGAGTGTGTATTTGTAGGTCTTGATAGCGATGACCGAATTATCTTGCCGATTCTGGAAATTTGTTTAGAGCACAATGTGCCTGTAGATCGAAATCATACGATGGAAGAACTTGGGCAAGCTGCTCATATTAAAGTAGGAGCTGCCGCAATCGGCGTGCTTCGCTAGTTTTGGTAATATCCGAACGATATATTATCGAGCGGATCAATTATAAATCTAATTGTTTGGAAAGGAGGTGCCCACATGCCAACTATTAACCAGTTAGTACGTAAAGGCCGTAAAACTTTAGTGCGTAAATCTGACTCTCCAGCTTTGAAAGAGTGTCCACAAAAACGTGGTGTTTGTACTCGTGTATACACAGCTACGCCTAAAAAACCGAACTCCGCGCTTCGTAAAGTTGCCCGTGTTCGTTTGACAAACGGTATTGAAGTAACTGCATACATCCCAGGCATTGGTCACAATTTACAAGAACACAGCGTTGTACTTATCAGAGGCGGTCGTGTTAAGGACCTTCCTGGTGTGCGTTATCACATCGTTCGTGGTGCATTGGATACAGCTGGCGTACAAAATCGTATGCAAAGCCGCTCCAAATATGGCGCGAAACGTGCTAAAAAATAATTTAGCATAAGATTAGAGAACACACATCGTTAAAGGAGGAATTGACATGCCAAGAAAAGGCCCTGTTGTGAAACGCGATGTACTACCAGATCCGGTGTACAATAGCAAATTAGTAACACGTTTCATTAACAAAGTAATGTACGATGGCAAAAAAGGCATTGCTGAATCCATCGTATATGATGCATTTGAAATTATTCGTTCCAAAATGGGTCAAGACCCTATGGAAGTTTTTGATCAGGCTTTAAAAAATGTAATGCCTGTATTAGAAGTACGTGCTCGCCGTATCGGTGGTGCTAACTACCAAGTGCCGGTTGAAGTTCGTGCTGATCGCCGTTTATCTCTAGGTATTCGCTGGATGGTAAACTATGCTCGTCTTCGTGGTGAACGCACTATGAAAGAACGTTTAGCAGGCGAATTAATGGACGCGTTCAATAATACTGGCGCAGCTATTAAGAAAAAAGAAGATACTCATAAAATGGCAGAGGCTAACAAAGCATTTGCTCATTACAAATGGTAATTAGTTAAGGAGAAATATAGTGGCAAGAGAAGTTTCTTTAGAGAAAACTCGTAATATCGGTATCATGGCTCACATCGATGCTGGTAAAACAACCACAACGGAACGTATCCTTTACTATACTGGTCGAGTTCACAAAATCGGTGAAGTACATGAAGGTGCTGCTACGATGGACTGGATGGAGCAGGAGCAAGAACGTGGTATCACTATCACGTCCGCTGCGACTACTACTCAATGGAAAGGTCATCGCATCAACATTATCGATACTCCTGGTCACGTAGACTTTACAGTAGAAGTAGAACGTTCCCTTCGTGTATTAGACGGTTCCGTAGCTGTATTCAGTGCGAAAGGTGGCGTAGAGCCTCAATCTGAAACAGTATGGCGTCAAGCGGATAAATACGGCGTACCTCGTATCGCTTATGTAAATAAAATGGATACAGTAGGTGCTGACTTCTTCCGCGTAGTTGATATGATGAAAGCTCGTTTAGGTGCTAATAGCGTAGCTATCCAAGTGCCTATCGGTGCAGAAGACACTTTCAAAGGTATCATTGACTTGGTAACTATGAAAGCTGAAATCTACATCAGTGATGACGGAAAAGAATACGAAATCACTGAAATTCCAGAAGAATATGCTGATGTTGCAGCAGAGCGTCGTGAAATGTTAGTGGATGCAGTTGCTGAAACTGATGACGAATTGATGGAAAAATATTTGGAAGGTGAAGAAATTTCTGAAGAACAAATTAAAGCAGCTCTTCGTAAAGCTGTGTGTGAAAACACATTGTTCCCAGTTCTTTGCGGTTCTTCCTACAAAAACAAAGGTGTACAAATGTTGTTAGATGCTGTAGTTGACTACATGCCAGCTCCAACAGATGTACCAGCGATTAAAGGTATCGACCCTAACACTGGTGAAGAGACAACTCGTCCTTCCACTGATGACGGTCCTTTCGCTGCATTAGCCTTCAAAATTATGGCTGACCCTTATGTTGGTAAATTAGCGTTCTTCCGCGTGTACTCCGGTACATTAGAGTCTGGTTCTTATGTATTCAACTCTACAAAAGGTAAAAAAGAACGTATCGGCCGTATCTTGCAAATGCATGCTAACAGCCGTCAAGAAATCGACCGCGTATACGCTGGTGACATCGCTGCAGCAGTAGGTCTTAAAGATACTACTACTGGCGATACACTTTGCGATGACAAAGCGCAAGTTATTCTTGAATCCATGGAATTCCCAGAACCAGTTATCTCTGTTGCTGTGGAACCAAAAACTAAAGCGGACCAAGAAAAAATGGGTATGGCATTAGCTCGTTTGGCTGAAGAAGATCCAACTTTCAAAGTTCGTACTGATGAAGAAACTGGTCAAACAATCATTTCCGGTATGGGTGAGCTTCACCTTGACATCATCGTTGACCGTATGAACCGTGAGTTCAAAGTTGACTGTAATGTAGGTAAACCTCAAGTAGCATACCGCGAAACAATTCGTAAAGCAGTTAAATCTGAAGGTAAATTCGTTCGCCAATCTGGTGGTAAAGGTCAATACGGCCATTGCTGGTTGGAAATCATTCCTCAAGAGCCAGGTGCTGGTTTCGAATTTGAAAATAAAGTTGTTGGTGGTTCTATTCCTCGTGAATACATTGGACCAGTTGAGAACGGTGTTAAAGAGGCTATGGAATCTGGTGTTATCGCTGGTTATCCAATGGTTGACATCAAAGTTATCGTATTTGACGGTTCTTACCATGATGTTGACTCCTCTGAAATGGCCTTCAAAATTGCAGGTTCTATGGGCTTCAAAGAGGGTGCTCGTAAAGCTGACCCAGCATTACTTGAACCATACATGGCTGTTGAAGTAGAAGTTCCTGAAGAATACATGGGCGACGTAATCGGTGATTTGAACTCCCGTCGTGGCCGTATGGATGGAATGGAAGCTCGCAACGGCTCCCAACATATCAAAGCATATGTTCCATTGAGTGAAATGTTCGGATATGCTACTGACCTTCGTTCCAAAACACAAGGTCGCGGTAACTACTCCATGACATTCGATCATTATGAAGAAGTGCCTAAGAAAATTGCTGAAGAAATTCAAGCTAAGAAAAATGGCTAATCAAAAGTGTATCTAGTGGGGCGTACAGCCCCACAGGATTACTATATATAAAGTTTTAATTATCCGGGAGGACAATTCAAAATGGCAAAAGCAAAATTTGAACGTAATAAGCCACACGTTAACATTGGTACTATCGGTCACGTTGACCATGGTAAAACTACTTTAA
>OBUR01000026.1_pt1 | contig 123730 bp, 124 predicted proteins | sample 1475951 | NCBI WGS metagenome assembly OBUR01 (sample SAMEA2579957, study PRJEB22360) | human gut metagenome
GAGCAGCGGACTTTTAATCCGTTGGTCGAAGGTTCGAATCCTTCACGACCCACCAATTATTTTTTAAGTGGCGATAAAGTCGAGGTAAAATTTTGTTTTTTTCACACTTTCATTTATAAATCATTTATCTTAGTAGCGATGTCGCCAATCATTAAAAATGAAATTAAATTTTCTTATTAACTATCACGTAAAAGACAAAAATACTTTATAAAGCAACATACTGTAACTGCTCACAAACCTATACATTTATACAAATTGCATTTTGATTACTCATTGTCTAAACTCCTTAATTGGTAAATATTGGCATATATCCATATTGTGTCATTTGACATAATTATTCTCATTCTAAACAAATTTGCAGAAGATAGTTACACCTATTAATCAAAAAATAACATTAAAGCAACCTTGGGCACAAAATATAAATAATTATCTAATTGATAATGAATTAAATAATAGATGATAAAGAAGTTTTTAAGTCAGGATTCTAAATATCCAATAATAGATTTTTTATTGTGGTTAGTTGTTTATCCATTTGTGATTACATTTGTAGTGGCTTGTGTTGCGTTTATTTTTTCGTTTAGTGAATTTAAAGGGGTTAAAATCACGGATTGGATTAGCTCTTTAAGTACATTAATTATTATGCTTTTTACTGCCATCGGGATAAGCTCTTGGAAAAAACAAAAAATACCTGATTTGAAAAGCAAGGTTGCGAGAAATATCATTGATTTTGATACACACGCGGTCTTCTTTCCTTCCAAAGGTTTTAAATCAATCGATGAAATAAAAGAATATCACACTATCCAACTAAAAATTTTTTGGGATATAGAACATAGTTTATCAACGCTATATATGTTTGATAAATCATATAAACTAGAAATTGATAATCTTTTAGCTTCCTTGTTAAAAGTAATAAATGACGTAACAAATTTAATAGAACAAAATTCTAGACTTAATGAAGTCAGAATACGTAAACTAATAAATGATATTAATGATGATTATAAAACATTCTTCCCGAATACGACTGCATTATTCAAGCTTGTTGTAGGAAAAAACAACGTAGTTGGCATAAATGATAGGTCATAAAGACACTAAAAATAGCAGATAGCTTGCGAAAGTTTATGTAAATGGCAAGCGATTTTTAACCAAAGGCGAGGCGTTACGTTTTTACAATCAAGTTAAAGAACAAGAGTAGTTGATTCTGTACAAATTTTGGAATCAAGCGATTTACCCGCATTAAGTTTTTATGTCAGGAATGGTTTGATTTACACCGTAAAACATTGTCAGACGGTGAATCACGTTTTAGTTCATGACCAATTCAAAGGATAATACTGAATCTAAAATAAGATAAGCTCATATTATTGAATTTTCTTCTCTTTGCTAAACAACGCTCATAAAAAACGACCGCATTTGCAGTCGTTTCTATTTATAACTCAAAGGATTATTTTAATTTTTCACCTTTAAATTCACCTGTTAAACTTTCTAAGAAAGAGGTAATATCTTCAACATCTTTTTGAGCAGGCTGTTGCACGTTGCTTTGGTATTTCAACATTGCAATAACAGCATCTTTTAACTCTTTTGCTGACGCATCATGGAAATATGGTGCAGTAAGTGCGACGTTACGTAAGGTTGGTACTTTGAAACGATGCATATCGAATGGATCTTTAGTTTGAGCAAATCGACCTTCATCGGCATCAGTTAATGGCGTACCACGATCTTTAAAGTAATCGCCGTAGAGTCCCATGTATTCATAAGATTGTCCGCCCATTGCTACACCAGTATGGCAAGTATCGCATTTATGTTGTTTGAATAACTCATAACCACGAACTTGTTGCTCAGTCAAAGCTGTTTTATCCCCTTTCAAATAACGGTCAAAATCACTATTTGGCGTAATTAATGTTTTTTCATATTCACCAATCGCATGAGTTAAGGTTTCTTTCGTCACTTGTGGATATTCTTTTAAGAATGCTTTTTTGAACTCTTCATCCATTTCAAAACGTGCCACGATGTCATCCCAAGAGTGCGATCCCATTTCTACCGGATTTGTTGGAGGACCTTTTGCTTGATCCGCTAAATCTGCCGCACGGCCATCCCAGAATTGTACAAAGTTGAATGCGGCATTGAATACAGTTGGTGCGTTAATCGGACCTTTTTTACCTTCAATCCCTGTTGAAGTATCAAGTCTATCCACCCCACCTTTATCTAATTGGTGACAAGTATGACATTGAATAGAAGCATCGCCTGATAAACGACCATCAAAGAAAAGATCATGGCCTAACGCAACTTTTGCTTCATCTTTCGCAATACTGTCTGGAATAGGTTGCACTAAACGATCGGCATCAACATTGGGTGTTTCTTTTGGTAAAGACATTTTACGTGCTTCACGAATCCAGTTAAGCAATGCCACTTTTTCTTGCTCATCTGGTTTGCTTCCCCAGTGAAGATGTCTGAATTTAGCAATTGGCATTTCATTATTTTCAAGCACTCGCTGTAGTTTTGCTAAATCAGCTTGGGATAATTTGCTCGGATCTTTTAAGCCTTCAACTAAACGATCTAGACGGAAAGCACGAAGGCCACGCTGAATATCCGATTGCATTTCATCCCCCACAATCGGAAATTTTGAATAAAATGGAAGTGGCGTGTTTGGACTATGACAATATTGGCAGCTGTTATCAAACAATGCTTTTGCCACTTTTTCTTGTTCGCCCGTATAGCGATTTTCCATTAAAAGCTGGGTCGCATTCTCTTTATCAAATTGGTGTAAATCCCCCACAACGCCAAAATAACCTAAGATAGCAATAGCTGCACCGCCAATAATCAGTTTTTTCATCTAATCCTCCAAACGATCAATAAAACATAAAAAAAGGTAAAGTTTAAAGTTAGGTGATTATGCCAAAAAATTGACTTATTTTTTATGTGGATTTAATTAACTTTGGCTATGGATTTGATTGATTGCATTAAAGGCCTTTTTACTCTATAGGTGAGAACTCTTCTAAAAATTAACCAATAAAAAATGCGGTTATTTCTAACCGCACTTTACTTTTCATTATCTTTTTTTATTTCTTTGGCACTTGCATAAAGCGGAAGAAATCACTGTCTGGTTTCAAGATCATCATATTACCTGAACCTTCGAAGCTGCTTTCATAGGCTTTTAAGCTACGAATAAAGCTATAAAATTGTGGTTCTTGAGCAAAAGCTTGAGAATATAATTTTGCCGCTGCTGCATCACCATTACCACGTAATTCTTGTGCAGTTTTGTTTGCATTCGCTAAGATCAAGGTGACTTTACGATCCACATCCGCTTGAATGAAGGCCGCTTTTTCTTTACCTTGAGAGCGGTGTTCACGGGCAACCGCATCACGTTCTGCACGCATACGTTGGTAAATCGAAGAAGAAACTTCATCCGGTAAGTTAATTTGTTTTACGCGAACATCGACGACTTCAATCCCCAATTCAGAGGTACTATCCTGCCCTGAATTTAACGCTTTTTTCGCCCCCGCCATTAATTCACCACGCGTACCTGAAACGATATCTTTAATTGTACGAGTACCTATTTCTGAACGCAGACGGTCATTCACTTTACGGCTTAATAAGCTTGCAGCTTGGTTATAATCGCCACCACCCGTTGCAGTATAGAAACGACCGAAATCGCTGATTTTCCATTTTACATAGGAATCCACCAACAAGTCTTTTTTCTCGACTGTCACAAAACGAGTAGCTGAACCATCAAGGGTACGAATACGCGCATCAAGCACTTTAATGCTATCAATGAAAGGCAATTTGAAATGCAAACCTGGCTCATACACCACAACTTTGTTTTCTGCATCACGTTGTACTTTGTTAAAACGCAACATGATGCCACGCGAGCCCTCAGTTACAACCACGACGCTGGAATATAGCACCGCAGCAATCACCACAATAATCGGAAGTAAAAATTTACGCATTAGTTAAATCTCCCTTGGCGAATGCCTTCATTTGATTGAACTGGTTGAGTCGTTTGCGTTTCTACACGACGTTCCTGTGTTGAAACAGGTGCAGAACTGACCGCACTTTCAGGCGTTGTAGTAGTCGGTTGAGTCACTTTTTTACCCATTAATTGCTCTAATGGCAATACGGTTAAATTGTTACCATTATTCGCATCTAACATGACTTTCGGCGTATTTGCCATGACTTTTTCCATGGTTTGAATATAAAGACGCTCTTTTAATAGATCAGGCGCCGCTTTAAATTCAGGTAAAAGACGTTGTAAACGTTCCACTTCCCCTTGCGCATCAAGCACAACACGATCTTTGTAGGCAGTAGCTTCTTCGATAATACGCTGTGCGTCACCGCGAGCAATTGGCTCTTTCTCACGAGCATAAGCTTCTGCTTCACGAATGTAACGTTGTTCGTCTTCCTGCGCTTTAATCGCATCATCGAAAGCATCTTTTACTTCTTCTGGTGGACGTGCGGATTGGAAGTTCACGTCAATGACCTCAAGGCCCATATCATAAGGTTTAACAATATCATTTAACGCTTTCCACGTTTTTTCACGCACCACTGCTCGACCCGTTGTCAACACATCATTCATGGTCATATGACCAATCACATAACGAAGCGCACTGTCTGTCGCTTGTCCGAGACTATTATCCGCATTGCTCACGCTAAACAAGTATTTTTCAGGATTTTGCACGCGATATTGCACGGTCATTTCTACTTTAACCATGTTTTCATCTTTAGTTAACATCGCACCTTGCGTTTTAAGCTCACGAACTTGTTCTACATTCACTGGAATCACTTTATCAACAAAGGTTGGCTTCCAGTTTAAACCTGGTTGAACGATAGAATGAAACTCACCAAAACGCAACGTCACACCACGTTCCGCTTCTTTAATGGTGTAAAAACCGCTTGCCCCCCAAATAATTCCCCCGATCACCGCGGCGATCGGTAAAATTTTACCTAAATTGAATGAAGGCATATTCGGCGAAGTATTATTTGAACCGCCTTTTTTATTACCCCCACCTAATTTTTTCAACAGATTATTGAATACTTCTTCAATATCTGGTGGTGATTGCTCCTGATTTTTATTGTCTCGCGAGCCCCAGCCATTTTCATTTTGCTTATCTGATGAATTATCTGACTGTTTTGGACCGCTGCTCTGTCCCGGTTTACCCCAAGGATCTTGATCTGGACCGTTTTGCGACATTACGTTCTCCATTTGTCTAAAAATTTTAATGAGTTTATCGAAATAAATGGGGTTAGTCTATGAAAATACAAGTGGCGAATCAAGTTTTATAAAATAAAAAATCCTTGAATATTTTCAAGGATTTTCTTTTATTCATTTACTTGGTAAATCAAGGATTTTTTTATATTTTTTTTGAGTAATTTTTTTCCATTCCAGTGATAAAAGTGCGGTTGAATTTTTGACTGATTTATAAATGTCGCAAAGTAAAAAGGCAATTCATCCGTAAAGAGCAACGCACCTTTCGGACAATAATCTGAAAAGATCTGCAGTTGTTCTGGCAAATGCGTCACACTTGATAACTTCACTATTCCTATGCCTTGTGATTTCAATACAGCTTCACGCAAACACCAACAACGATAAAAGGCCAGGTCTGCATCAGGCTGTTTAGCAAACCATTCTTGTTCTGCTTGTGTCGCAAAATGAGCCATGAGCGCAGAAAAATTCCGTTTTTTTGAAAATTCAATATCAATACCGACCACACTTTTTTCTGATTCATTAATATGCAGCAATACGGCGACCCAATAACCAGAGTGACTAATATTAAAATCAATATTCTCGACGGGAAATTGTGGTCTATCACTTTGTGTACGATAAATTCGCCCTAAAAGTGCGGTTGATTTTTCCGCTGTTTTTAGCAACTGCCAAAGTAAAAAATGCGCCAATCGACGGCATTGATGACGTTGTGTTATCCGAGAATTTCCCAGCGGTTCCGTATACAAACTATCAGGGACTAGTTCCCTAGGAATTTCATCAAAAGAGAAAGGTTGTTGAATATTGGCGTAGGCAATAAAAGTTGTCATAAAAATAATGAATAAACATGCAAATTTGATTGCATTATAAAAGGAAATCCACCGCACGCCAACGTACCCCAAAAAACAAAGGGCGTTTATCCCGCCCTTTTGAGTAACAAAACAAAAGTGCGGTCAAATCAAAATCAACCGCACTTTTTTATTATTTCAACAAATATGCACGTAATTGTGCAAAATCGTCATCCATTTCATCAGAAAGTAATGGCAATTTATTATGTTTATCTAACGCTTCCGGCAATGGAAGATCGAGCGAAAGAATACGCTCTACAGACTCTTTAAATTTCGCAGGATGTGCCGTACATAAGAAAATACCGGTTTCATCCGGTTTAAGTTGGTCTTTCAATACTTGATAGGCGATCGCACCGTGTGGCTCACATAAATAACCTTTTGCATACATCGCTTTTAAGGTTTCTTCTGTTTCGCCATCGCTTAACATACCTGAACCTAAATCACTTAAATTCCAGCCATTGCGTTTGAATAGTTCTTCTACACGCGGCCAGTTGTTCGGACGACTGACATCCATCGCATTAGAAAGCGTGGCTACAGTCGCTTTAGGTGCCCAGTTACCTGATTCTAAATAACGTGGCACAGTATCATTCGCATTGGTTGAAGCAATAAAGCGTTTAATTGGTAAACCTAATGTTTTTGCGATTAATCCCGCAGTTAAGTTACCGAAGTTACCACTTGGTACGGAAACCACGACATTATCACGTTTTTCTTTTGGTAACTGCGCGACCGCTTCAAAGTAATAACAAACCTGCGCCAATAAACGGCTAATATTAATGGAGTTTGCTGAGTTTAAACCAATTGCTTGACGCAGTTCTGCATCATCAAACGCTTGTTTAACTAACGCTTGGCACGCATCGAAATCGTCATTAATCGCAACAGTGCGGATATTCCCACCTAAAGTACAGAATAGCTTTTCTTGTAATGGGCTGATTTTGCCTTTCGGATATAAAATCACGACATTGATGTTTTCCAAGCCATAAAACGCGTGGGCAACTGCCGCACCAGTATCACCAGATGTCGCTGTTAAAATAGTAATTTTGCCATCACCACGCACTGCAGCGAGCGCCTGCGCCATAAAACGACCACCAAAGTCTTTAAATGCTAAAGTTGGACCATGAAATAATTCAAGGGCATAAATATTGTCTTCCACTTTTTCTAATGGTGCCGTAAAGGTGAACGCATTTTTCACCATCGCATCCAAAGTGGCTTTCGGCAATTCTTCACCAATTAATGCACCAAGAATTTTTTGACTACGCTCAACCAATGGTAAGGCTAATAATTCATCAATATTGGTTAAAGCGGGGATCGTTTCTGGAAAGAACAAACCTTGATCTTTGCCAAGTCCTTGACGTACTGCTTGCGCAAAATTCACTTGTTCTTCAGGATGTTTAATGTTGTACAAATTCATTGTATATCCGTTAATTATAGAGTTTAAATAAAATGTTATTCCCCTTCTTATAAAAGAGAGGATAAAAGTGATTCATTGTTTAACCGAGCTCTCTCGCGCCATCATTATCGACTTTACAAACATGCACAAAGCCTTCATTGTTTTGTAAATAATGATTTTCTAAATAGGTCGCTAGTTTTGTTGCGGTTTGTAAATCAGGTGCGATGGAAAAAATCGTTGGGCCAGAGCCTGAAATACCCGTCGCTAACGCGCCTAAATCACGAGTAGCTTGTTTCACTTCTGCGAAGTTTGGTAATAAAGCCTCACGATAAGGTTCCGCAATCACATCTTTCATCATCATCGCGGCAAGGTTTTCTTGATGTGTGTGACACGCATGCACAAAGCCGCCTAAATGACGACCATGAGAAATTACATCTTGACGCGTGTAACTTTTCGGTAAAATTGCACGTGCTTCAGCGGTTGAAACCTCAATGCCAGGGTAAGCTAAGACCCAATACCAATTATCAAAAAATGGGAGTTTTTGGCAAATGTTACCGAGGGATTGTACCATAAATTGCACACCGCCTAAGTAACAAGGTGACACATTATCATAATGGATAGAACCTGAAATACGGCCCTCTAGCTCCCCCATCATTTCTAATAATTCCATTTTTGAGAATGGTTCATCGTGGAATTTATTCAATGCCACTAATGCAGCCACAATAGAACAGGCACTTGAGCCTAATCCCGAACCAATCGGCATATTTTTTTCAAGGGTTAAACGCAATGGTTTAACTCTCACATTGCGTAATTTTAATTGCTCACTAAACAGTATATAGGCCTGATACACGATATTTTTTTGCGGTTCTTTTGGCAATTTACGCACAAAATAACCCGCACTTTCGAGTTCAAAACCACTAGGAATGTCCTCGATTTGTACCACATCACCTAATAGTGAACCATCAATCGGTGAAATGGCTGCGCCTAATGTATCAAATCCCACACTAATATTTGCACTCGATGCCGGAGCATAAATTCTTAACATATTAAGTCCTTTTTAATGGTGTAATGTTCTTAAAATATCCGCAAAGATGCCCGCTGCAGTTACTGCGTTACCTGCACCGTAACCACGTAATAACAACGGAATTGGCTGATAATAACGGGTGTAGAATGCCAGCGCATTTTCACCGTCTTTCACCTTATACAATGGATTATTTTGATCCACGGCAATAATTGACACTTTGCAGTGACCATCTTTAATTTGGCCTACGTAGCGCAATACTTTGCCTTCTGCTTTCGCGGCTTCAACGCGTGCTTTAAATTCCGCATCTAATTGTGGCAGCATCGCCATAAATTCATCAGCTGATTTGCCTTCAGAGAAGCCTTTCGGTAATACCCCTTCCACTTCTACATCAGAAAGCTCAAGTTCTAAACCCGCTTCACGCGCTAAAATCAGTAATTTACGCGCCACATCTTGACCCGATAAATCATCTCGAGGATCGGGCTCTGTAAAGCCTTTTTCACGTGCAAGTGCGGTCACTTCTGAAAGAGAAAGTCCTTCTTCTAATTTACCGAAGATGAAAGAAAGCGAGCCAGATAAAATACCCTCAAAATACTCAAGTTCATCTCCCGCTGCCAATAAATTCTGTAAGTTTTCGATAACCGGTAAGCCTGCCCCTACGTTGGTTTCATATAAGAATTTATGTTGGCTCGCTTGGGCATTACGACGTAATTCGTGGTAATAGGCTAATTCACGGGTATTTGCTTTTTTATTTGGGGTTACCACATGGAAGCCTTCTTTTAACGCGCGCGCATAAAGTCCTGCGACTGATTCCGCCGTTGTACAATCTACAAAGACAGGGTTCACTACGTGATGTAATTTAATGAAAGATAACAACACATCAAAATCAGAAGGTTGGGTTGCATTTTCAAGATCGACTTTCCAATTATCTAAATTCAATCCGTTTTCATCCAAAAGCATTTTTGTTGAATTCGCTAAAGCACAAACACGGATCTCAATGTCCTTTTTTGCAAGATACTCCTTTTGATGCTTGATTTGTTCAATTAACTCACCACCAACGCCACCAACGCCGACTAGAAACATATCGACAACTTTCTTGTTATTAAAAAGGGCTTGGTGAGTTGCTTTCACAGCTTCAATTGCTTTATTTTGCGCTACAACTGCTGAAATTGAACGTTCAGAAGAACCTTGCGCAATTGCGACTAAGCTAATATTCGCTTGTGCTAAGGCTGAGAAGAAACGAGCAGCAATACCCTTAGCTTGTTTCATACCATCGCCCACAACAGAAATAATAGAAAGATCTTTTGCGACCTCAATTGGTTCTAAGTCATGCGCTTTTAATTCTGTCGCAAATTCTTGTTCTAAAATCGCTTTTGCTGCATCCGCTGATTTTACTGGTACACAGAAACTAATACTGTATTCAGAAGAAGACTGCGTGATTAAAATCACCGAAATACCAGCTTTTGACATGGCAGAGAAAACGCGAGCGGCCATTCCCACCATACCTTGCATACCAGGTCCTGAAACGTTAAACATCGCCACGTTATCAAGGTTAGTAATCCCTTTCACTTGTAAACCTTCAGATTTTACATGACCATCAATTACAGAACCTGGCGCAGATGAGTTACCCGTATTTTTAATTACACATGGAATTTGTTTTGGTAATAATGGACCAATTGTACGCGGATGGATCACTTTCGCACCAAAATAAGAAAGTTCCATTGCTTCACGATAAGAAAGGCTTGGTAATAAACGTGCATCTGGTACTAAACGTGGATCACAAGTATAAACGCCGTCTACATCAGTCCAGATTTCGCAAACAGATGCGTCTAAACAAGCCGCTAAACAAGCGGCTGAATAATCAGAACCATTACGCCCTAATAACACTAATTCACCTTTGTCATTGCAAGCGGTAAAACCTGCCATTAAGACAACTTTATCTTTTCCGATACTTTTCGCATCAACGCGTTTTGTAGATTCTGCAATATCAACTGAAGATTCTAAGTAGCCGCCTTGTGCTAATAATTGCTTAACCGGATCTACAATGTGAACATTGTATCCACGTGCTTCAAACCAGGCTTTCATCATGGCAATCGATAACTTTTCACCACGGCAGTCGATGGTTGCTTTAACTTTATCTTCTACTTTGCCAGCTTGGCGGATTTCTTCTAATAAACCGTTAATTTGGGTAAATTCTGCATCAATAATAGCTTTGATAGCGGCAAGATCAAATTTATTATTTTCAGCATACAAACCATTAATGATGTTATAGAAAATTTCAATGGCTTCGTTAAAGTGGGTATCGGTTGGTTGGTTTAATGCAGCTTTTTCAGAGAGGGCAACAAGATGATTGGTGATTTTAGCAGGAGCGGATAACACACCGGCTGCTTGTTCTTCTAAATGAGCTTTTTCGATTAATTGAGCCGCTTGCGAGAAACGCTCAGGGTTGGCTAATGAAGTGCCACCAAATTTTAATACGCGCATGATAATATCCTCAGATGTTGTGATTTTTAAATATTAAAAAACCCGCACTAGATTGATGCGGGTTTTCCTGATCCTGTTTGCTACGCACTAACCCGCCCCATTAATTGTCGTAATGGTCATAATAATGGTGGTAATAGTGAAAGTGCGGTTATTTTTCATTGTATTTTTACCTTGAAAAAAGATGTGTTTAGAAATACCGAAAAAGCGCGAGCTTGTCAAACATAAAATCGAAAAAGTGAAGCTTTTTTCCTAAAAATCATTACGTTGGTGTAGAATAAGAAAACTTAACATTGCTCAGGAAGGAAATGATGACAATTCAACAATCACTCGAAAACATTCATCAACAAATCCAAACATCTACTCAACTTGCACATCGTCCTGAAAGTGCGGTCACTTTATTGGCAGTTTCTAAAACCAAACCCAATGAAGCAATTTTAGAAGCCTATCAAGCCGGACAAAAAGCATTTGGGGAGAACTACGTTCAAGAAGGCGTAGATAAAATTCAGTATTTTGAAGCACAGAATATTCAACTTGAATGGCATTTTATTGGGCCATTACAATCTAATAAAACGCGTCTTGTCGCAGAACATTTTGATTGGATGCAAACGCTAGAACGAGCCAAAATTGCCGATCGTTTAAATGAACAACGTCCTACCAATAAAGCGCCTTTGAATGTTTTAATTCAAATTAATATCAGTGATGAAGCCAGTAAATCAGGTATTCAATCAAGTGAAATGATTGAGCTTGCAAAACACATTGAAAATCTACCGCACTTACGTTTGCGTGGATTAATGGCGATCCCTGCACCAACAGATAATATTGCTGAACAAGAAGCCGCCTTTAGCCAAATGAAACAATTATTTGAGCAGCTTAAAGTCGCCTTGCCTCATCAGCAAATTGATACGCTTTCTATGGGAATGACCGATGATATGCAAAGCGCCATCAAATGTGGCTCAACCATGGTACGCATTGGTACGGCCATTTTTGGGGCGAGAGATTATTCGAAAAAATAATGAATAGAGAATAAAAAAGCGGTCAAAATTGACCGCTCTTTGATCAGGATTTAATTAAACTTCTTCACTCTTTTCAGAGAAACGTTCAATCTTCGCACCTAAACAACGAAGTTTATCCTCAACATGCTCATAACCACGATCGATATGATAAATACGATCAACAATGGTTTCACCACTTGCGATACATCCCGCTAACACAAGACTGATTGATGCGCGTAAATCTGTCGCCATCACTTCTGCACCAGAAAGATGCTCAACACCGTGACAAACTGCCGTGTTACCTTCAATTTCAGCTTTACCGCCCATACGAATTAATTCTGGAATGTGCATAAAGCGATTTTCAAAGATGGTTTCAGTAATGATACTTGTGCCTTCAGCCACCATGTTTAATAAGGTGAACTGTGCTTGCATATCTGTTGGGAAGCCTGGATGTGGTGCAGTACGAATATTGACAGCTTTCGGACGATTGCCATACATATCCAATGTAATGCTATCTTCAGTCACTTCAACTTCTGCGCCTGCTTCACGGAGTTTATCAATCACCGCATCCATGGTATCTGCTTTGGTATTTTGACATACCACGCGACCACCAGAAATGGCACCCGCAATTAAGAATGTACCGGTTTCAATACGATCTGGCACAATGCTGTGCTCGCAGCCTGTTAAGCGGTCAACACCTTCAACGACAATGTGATCTGTCCCGGCACCTGTAATTTTCGCCCCCATTTTGTTGAGGAAATCTGCCGTATCAACAATTTCTGGCTCGCGAGCAGCGTTTTCAATGATTGTTGTACCTTTTGCAAGTGTTGCAGCCATCATGATAGATAAAGTTGCACCGACACTCACTTTTTCCATCACAATACGTGTACCTACAAGACGATCTGCAACAACCGCTTTAACATAACCTTCATCAAGCTCAATTGTTGCACCGAGTTTTTCTAAGCCGCTAATGTGAAGATCAACCGGACGTGCACCGATAGAACAACCACCTGGTAAAGAAACTTGACCTTGATTAAAACGAGCCACCAACGGTGCTAGTGCCCAAATAGAGGCTCGCATGGTTTTTACTAATTCATACGGTGCAACGAAGTGATCAATTTTAGAACAATCTAATAATACAGCACCTTCAGCATCACGCTCTGCCACCACACCAAGTTTGTGCAAGATTTTTAAGGTTGTATCAATATCTTTTAGTTCTGGTACGTTTGTTAATTTAACCGGCTCAGTTGCCAAAATTGCAGCAAAAAGAATAGGAAGTGCAGCATTTTTTGCACCTGAGATGGTCACAGTACCACTTAAGCGAGATTGCCCGCCATAAACACGAAATTTTTCCATAGAAAATCCTAGCTTGCTTGATGTAATAGACGATCCATTTTCCACTTTGCAGTGGTATAAGTTTTAATCGTTAAAGCGTGAATTTCGCCAGTTTGAAAGTAAGGCATTAATGGCGCGTAGATGGTTTGTTGCTGTTTTAATTTAGAAAGTGCTGAGATTTCATCACTTACTACAATCACACCAAAGTGAGCATTTTCACCTTGAGCATAAACCTCATCTACATTCAGGCTTTCTTTTAAAATACGTTCAATTTCTTGCAGTTCCATTCGGATTTCCGTTTTAATTATGGTCGATAAAAGTGCTAATCCAATGAGATAAATTCACTAAATCAGCAAGGGTTAATAGCTGTTCTGGAGGGTTTATCAACCGCACTTTTTTATTTGGTAACTGCTCGCAATCGTGTAGAAAATCACACAATAATGCAAAACCAGCAGAATCAATTCGATTGATTTCAGTTAAATCAAATTCAATGAGACTTTGATTGTTTTGCTTTTCTGATAAAAAAGAAGCACGTTGTTGCCATAATGGTAACAACGTGTTGCGGGATAGCTCCCCCGATAATTGGAGAGCTATCTTATCATTATTTTGGATTAAATCCCACTTTAACGCAGTCATTCGCTTATTTGCTCAATGTCACTGGTGCTGCAGCAGATTTTTGAATTTGAGCAGTTAATGCTTCAATACCTTGTTGACGTAAGATACCGCTCCATTCATTTTGTTTAGTGACAACCATGCTCACGCCTTCTGCAACCATGTCATAAGCTTGCCATTCGCCAGTTTTACTGTTTTTACGCCATTTAAAATCTAATTTGATTGGCGCTTGCCCACCATTTTGTACAATATTAACACGAATGCTCACTAGGTTTTTATCACCTACCTCTTTAGCCGGTTCAATTTGAATATTTTGATCAGTGTAAGCGGTTAACACTTGTGCATAAGCTTGTTCAATAAAATCGCTGAATGCTTTAAAGAATTTTTCACGTTGTTCTGGTGTGGTTGATTTAAAGTGTGAACCTAACACCAAAGAACCTGCATAGTTTACTTGCACGTAAGGTAATAAATCGTTACGCACGATAGTACGTAAATAATTTGGATCCTTTTTAATTTTTGCCTGATTGTTTTTTATATCGGCAAATAACTTATCTGATGCTTGTTGCATCAACACATAAGGACTGGTTTCTGCACGTACAGTTTGAGTCACAAAAAGCGTAGCCACTGCAAATGCCATTAGGCTAAACCATTTTTTTAACTGAATAAATTTCATCATAAATCTCCCAAATAAAGATTATTATTTTACATCTGGTTCTGCTTTGTCAGCATTACCATCTACTTTTTTATCACCGTAAAGGAACTGACCGATTAAATCTTCCAATACCATTGCGGATTTCGTGTCTTGAATTTGGCTACCGTTTTTTAGCATTGCGGTTTCACCATCATCAAACCCCATGCTTAAAGCGATATATTGCTCCCCCAATAATCCCGATGTTTTGATCGATAACGAACTGTTTTCCGGAATTTCTTGATATTCTTCATTAATCGCAATACTGACTTTTGGTAAGTACGATTTTTCGTCTAACTTAATATCAGACACGCGACCAATGACTACCCCACCAAGTTTAAGTGGCGCTCGGACTTTTAGTCCACCAATATTGTCAAAAGTTGCAGTCACTGTGTAAGATTTTGTTTCACCAAAACCTTGTACATTTGCTACGCGTAAGCCTAGAAACACTAACGCAGCGATACCGAGTAGTAAAAATAAGCCTACCCAAAATTCATATTTAATTGTTTGTCGCATAAAAATACCCTATTAGCCTGCCCCAAACATAATGGCAGTTAAGATGAAATCGAGCCCAAGTACCACAAGTGATGCGTGGACAACTGTTCTAGTTGTGGCTTGACTGATACCTTCAGATGTTGGAATACAATCATAACCATTGAATAACGCAATCCACACCACCGCAATGGCGAAAAATACGCTTTTAATAAATCCGTTTAGAATGTCATAGCTCCAGCTGACAGCATTTTGCATCACTGACCAGAAGCTACCTGCATCGACACCTTTCCAATCCACGCCAACAAGCGAGCCGCCCCAAATACCAATCGCGGTAAAGAGAATCGCAAGAATTGGCATCGCAATCACGCCCGCCCAAAAACGCGGTGCAATCACACGACGTAATGGATCGACTGCCATCATTTCAAGGCTGGAAAGTTGTTCTGTGGCTTTCATCAAGCCAATTTCAGCCGTTAGTGCTGAACCCGCTCGACCCGCAAATAAAAGTGCGGTCACTACTGGGCCTAATTCACGTAATAAAGACAGTGCCACAAGTTGACCAAGGCTGGTTTCTGCAGAAAAATCTACCAAGACTACATAGCCTTGTAAACCTAACACCATACCAATAAATAAACCTGAAAGCAGGATAATTAATAACGACTGTACACCTAATACGTACAACTGCTTCACTAATAAAGGAAAATGTTGACGAATTTGTGGCTTACCGACTAACGCACCAAACAACATAAAGCCGGATCGGCCTAATGCACGGAAAAATTTGATTACGCTTCGTCCAAGTGAAGAAATCATATCAACAATCATTTAAATAATTCCTCCACATAATCACCTGCCGGATAATGGAATTTTACCGGACCATCCGCTTCACCTTTCAAGAACTGCACCACTTGCGGATCTTGGCTCACGAGCAGTTGCTCTGATGTTCCTTCGGCAATCACATGCTTATCCGCAATAATATAGGCATAATCTGCAATACTTAATATTTCATTCACATCATGGGAAACCACAATAGAGGTTAAATTCAGTGCTTCATTCAAGCGTTTAATTAAGCTCACGATCACGCCCATGCTGATTGGATCTTGCCCTGTAAACGGCTCATCAAACATGATTAAATCTGGGTCAAGTGCGATCGCTCGAGCTAATGCTGCACGACGCGCCATCCCCCCAGAAAGCTCCGAAGGCATCAAATCTGCCGCACCACGTAAGCCCACCGCTTCTAATTTCATCAACACAATTTGACGAATTAGACTTTCTGGCAAACGCGTATGCTCGCGAATCGGAAATGCCACGTTATCAAACGTTGAAATATCCGTAAATAATGCACCTGATTGGAATAACATTCCCATGCGTTTACGCACTTCATAAAGCTCGCGATTTGAAAGACGACAAATATCTTGTCCATCAAACAAAATCTCGCCTTGTTCAGGATGCAACTGACCGCCAATTAATTTCAGTAGCGTGGTTTTTCCGATCCCTGATGGCCCCATGATGGCCGTAATTTTGCCCTGTTGGACTTTCAAATTCAGGTTATCGTAAATCACACGCTCACCTCGTTTAAAGGTCAGGTTTTTGACTTCGATTAGATTTTTATTCATTAAAATCTCATTGGTTTTATAAGAAGAAATTTATTTTTCTCTCACGTTAAAAAAGTGCGGTCGTTTTGACTGCTATTTTTGTGAAAAGTTCAAGCGACGTTTTAATAACGTCGTGAAGCCACGTAATAACACAAAAATTAATGACAACACATAAATAGGTAAATTACCTAATGCTGCATAAGGCGTTTTGCCTTCTGTTGGCACCATTTTATGGGTCAGCGTTGTTTCCTCAAATTGAGGCGCTTGCGCTTCAATGTTACCTTTTGCATCAATAAACACTGAAATCCCTGTATTCGTTGCACGAATTAATGGTTTACCTAATTCGAGCGCGCGCATTCTAGCCATTTGTAAATGCTGCCAAGGGCCAATGCTATCACCAAACCATGCATCATTAGAAATCGTCAGCAAATAATCGGTTTCTTTTTTCAGATTTTCACGAAGTTGCTCACCAAAAATAATTTCATAGCAAATAGCTGGCGCAAAAGCATGTTGTTTTGCCATAAAAGATGGCTGTACCGCATCGCCACTTTGGAACGCAGACATTGGCAAATTAAATACGGAATTAAGTGGGCGCAACAAACTTTCTAACGGCACATATTCACCGAATGGCACGAGATGATGTTTGCTGTAACGATTTTTTGTCGTCAACTCATAAGGAAAATCAGAATTCCCAGCCGTCACAATCGAATTTAATAATTTACCGCTTTGCTCATCACGATATACGGTACCAATCATTACTTCCGTGTTTTTCTCTTTTGCGACTTTATCTAAAGCTTCAAAAAATGGCGTAATCGCATTTTCAAGGGTTGGCAATGCTGACTCAGGTAAAATAATCAAATCAGACTTGCCTAAATGTGTCAAAATTTGTTTTTGATAGATGTCTACTGTAGCATAAAGATATTCAGGATCCCATTTTAAATTTTGCTCAATATTGCCTTGTGCAAGCGTGACAGTTAGTCCTTTACCTTCTTTGGGTTGAACAAAATTCATCTTACCAGCATAAGCGCTTAATCCACCCACAACCAATAAGAGCAATGCATTCACACTGACTAAATTCCATTGTTTTTTCGATAGTGAAAAAACAAGATTAAAAATGACCGCACTTGCCCAAACGGTAAAGAATGTCATCCCCGTGACACCAAAGATCGGCGCAATCCCGTAAAACGGACTGTCTATTTGGGTATAACCAAATTGTAACCAAGGAAAACCGGTAAACACCCAACCACGCAAAAATTCAGTCAATGTCCAAATCGCAGCAAAAATGACCGCACTTTGCACCTGAAAACGCTGCACGAAATAAGTGAAAAGCATTGGATAAAGTGCTAGGTAGGCCGAAAGTAAGCCCACCAAGAGATAGCTCACGCCAAGGGATGCCCCACCAAATTGATGAATACTGACATTCAACCAACTTACACCAAAACAGAAAAAGCCCATTGACCACAAAAAGGTGGCCAAAAGTGCGGTTGATTTTTTGGTATTTTTCGCCACAAAAAGCAATCCGCCCAACGATACATAGGCTAATCCCCAATAATCAAACGGCGAAAAGGCAAACACGCCAATCACACCAGAAATCAGAGCAATAAGATAAATCACTAACTTATTCATTTTATCCATACTATAAAAAAATATTCCCCCTCTTCAGCAAAGAGGGGGCCAAGAATACGGTCAACTGAGCAACTTATTCAGCTTGCTCTTCCACGCCTTCCATATCCGACAAATGCTCATCTGGCACAGTTACACGTATCTGAATCAAACGACGACTATCGGCTGAAGTCACTTTAAATTGAATATTTTCTAAGGTGATTTCTTCACCTCTTTTAGGCAAATAGCCAAAGGCTTGCATGATTAAGCCACCAATGGTATCCACTTCTTCATCATCAAAATGCGTATTAAATTGGGCATTAAAATCATCAATATCCGTTAGCGCACGCACGGCATAAGTGTGACGAGAAAGCTGACGAATATCCGCGACATCTTCCTCATCAAATTCGTCTTCAATATCACCGACAATTTGTTCGAGAATATCTTCGATGGTCACCAAACCTGATACCGCACCAAACTCATCCACCACAATCGCCATATGGAAACGCTCAGAGCGAAAATCTTTTAACATACGATCGACACGTTTACTTTCCGGCACTATCACGACTGGACGTAATAACTTGGACAACTCGAATTCTTCTGCATCTTCACGTAAAAACTTAAGCAAATCTTTCGCGTGCAAAATACCTTCAATATTATCGCGGTCATCCGTATCTGCAATTACAGGAAAACGAGAGTGAGCGGATTCAATAATGGTATTCAAACAAGCATCGAGATCTTGATTCGATTCAATAAATACGATTTGCGAGCGAGGAATCATGATATCGCGTACACGAAGCTCAGCGATTTCCATTACTCCTTCAATCATTTCACGAGTGTTTTGATCGATTAAATCGTTTTGTTCTGAATCGCGAATCACCTCCACGAGTTCCTCACGGTTTTTCAGCTCACCTTGGAAAAAGCGGCCAATAAGTGATTGGAAAAAAGACTTTTTAGTTGTTTCAGTTTGATTACTCGAATGTTCTTCGTTCATAAAATTAAATGCGTTACTGTCGGATTGACTGCGTAAAAAGTAGCATATTTTGACAAAAATCGCAAAAAACTTAAGCTAAATGGCTGAAAATAAAGTGCGGTTAAAAACTTGGTAATTTTTAACCGCACTTTTATTAATTGATTAAACTATTTAAACCTAAACTCTGTCCACTGGTAATAGCGTTCACCTGCTTTTTGAATACCGCCATAATTTTGCCATTCGGGGTGGTTTGGGGTATCGGGAAGACATTGGGTTTCAAGGGCGATGCCATTGAAATCTTGATAAGTGCTATCTTCACGAGTTGGAGTGCCGGCAAGATAGTTTCCCGTATAAACCTGTAACGCCGCTTGGGATGTGAGTACTTCAAGGCTTAAATCTTCATTAGGGGAAGTCAATAATACACAAGGCTTTTGCCATGCTTTATTGACAATAAAGGAATGATCGTAACCTTTTGTTACCACTTGATCGCCTTGTTGAAAATCTTTTACGATTGGTTTTGCAACACGAAAATCAAAGCTAGTATTCACCACATGCTTAAGTGGTGAATTTGGGATGCCTTCACCATCAACCGGCAGATAAAAATCCGCATTAAGGCGTAGTGTATGATTTCGCACATCACAGCCCTGCTCAGCATTTTCTAAATTGAAATAAGCGTGGTTTGTTAAATTAAGCGCGGTATCTTTATCACTTTCTGCTTCGTATTCAATTTTTACGCTATTTTCATCAGTCAGTGTGTAAAGCACATTAACCTGCACATTACCTTCAAAACCTTGATCACCATCGGGAGACACAAGGGAAAAACGCACAAAATTCTGACCGCACTCTTCCACTTTCCAACGGCGTTTATCAAAGCCTTCTTTACCACCATGTAATTGATGTTTGCCTTGATTCTCAACCAGCTGAATTGTTCGCTCACCTAATTCAAATTTGGCGTTAGCAATACGGTTTGCATAGCGCCCTACGCTTGCGCCCAAATAAGCAGTTTGATGAGGATAATCCTCCACTTTGCAGCCAAGTAACACTTCTCGCAACTCACCATTCACAGGGACTTTACAAGAAAGCCAAGTGGCTCCCCAATCCATAAATTGCACGATCATGCCATTTGAATTGGTGAGTTGAACAAGTTGATAAGGCTGTCCATCTGGTGCATTGAACGCCGTTTTTTCTAGCATAGACTCACTCCTTGTGAGGCTGTGCAAACGTAGAAATCTTCTTTTAAACCCGTTTGTTTTTCATAATTATCGGCAATAATTTTACGCACGGCTTCGACTTTATCATGAGGCGCAAGGGCAACAATACAGCCACCGAAACCACCGCCTGTCATTCTCGCACCACCGGTTTTACCAATCACTAATTGAGCGAGTTCAACAAGATAATCGATTTGCGGCACGGTAATCTCGAAATCATCGCGCATTGATTCGTGAGATTGCCCCATTAATTCACCTAATTTTGTTAAATCGTTATGTTTTAAGGCTTCAACGGCATCAAGTACGCGTTGGTTTTCAGTCACCACATGGCGTGCACGTTTAGCCACTAAAGAATTAAGTGCGGTCAATTCTGCTTCTCTTTTTTGGAATTCTTCTACTGACACATCACGCAGCGCTTTCACACCAAAGAATTCTGCCGCTTTTTCACATTGCCAACGGCGTGTATTGTATTCACCCGTCACCAAATCATGCGGTACATTTGAGTTCACAATAATAACAGCGACATCTTTCGGCACAGGCGTTGGCTGTGTTTCTAAACTACGGCAATCAATCATTAAGAGATGATCTTTTTGTCCTAAAGCCGAAATTAATTGATCCATGTTCCCACAATTTGCGCCTACAAATTTGTTTTCAGCTTTTTGACCAATTAAAGCAATCTCTGTATGTGTTAAAGGTAAATCACTGAGTTGTTGGCAGAACTTACCCGTCGCTACTTCAAGAGCAGCAGAAGAACTCAAACCAGAAGAATGTGGCACATTTCCGGAAATCACTAAATCAGCACCTTGTTTAAATTGTGGGCAACGTTCTTGAATAAATTTCACGACACCACGCACATAATTCGCCCATTTTTGCTCACTTTGAGGGAAATCTTCATCAAGAGAAAAGGTATCCTCAAGATCAAGATCGGCGGCATAAACATGCCAAATATGATCAGCACGTTTTAATCCCGCAATGGCTGTACCATAATTGATCGCACAAGGCATCACAAAGCCATCATTATAGTCGGTATGTTCGCCGATAATATTTACACGACCTGGTGCATATACGGTCAGTTCAGGTTGCTTGTTATATTTTTGCGTAAAAATGTGTTGGGATTTTTGAACTGGAGTCATATTATTTTCCTTTCTCTTTCACACTCCCTCTTAACTCAAGAGGGAAAGGATTTCTTAACGTTCTTTATAGTGTACTTCGCTTAACGCACGTAATCTTTCTGCCGCTTGTTCAGCGGTGAGGTCACGTTGGCTTTCACCTAGCATTTCATAACCCACCATAAATTTGCGAACCGTAGCTGAACGCAACAATGGTGGATAAAAATGTGCATGAAGCTGCCAATGTTCGTTATCTTCACCATTAAATGGTGCTGCATGGAAGCCCATCGAATAAGGGAAAGACGTTTCAAATAAGTTATCGTATTTCGTTGCCAATTTTTTCAATATCACGGCAAGATCTTTAGCTTGAGCTTCAGTTAATTCTGTTAAGCGTTTTACATGCAATTTAGGCAACAACAGGGTTTCAAACGGCCACACCGCCCAATAAGGCACAACCGCAACCCAATGCTCGGTTTCCACCACAATACGTTCTTTTTTCTCTAATTCTTTTTGAACGTAATCCACTAAAAGTACCGAACCGTGTTTTTCATAATAATTTCGTTGAGCAACATCTTCACGTGCGACTTCATTCGGTAAAAAGCTATTTGCCCAAATTTGTCCGTGCGGATGTGGATTGGAACATCCCATTGCCGCGCCTTTATTTTCGAAAATCTGTACCCACTGATATTTTTGACCCAGTTCACGCAATTGCTCTTGCCACACTTTAATCACTTCTTCAATTTCAAGTGCGGTCAATAACGGCAATGTTTTACTATGATCTGGCGAAAAACAAATAACACGGCTTTCACCACGAGCTTGGCTCATTTGGAAAAGAGGATCGGCTGATTGCTCTGGCGCGGGTGTATCTTCTAATAAAGCCGAGAAATCATTTTTGAATACATAAGGTTTATGGTAATCCGGATTAGGTTCGCCCGTGATACGTTTATTACGCGGGCAAAGATAACAATTTGGATCGTGGCTTGGCTTTTGTTCCTCACTCACTTTTTCTTGTTGCCCCTGCCATGGACGTTTAGCACGATGTGGCGAGACTAAAACCCATTGGTCAATTAACGGATTATAACGACGATGTGGATGATCTGTCGGTTCAAATACAGTTTCGCTCATATTTTTGCTCCGAAATGTAAACGATTACAAAAAATTTTCTTATAAGATAACAAATTAAAAAAAATAAACCGTGATCATTATCACAAAATCAGCAAATAAGCTAATAATCCAATCAGTTTTTTGTGACGAATGTAGCATTTTTGAAAGTAACCGCTTTCAATTTTATTCAAATTTACTATGATAATTATCATGAAAAAATGAATGAGATTCCTGTTATGCCTACAATTCGAGATGTTGCTGAATTAGCTTGCGTGTCGGTTGCCACTGTTTCTCGGGTAATGAATCACTCTCCCTCCGTAAGTGAAAAAACCCGCCATTCGGTACAACGTGCGATGGAAGTTTTAAATTATCAACCTAATGCGAATGCTCAAGCTCTAGCGATACAAAACACCGATACCATTGGTGTAGTCGTTACGGATGTGACAGATCCATTCTTTGCTATCTTGGTTAAATCGGTCGATAAAGTCGCTGAAGAGCATCAAAAAACGATTTTGATCGGCATTGGATACCACTACGCAGAAAAAGAGCGTGAAGCCATTGATACCTTGCTACGCAAGCGTTGTAGCTGTTTAGTCGTTCATTCCAAAGCCCTTTCTGACGAAGAATTACAGCATTATTTAGAAAATGTACCCGGTATGGTGGTGATTAACCGTGTGATTGCAGGCTATGAAAATCGTTGCGTGAGTCTCGATAATCGACAAGGTACTTATCTTGCCACTGAAATGCTGATTCGTTATGGCCATAAGCACATTGCCTACATTGGTTCCAATCACGGTATTTTAGATGAAACAGAACGTAAGGAAGGCTACTTAGAGGCATTAGAAGCACATAACTTCCCCATTGTAGAACAAGCCATTGTGCATAATTCACCTGATTTTGAAGGTGGTGAAAAGGCCATGATTGATTTATTAAGCTACAACTCCAACTTAACCGCTGTGGTAGCCTATAACGATACCATGGCAGCGGGGGCAATTTCTGTTTTAAATGAAAACAATATCAAAGTCCCAAAACAATTTTCTATTGTAGGATTTGATGATATGCCGATTGCTCGATATTTAATTCCAAAACTTACCACTATTCGATATCCAATTGATTTAATGGCAAATTATGCCGCAAAGCTAGCACTAAGTTTAGTCGACTCTTCGATTGTGACTCCCACTGTTGTACAGTTTAATCCAACGTTGGTAAGACGTTTTTCTGTAGAAAATGCAATGAAACCGTGATGAAGATCACAAATTTAAAGATTGCCATGTAATCGTTTTCATTTATGTGAGTTTGATCACAGATTAATGATGCTGATTTCGTTATGATGAACTCAGTTGCAATAGATGTACGCAACATGCCTCTATTTGATATATAAAAAATCAACAATAAAATCTCTTTCTCTACATAGGAGCGTTTTTATGAAAAAAACAGCAGTATTAAGTACGGTCGCTTTAGCAATCGGTTTAGGTTCAGCTACTTCAGGTTTCGCAGCCGATAACCGTATTGGTGTTACCATTTATAAATATGATGACAACTTCATGTCATTGATGCGTAAAGAAATCGATAAAGAAGCGAAAGCCCTTGGCGGCATTGAGTTATTAATGAATGACTCTCAAAATGCACAATCTATTCAAAACGACCAAGTAGATGGCTTGCTTTCTAAAGGTGTGAAAGCCTTAGCGATTAACTTAGTAGACCCAGCAGCTGCTTCAACTGTTATCAAGAAAGCGAAACAAGATGACATTCCTGTTGTTTTCTTCAATAAAGATCCGGGCGCCAAAGCAATCGGTATCTATGACCAAGCTTACTATGTTGGTACTGATCCGAAAGAATCTGGTTTAATCCAAGGTGATCTAATTGCAAAACAATGGAAAGCAATGCCAGACTTAGACTTAAACAAAGATGGTAAAATTCAATATGTGCTATTAAAAGGTGAACCTGGTCACCCGGATGCTGAAGCGCGTACTAAATATGTAATTGAGCAATTAAATGCTAAAGGTATCCAAACTGAACAATTATTTATTGATACCGGTATGTGGGATGCAGCAATGGCAAAAGATAAAGTGGACGCCTGGTTATCTAGTTCTAAGGCCAATCAAATTGAAATAATTATTTCAAATAATGATGGTATGGCATTAGGCGCATTAGAAGCAACCAAAGCTCACGGTAAAAAACTACCAATCTTTGGTGTAGATGCGTTACCAGAGGTACTTCAATTAATTAAGAAAGGCGAAATTGCAGGTACGGTGTTAAACGATGGTGTTAACCAAGGTAAAGCAGTTGTTCAACTTTCTGCAAACCTTGCTAACGGTAAAGCAGCAACAGAAGGTACACAATGGAAATTAGAAAACCGCGTTGTACGTATCCCTTATGTTGGTGTAGATAAAGATAACCTAAGTGAATTCTTAAAATAAGAAAATCTATTGCTTTTCTTTAAATTTTAGGGGAAAGGAAACCCAAATTCCCTTTCCCCTTTTTTGATGAGGTTGGATATGACAACTCAAACCCAAGACAGTGATGTACTACTGACAATGACGGATGTCAGTAAGTCTTTCCCCGGTGTAAAAGCCCTTGATCACGCCAATCTAACGGTTCGTTCCCACTCTGTTCACGCCTTAATGGGCGAAAACGGGGCGGGTAAATCGACACTATTAAAATGCCTCTTCGGAATTTATGCAAAAGATGAAGGTGAAATTTTATTCCTAGGCAAACCTGTTGATTTTAAAACATCAAAAGAAGCCCTTGAAAATGGGATTTCAATGGTTCACCAAGAACTTAACTTGGTGCGTCAAACTAGTGTAATGGATAACTTATGGTTGGGTCGCTACCCACTTAAAGGTCCTTTTGTGGATCACGCCAAAATGTATCGTGATACCAAAGCTATTTTCGATGAATTGGATATTGATGTTGATCCAAAAGAAAAAGTGGCCAAACTTTCCGTTTCACAAATGCAGATGATCGAAATTGCGAAAGCGTTCTCTTATAACGCTAAAATCGTAATTATGGATGAACCAACATCCTCACTTTCAGAAAAAGAAGTAGAACATCTTTTCAAAATTATTCAAAAATTAAAAGATCGTGGTTGTGGCATTATCTATATTTCACACAAAATGGATGAAATCTTCAAAATTTGTGATGAAATTACCATTCTTCGTGATGGTAAATGGATCAATACTGTTGAAGTTAAAGGCACCACCATGGAAGAAATTGTTTCAATGATGGTAGGCCGTGAATTAACACAACGTTTCCCTGAAAGAGCTAATGTACCAAAAGAAATCACGCTTGAAGTGGAACATTTAACTGCGGTGAACCAACCTTCCATTCAAGATGTTTCCTTTAATTTGCGCAAAGGTGAAATTTTAGGTATCGCAGGTCTTGTTGGAGCAAAACGAACCGATATTGTAGAAGCCATTTTTGGTGTACGCGAATTAAAAGAAGGGACGATCAAGCTCAACGGAAAAATCGTGAAAAATCATACCGCACTTGAGGCGATTAACCACGGTTTTGCTTTGGTGACTGAGGAACGTCGTTCAACCGGGATTTATTCAAACCTAAGCATTGAATTCAACTCTTTAATTTCAAATATGAAATCTTACCTCACCCCATGGAAATTGCTCAGCAACAAAAAAATGGCAAGCGATACACAATGGGTGATTGATGCGATGAACGTGAAAACACCTTCTCACAAAACAACGATTGGCTCGCTTTCTGGTGGTAACCAACAAAAAGTGATTATCGGTCGTTGGCTTTTAACCCAACCTGATATCTTAATGCTCGATGAACCAACTCGTGGTATTGATATTGGGGCAAAATTTGAAATTTATCAGCTCATTCAAGAACTCGCTAAAAAAGATAAAGGCATCATTATGATTTCATCAGAAATGCCGGAATTATTAGGCGTAACAGACCGAATTTTGGTCATGAGTAATGGTCGTGTTGCCGGCATCGTTGAAACGGCAAAAACGTCTCAAGAAGAAATTTTGCAACTTGCCGCAAAATATTTATAAACCATAAAGGAACAAATTATGAGTGCCTTACCAAAAAATAAATCATTCGATTTCTTAAAACAAAATGCGATTTATTTTGTGTTGTTGATTCTACTTGGCATTATCATCGCACAAGATCCAACATTCTTGAATGTTCGCAACTTTAGTAACATTTTAACTCAATCATCCGTCCGTCTCATTATCGCCCTTGGTGTTGCAGGCTTGCTTATCACTCAAGGTACTGACTTGTCGGCTGGTCGCCAAGTCGGTTTAGCCGCGGTTATTTCTGCTACCCTCTTGCAGTCAATGGAAAACATGAACCGGGTGTTCCCTAATTTAGGTGAAATTCCTATTCCAGTTGTTATTCTTATTGTTTGTGCTGTCGGTGCTGTAATCGGCTTAGTGAATGGTTTAGTTATCGCCTATCTCAACGTAACTCCATTCATTGCAACAATGGGTACCATGATCATCGTCTATGGTTTTAACTCACTTTATTACGATGGCGTGGGTGGTTCACCAATTGCTGGTTTCAGTGAGTCTTTCTCTAACTTCGCACAAGGCTTCTTCAGACTTGGTTCGTTCAAATTATCCTACATCACTATTTATGCGGCAATTTGTGCATTCTTAGTATGGGTAATGTGGAATAAAACACGCTTCGGTAAAAATATCTTTGCTATCGGTGGTAACCCTGAAGCAGCAAAAGTATCGGGCGTAAACGTAGCGCGTAACCTTGTTGTGATTTACATGATTGCAGGTATGTTCTATGCATTCGGTGGTATGTTAGAAGCAGGTCGTATCGGTAGTGCTACCAACAACCTTGGTTTCATGTATGAATTAGATGCGATTGCAGCCTGCGTAGTAGGTGGCGTATCTTTCGCTGGTGGTGTGGGTACTGTTATCGGTGTAATCACGGGTGTTATCATCTTCACCGTAATTAACTATGGTTTAACGTACATCGGTGTAAACCCTTACTGGCAATATATCATTAAAGGTAGCATTATCATCCTCGCGGTTGCTATCGACTCCTTAAAATACGCGAAGAAAAAATAATTAAAAACAACGATAAAAATAACCGCACTTTAGTAATAAAGTGCGGTTTATATTTAATATAATCGAAGGATTTAAAATGTCAAACAACGTAAATAAAGATAATTTAACTGTCAATTTCAGTACTGACTGGTTTACTCACAATATCCCTTCTCTATCCTATATTTTTGAACAATTTACACCTAAACGAATCTTAGAAATTGGTTCATTTGAAGGGCGTTCAACTCATTTTTTTACTGAGGAAATGCTTAAATACCATAATGAAATAGAGATTCATTGTATTGATTCTTGGGAAGGTGGATTAGAGCATCAAGGAAAGTGGGATATGAGTTCTGTTGAGCAATCTTTCAATGAGAATATTCAAACATTAATGATTTATGCCAAACGATGCGGAAAATCCCTTAATATTATCAAACATAAGGGATATTCCCATACTAAAATGATTGAACTATTAGCAAAAGGTGAAGCTGGAAAATTTGATTTTATCTATGTAGATGGTTCTCATGAAGCCCCAGATGTACTATTTGATGCTATTTTAGCCCATAAATTAGTAAAAAATAATGGTATTATTGCTTTTGATGACTATTTATGGAGCCCAGAAGAAAATGGAAAACAAAACCACTACCACCTAGTAAAACCTGCTGTCGATGCTTACGTCAATATCTATCAGCAAAAACTCCATGTTTTACAAATGTTACCGGTTTACCAACTTTATATACAAAAACTATCAGATTAACTATTAAAAAGATAATAAGCCTGTGTAATCAGGCTTATTCGTATTCATCTAACCATTTCAACAAAATCGCTTCCAGAATACTCTCGTTAGATTTCATTGGATCATCATCAAAACCGTCTAGTTCACAAATCCACTTATGCAAATCCGTGAAACGTACCGTTTTAGGATCTAAATCTGGATTACGATCATACAGCTCTTCTGCAAGAAGTTGTGCATCAGTCCATTTCATTAGTGGGCTGCCTCATTCGCATGGTTAATATTATATTTAGGGATTTCCACCACTAAATCTTCATCACCCACGACACATTGGCAAGAAAGGCGGCTATCCATTTCTAAGCCCCATGCTTTATCCAACATGTCTTCTTCTTGATCGCTGGCTTCATTTAATGAATCAAACCCTTCACGAATGACTACATGGCATGTTGTACAAGCACAAGAACCATCGCAAGCATGATGAATTTCAACGCCCGCATTATGTGCCACTTCTAATAAGTTGTCGCCTGCTGCTGCATCAACCACCATACCCTCTGGACAGAATTCTTCATTCGGTAAAAAAATCACTTTTGGCATATTACTTTCCTCAATATAAAAAACTCGTTAATTTATAACCGCACTTTATTGCTCAATATCTGATACAGATTTACCTGTCAGCGCTTGATTAATGGATTTATTCATTCGTCTTGCCGCAAATTCTTGAGTCGCGATATCAAGGGCTTTAATCCCCTGAACGATAGCATGACGATCTGTACCTTCTTTTACATCCATTAATTGTTTCAGTGCATTTTCAATTTGGTGGAATTCGGCTTCGGTTAATAAATCAGCCCCATCTTGTTGTAATGCTACAATCACGCTTTCAATCACACGATCAGCCTCAACACGTTGCTCGGCTAATTCACGTGCTTGCATATCATCTTGTGCATTATCAAAAGAAGCTTTAATCATTGCCGTTACTTCTTCATCCGTTAAACCATAAGAAGGCTTAATTTGAATCGATGCTTGGACTTTTGTGGATTTTTCCATGGCGGTTACACTTAATAAGCCATCCGCATCCACTTGATAAGTTACACGAATATGTGCTGCCCCCGCTACCATTGGTGGAATACCACGCAACGTAAAACGACCTAAAGAACGGCAATCATCCACTAATTCACGTTCCCCTTGTACCACATGTACCGTCATCGCAGTTTGACCATCTTTAAAGGTGGTAAATTCTTGCGCGCGAGCCACTGGAATCGTGGTATTACGTGGAATAATTTTCTCCACTAAACCGCCCATGGTTTCAATGCCTAAAGAAAGCGGCACAACATCGAGTAACAACATATCACTGTCATTCTTGTTGCCCACTAAAATATCTGCTTGGATAGCCGCACCTAAGGCAACTACTTTATCTGGGTCAATCGAGGTTAATGGTGTTTTACCAAAGAATTCGCCTACTTGTTCACGTACGTAAGGCACGCGAGTTGAGCCTCCAACCATAACCACTTCTTGCACGTCTTCAGCCTCAACATGCGCATCTTTCAATGCTCGACGGCAGGTTAATAAAGAACGTTTTACCAATGAGTGGATTAATTCATTGAATTGCTCACGACTTAACTCACCTTCAAATCCGCGCCAAGAAATGACCGCACTTTGTGCACTTGTTAAGGCAATTTTAGTTTGTGTGGCTAAACTTAAAAGTTCACGTTGCTCATTCGCATTTTGTGGTTGAATACCCGCTTGTTCAACAATCCAATCGGCAATTAAATGGTCAAAATCATCACCACCTAAAGCGGTATCCCCACCTGTTGCTAAGACTTCAAATACACCTTTAGACAAGCGTAAAATTGAGATATCAAAGGTACCGCCACCTAAGTCATAAACAGCGATGACACCTTCTTTTCCGCTATCTAAGCCATAAGCCACTGCTGCAGCAGTGGGTTCATTTAATAAACGTAATACATTTAACCCTGCAAGACGTGCCGCATCTTTTGTACTTTGGCGTTGAGCATCATCAAAATAGGCAGGTACGGTAATCACCACGCCAGAAAGCTCACCTGCAAGTCGTTGTTCTGCAATATGATTTAAACGAGATAAAATATCCGCAGAGACTTCAATTGGGCTTTTTTTACCTTGATGTGTTACCAATAATGGCAACCCATTTTCACTTGCCACAAACTCATAGGGCAAATTGGTATAACGAGATTGCACATCATCAAGGCTACGTCCAATCAGACGTTTCACAGAAATAATCGTATTTTTAGGATCAATTGCAGCTTTTGCAAATGCTTCTGTACCAACAAGTTTTTCATTTTCACCATAGTAAATGACTGAAGGCACAAGGCTTCTGTCTTGTTCATCATTCAAAATAGTGGCTTGACCGCTACGCACTGCGGCAACTAAAGAGTTTGTTGTACCTAAATCAATCCCTACCGCAAGACGATGTTGATGGGGTGCAGCCGTTTGTCCTGGCTCTGCAATTTGGAGTAATGCCATATCTCTTTTTATCTCTAATAATTAATTCGTTAAGGGCTCGTTATGCCACTGAATAAGCTTGTGCAAATTTATCTTGTTCGGTGAAACTTGCGTTGTAATGGGTTTCAATGTTGACTTCGCGTCGTTCACGCTGATTAATATCAGTCGTCTTATCTTCTGAAAGCTCGGGTGTAAAAACAATCATGTGGTTACCATCGAGTTGTTTTACATCTTCTTGCCAATTTTGCCAAAATAGATTTTGGTAAAATGCTTCAATGTCACCATTTAATGCCCAAGCTAAGAAATTCGTATAGGTAAAATTTAAATCATGCCAAGTTAAATTTTTTGGCGAAAAATAATAAATCTTGCCAAGATTAGAACCTAAAGAGCCACCATTTAAAGCAAAATAACCACCAATGACATCGTCCGCAACAAGCAAATATTTGGGTTTATCACCTGATTGATTAAAGGATTTGCTAAAATTCCAGTCCATTAATCCACGTGGTAATTTAAAACTGCCTGACCCCAATATACGCAACCAACCATGATGGATTAAAATGCCACCGGTTTCATAAATGACTGCGCCCATTGGAGAAGAAGTGGGCATTTGCATGGTGAAAAGCTCACGTTCTGCGCTAGATTGATCTTTTTTAATCACATCACAATGATTACGAGCATGCTCAATCCATTGGGAAATGGTTCCCCAAGCAGATTTTGAGGCATCAGTCAGTTGTTCTAAAGTTTGCATAATCGAGTTTCATTAGTATGAGGGCAATTCCTCATTTATCAATAGCGAAAAGGGCGTATTAAACGCCCTCAAGATTATAATTCAAATAGACGTTCTTCTACTTGGCTAATTTCATCCGCCAATTTTTTTAGAAAACGTAATTTATCACAGAACTGTGCAGCAGTTGACCATTGTTGCTCATTTAGTTGTTCTTCAAGTGCGGTCAACATTTCTTTTGTTTCTTTTTTAACGCGTTTCGCAAAGGATTCTAATGCATTTTCATCCTGGCTTTGCTCAATATTTTCAAGCTCTTCTCGCCATTCTAATTGCTGCATTAGGAATGCCATATCTTGTGTGCTCTTTTGCTCTAAATCCTGTGTTTCTCCCGTATTTAACGCAATAATTGCTTCCGCACGTAAAATTGGGTCTTTCAAGGTTTTTAATGCATCATTAACTTCTGTTGATTTTTGCATTGCAATGCGTTGTTCTTGTGCATCTGCCGTAACAAAATTATCCGGATGCAAGCTCTTTTGAAGCACTAAATAGCGTTCAGACAAAAGCGATTGATCAACATTGAAAGCAACGGGCAAATCAAAAATAGCAAAAGGATTTGTCATCTTTATTCCTTAAACATGGAAACTTTCACCACATCCACATGATTCTTTCACATTTGGATTGTTATATTTAAAGCCTTCGTTCAAGCCTTCTTTGACATAATCTAGCTCAATGCCATCTAAATAAACCAAGCTTTTTGGATCGACTACCACTTTCACGCCATGCTGCTCAAAAACAAGATCGTCATCATTGAGCACATCAACGAATTCAAGCACATAACCTAAACCCGAACAACCTGATGTTTTTACACCTAAGCGTAAACCGATGCCTTTTCCACGATTTTCAAGAAAAGTACGAACTCGTTGTGCCGCTTTTTCAGTGAGTGTTATAGACATATTCTGATCCTTAAATTGATAAAGTGCGGTCATTTTCAACCGCACTTTGATTACTTACCTTGTTTATTTTTGTAGTCAGCAATGGCGGCTTTAATTGCGTCTTCTGCTAAGATTGAGCAGTGAACTTTTACCGGTGGTAATTCAAGTTCTTCCGCAATTTGGCTGTTTTTGATTGCACCTGCTTCATCTAAAGATTTACCTTTCACCCATTCGGTAATTAAAGAACTTGATGCAATCGCAGAGCCACAACCATAAGTTTTAAATTTCGCATCTTCAATAATGCCACTATCATTTACTTTGATTTGTAACTGCATAACATCACCACAAGCCGGTGCGCCAACCATACCCGTTCCTACTGAATTATCTTTTTTGTCCATTGAACCAACATTGCGTGGATTTTCGTAATGATCGATAACTTTTTCGCTGTATGCCATATTCTTTTCCTTTCCTAAATAAGTTGCTATCAAGCGGTCAAGCCGCCTTGAAAATTAGTGGGCTGCCCACTCAATAGTGTTTAAATCAATACCTTCTTTGAACATATCCCAAAGTGGCGATAATTCACGAAGTTTTGCTACTGCATTACGTGTTAAATTAATGGTGTAATCAATTTCTTCTTCCGTTGTCCAACGACCAAGTGTGAAACGAATTGAGCTATGTGCTAATTCATCATTACGACCTAATGCACGTAATACATAAGATGGTTCTAAACTTGCTGAAGTACAAGCCGAACCAGAAGAAACTGCCACATCACGTAATGCCATCATCAATGATTCACCTTCAACATAGTTAAAGCTGATGTTCAAATTATTTGCTACACGGTGATCCATTGAACCATTTACATAGGTTTCTTCAATTTCTTTTAAGCCATTATATAAACGATCGCGTAAAGCTCTAATACGAGGAATCTCTGTCGCCATTTCTTCTTTTGCAATACGATAAGCTTCACCCATACCAACAATTTGGTGTACAGGTAATGTACCAGAACGCATACCACGCTCGTGACCACCACCATGGATAATTGCTTCTAAACGAACGCGAGGTTTACGACAAACATATAATGCCCCGATACCTTTTGGTCCGTACAATTTGTGACTAGACATTGACATCAAATCAACCGGTAACTCAGCAAGATTAATTTCTACTTTACCGACACTTTGGGTCGCATCTACGTGGAAAATCGTTTTGTTTGCACGGCAAAGCTCACCAATTGCTTTAATATCCTGGATAACGCCAATCTCATTATTCACGTGCATAATTGACACAAGAATCGTATCTGGACGTAATGCAGCTTTGAATTTCTCAAGATCGATTAAACCATCTGCTTCTGGATCTAAATAGGTGACTTCAAAGCCTTCACGCTCTAATTGACGACAAGTATCTAATACGGCTTTATGCTCCGTTTTACTGGTGATAATGTGCTTACCTTTTGTTTGATAAAAGTGCGCTGCACCTTTAATTGCAAGGTTATCTGCTTCTGTTGCGCCAGAAGTAAACACGATCTCACGTGAGTCTGCGCCAATCAAATCCGCAATTTGATTACGTGCAATATCAACCGCTTCTTCAGCTTGCCAGCCAAATTTATGTGAACGAGATGCTGGATTACCGAATACACCATCAATGGTTAAATACTCCATCATTTTTTTAGCCACACGTTCATCAACTGGACATGTTGCTGCATAATCTAAATAAATTGGTAATTTCATTTTCACTCCTAAATAACTATCAAAAATGCCACCATTTTGACCGCACTTTGATCTACTTTCCTATTATTGGTTGACTACAACCAAATCATCAAAATCTTTGTGAGCTTTATGTTTTCCTGTTTTTTTCTCAACAAGCTCAGCTAATGAGATCTCATCTAAAAAATCAGAAATACGATCACTTAATTCTTGCCATAAAGTATGAGTCAAACATTCTACTCCACCTTTGCAATTTCCTTTGCCAAGGCATCTTGTGACATTAATATTCTCATTGACGGCAGAAATCACCATACCAATAGATATTTGATCAAGTGGTAAAGCTAAACAATAGCCGCCTCCAGGACCTCTAACGCTCTTTACTAATCCACCTCTTCGTAATTTTGCAAATAGCTGCTCAAGATAAGAAAGTGAAATATTTTGACGTTCCGAAATATCCGCTAAACAAACTGGCGTAGACCCTGCATGTAATGCGATATCTAAAATCGCAGTAACTGCATATCGCCCTTTAGATGTAAGTTTCATAAAATATTCCTATTAATCATCATTTGGGCAGTTTACATATCTGACTGTAATAGTCAACTTTGCCCTTTTTCCAAATTGACGCGTTTTTCAACGGCACTTAGCATCCCATGCAAAATATTCAATTCATTTTTCTCCAAAAAGGAACGATTATAAAGCCGTCTCAATTTTTGCATAACCCCTTGATTTTGAATGAAACCAAGTGATTTATATACCCGTTCTGTATGCGTTAAAAAATACTCTATCTCTTGCGTTGTGGGATAGATATTTTCTATTGTAGAAAGAGTATTTTCCGTTTTACCTTTTGCTAAAAATGCCATTCGCATTTCATAACTGACTAACTGAACAGCCATCGCTAAATTTAGCGAAGAATATTCAGGATTAGCGGGAATATTTAAATGATAATGACACTTAAGTAATTCTTCATTTGTAAGCCCAACACGCTCACGACCAAACACAATCACTACCTGACCTTGATGAGCACAGGCTTTATCAGCACATTCTCTTGGTTCAATCAACGTACTCTGTAGATGGCGTAATCTCGCACTGGTACCGATCACTAAGGAGCAATCTTCTATTGCTTGCTCAAAAGTATCAACAATTTTAGCATTTTGCAAAACGTCATCTGCCCCAGCTGCTAATGCGATAGATTGTTCATCTACTGATTTTGGCGACACCAAATAAAGATTGGATAATCCCATCGTTTTCATTGCACGCGCAGCTGAACCGATGTTTCCGCTATGTGATGTTTCAACTAGAACAATACGAATATTTTGTAACATTTTATGTCCGACTTAAATTTGTGGATATTCTAACATAATAACCGTTAAATATAGTCAAGAATTTAAAAAATATTTGATTTTTTCCTTAATTTATTGGAAATAATAAGATAGATGAGATTTTTAATGGTGGGCTGTGAGAGATTCGAACTCTCGACCGACGGATTAAGAGTCCGCTGCTCTACCAACTGAGCTAACAACCCAACCTGTTAAATAATGATATGAGAAATGGTGGGTCGTGAAGGATTCGAACCTTCGACCAACGGATTAAAAGTCCGCTGCTCTACCGACTGAGCTAACGACCCGTGATACTGCTATGGCTTTGTATGTTACAGATTTTATTTTTGGATGCAAGAAAAATCTGAAGAAATCATACCAACTGCACGAACACTCACCAATAGCAGGATATATTTTTTACAAAAAAAGGAGAGTGAATTTCTCTCCTTTTCTAAGAATGAAAATTCCCTAAAAATTAATATGCTAACACTGCACGACGGTTTTTAGAGTATGCTGCTTCATCATGACCTAACACTGCAGGTTTTTCTTCACCGTAAGAAACAGTTGATACTTTACCCGCATCAACACCTTTACCAGCTAAGAAACCTTTAACTGCATCAGCACGGCGTTGACCTAAAGCAATGTTGTACTCAGGAGTACCACGTTCATCGGTGTTACCTTCAACAACTACTTTAGAAGCTGGAGTTGCATTTAAGTATGCAGCGTGAGCATCTAAGATTTGAACGTATTCACCTTCGATGTTGAATTTGTCGAAACCAAAATAAACGGTGTTATAACGTTGTTGAAGATCTTCAACAGAGTAACCACCGAAAGTTTGGCCGTTGTTGTTAGCACCGTTGCCTGCTGCATCGTTGTTTGATGAGCTACATGCTGCTAATGCAGCTACTGAACCAGCAACTAATAATGATTTAACAAATTTGTTCATTAGATTTCTCCTCAATGAGTTCTTTTATTTAGTCAAATATGGCGACCAAGCTGGAAATTTCACTTGGCCATTACTTCCTGGAAGACTCGCTTTAAAGCGACCATCTGCAGAAACTAATTGTAACACCTTTCCTAGCCCTTGTGTAGAGCTGTAAATAATCATGATACCGTTAGGAGAAATACTTGGGCTTTCACCTAAGAAAGATGTACTTAATACTTCAGAGCTACCGCTGGTGAGATCTTGTTTTACCACATTATTATTACCGTTGATCATCACAAGTGTTTTACCATCACTACTGATTTGCGCACTACCGCGACCGCCAACTGGTGATGCACCACCACCGCTTGCGCTCATACGATAAACTTGTGGTGAACCGCTTCTATCTGAAGTAAAGAGAATTGAGCTACCATCTGGAGACCATGATGGTTCTGTATTATTACCCGCACCGCGAGTTAATTGAGTCGGTGTACCACCATTTGAGCCCATTACATAAATGTTTAATAAACCATCTTGTGAAGAAGCAAACGCAAGTTTAGAACCGTCTGGAGAGAACGCTGGTGCACCGTTATGACCAGGGAAAGAAGCAACCACTTTACGAGAACCAGAACCTAGGTCTTGTACAACAAGTTGTGATTTTTTATTCTCAAAAGATACGTAAGCTAAACGTTTACCATCTGGAGACCATGCTGGAGACATAATTGGCTGTGAGCTACGATTGACGATGAATTGATTGTAACCATCGTAATCTGCTACACGAACTTCATAAGGTTGTGATCCACCATTTTTTTGCACTACATAAGCAATACGCGTTCTGAATGCACCACGAATACCAGTTAATTTTTCAAATACTTCATCACTCACAGTGTGCGCACCGTAACGCAACCATTTATTAGTCACGGTATAGCTATTTTGTGCAAGTACGGATCCTGGCGTACCTGATGCGCCCACAGTATCAACTAACTGATAAGAAATGTTATAACCACTACCCGTTGAAGTCACTTGACCTACAACAACAGCATCAATACCTAAAGCTGTCCAAGCCTCTGGTTTCACTTCTGCTGCAGTTGTTGGTTGTTGTGGCATTTGGCTTACTGGAATTGGGTTAAATTTACCACTATTACGTAAGTCATCCGCAACAATTTGACCAATATTTTCAGGTGCAGAACCTGCGAAAGGAACAACTGCGATAGGACGAGCCCCATCTACCCCTTCATCAATCACAATTCGAACTTCATCTTCTGCCATTGCTGTGCTTACAAATGCAAACATCATCACAAATAGCCCGATAACACGTTTGATCAATTTCATTTAATCACCTTATTTTAACGTTGTTACTTTCTTAAAACCGATTATCGAGCATTGATATCAAAATCGATAGTCGGCGCTTTGTATTTTTCATACACTGCATCAGATGGTGCCGCTGGAACTTTTTTCGTTCTTGCCACCGCACTTAATGCTGCAGTACAAATATCATCAGGTCCTGAGACACGTTGGTAGCCTAAAATAGTACCATCTCGGCCAAGCTGGATTTTAATACTACAAACTTTACCAGCAAAACTAGGATCTTTTAAGAAACGACGTTGAATTTCACGTTTAATTACACCTGCATATTGGTCACCGACCTTGCCACCGTCTCCAGCCCCAAGTCCCGCACCACTACCTTGTGTACCGCCTTTATTCGCATTACCACCTTTAGATGCGCTACCACCACCGATGTCACCACCGTTCATGAAATCATCTAAAGCTGCTTGATCCGCTTTACGTTTTGCTGCATCTGCTTTGGCCTTCGCTTTAGCTTCTGCATCCGCTTTCGCTTTTGCTTCTGCCTCTGCTTTCGCTTTGGCATCGGCCTCAGCTTTCGCTTTCGCCTTGGCGTCTGCTTCAGCTTTTGCCTTAGCGTCTGCTTCAGCTTTTGCCTTAGCGTCTGCTTCAGCTTTTGCCTTAGCGTCTGCTTCAGCTTTTGCCTTGGCTTTTGCTTCAGCCTCTGCCTTCGCTTTCGCCTCAGCCTTGGCTTTAGCATCTGCTTCTGCTTTTTCTTTCGCTTTTTGAGCTTCAGCTTGTGCCTTCGCTTTTGCCTCTTCTTCAGCTTGCTTAGCGGCTGCTGCTAAACGTTTCGCCTCAGCTTCCGCTTTCAACTTCGCTGCCTCTGCAGCTTGTTTTGCTTTTGCTTCTTCAGCTTGTTTCTGTTTTTCTAACGCCTCTTGACGAGCAAGCTCTTGCTGCTGTTTTTGCTTTTGCTTTTCAATTTCTTGCTGCTTTTGTTTTTCAAGTTCTTTTTGACGTTGAATTTCCTGCTGACGCTTAATCTCTTCTTGTTTCGCAATTTCTTGCTGATTTGGTTCAGGTTCAGGCTCTGGTTTTTTCTCTTCAACTACAGGCTCAGGTTTCTTCTGTTTATCAGTTTGACCTTTTTTCTGTTGTTGAATACGTCCCCATTCCTGTGCTGCGCTGCCAGTATCGACCATAACAGCTCCCATGGCATCACCTTCACCTTCTCCACCACCCATTATTTCAACGGTTTGATAAAGAGAGCTCCAAATCAACAAACCAAACAATGCAAGGTGCATCGCAATAGAGATGACAAACTCATTTGCACGTTTTTTTCGTCGATTATTCTGCACGGTTTTACCTACTTATTCTTAAATTGGGTTGGTCATTAAACCCACAGACTTAATGCCGGCAAGATGTAGTAAATTCAGTGCTTTAATCACTTCTTCATAAGGTACATCTTTTGCTCCGCCCACTAAGAACATTGTGTTATTGTCTTTATCAAATTCTTGTTTTGATAATTGGGTTACCATTTCTTCGTTAAGGCCTTCTTGGCGTTGACCACCAATCGAAATCGAATACTGCCCAATACCTGCTACTTCTAAAATAACCGGTGTTTTATCTTCATTTGATACATTTTGACTTTGCACCGAGTCAGGGAGTTCCACTTGAACGCTCTGACTGATAATCGGCGCGGTTGCCATAAAAATTAACACTAAAACTAAAAGAACATCGAGAAATGGCACGATATTAATTTCAGATTTAATGTCTTTACGCTGACGACGAGCCATAATTTCCTCTAAAACTTCGCTAAAATCCACCGCACTTTTCGTTTTATTTATGAAGTGCGGTCAATTTTTTATTTATTTTTAATGGGGCGCTTTACCAAAAGCTTGACGATGTAAAATTGTGGTGAATTCATCAATGAAGTTACCATAATTTTGTTCAATCGCATTTACACGTAAGCTTAAACGGTTATACGCCATTACAGCTGGAATTGCCGCAAACAAACCGATCGCTGTTGCGATCAAGGCTTCTGCGATACCTGGAGCAACCATTTGTAATGTTGCTTGTTTCGCACCACTTAATGCCATAAATGCGTGCATGATCCCCCAAACGGTACCAAATAAACCGATATATGGACTTACAGAAGCCACTGTTGCTAAGAAAGGTACTCGACTTTCAAGGGATTCTACTTCACGATTCATCGCAAGGTTCATTGCACGAGTCGTACCTTTGATAATTGCTTCTGGCGCATCTGCATTCACTTGTTTTAAGCGAGAGAATTCTTTAAAGCCGACAAAGAAAATTTGTTCGCTACCTGTTAATACCTCACGACGATTAGATAAACCATCATAAAGTTTATTTAAATCTTCACCAGACCAGAAACGATCTTCAAAAGTGTTCGCTTCTTTTAACGCACTCGTCAAAATACGGCTACGTTGAATGATGATTGCCCAAGAAATAATTGAGAACGAAATTAAGATCACAATTACAAGTTGAACAACGATACTCGCTTTTAGAAAAAGATCTAAAAAGTTCAATTCTGCAGTCATTGCATACTCCGAAAAGTTATTTACTTTAAAAATGCCGCTTTTAATTCTTCAGGAATTGCGACAGGTTTCATTTTGCCTAGATCAACACAGGCTACCTTAACAGTAGCCTTTGATAACATCACCGTATCACGAACTAACCGCTGTTCAAAGAGGATTGTCGCCCCTTTCACTACCGTTATTTCAGTTTCGACAATAAGATAATCATCCAATTTTGCTGGAATACAATAGTCAATAGACATGGTTTTGACCACAAAAGCTAATTGTTGTTCCTGCAATAATGATTGTTGAGAAAAATTAAGCGTTCTTAAATATTCAGTTCGCGCACGTTCAAAAAAATGTAAGTAACGTGCGTGATACACTACTCCACCAGCATCCGTGTCCTCATAATAAACACGAACAGGAAAGGTAAAACATTGGTTATTCAAAATAATGCTCAAATTATCAGCCATAACAAGCCGCTTATTTTAGAACCTGTTCATAAGATGTGCAAGATCCAAATAATAATATTTGTCTATCGCTCCTATAAAAACCAATGCTGAACAATGGCAATTATTGTGGTGAAATAACCAATAAAGGGCAAGAAAACAAGCTGCCATATTGCCCGACGAATATCAAATCCAATGCCGTGGATCCATAAATTAATCAATCCCCAAAAGATTGCAAGAATCCAAGCAGGATGAGCAGTTCGAAGTGCGGTCGAAAATTGACTTAAATTTAAAAAGAAAGCCGCAGTTAAAAATAACGCTAAAATAAACGAAAGGGTTCGCAAGGAACCCTTATTACTTAATTGATAGAGTGAATTAATCATCATTACTCGTCAAATTTACCTGACTTTTCTTTACCAATGGTTAAATTAGCACTCACCATAACTGCAGCCAACACACCCACTACCCAAATTACGTATAACATATTGTTTCTCCTTAGTATAATGAGTTTTTGTTGTCTTCAACAAAGCTTTCATCCAAGCGACCAAACATTTTGTAGTATGACCAAATGGTGTAAAGCAATGAGATGGTAACAAATACTAGTGCCAAGTAGAACATTAAGGTTAATGTTAATTCACTTGACGTTGCATCCCACATTAACAAGCTTTGTTCTGGATGAGTACTTGAAGGCATTACAAATGGGAACATTGATATTGCCGCAGTGATGATCACACCAGCCATGGTTAATACAGAGAAGAAGAACGCAAAACCACAACGATTTGCTTTAGATGCAACCACATTTAATAATGCACCAACCACAGCTAATACTGGGAATGCCCATAAAGCTGGATTTTCATTGAAGTTTTTGAACCATGCACCTGCTTCAACTGCTACTTGCTTACCTGAAGCTGGTGCTGATGCTGCAAAATGATCAATCGTGCTAGTCACCACATAACCGTCTTTGAATGAAAGCCACACACCTGCAAGTATAAAAGTAATTAATGTTACTAATGCACCAATTTGTGTAATCGCTCTTGCACGATCACGCAATGCAGCAGTGGTTTTCATTTGTAACCAGTTTGCACCGTGAGTCACTAACATTGCAAGGCTTAACACACCACAAAGTAATGCGAATGGGTTTAATAATGCAAAGAAAGAACCCGTATAAGTTGCTTGTGAAAGCTCATTTAATTCAAATGGGACACCTTGTAATAAATTACCAAATGCTACACCGAATACTAATGCAGGTACAAAACCACCCGCAAATAAGCCCCAATCCCACACAGCACGCCATGTTGGATTATCAATTTTCGCACGATATTCAAAACCAATTGGACGGAAGAATAACGCAGCTAACACGAGGAATAAGGCAATATAGAAGCCTGAAAACGCTACAGAATAAACAATCGGCCATGCCGCGAAGATTGCACCACCAGCAGTTAATAACCAAACTTGGTTACCATCCCAGTGTGGAGCAATAGAGTTAATCATAATTCGTTTTTCTACTTCTTTCTTACCTGCTACTGGTAAAAGTGCGGTCACGCCCATATCGAATCCATCTGTTACAGAGAAACCGATAAGCAATACAACAACTAGCACCCACCAAATAATACGTAGAATTTCATAATCAAGCATAATCCATCTCCTGCTTATTTAGATGATTGCTCAAAATAGTATTTGCCGGTTTTCAATGCACTTGGACCTAAACGTGCATATTTAAACATCAAATACATTTCCGCAATAATGAAGAAGAAGTAAAGTACACAAATTAAACCGATAGAGAACCATAAATCACCTACACTCAAGTTAGAGGCAGACACACCTACCGGTAATACTTCATAAATCGCCCATGGTTGACGACCAAATTCAGCTAAGAACCAACCAAATTCAATCGCTAAGATTGGTAATGGGATACCCCAAAGCAATGCTTTAAGTAATAAGCGAGAAGAAGTCACTTTGTTACGTAAATTTTGAACAAATGCACCAAAGGTAAGTAAAATAATTAAACCGCCTGCTGCTAACATACCACGGAATGCCCAGAAGTTAGGACCTACGTTTGGAATAGTATCACGTGCTGCTTGTTTAATTTGTTCATCCGTTGCATCAACAACTTTATCTGTGTAACGTTTTAATAATAAACCGAAACCTAAATCACCTTTGACTTCATCAAATTTTGCTTTAGTTTCTGGATTTACTTGACCTGCTGATTTTTTCTCTGCTTTTAATTGCGTGAATAAATCATAAGCAACCATACCGTTACGAACACGACCTTCATTTTTCGCTTGAATGTCTTTCAAACCAACAATTTCAGTGTCTAAAGAACGCGTTGCAATTAAACCACCTAAGTAAGGGATTTCAATCGCAAAATCATTTTTCATTTCAGCGGTATTTGGAATCGCAACTGGATGGAATGGTGCTGGAGCTGCATGAGTATCAAACTCAGCTTCCATTGCAGCCAATTTCACAGGTTGTGCTTTACCGATATCATAACCTGATTCATCACCCATAATTAATACAGCTGATGCAGCGATAAAACCAAAAGTTGCCGCTACAGAGAATGAACGTTTAGCAAAACCGATATCGCGACCTTTTAATAAATAGAATGCACTGATACCTAATACAAACATTGCACCGGTTGTATAACCTGCTGTTAATGTGTGTAAGAATTTACTTTGCGCAACTGGATTTAACCAAAGATCTAAGAAGCTGGTCATTTCCATACGAACGGTTTCAAAGTTAAACTCTGCCGCTACCGGATGTTGCATCCAACCGTTTGCCACTAAAATCCACATCGCAGAAAGGTTTGAACCAAAGGCTACGCAGTAAGTTGCGAGTAAGTGTTTACCTTTAGTTAAACGATCCCAACCGAAGAAGAATAGCCCCACGAAAGTGGACTCTAAAAAGAACGCAAGTAATGCTTCGATTGCTAATGGCGCACCGAAAATATCACCTACATAATGAGAATAATAAGACCAGTTTGTCCCGAATTGGAACTCCATGATAATACCAGTCGTCACCCCTAGAGCAAAGTTAATACCAAATAACTTACCCCAGAATTTTGTCATATCTTTATATACTTCTTTGCCCGTTTTAACATAAATGGTTTCCATGATCACAAGAACGAAAGATAAACCTAATGTTAATGGTACAAAAATGAAGTGATATAACGCAGTTAATGCAAACTGCAAGCGTGAGAGATCAACAACGTCTAACATCTCAACTCCTTGTATAAATCTACAAGATTTTCACTTTATGATTACCAAGGATAACCTAAAATAACCACCCCTAAAGACTCAACACAATGCGTCAAGCAAGCTTGAACTATTTACACGATAATCGCCCTTTTCTTTAGAAAAAAAGAGCTTTACCTAATTATAATGTAAACACTCAGAACTGGCGTCTATTCTACTACTATTTATAAGGATAAAAAATAGCAAAAATTGTTAGTTTGATCACATTTTTGATATAAATTACAAAATACCCCATTCTATGTAAAGTAATCAAAATTGATCTATATAGAATATGATGTCTTTTTGCCTATCTCAGCAGTTGTATTTAATTAGAAAACCCAACTTATCTAAGAAATGCTAGACAATATTGTAAAATTTTGGTATTTTCCCAGAAAAGCACTCTGTAAAAGTCTTTTGTTAGGATTAACAATGAAAAAAATTTATAAAATATTGACCGCTCTTTTTGGTTCTATTGCATTATCTGCTACTGCAGCACCTATAGCAGAAAGTAAAGCTGTATTTCCACAGCAATGTTTACAGTTATTTAAAGAAACAGAAAATTTAATTGCTCAAGCAGAAAAACAGCCTGGCACTCATACTCAAGTCGGTAAAATCAAAAGCAAACTTAATCAAAGCAAACAGCAAATTCTTGAAATGGAATTAGCGACTCAACAAAAAAGCTGTGATGTGGGTTTAGCAAGATTAAATAGCATGAAGAACTATAGTGAAGGAACTAACTAATCAGGTTTCAAAAAGAAAGGACATATTAATATGTCCTTTTTTATATCTCTTATTCTAACGGTTTCTGAAGTCCGAAATGTCGATAAGTTAACGAGGTCGCAATTCGGCCTCGAGGCGTACGCTGTAAGAATCCCTGTTGAATCAAGTAAGGTTCTAAAACATCCTCGATAGTGTCTCGCTCTTCACCTATTGCTGCTGCCAAGTTATCTAACCCAACTGGCCCACCATCAAAACGTTCAATTACAGCGGTAAGTAATTTTCTATCTAAATAATCAAAGCCCGCATCATCTACATCTAACATTGAAAGCGCTTGTTTCGCAATGTCTGCCGAAATAATGCCATTATTACGCACATCAGCAAAATCTCGAACTCGACGCAATAAACGGTTTGCAATACGAGGAGTACCACGTGAACGACGCGCCACTTCAAAAGCGGCTTTATCTTCTAATTCTAGATTTAAGCAAGAGGCACTTCTTGTCACAATAGAAGTTAAATCTTCAACTGAATAAAATTCTAAACGCTGAACAATACCAAAACGATCGCGTAATGGTGAAGTTAAAGAACCCGCTCGAGTTGTTGCACCAATTAATGTGAAAGGTGGCAAATCCAATTTAATTGAGCGTGCAGCAGGGCCTTCACCGATCATAATATCCAGCTGATAATCTTCCATTGCTGGATAAAGAACTTCTTCAATCGCAGGGGAAAGACGGTGAATTTCATCAATAAACAACACATCATGGGGTTCAAGATTTGTCAGCATCGCCGCTAAATCTCCAGCTTTTTCAAGAACAGGACCTGATGTGGTACGAATATTCACACCCATTTCATTCGCCACAATATTAGCTAGCGTCGTTTTTCCTAAACCTGGAGGGCCGAAGATCAAAAGATGATCTAAGGCATCTTGACGCAATTTTGCCGCCTTAATAAAAATATCCATCTGCTCTCTCACTTGTGGCTGTCCCACATAGTCGGCTAAAAGCTTTGGACGAATCGCACGATCGATGACATCTTCATCCATCTTTGCTTGACTGCTAATAATTCTATCTGCTTCAATCATATCTGCTTATTCTTTATAATGCGGCTTTTAAGGCTTCACGAATTAATTGCTCACTGCTTAAATCCGCTTTAGCGACTTTTTTCACCATTTTTTCAGCATCGCTTGGTTTATAGCCTAATGCAACCAATGCAGCAACCGCTTCATCAGCTGAGCTCTCAGCCTGGCGCAATTCTGACGTTGACGGAATATGTTTGCTCTCCACAAAGAAATCACTTTGACGAACATCCTTAAACTTCCCTTTTAACTCTACCAATAAACGCTCAGCCGTTTTCTTGCCCACACCAGGAATTTTAACTAATTTTGACAGTTCTTCTCTTTCAATAGCATAAGCAAACTGCTCTACTGACATAGCTGATAAAATCGCAAGTGCCAATTTAGGGCCAACACCATTGGTTTTAATTAATTCACGGAATAAAGTGCGGTCAGTTTTTTGGGCAAATCCAAAAAGAAGATGAGCATCTTCACGCACAACAAGATGGGTAAATAAAGTAGTTTCTTGCCCGATTTCAGGTAAGTCATAAAAACTGGTCATTGGTAACAATAATTCGTAACCGACGCCTTGTACATCAAGCAAAATTTCAGGAGGTTGTTTTTCTAATAGGATGCCTTTTAAACGACCGATCATAAGATTTTCATGTAAAAAAATTTTGCATAGCATAAAATAAAACTGGATATTAATCCAGTTAAATTTTTAATCTAAATCGGCCTCGGCTGTACCTTGTTCTTAAAAGTGCGGTCATTTTTTCGTGTATTTCTGTGGTTTTGACCGAGCTAGCTATATGCAAGGAATGTTGAATGGTATGAGCATGAGTGATGGCAATAGCTAAAGCATCTGCCGCATCGGCTTGTGGTTTATCTGAGAGCTTCAAAATTCGTGTCACCATATCTTGTACTTGAACTTTATCTGCAGAACCAATCCCTACGACAGTCTGCTTCACCAAACGAGCCGCATATTCAAATACAGGTAAATCATGGTTCACTGCAGCCACAATCGCCGTACCACGTGCTTGCCCCAGTTTTAACGCTGAATCCGCATTTTTAGCCATAAACACTTGTTCAATGGCAAACATATCAGGCTGAAATTGTGTGATGATTTCTGTCACGCCAGCATAAATTCGTTTTAAGCGTGTAGGTAAATCCTCTACCTGCGTGCGGATTGCTCCACTGCCGAGATATTCTAAATGGCGGCCATTTTGTCTAATCACACCATAGCCCGTTACACGAGAACCAGGATCAATACCTAAAATAATACTCATAAATTCTCAAAAATAAACGGCCGGTCAATGCCGGCCGTTTTTTAGCGTTAATTATTGATTTGCTTTTGCAGTTGCTTTTGCATCTACATCACAGTTTTTCACAACAATTTTATCTGCTGTTTTGCCTTTGATTAAAAGATTTACTGGCACAACAGAATCAAATTTATCTAAAGTTAAACCACTATCTACGTTCCAAACATATTTGCCTGAAGTAAATGAAGTGAAGTCTTTTTGAGCTGCATCACGAGCGAAATCTTTCGCGATAACTTTGTTACCCACCATCACCATTGCTGCTGTTGGCTCTTGGTTTTCGAATTGATAAACTGCAGTTACCGTTTTCTTGTTACAGGTATAAACGACAGTTTTATCCATTACAGTAGGGGTTGCCATTTGTTCCGCTTTGTTTTCCATTTTTGGTGCATCGTTTGCGCACGCAGATAAAACAACAAGAGCGGCCATTGCTGGTAATACTTTAGCAAATTTCATTATAAGTCTCCTTAAAATTACAGCTGAGCTGCAACTTCATCACTAATTTCACCGTTATGATATACGTTTTGTACATCGTCACAGTCTTCTAACATGTCAATTAAACGCAACAATTTAGGCGCAGTTTCAAGATCAAGATCAACCGTTGTTGATGGAATCATTGTCACTTCTGCGTTATCAATTTTAAATCCTGCTGCTTCGATTGCATCGCGCACAGAACCTAAATCTTCCCACGCAGTATAGATTTCGAATGAACCATCATCTTGTGGTTGAACATCATCCGCACCAGCTTCAATTGCCGCCTCCATTAACGCATCTTCTTCACCTTGGCTAATTAAAATCAAGCCTTTTTTGCTGAATAAGTAGCCCACTGAACCTTCAGTTCCTAAGTTACCACCACATTTAGTGAAACTTGGGCGAACCTGTGAGATGGTTCGGTTTGCGTTGTCACTTAGACACTCAACCATCACAGCAGTTCCACCCGGACCATAACCTTCGTAAATTCTTGTTTCCATATTGGTGTCATCACCACCACCCACACCGCGTTCAATCGCACGGTTAATGGTGTCGCGAGTCATATTGCTCGATAAGGCTTTATCTACTGCCGCACGTAGACGCGGGTTAGCACTTACATCGCCGCCACCAATTTTTGCCGCAGTGACTAATTCACGAATTAATTTTGTAAAAATTTTACCGCGTTGCGCATCTTGAGCTGCTTTACGGTGTTTAATATTTGCCCACTTACTATGGCCTGCCATGTTGTTTTCCTTCTTATCTTAAAAACGTTTTTAAATTAAATCCTCTTTTCTATAGAGGAAAGCCGTTCATCAAATATTTTTTGATGGACTCGGCATTATTCGGCGATTTCGTCATTTGGATCGCATATTCTGGTGAAACCCATTGATACGCCAAATGCTCACTTAATATCGGTTCAAATTCCTGTTCAACTGCCAATAAAAACCAATGTTCATGACAGTGAGTCACATTCGGTGCGTATTTATAGCGGAAATGCGGGAAAATTTCAAATTCTATACTCTCTTTACAATCAAAAAGTGCGGTCAAATTTTCTTCTATTTTTAATCCAACTTCTTCCCAAACTTCTCGAATTGCCGTTTCTCTTGGTGTTTCGTTGGTTTCCAATGTCCCCGTAACGGATTGCCAAAAGCAGGGATCATCTTGGCGCTGAAGCATAAGAACACGATGCGTGCTTTCCGCATAAATCACCACAAGAACCGATTGATTATTTTTATATTTCAAGCTCGTCATCTACATGATTGAGAATGGGTAGCATCATACCTTTTCTACTAAAAACTTTCAAAAAAATTACCGCACTTTAAAACTAAAGTGCGGTAATTATCTCAATTATTTTAGTTTAACCAGCCAGCTTGTTGGGCGATAAACAAGCCTGCAAAAGCAGTTAAGTAGAATAAACCAATAAGGGATAACCACAATAATCCACCTTTTACACTGTGTTTCGCGTGCTTAGTCAGAGATAAATTCAACCAAGCAAAGATTGGTGCAGAAACAAATGAAGCAATCATCGCGAATTTCAACATTGGACCCACAGCATTATTGAAATAGAAAATAATCGCTAAACCAGACAACGCTGCTAAAATCATGCCGATATTAAGAATTCTCACAGAGCTTTCTTGTTTACCAAACAAGATACGCACGGCTTCAACATTGGTACGAGAATAACCATCAATTACCGTAATTGTTGTTCCAAACATGCACATGAACGCAATCACGGCAATTAATAAACGCGCCCATTCACCGATAGTACTTGCATACATATTGATAAGTTGTGCGATATATTTTCCGCCAACCATCTCGACGGTTTCTGGAGAACCATATTGCACCAATGCACCAAGCGCTAAGAAGACGACAGCTAAAATTGCTGTACCGATGTAACCTACATTGAAGTCAAACAAGCCGTCTTCATAAGACACTTTCGTTAGACGACGTTTTGCTACCACCCACATTGAGTTAATTGCAGAAATTTCAATTGGTGCAGGCATCCAGCCCATTAAAGCCACTAAAAACGCTAATTTACTTAATTCCCATGGAGAAGGCGCTACAAAATCAGGTGAGGCTACACCATGGATGCCGTTACGCATAAAGGCAATCACGACAGCGCTTACGGTTGTTACCGTTAAAGCAATCATGATGATTTTTGATAAACTATCTAATAAACGATATTTCCCTAACAATAAAATGCCGGTTGTCACAAGAATCACTAATGAGCTTAACACAGGCATTGGAAGTGGAATTGGTGTAATAAACGTTAAAATTGCTGCCGTTAATAATCCCACTGCCGCAGTATTAATTACTGTGGCAAAAACGTTTAAAGCAAGGAATAACCAAAGGTAGAACTTCCCTTTTTGACGGTAACCTTCTAACAAAGTATTACCGGTATCTAGGGTATATTGAACACCGAAACGGAAGAAAGGATATTTAAATAAGTTAGCTAGAATGACAATGCTCACTAATTCCCAACCATAGATCGCACCCGCTTGGGTAGATGCAATAATATGTGAACCACCAACCGCTGCTGATGCCATCACGATGCCAGGGCCTAAGGCAGAGAATTTACTCGCCCACGTTGATTTTTCTACTGGAGTTGAAACTTCACTCATAAAATGTTCTCTTATAAATTAATCATAAATCGAAAAGGTCTTATTTATAATAGAATTTTATCCTTGAGTAAAGTAAATAAAATCCATTTAAAAGCACTAATAAAAAATAAAAATCTAATTATTTTAAAATCTAAGAATATAACTCTAAAACAAATAAATTTCTCCAGTGTTCATACCAAAAAATGGATGTTTTTAAGTAAATAAAATTTTTTCAATAAAAAGAAAGTGCGGTCAAAATCAGTTGAATTTTTGACCGCACTTTCTGTTTCAAAAATCCCTAAAATAGAATTTTAGGGATCTACATATATTCTCGTAATACCGACATTGTGGATTTACTATTTAATGAAAATACTCATTACTTTTCTTGTTATACAACACATATAAATATATGCAAAGCACCATAAGATGGGATAGAAGCAAATAGAATTGCTCTTGAATCTCATTAAATGGATTATTTACTGTTAATTCTAAAAAATTTATTAATGCCACAAAAAAGAATGCTATTCCTCTAACCACATATAATATTCTAGCCCATTTTTTCCCCTAAGAAAAAACCAATGGAAAGCACTAGCATTAAGACATAAGAGCTAAAAACACCAAAGAAAAAAGAAAAGGGTCTTAAAAAGAAAAATTCGTCAATAAAGTAATGTTCGCTTAAAGCACTGGCTCCCCAATAAATAGCCAAAATAAAACTACAAATAGAAGCTATTGTTAGCAACAAGGGTCTTTTACCAATTTCATTAACATTAAGGCTTTTATCACCAAAAAACGACTGGCTTCTTTTGAAAAAAGAACTTTAAGCGAAATTAAGAAAAAAATGAAAAGTATAACGAATACAACTGAAGATAACATTTCTGGTCGCATAAAAGTATACTGCATTAGATTATGCTCTAAACTAACCCCAATGCTAAAAAAGATTCCTGTCATGGCATACCCAGCATATAACCATTTTCCCCAACTATGCCCATTCCTTATAGAAAAAGCAGAAATAAACAGACATACTGGAAAAATAAAGTCTGTTACAGAATAGTAACCATAAACTCTCCATACAGAAGAACTTAGCCCTGCCATTTGTGAATAAATAAGATTAATAAAAATTGCGGTTGCAATAACTAAAATTGCCGTAGAAATATTTCTAATTTTATATTCAATATTCATATATTCTCTCTAACACAAAAATGCGGCCACAATTGGCCGCACTTACTTTATGTTTAAATATTGGAAAAACTACTCAACTTTCGTCACTGCAATACTCAACTCCGCTAACGCCTGTGGATTCGCAAAACTTGGCGCTTCGGTCATTAAACAAGCTGCTGCCGTTGTTTTCGGGAATGCAATCACATCACGGATATTTTCAGTGCCAGTTAAAAGCATGGTTAAGCGGTCTAAACCAAATGCTAAACCTGCATGTGGCGGTGTACCGAATTTTAATGCATCTAATAAGAAACCAAATTTTTCGCGTTGTTCTTGTTCGTTAATACCAAGAATGCGGAATACCGTTTGTTGCATTTTCGGATCGAAAATACGCACGGAACCACCACCTACTTCATAGCCGTTGATCACCATATCGTAAGCATTTGCTACCGCATCGGTTGGATTCGCTTCTAATTGTTCTGGCGTAAAATCTTTTGGTGAAGTGAATGGGTGGTGCATTGCTGCAAGATTACCCTCTTCATCACGTTCAAACATTGGGAAATCAATCACCCAAAGTGGTTGCCATTCGTCTAAACGAGTTAAACCAAGGTCACGACCTAATTTCAAACGTAACGCACCCATTGCATCAGTGGTGGTTTGCCATTTGTCTGCACCGAAGAATAAGATATCGCCAGTTTGAGCTTTCACACGTTCAGCTAACGCTTTCCATACATCTTCATTTAAGAATTTCGCAATCGGGCTTTGTACACCTTCAAGGCCAGCATTGATATCATTCACTTTCGCCCAAGCCAAACCTTTCGCACCGTAGATGCCTACAAATTGTGTGTATTCATCAATTTGTTTACGGGTAATTTCTGTACCATTTGGTACACGAATCACTGCAACACGGCCGTTTGGATTGTTTGCAGGCTCATTAAATACTTTAAATTCAACATCTTTAACGATATCTGCCACATCAACTAATTCAAGCGGGTTACGCAAATCCGGTTTATCTGAGCCAAAACGAGTCATCGCTTCTTGCCAGGTCATTTGTGGGAATTTACCTAAATCCACACCAATGATGTTTTGCCATAAACCGTGTACCATGCGTTCCATGATCTCACGTACTTCTGGCGCAGTTAAGAAAGACGTTTCCACATCGATTTGAGTAAATTCAGGCTGACGATCTGCACGTAAGTCTTCATCACGGAAACATTTCACAATTTGATAATAACGATCAAAACCAGACATCATTAGAAGCTGTTTGAAAAGCTGTGGTGATTGCGGCAAGGCATAGAATTTGCCTTTATGCACACGACTTGGCACTAAATAGTCACGCGCACCTTCTGGCGTTGCTTTAGTAAGCATTGGGGTTTCGATATCAAGGAAACCATTATCATCCATAAAACGACGTACAAAGCTGGTAATTTTTGCACGGGTTTTCAAACGTTGTGCCATTTCTGGACGACGTAAATCTAAATAACGATATTTTAAACGTTGTTCTTCGGTGTTATTTTGGTTGAAGTCTAATGGTAAAACGTCAGAAGCGTTGTAGATGCGTAATTCTTTCGCTAACACTTCCACTTCGCCTGTCGCCATATTTTTATTAACTTGATTGTCAGGACGCGCGATTACTTCACCTTTAATTTGAATACAAAATTCATTACGTAAGCTCGAAGCTGCAGTTAACGCTTCTTGATATTTCGGGTCAAAACAAACTTGTACGACACCATCGCGATCACGCATATCAATAAAAATTAAACCACCTAAATCGCGACGACGGTGAACCCAACCGCTTAATGTTACTTCTTGTCCAATATGGTTGCGGTTTAATGCACCGCAATAATGTGTACGCATCATTTCTGTATTCCTTTCATTTTTCTAAAAATGGATAATTAACGCGTTGATTATACGGAAAAAGACATGCCTTTTAAATTGAAAAGCGAAATTTATTTGATCCTTTAAAAACTTTCACTAAAATGACCGCAGTTTTTTACATTTTATCTAAATAAATGCCCTCTCAATACAACAACAGAATTCAATCATGATGAAAGATACGATTTTTGCCGCCCCGATCGAAAAACTGGGCGATTTTACTTTTGATGAAAGCGTGGCGGAAGTTTTCCCCGATATGATTCAACGCTCGATTCCGGGCTACTCCAACATTATCACGGCGATTGGTATGTTGGCTGAACGTTTTGTGACTGCTGACAGCCAAGTCTATGATTTAGGCTGTTCACGCGGTGCGGCAGCTCTTTCTATGCGACGTAATATTAAACAACCGAATGTGAAAATTATCGGTGTCGATAATTCTTTACCAATGGTGGAACGCTGCCGTCAGCACGTTGCGGCTTATCATAGTGATGTGCCCGTAGAAATTCTTTGCGATGATATTCGTCAAATTGAAATTAAGAACGCCTCAATGGTGGTGCTCAACTTCACATTGCAATTTTTACCACCAGAAGATCGTGTAGCCTTGCTCACCAAAATCTACCAAGGTTTAAATCCAAACGGCGTGTTGGTGCTCTCTGAAAAATTCCGTTTTGAAGATGAAAAAGTGAATGAGCTACTGATTGACCTCCATCACCAATTCAAACGTGCTAACGGTTACAGTGAGCTTGAAGTGAGCCAAAAACGCACCGCACTTGAAAATGTCATGCGTACTGACTCGATTAATATCCACAAAGAGCGGTTAAAAAATATCGGATTTTCACATGTAGAATTGTGGTTCCAATGCTTTAATTTTGGGTCAATGATTGCGGTGAAATAAACTAAATCCTAGAAAGCAAGTTATATCTTGCAATAGAAGCAACCAATTTCTATGCTATAATCGCCCAACACCCAAATAGAAAAGAGGAAAACAAAATGCAAATTTTACACACGATGCTTCGAGTAGGTGATTTAGACCGCTCTATTAAATTTTATCAAGACGTTTTAGGTATGCGTTTATTGCGTACCAGTGAAAATCCTGAGTATAAATATACGCTTGCATTTTTAGGTTACGAAGATGGCGAAAGTGCAGCAGAAATTGAATTAACATACAACTGGGGCGTAGATAAATATGAACAAGGTACAGCATATGGACATGTTGCTATAGGCGTTGATGATATTTATGCCATTTGTGAAGCTGTTCGTGCAAGTGGTGGTAAAGTGACTCGCGAACCAGGCCCAGTTAAAGGTGGTACAACCGTTATTGCCTTCGTTGAAGATCCAGATGGCTATAAAATTGAATTTATCGAAAATAAAAGTTCAAAATCTGGTCTAGGCAATTAATTAAAAGTGCAGTTGATTTTTTCGCTCTTTTATAACGCAGGGTTACCTGCGTTATTCATTTTAAAGGATAAAATATGTCCAATTCATCAGAAATTCCTTATCACCACCAATTAAAAAATCGTTTTCGCGGTTACTTCCCCGTTATTATTGATGTAGAAACAGCAGGATTTGATGCAAAAAAAGATGCACTTTTAGAACTTGCGGCAATCACCTTAAAAATGGATGAAAATGGCAATTTGCAACCTGATCAAAAATGCCATTTTCATATTGAACCATTTGAAGGGGCGAATATTAATTCCGAATCACTCAAATTTAATGGAATTGATATTCACAATCCATTGCGTGGAGCCGTATCTGAATTAGACGCCATCACGGGGTTATTCCAAATGGTGCGTCGTGGACAAAAAGATGCAGAATGTCAGCGCTCTATCATCGTAGCGCACAATGCCACTTTTGACCAAAGTTTCGTGATGGCGGCGGCTGAACGTACGGGTGTAAAACGCAATCCATTCCACCCTTTTGGGATGTTTGATACGGCAACGCTTGCCGGTTTTATGTTTGGCCAAACGGTACTCGTCAAAGCGTGCCAAGCGGCAAAAATTCCTTTTGATGGCAAACAAGCACACTCTGCGCTCTATGATACTGAACGTACCGCAGAATTATTTTGCTATATGGTGAATCATTTAAAAGATCTCGGGGGATTCCCACATATTGCTCAAACAAATGAAACGGAAAAAACAGCTGAAAATCAGACCGCACTTTAATTTTTAAAATTTTTCTAGAAAAAACTTGCAATCGTTTTCGCTTTACCGTATTTTAAAAAATAGTTCAATTTAGTTATCTAAATAAGCGAGTTTCAAATGAACTTTATCCTTCGTCACCATCATCGTCATTCAACTGAATAATCTTTCAGGCTGTTGGCGTGCTTGGAAGATTTCTTCCGAGCTGACAAGATAAAGATCAAAAAAATCTTACCCCTCGGAAGGCAACTTTCGAGGGGTTTTGTTTTATTACCAATTACAGGAGTTTATAACTATGCGACATTTAACCTTAAATCAATTTTCTTTTATGCGACCTTTTTCTTTTAATCAATAAGGAACAACAATATGTTATCGAATCCCGTTGTTATTTCAATTGCCGTGCTACTGGCGTTAAGCTTGCTACGCTTAAACGTGATTATCGCACTGGTGATTTCCGCTCTGACCGCAGGCTTAGGTGGTGGTTTGGGTTTAACTAAAACCATTGAAACCTTTACAGGCGGCTTAGGTGGTGGTGCTGAAGTAGCGATGAACTATGCGATGCTTGGTGCATTTGCCATTGCGATTTCAAAATCCGGCATTACTGATTTGCTTGCCTACAAAATGATTACCCGAATGAACAAAACACCAACCGGTAAAAATTTAGCGTGGTTTAAATATATTCTGCTTAGCATTTTACTCTTATTTGCTATTTCATCCCAAAATTTGTTACCAGTACACATTGCATTTATTCCAATTGTTTTACCGCCTTTACTTTCTATTTTTAACCGTTTAAAAATTGACCGCAGGGCAGTGGCCTGTATTATTACCTTTGGTTTAACCGCAACCTATATGATCTTACCTGTTGGTTTTGGAAAAATTTTCATTGAGAGCGTGTTAGTCAAAAATATCAATCTTGCTGGTGCACCACTCGGATTACAAACTAGCGTAGGTGAAGTTTCCCTTGCTATGCTTATCCCTGTTTCAGGCATGATTCTTGGTTTACTCACTGCTGTATTTATTACCTATCGTAAACCACGTGAATATGTAGTCACAACTACCGAGCCAACGACAACCGAAATTGAACAACACATTGCGAACATTACACCTATTCAAATTACTGCAAGTGCGGTTGCTATTGTCGCTACTTTTGCTACACAGCTTTTCACAAGCTCAACAATTATTGGTGGTTTAGTCGGTTTAGTCATTTTCGGTGTATTCGGTATCTTCAAACTCAAAGAAAGTAATGACATTTTCCAACAAGGCTTACGTTTAATGGCGATGATCGGCTTTGTTATGATTACAGCTTCTGGTTTTGCTAATGTCATTAATACCACAAGTGGTGTACAAGATTTAGTTGATGCACTTTCAACCGGTGCGATTCAAAGTAAAGGCGTTGCGGCATTCTTAATGTTACTCGTTGGGTTATTGATTACCATGGGTATTGGTTCTTCTTTCTCAACTGTACCAATTATCACCTCAATTTATGTACCACTTTGTCTCTCTTTTGGTTTCTCACCACTTGCGACAGTGGCTATCGTAGGTGTAGCGGCGGCACTAGGGGATGCGGGTTCACCGGCTTCTGACTCCACACTTGGGCCAACATCCGGTTTAAATATGGATGGTAAACACGACCACATTTGGGATTCGGTTGTACCAACTTTTATGCATTACAATATCCCATTATTAACATTCGGTTGGATTGCAGCCATGACCCTTTAATCGTTATAATCCCTGCATATATTATGCGGGGATTTTTTTATGTCTATTCAATCATTACTCAATACGCTCGAGCAAAAAGTACGTCAACTAACTCAAGCCTATCAACCTAACTCTGATAAAAAAATCAATGCGAAATTTAACCGCACTTTATTTACCGAAGATTTTGAAACCGTTGGTTTTTATCTCAAAGAAATCCAACAAAGCTTAACTAAGCTATGTAAAATTCCGCATCAAAATGAAGAGCAAATTGTATTTATGGCAGAACATCTTTTAGGGCAATGTACCGCCTTGAACGAAGCGATGAATCGCAAGCATAAAAAGGCTATTCAACCGAAAAAAACGGAACAACCAGTTACAAGTAATAAATCACAACATAGCATTCATCGTCTCCCTCCTAGAGAGCGTCTAGAAAAGTATTATGAAGCCTTGCAGCAACTCACAGAAAAATACGGAGAAGCCAAAGCACAAGCTAATACGGCTCAAACAGACATTCAACGAGATATATATAAGCAAACAGCTTCGATTTATTTAACACGCCGACAAAAATGTTTAGAAACGATTGAGACCTTAGAAGAATACCTTGCTTTTAAAGAGGCTCAAGACAGTGCGGTTAAAAAATAAGATCTTTTTAAAATAGACTGAAAAGCAAAAATCCCTAAATCTTTCGATTTAGGGATTTTTTGAATTTGATGGCGGAGGAAGTGAGATTCGAACTCACGGAGGGCGTAAACCCTCGCCGGTTTTCAAGACCGGTGCCTTCAACCACTCGACCATTCCTCCGTGATTTAAGCGAGGTGAATAATACGTTTTTTCCCTCACCCCGTCAAGCAAGAAAATAAAAAAATTATCTGACTGACTACTTTTAAATCATAATGCTTTAAAAATACACAAAATAAAAAACGGAACCTACTGGCTCCGTCTTTATTATTGAGATATTACTCCGCTTTCGCTTGTGTCGCTTCAGAATAAATATGACTAATTGCACTATGATGGCCTGCGGCGCCTTTACCGTTAAAGTAATAGCGAGACTCCGTCCATTCTACAATTGGGAATGGTTTAGACACTTCATCAGGTGCTTTAGCTAATGTCATCGCTGCTTTAGTGTGCTGTACTGCTGAAATGGTGCCTGCACGACCAGTGAACACATAAGAACGAACAAATTCTGCTTTTTCTTGTGGTTCAACTTCAGCTGTTTCGATTTGAGCAATAGATTCTGATTTATGATGCAAGCGTTCTAATGATTCTTGCACTTTCTGTTGTACCGCTTCATTTGCGGGTTGAGTAATAAAATCTAAAGCCGGCTGAGTTTTTACCGATTTTTCCTCCACGAAAATACCCGTTGCAGGCGTGATCACACCTTTTTTCGTTTTTTCTTGCTCAAGCAGTTCATCCACAGATAAGAAATTACTTTCTTTCACTGAATTCACAACAGAATAATCAACCCAAACTTTACCACTTGCTAATTCTGGCGAAGCAACCGCTGCAAACAATGGCATTGGTGACTTCACTTCATTGCGACGACGACGTTGATTATTTGATGTTCGTAAATGACGTGGTGTACGTCGCTGACGTTCTTGACGAGGTTTATCCTCCGTATGCTCTACGGTATGACTTTCAGTCACTTCATTTTTAACTGTAGGTGCTTCAGCTTGTTCGACAATATTATTGCGGATATTATTCGCATCGTTCTCAATACGAACACGTTTACGTAAATCGCGACGTTGACGACGCTCTGCTGCTGGTTTCTCTACTTTTTCTTCTTGACGATGATCATCAGAAACATTAGCTAAATTAACCGCACTTTCAGATGTCACGTCTTCATTCGTATTACGACGATTGCGACGATTATTTACACGCTCGCGAGTTGGACGTGTATTTTCTTCGTCTGTATTTTTCGCGTTATCGTTGTTTTCGTTATTACGAGAACGGCGATTATTGCGACGTTCTTGGTTGCGACGATTATTACGGTTGCTGTTACGATTATTACGGTTATTTTGGTTTTTCTCTTCTTCTTTTGGTTCAGAAGCAAATAAACCTTTAATTGCGGCAACAATTTTCGCAAACAATGACGGTTCTTCCGATTTACGCTCAACCGGTGCTGGTGCAGCCGTTGGGATCGATAAAGATACTGCGGCACTTTCCATCACTTGCTCAGAGGTCACTGCTGCCGTTTCGATATTGCGAGAAACAAGAGACTCTTCTGGTACAAATGTATCGTCTTGTGCATCATGGAATTTGGTTAAGTTATAGCTTAATTCATTTAGCTCTTCGCCTTCACGTACACGGAATACGCTGAAATGTGGCGTTTCCATCGCTTCATTTGGCACGACGATAATATCAACATCATGACGTTTTTCGATGCTATGAACGGCTTTACGTTTTTCGTTAAGTAAGTAAGACGCAATTTGTACAGGCACGATAGTGTGTACTTGTTTGGTGTTTTCTTTTAACGCTTCTTCTTCGATTAAACGTAAGATAGAAAGAGATAAACTTTCGTTATCACGCACTTTACCCGTACCTTGACAGCGTGGGCAAACATGGTGAGAAGACTCACCTAATGATGGGCTTAAACGCTGACGTGACATTTCCAACAAACCGAAGCGAGAAATACGGCTAATTTGAATTCTAGCACGGTCTTGACGCACGGCATCACGGATACGGTTTTCTACTTCACGTTGGTGACGAACTGGTGTCATATCGATGAAATCGATAACCACTAACCCACCTAAGTCACGTAAACGTAATTGACGAGCAATTTCATCTGCGGCTTCAAGGTTGGTATTTAATGCGGTTTCTTCAATGTCACCACCACGAGTTGAACGCGCCGAGTTAATATCGATCGCCGTTAACGCTTCTGTCACATCAATGACAATTGAACCGCCAGAAGGTAAACGCACTTCACGTTGGAAGGCTGATTCAATTTGTGACTCAATTTGATAGTGGCTAAATAACGGCACCTCACCTTGATACAGTTTCACACGATTGATGAAATCTGGACGTACAAGTTTGATGTGTGCTTTCGCTTTTTCAAATACTTTCGGGCTATCAATTAAGATCTCACCGATATCACGACGCAAGTAATCACGGATCGCACGAACGATCACATCACTTTCTTGGTGAATTAAGAACGGCGCTGGACGGCTTTGTGAAGCTTGTTTAATCGCTTCCCAATGATGTAACAGTACTTTTAAGTCCCATTGTAATTCTTCTGGTGATTTACCTACACCCGCTGTACGCACGATAAGACCTACGCCTTCTGGTACATCTAAAGAACTCAATGCTTCTTTTAATTCGATACGTTCATCGCCTTCAATACGGCGAGAGATGCCACCTGCACGCGGATTGTTTGGCATAATCACCAAATAACTACCGGCAAGGGAAACAAAAGTGGTTAAGGCTGCGCCTTTATTGCCACGCTCTTCCTTGTTCACCTGAACGATCACTTCTTGACCTTCAGTCAAAATATCACGGATATTTGGACGACCTTGGAATACATAATCAGCAGGGAAATATTCGCGGGCAATTTCTTTTAAAGGAAGGAAGCCATGGCGCTCTGCACCATAATCCACAAAGGCAGCTTCTAAACTCGGCTCTACGCGAGTGATTTTCCCTTTGTAAATATTGGCTTTTTTCTGTTCATGACCTGGACTTTCAATATCCAAGTCGAATAAACGCTGGCCATCGACCAACGCAACGCGCAACTCTTCTTTTTGAGTCGCATTGATTAACATTCTTTTCATTGTCAATTTCTCGTTTGAATTATCTAAAATACCTTGAAAATTAACCGCACTTTACAGATTGACTGACCTTAGCCATCGACCTCGTGTTTCTCGCGAACAGTCAATCTCACGACTGTGTGTTGCTGGGTGCATTGATAGCATACTCAATTGTTATCTAAGACAATTTTCGTAAAACAATGCGGTGTGTTAATTACGCATTGCAAGGAAGCGTCAATATTCAAGAAAAACATGTTGATTATCAATGTCTTATGCCATTTGCCGCATTGAGTTTTGACCAACATACAAAATTGCTTTCTAAATGCCAAATTTTAGGCCAGAAAGACGCCCTATTATCCACATTCGGGGCTAAATTAGCAAGGCATTCTTGCTATTATCACCAGGGATATTGTGATATGATTCAGCCCAATTTTTAAAGGACAGATTCAATGACTGAAAAACAAGAAAAAATCATCAATCAATCCGTCAAAATGCTCACGATTTCTGAGGATGAAGCAGGACAACGCATTGATAATTATTTATTGGCAAAATTAAAAGGTGTGCCAAAAAGTTTGATTTATCGCATTCTGCGTAAAGGTGAAGTACGTGTGAACAAAGGGCGAATCAAACCTGAATATAAATTGCAAAATGGCGATGTGGTGCGTGTGCCACCAGTTCGTGTTTCTGAAAAAAATACCGCGCCGATTTCTAAAAACTTGAATAAAGTCGCCTCCCTTGAAAGCCATATTATTTTTGAAGATGATTGTTTATTAGTATTGAACAAACCTTCTGGCATTGCGGTTCATGGCGGGAGCGGCTTGAATTTTGGTGTGATTGAAGCCTTGCGTGCATTACGTCCTGAAGCCCGTTTTTTAGAATTGGTTCATCGCTTAGACAGAGATACGTCGGGCATTTTATTGGTGGCAAAGAAACGCTCTGCCTTACGCAACTTACACGAACAACTTCGTGTTAAAACGGTACAAAAAGACTATCTCGCACTCGTGCGTGGACAATGGCAATCTCATGTGAAAGTCGTGCAAGCACCTTTATTAAAAAATGAATTAGCCAGTGGCGAACGCATCGTTAAAGTCAGTGAACAAGGCAAACCTTCTGAAACGCGATTTGCTATTGAAGAACGCTACCAGAATGCGACCTTAGTAAAAGCGTCGCCTGTAACGGGAAGAACCCATCAGATCCGAGTTCATACTCAATATGCAGGTCACCCAATCGCGCTGGATGATAAATACGGTGATAAAGAATTCGATAAATATATGCAAGATCTCGGACTCAATCGTTTGTTTTTACATGCATTTTCTATTCGATTTGAGCACCCTAAAACGGGCGAAACATTACGTTTCAATGCTCAACTAGACGAAAAAATGAAAACAATTCTGAAAAAACTGCGTGAAAGCAAAGAGATAAACCCATAGACAAGAAAAATGTTTATTGCTATATTTGATGACGGAGACAACTCGTTTCTATCATTAATTAACATATAACAACAAAGGATAGCAAAAAATGGCAAAAGGACAATCATTACAAGATCCTTATTTGAATGCGTTACGCCGTGAACGTATTCCTGTTTCGATTTATCTCGTTAATGGGATTAAATTACAGGGTCAAATCGAATCATTCGACCAATTCGTGATTTTATTAAAAAACACTGTTAATCAAATGGTGTATAAACACGCTATTTCAACTGTGGTTCCAGCACGTTCTGTTTCTCACCACAATAATAACGGTCATCATGCAGCACAAACTTCTGACGCTGCAGCGGAAGTAGAAACACAAGCAGAATAATTCTGTTCAATGAATGATTTCATCAATTTAAGTGCGGTTGAAAATTCACCAGAAATTTCAACCGCACTTTCGTCATCTAAAACAGGCGACAATAGCCAATCGGCAAAAGATAAAGCTGTCGTCGTGCATGTTTTCTTTTCTCAAAATAAAAACATTGAAGATCTGCAAGAATTCCAGCTTTTAGCGGAATCTGCCAATGTTGAGATTTTACAAATCATCACCACGAGCCGAGCGACGCCACAAGCGAAATATTTTATCGGTGAAGGAAAAGCACAAGAAATTGCTGATGCAGTGAAAGCGTTAGATGCCGATGTTGTTTTGGTGAATCATCAATTAACCCCTGCACAAACCCGTAATTTAGAAAGCATCTGCCAATGCCGAGTGGTGGATCGCACTGGGGTAATTTTAGATATCTTTGCCCAACGAGCCCGATCGCACGAAGGGAAATTACAAGTTGAATTAGCCCAACTCAAGCATTTATCGACTCGATTAGTTCGTCGAAAAACAGGCTTAGATCAGCAAAAAGGTGCGGTAGGATTGCGTGGCCCTGGCGAAACGCAGTTAGAAACGGATCGCCGTTTAATCAAGGTTCGTATCGCACAGTTGCAAAATCGTTTGGCGAAAGTCGAAAAACAACGCAATCAAAATCGCCAAACCCGACAAAAAGCGGATATTCCGACCATTTCCTTAGTAGGCTACACCAATGCGGGGAAATCGACACTCTTCAATTTCATCACGCAAGCCAATGTCTATGCGGCAGATCAGCTTTTTGCCACCCTCGATCCCACATTAAGACGTTTGCAAATTCAAGATGTTGGCACAGCGATTCTCGCCGATACCGTTGGTTTCGTTCGCCAACTTCCCCATAATTTAGTTTCCGCTTTTAAATCTACCTTACAAGAAACGGTAGAAGCCAGTTTGTTATTGCATGTCATTGATGCAGCAGACGCTCGAAAGATAGAAAATATTGAAGCCGTGAATTTAGTGTTGGAAGAAATTAAGGCTGACAAAGTACCAGTATTGCTGGTATATAACAAAATCGATTTATTGGAAAATGTGGCACCCCATATTGAATATGATGATGAGAATAAGCCCGTTGCCGTTTATCTTTCAGCACATTCAGGTGAAGGATTAGAGCTGCTACTTGAAGCCATTAAAGTGCGGTTGAAAAATGAGATACTTTCTTTCACCCTCACACTGCTCCCTCAAGAGGGGAAAATTCGCCACGCGCTCTATCAGTTAGATAGCATTCGTCACGAAAAAATTTCAGATGAGGGGGAGTTTATCCTCAATGTACAAATTGATAAAGTCGAATGGCTTAAACTTTGTAAACAATTCCCTAAACTGTCAGAAATTATTTACTAATACCGTATTGTTTTAATTTATTGGCAATCGCCGTATGTGATACGCCTAATCTTTGTGCCAATTTTCGCGTACTTGGATACTGGGCATAAAAAACACGCAATACACTCGCCTCATATTGTCCCATGATCTCATCCAGCGTTTGCTCACCAAAATCATCCGCAGAAATGACCGCACTTTGTACGGGTTTTAAATTTAAACTTTCAATATCAAGCTGGTCATTTTTTGCTAAGGAACAGGCACGATACAAGACATTGTAAAGCTCTCGCACATTACCTTGCCAAGGCTGCCCTTTTAAATAGTTCAAAAAATCAGCATCATATTGTGGTATTGAAATCTTAAGCTGTGTGCTAATTTCTTGTAAGAAACCGTCCGTTAAAGGCTGAATGTCTTCTACTCGTTCACACAAGGGCGGCACATTTAGTGCTAAAACATTTAAACGATGGAATAAATCACTACGTAATTTCCCTTGTTCTAACAGCTTTTCCATCGGTTCTTGTGAGGTACAAATCACTCGAACATTAGCATGATGTTCTTTTTCTTCACCCACTCGACGGAAAGAACCATCCGTTAAAAAACGCAATAATTTTGCCTGTAAACTTAATGAAAGCTCGGCTATGCCATCTAACAACACCGTGCCTTCGTTAGCATATTCAAAAAAACCAGTGGTTTCACTGTCACCTACTTTACGCCCAAACATTTCACTTTCCGCATCTTCATCCGGCAAGCCGGCACAATTTACCGCAATGAATTTTTTCTCACGGCGCAAGCTAGCAAAATGACAAGCTTTTGCTAATAAATCTTTACCTGTACCCGTTTCACCTTGAATTAAAAGCGGCACATCAAACATCGCAAAACGTTGTGCATTTTCGACCGCACTTTTCATGGAAAGGCTTTGAGTGACAAAGCAAGAGAAAGGATCTTGTGGATTAAATGTCAGCATAAAATAAGCTCAATTTTATTGAATAATGCCAATATGATAGGGAGTTTATTGATATGTGTAAAGATTAATTTACATATAAAAAGGGCAATCCTTGAGTGCCCTTTTTCATGATTTTTTGTATTATTTTTTTACTGCACGATCAAGTTCTTGTGCGATGATTTCCATGCTTTCTAAACCACCAAACGCAAGATACCAATTGGCAGCATCAAGATACACAACATGTCCTTCTTTATATGCTTTGGTTTGTTTGATGATATCGTTATCCAATACTTTTTGTGCGTTGTTATCTTTTTCTGTAATCGCCGCGGTACGATCCACGACAAGTAAAAAGTCTGGATTTTTTTCTAAAATATATTCAAAACCAACGCTTTGGCCGTGCGTAGACGATTTGATGTTGTCATCAATCGGTTTAAAACCAAATTTTTGATACACCATACCATAACGAGAACCATCACCAAAGGCACTGATTTTACTTTCATTGACAAGTACCAATAAGGCTGTTTTGCCTTTTGCATCTTTGGCGACTTGGTCAATCTTACTTTCTAATGCTGAAAGTTTTTCTTTCGCAACATTTTCTTTACCAAAGATCTGACCAAGTGCGGTCACATTTTGTTGAAAACTCGGGTAGTAATTGTTGTAGTCATTTTCAACATTAAATACTGGCGCAATTTCTTTAAATTTGTCGATCATTTTTTCTTGACGTTTAGACGCGATGATCAAATCCGGATTGAGTTCGTTAATTTGCTCCAATGATTGTTCTTTCAAATCACCGACATTCTTATATTTTTTGTCTGCAAATTCTGAAAGATAGTTTGGAATTTTTCCACTTTGTGGGAAGCCCACGATTTTATCTTGCACACCTAATGCATGAAGTGTGTCTGCGGCACCAAAATCAAGCACAATAACTCGCTGTGGATTTTGTGGAACAACCTGTTTTCCAGCAGCATTTTCAACGGTAATATCTGCAGCTTGTACAACACCAGAAAGTGCGAAGAGTGAAAGTGCTAAAGTTGATAATGTTTTTTTCATAAAGATTTCCTTATTTATCTAAAGTAAACAGCAATTTTGTTATTATCGATATTCTGAATAGGGATCGTCATATCATAAATATCTTGTAATACGGTTGATTGCATAATGTGGTTAACTTCACCTTGTTGGACTAATTTTCCATTTTTCATGGCAACAATATAGTCAGAATAACAAGAGGCGAAATTAATATCATGAATCACAATCACCACGGTTTTGTTGAGTTCTGTCGCTAATTTACGCAAAACTTGCATGATCTGCACAGAATGTTTCATATCCAGATTATTTAATGGTTCATCCAACAAAATATAATCGGTATCTTGTGCAAGTGTCATCGCAATATAAGCGCGTTGTCGCTGCCCACCACTTAAGTTATCGATGTATTGATGGCGAATATCATCTAAATCCATATAAGCAATGGCATTATCAATAAAAGTGCGGTCAGTTTGAGTTAAATTTCCTTTGGAATAAGGAAAACGCCCAAAAGCGACCAAATCTTCAATGCTTAGACGCAAATTAATGTTGTTAGTCTGCTTTAAAATCGCAAGCTGTTTCGCAATATCGCTACTTTTCTTACGATTGAGTAATTCACCGTTAAGATAAATCTCGCCACTATCAGCACTCAACAAACGGCTAATAATAGACAGCACAGTGCTCTTCCCCGCGCCATTTGGCCCGATAAAAGACGTAATTTTCCCCGTAGGAATGGTGACGGACACATTATCCACCACCTTTTTGCATCCGTAACTTTTAGTAATATTGCGAATTTCTATTGCCATTTTTTGTTTGCTCTTAATAACAAATAAATAAAGTACATGCCACCGACAAAATTAACGATGATGCTTAATGTCGTGCGGAAGGTAAAAATATGAGTAACCAATAATTGCCCTAAAACCAAGGTTATGATGGAAATTAACATCGCGGCAGGAATGAGCACCTTATGGCGATAATCACGAACAAATTCAAAGGTCACATTCATCACCAATAGCCCGAGAAACGTAAGTGGGCCAACAAGTGCAGTCGACACTGACGTTAAAATTGCCACGAGAATTAATAGAACTTTTAAGGTCTTTTGATAATCGATCCCTAAGTTAATGGCATTTTCTCGCCCTAACGCCAACACATCAAAGCAATGCCAATATTTCAAACTGAAAACAATCGTCGCCACTAAAATGGCTAATGCGACCCACAAGATTTGAGTATTGATTCGGTTGAAACTTGCAAAGCCAATATCTTGTGCGATCTGAAATTCATTTGGGTCAATCAACACTTCCATAAAGGTCGTTAAGCTACCAAAGAAGGTGCCGAAAATAATCCCGACAAGCAACAAGAAGAAAATATTTTGGTTCTCTTTCTTAAACAGGAAGTGATAAAGCACTAATGAAAAGGCCATCATTAATCCCGTACACAAGACAAACAAGGCAATCGAATTCATTGAAAGCAATGTGCTTGAACCGAAAAGGAAAATAATCGCCGTTTGAATCAGTAAATACAGCGAATCTAAACCCAAAATACTCGGCGTGAGAATTCGGTTATTCACAACCGTTTGGAAAATCATCGTAGCGAGTGCAATTGCCGCACCTGTAATCACAATCGCAATTAAGGATAAGGCACGATTTTCCAAGGCATATTGCCAACGGTTTGGTAAGTTGTAGCCTAAATAGAGTGCAAGAGAAACAATGGCTAACAACGACAATATAATCAGTTGAGAAGAAGATTTCTTAGCCATTTCGATACCGCTTTAATAATAAAAATAAGAAGATACCACTGCCAAATACGCCCACCACGGCATTAATGGAAATCTCATAAGGATAAATCACACTTCGACCTAAAATATCGCAGAATAAAACAAATACGGCACCTAACAAGGCGGTATGAGATAACACTTTCTTCAAGTTATCACCTAAATAAAGTGTGACGATATTCGGGATAATTAACCCCAAGAAAGGGATCACGCCAACAGACACAATAATAATTGAAGATACGACCGCCACAATGAGCAGACCGAGATAAAGTACTTGGTTGTAATTTAGACCTAGATTAACCGCAAAATCTTTCCCCATCCCGACAATAGAAAAACGATGCGCAAATAAATAAGCTACGATGAGGGTAGGAATACTGAAATACAACAATTCATAACGGCCTGACATCACAAGAGAAAAGTCTCCTTGTAGCCACCCGGATAAGTTTTGTAATAAATCTTCTTTATAAGCAATAAAGGCGGTAATTGAACTGATGATATTGCCGAACATAATCCCCACTAAAGGCACAAAAATCGTGTCCTTGAATTTCAAACGGGACAGAATCGTCATAAATAACAATGTCCCAAGAAAAGACACGATGACCGCAATAGTGGTTTTTAACAACATAGAAGCAGTTGGGAAAAACAGCATCGCCATTAAAATCCCTAATCTTGCACTATCCATGGTGCCCGCCGTGGTAGGAGAAACAAATCGGTTTCGACTGAGTTGCTGCATCACTAAACCACAAATACTTAAGGATGCACCTGCAATCAAGATACTGATTAAGCGAGGCACGCGACTAATTAAAAAGATCTGCCATTGATTACCTTCAAAATTCAGTAACCCTTGCAAATTAACGGTACTTACCCCGAGAAAAAGTGAAATAAAGGAAAGCACTATCAAAAGAAAAATCAGATAACGTCTCTTAATCATAAAAATGAGAATAATTCTAAAATGCAAAGAGAATAGCATATTGAGGAAAAAGAGAAAAGATGAAGTGCGGTCAGTTTTCAGCTAATTTTTTAGGCCTATAAAAAATGCGGTCAAATTTGACCGCACTTTATTCGCTACAGCTTTAACATCTTTTCCGCTTCTTTCGCTTGCACTAAGAACTGTTTACGCTCTGCTGTTGCCATTGCACTACTTGTACCAGGTAATTTAACTGTCAATGGATTTACAACACGACCATTAATATGAAACTCATAATGTAAATGAGGTCCCGTTGAGATTCCTGTATTTCCTGTTAAAGCAATACGCTCTCCCTTCTTCACAGTTTGCCCTGCACGAACTAAAGCACGACTTAAATGCATATACACCGTTTGATATTCGCGACCATGACGTATCACCACATAACGTCCTGCACCACCTGCTTGATAAGCCACCTTTTCAACTACGCCTTCTGCTGGCGCAATAACGGGCGTACCTGGAGCAACAGCAAAGTCGACGCCTTTATGTGGGCGAATACGTCCTGTGACTGGATGACGACGATTTGGATTAAATGGCGAAGAAACACGCGCTTGACGTTGTAGTGGATAACGCGCAAAGCCCTTGCCAAGGGTCTCACCTTGTCTATTATAATAGCGACCATTTGCCGCTTGAATTCCATAATAACTTTTACCACCTGTTATAATATGGATAGCTTCTACATTACCTTGTCCCGTTAATTTATCACCTAAATATTCACGTGACACTAAAATCGCAAATTTGGTGCCTTTACTGAGTTTTTGAAGGCTTACCTGCCATTGTAATGCGGAACTTAACTGACTGATTTGACGACCATCCAAACCTAAATCACGCAAACTTGATGCAAAAGATCCGTTAATCGTGCCTTTTAATACCTCTTTCTTCCAAATACTCTTCTTCTCTAAGATTTGGCGTTTAAACTTGCCGTCTTCAGTGCGCTCATAAATTCGCTCTTCTTTTTCAGATACCAACCAGTTTAAATACTCCAGTTGATCTTCTTTATCTAAAATCCAATAGAACTGCTGACCTGCGCGTAAATTTTTTAATTCAGGATATTCGGCAATTAAGTTCTTCGCTGTATCATCTTCCAAACCTGAAAGCTCTAATACATCTTTTAATGAATCACCACGTACCACGGTATGGCTAAATTGATCGGTAATACGTAATGCCTGATCAGCTACATCTAAAATGCCACTGAGTGCATCTTGTGCATCTTTTGGCAAATCAGTTAGCTCATCAAACTGTGGTTTAATTTCATCGACTTCATCATCTTTGGCTTGAAGTTCATCATCATAAGAGGTTGCATCTTCCGTATTAGCATGTTGTTTTGCTTCAGGATGTTCGCCTTCTTGAGATTGAGGATTGCCCGATTCCGTTTTTTCAGGTGTCAGAGATTGATATTGAACGTTATCTACCATCTCTGGCTCAAGATTACTTTGCAAAGAAGGATCATAATCAGCGGTATCTTTAAAGGCGAGAAAAGTACCTGTAAAAATAAGTAAAAGTGCAGTAAAAAAAATCGCTGCTTTTATGCGAGACTTTCTTTTCCGTCGTTCTCTGGCTAATTTAACGTGCTGCACTTTTGCTACCCTTAGATATAAAATAAAAGATTTTCGTGATTCAGACTACAAAATCTAGAAAAAATTCATTTTACCCCAAGAATATAAAATCTTATGCCTAATATTTAGACACTGATAGAATTTCTTGAGAAAAATAAGGAAATGAGCTATGTTATTGGGCTATTTTTAAGGGGAGAATTATGCAAATTAACGCCATTCAACCAACCCAATCAGTACCATTAATTACGCTAAAAAATATCAATGTAGTCTTTGAGCAAAAGACCGCACTGCGGGATATTAATCTTAACATTTATCCTCATTCAATTATTACCATTGTCGGTCCTAATGGTGGGGGAAAATCAACCCTTTTAAAAACCTTATTAAAATTACAAGCGCCAACATCCGGTGAAGTGATTTATAGCGCGAATGTCAGAATTGGCTATGTCCCACAAAAAATTCACCTCGATCACAGCTTACCGATGACGGTTGAGCGTTTTCTGGCGCTCAAAAAAGGTGTTAAAACGCAAGAAATATCAACCGCACTTGAGCAACTCTCTATTACTCATTTGAGAAAAAATAATATGCAAAAACTCTCTGGTGGCGAGATGCAACGTGTATTATTGGCTCGTGCGATTTTAAATAAACCCAATCTACTGGTGTTAGATGAACCCACTCAAGGGGTGGATATTAATGGTCAAGCTGAACTTTATCAGCTAATTCATCGTACTCAACAAGCCTTAAATTGTGCAGTTTTAATGGTTTCCCATGATTTGCATATCGTGATGGCGGACAGTAAAGAAGTGCTGTGCATCAATCAACATATTTGCTGTGCTGGCACACCAGAAAGCTTATCGAATGATCCCACATTTATGCGTCTTTGGGGCAATCAAATCTCACAAAATGTGGGCTTTTATACACACCATCATAATCACCACCATAATATGCACGGTGATGTTTGTAGTTGCAGTGCCAATCCATCAGAATGCCAACAATAAGGAAACATCATGTTTGAGATTTTATTTCCCGCCTTGCTTACGGGCTTACTGCTTTCCTTAATTACCGCACCACTGGGAGCCTTTGTGGTGTGGCGTAAAATGGCTTATTTTGGTGATACCCTTTCCCACTCAGCCTTGCTTGGTGTAGCGTTAGGGATTTTCTTACAAATTAACCCTTATGTTGCCATTGTAATTTTGACGATTATTCTCGCCGTATTAATGGTATGGCTCGAAAGTAACACGCAATTTTCAGTGGATACCCTTTTAGGCATTATCGCTCACAGTTGTCTTTCTCTTGGTGTAGTTACGGTTGGCTTACTTAAAAATGTCCGCGTAGATTTAATGAGTTATCTTTTTGGCGATTTGCTTGCTATTAATTTTAGCGATTTACCGTATATCGTTGCAGGTGTAGTCATTGTATTAATCACGCTACTTTACTTCTGGCAAGCTTTACTCTCCACCACAGTTTCACCAGAACTCGCCCAAGTGGAAGGCATTAATATCAAAAAAATGCGATTTATCTTGATGATTTTGACTGCACTTACCATTGCCTTAAGTATGAAGTTTGTCGGTGCTCTGATTATTACCTCACTCTTAATTATTCCAGCCGCAACAGCAAGACGTTTTGCCAAAACGCCTGAACGAATGGTATTTATTGCGATTTTAATCAGTATGCTTTCCGTCGTTGGCGGGTTATTCCTTTCCGCCTTTTATGATACTGCTGCGGGGCCTTCTGTCGTGATTTGTTCCGCATTTTTGTTTTTGTTATCATTACTCAAAAAGGAATATTTGTAATCTACTCCAACCATTGAAAACCATTTGCGCCGCACCTTAAATCTTGATAAAGTGCGGTCAACTTTTGATGATCTTTTAGGATAAGACATGAGCCAAGAATATTTAGATTTTGAATTACCAATTGCTGAACTTGAAGCCAAAATTGAAGCACTACGTTCAGCATCTGATGACAAAATTGATTTACACGATGAAATTAAACGCTTACAAAAGAAAAGCGATGAATTAACCAAAAAAACCTTTGCAAATCTTGATGCATGGCAGGTTTCTCGTATGGCACGTCACCCAAATCGTCCATACACGCTTGATTATATCGAACATATTTTCACTGATTTCCAAGAACTTGCAGGCGATCGTGCCTTTGCAGATGATAAAGCAATCGTAGGTGGTCTTGCTCGTTTAGATGGTCGCGCGGTAATGATTATCGGTCACCAAAAAGGTCGTACAGTAAAAGATAAAGTAACACGTAACTTTGGTATGCCAGCACCTGAAGGCTATCGTAAAGCGTTACGTTTGATGCAAATGGCTGAGCGTTTCAACTTACCTATCATTACCTTTATCGACACACCAGGGGCTTACCCGGGCATCGGAGCGGAAGAACGCGGTCAATCTGAAGCCATTGCTCGTAACTTACGTGAAATGTCCACCTTAAAAGTGCCTGTTATCTGTACGGTAATCGGTGAAGGCGGTTCCGGTGGTGCATTAGCCATTGGTGTGGGTGACAAAGTGAATATGTTGCAATATTCAACCTATTCTGTTATTTCACCAGAAGGCTGTGCTTCTATCTTATGGAAGAGTGCAGAAAAAGCGTCAACCGCAGCAGAAGTTATGGGCTTAACCGCAACTCGTTTGAAAGAGTTAGGTTTAATTGATAATATCGTTCAAGAGCCATTAGGTGGTGCACATCGTAATTATCATGAAATGGCACGTAATTTAAAACAATGTCTTATTGAAGAACTAAACGAACTCGATACCTTCGACAAAGAGGGCTTATTAGAAAGACGTTATGAACGTTTAATGTCTTACGGTTATTGTTAATAAAATAGAAAAAGAGCGGTTAGTTTAACCGCTCTTTTTTGTGTTTTGAAAAAAATGTTGCATGGATGCAAAAACAGCATCAATGCCTAAAATAATATAAAAGGAGAACTCAAAATGAAAAACGTATTAGCTATCCAATCTCACGTAGTTTATGGTTTTGCTGGAAATAAATCTGCCACCTTTCCAATGCAGTTATTAGGCGTGGATGTATGGGCTCTCAATACCGTACAATTCTCTAACCATACCCAATATGGCAAATGGACGGGTATGGTGATTCCACAAGAACAAATTGGTGAAATTGCTAACGGTCTAGATGCCATTGGAAAACTGCAAGAATGTGATGCGTTGCTTTCTGGCTATTTAGGTTCCGCTGAGCAAGTTGACCAAATTATCTATGCTTTAGAAAAAATCAAAGCACGTAACCCAAATGCACTTTACTTGTGCGATCCTGTTATGCCAAATGCCGAAAAAGTCTGCGTGGTCGCCGATGGCGTACGTGAACGCTTAATTGAAAAAGCCATTCCACGTGCAGACATCATGACACCAAACCTTTCCGAGCTTCGTACACTTTCTGACTTCCCTATCAATACGTTTGACGATGTACTGAAAGCGGCTAATGCGTTAGTTGCCAAAGGTGTGAAAAAAGTGTTGGTTAAACACCTAGGTAAAGCGGGTAAATTAAATGATCCTGATACCTTTGAAATCATTATGGCGACACCTGAAGGTGTATGGCATTTAAATCGCCCACTTTACAAATTCAACTTTGAACCTGTTGGTGTGGGTGATTTAATTGCGGGGACTTTCTTAGCGCATTACTTAAACTGCGGCAATGATGTTGAAGCTTTTGAAAAAATGAATAATGCTGTTGCAGGCGTAATGAAAACTACCTTTGATTTGAAATCTTACGAACTCCAACCTATTGCTGCACGTTTTGAGATCTTAAATCCAAGCACAAACTACAAAGCTGTTAAAGTTGCCTAATGGATCTTTTTTCATTATTCCAAGCTCAAATCCCAACCACCACCAATAAGCTTCTCATTGCTTTTAGCGGTGGTTTGGATTCAACTGCACTGCTTTCTTTCGTTAAAAAACTCCGCGAAAAACGACCGCACTTAAGCCTGCGAGCTATCCATATCCATCACGGATTAAGCCCGAATGCGGATGCTTGGACAGAACATTGCCAACAACTCTGTAAACAATTTGCCATTCCACTTATTATTGAAAAAGTCAAAGTGGAAATGCACGATGGCATTGAAGCGGGCGCAAGAGAAGCCCGTTATCAGGCGATTTCAACACATATTCAGCCAAATGAATATCTGGTCACTGCACATCATTTAAATGATCAAACTGAGACTTTTTTCCTAGCGCTAAAACGAGGCGCGGGATTACAAGGTTTAGGTGCCATGCAAAAAGAAAGTCAATTGTTCGGGATGTCTATTCTACGCCCGCTTCTTTCTTTTACCCGTAATGAATTAGAAGATTACATTCAGCAAGAAAATCTGTCTTGGGTCGAAGACGAAAGTAATAAAAATAATCATTACGATCGCAATTTTTTACGCAACCAAATTTTGCCTGAAATACGCCAACGCTGGAGACATTTTGATCATGCAGTTCAGCGTGCCGCACAGCATTGTTTTGAGCAACAACAACTAATTAATGAATTATTACAGACCAGCTTTGAGCAGCACATTCTTGAGGATCAAAAACAGTTTTCTCTCGTAAACTTTCTAGACTATTCATCGCAAAAACAAACCACACTTTTGCGAATGTGGCTAGCTAAAAATCAGATTGCCATGCCAACGCAGATTCAATTAATGCATATTATTGATGATGTTATTCAGGCAAAAGCGGATGCATCCCCACAATTTCAACTTGGGGAACATATTATTCGCCGATATCAACAGCGTCTCTATTTAACAGAGAAATTCGTTGATTTGTCGCAAACTTGTCTTGATATGCCATTAAATCAACAGATTACCTTGCCTAATAATCTTGGAACAATTTGTGCAGCCCATAACACGAAAGGCATTTTAGTCAATTGGAACGAAAAACAGGTTCAACTTGCCGATACACAAGAACCGATTCAAATACGATTTGCTTATACTAGCAAAGTGAAACGACAGCGTAATCGCCCTGCCGAAACCATGAAAAAAATCTGGCAAGAACTCGGTGTTCCGCCTTGGCAACGAAATCGTATTCCTCTCATTTTTTATGGTGAGACTTTACAAAGTGCGGTGGGTTTTTTTCGTGTTTTTCATAACTTAGAGAAATAAAAAATGGGTGATGATTCACCCATTTTTATTATCTAGAAACGCCTTCAAAATACCTGCAGTAAACTCTTTACGTAAATAAAAGCCCAAAGGCAAGGTATCTATCACTTTCCCATTTTTACCAATGCCTTTCGTAATGGCTTTGCTGTTTGCCCCTTTCGGACGCAGTTGCATAACTTCACCAATACGTGCCGTAATCTGATCTAACTTTCCGAGCACAATATAATCCATCAACTCTTCCCAATCTTGGCGTAATTGATGTTCTTGTTCAGTCGAAGGTTGCCACAAAATAGGCTGACCAATATGTCGCTCACGTAACGGAATATCACGACTGCCCTCAATGGGAATCCACAATACTTTCGATAATTTATGACGAACGTGTGAATTTTCCCAATTCACTCCCGAATTTTGAACCAAAGGTGCAAGGCTCACAAACGTAGTTTCTAACGGAAAGCCTTCTGCATTAATGGGTAATGTTTTTAATTCAATGCCTAAATGGGAAAAATCCTGTTCAGCCTTACTGCCTGCCGTAGCACCTAATGCAGTTTCAAGCAACATCCCAACCCAACCTTTATCGCGTTTTAAATCCGGTGGAACTGGAACATGTAATTCGTCAGCTAATTCACCAAAAGTTAAGCCAGCTATGGATTGCGCTTTGGAAAGTAATTGTTCAGGGGTTTGTGGAATCATTCGTGATATTTCTTAAAAAAGCGAGGCTTAGTATTTTCAGTACCTTTATCAATATAGGGAATTTTTTCTAATTGTAATAAAAAACGTTTTGCCTCTAAGCCTCCGCCAAAACCAGTTAAAGTACGATCTTTGCCTAAAATGCGGTGACAAGGAATAATAATACTAATCGGATTACTCCCTACCGCACCACCTACGGCTCGAACTGCTTTAGGATTATTAATCTGCAACGCAAGATCACCATAAGAGGAAAGCTCACCATAATCAATTTCGCGTAAAGCTTGCCAAATAGAAAGTTGAAACGCTGTACCTTCTGGCTTCAAGGGGATATCTGAAAAACGCTCGACTTCCCCACTAAAATATCGTTCAAAAGCCAAGTATACTTTTTGAAAAACAGGCAATTCATCTTTTTTACGCCATTTAGGATTAGGCTCATATTGCTCTTTTTCAAAATCAATATGTGTAATACTTTCACCATCAGATAAAATTAAAAGTCGCCCGACAGGAGAAGGATAATAAGTATAATAATGTACGGTCATTTTTCGCCTTGTTTTATAAAAAAGAAAAGCACACTTCGTGTGGAGGTGTGCTTTATTATGCTAAATTTTCTAACCGATTAGAAACTATAATTTAAATTCAAACCGTAAAGATTTGCACTTGCTTTAGAGGTGTAATTTCCAGTCACCACGACAGCACCATTGCGGATAATTTGCTCTTCTTTGAAATGAACTTTTTTACCTTTCAAATAAGCATAGCCTAAATCAACTGAAAGATTTGGAGTAAATTTATATGTAGCACCTACGCTATACCAAGTACGATCTGTATCAGGAATTGCCGCACTAGCATGTTCAATTGCTGCAGCTTGATCATAAGCAATACCTGCTCGTAAAGTTAATTTATCATCCACATCGTAGCTTCCACCTAAAGCAACACGTGAACTATTTCTATAGTACATTTTCTTATGAAATGCTTCTGCACCATCAGCATGATAAGTTGCATATAAGTTTTTCAAGCGACTCCAGTGAGAATATTTATAACTATAATGCATCGCAAATTTGTCAGTCAATTGATGGAATCCTGACAATTCTAAATAATCAGGCAAATTAAGCTTTAAACCACCTTCTTGCCCAACACGCTGAGCTTGTAAACTAGTTGCAGTATGATCCGTAAAGTCAATATCTACTTTAGAGTGGTAAGCTAAACCAATTCGATGATTTTGATTAAATTGATACATTACACCTGCATTCCAAGCAAAAGCCCAAGCTGCTTTGTCTTGTAATTGAGTAAGAATAGTATCTTTTTTAAGGTTACTTAATGAAGCCAATAATGGACCAGCTGTAGGAGGTAATTGTATAGCTCCTGCGCGTACAGCCTGACCAATATATTGAGCCGCATCAGCCAGTGCACCCGCTCTACGCTCAATTTTTGCTTGAGCATAAATCGCATTCAAACCTAAACCAGCAGTAAATCCCTCAGTAACACGATAGGAACCACTTAAATTTAAGTTTACAGCACTTAAATCTGTTGTACCACCAAATATCCCGCCGTTATATTTGTTATCATACTCGCTTTTCAAACCAAAATTCACATTCATTCCCGTACCAACAGCGAATCGGTCATTAATCGGTGCGACAAAATAAATATTCGGTACTAAAGAACCAGGTACGACTCTTTTTTGATGAAGATTAGTTGAAGCACTCGGCAAATGGGCACCTAGATTCATACCTAAAGCATGAATATCCATATTACCACTCATATTAATCTTAGAATCAACGTAAACTCCACCAACAGTGAATTGATTAGTTTTAAACAAGCTCATTAATGCAGGGTTAGTTGCAACCACTGAAGCATTGTCCGCAATTGCTGCGTCACCGGCATAAGCACGACCAAGACCTGACGTTGACACTTCTGATAATTGGAATGCAGCAGCATTTACACCACTAGCAGTAGATAAGATCGCCATCGCTAATAGCGTTTTATTAAATTTTGTCATTTGGAACCTTTGTTATTAATAATAATGAAAAAATCCGCGAGATTCTAAAACTCCAATAAATGGAGTGCAAATTATTTCATACTAATTTGTAAGTGTTCCGACCAGTGGTAAACAAATGATATTTAAATTAAAAAAATGTAGTTACTTTTGCAGGTGGCTCAAAAGTGCTAAAATATGATCAATCTTAATTTTAAAATAAGGAAATCCTATGACAGTAACATGCAAAGCAGAAGAGTCTCTCACTTGTAGTTGTGTTGATGTGGGGACGATTATTGACGGTTCAGATTGCTCTGTTGATATTCATCAAACCTATGCGAATAAAGCTGAAGCTGAAGCGGCACTTAATTGTTTCGTTGAAAAAGCACGCAAAACAGAAAGTGATCCTTGCGATATTAAAAGTGAAATCACAGAAAGTGAAAATGGCGCCAATTTAACAGCTCGTTTTACATTTAGCTGCCAGGCTGAAGCAATGATTTTCGAATTAGCGAATCGCTAAAAAACATTCTAGAAAATAACCGCACTTTATTATTAAAAATAAAGCGCGGTTATTTTTTGCTTAAATCATGATTAAATCACTATCGCAAACGTTTGCTTGATCTGGTACAATCACGCCGTTTTATCATTTAACCTAAAAATATAGGACAACATTGTGAGCAAACCATCATTAAGTTATAAAGATGCAGGCGTGGATATTAATGCCGGTAACGAATTAGTTGAACGTATTAAACCACACGTAAAGCGGACAACTCGCCCTGAAGTTATCGGGGGATTAGGTGGGTTTGGTGCATTATGTGCCATTCCGGGCAAATATAAAGAACCCATCCTTGTTTCAGGTACAGACGGTGTGGGCACTAAATTACGCCTGGCCATTGACTTAAAAAAACACGATACCATCGGTATTGATTTGGTTGCAATGTGTGTTAACGATTTAGTGGTGCAAGGTGCCGAACCCTTATTCTTCTTGGATTACTACGCCACGGGCAAACTTGACGTAGATGTTGCCTCCGATGTAGTGAAAGGCATTGCTGAAGGCTGTGTCCAATCAGGTTGTGCATTAGTCGGGGGTGAAACCGCCGAAATGCCAGGCATGTACCACGCTGGCGATTATGACCTTGCAGGTTTCTGTGTGGGCGTGGTTGAAAAATCAGAAATTATTGATGGTAGCCAAGTTAAAGTAGGAGATGCTTTAATTGCACTAGGTTCAAGTGGCCCGCATTCAAATGGTTATTCTTTAATTCGTAAAGTCATTGATGTTGCTGGCGTCAACCCAGCCACTGAGCAACTAGATGGTCGTCCATTAAGTGAACAAGTGCTTGCGCCGACAAAAATCTATGTAAAATCTGTTCTCGCTTTAATCAAACAAACGGAAGTCCATGCTATTGCACACTTAACGGGTGGCGGTTTCTGGGAAAATATTCCCCGTGTATTACCAAAAAATACCAAAGCCGTTATTTATGAAAGCAGTTGGGAATGGCAACCCGTATTCAAATGGTTACAAGAAAAAGGCAACATTGAAACCTATGAAATGTACCGTACGTTCAACTGCGGCGTTGGCATGGTGATTGCATTACCACAAGAAGAAGTAGAAACCGCCTTAGCGATTTTAAAACAATCGGGTGAAAATGCGTGGTTGATCGGTCATATCGAAAGTGCGACAGATGGTGAACCACAGGTTATCATCAAATAATTTCTCTTTTCCATTTCAGGGCGAAAATTTCAGAATGAAACGTTCGCCCTTCTTTTATATAGAATAATATGAAAAAAATTGCTATCCTGATTTCAGGTCAAGGAGCCAATCTTCAAGCGATCATAAATGCTTGTCAAACTGGCTTTATTCCTGGAAAAATTGTTATTGTCATCAGTAATAAAATAGATGCATATGGCTTAGTACGCGCTGAAAGAGCGGGCATTTCTAGTCACATTTTTTTGCGTCAAGATTTTGCCTCTAATCTTGAGATGGATAACGCTATCGGTGATTATTTAGAAGATCTCGATGTTGATCTTATCGTCTTAGCCGGTTATATGAAAATCTTGACCAAAGCTTTCACTCAGCGTTTTCCTGGTCGAATTTTGAACATCCACCCTTCCCTGCTTCCCAAATATCCAGGCTTACATACTTATCAACGTGCGCTTGATAATGGTGAGAAAGAACACGGTACAACCGTACATTTTGTCAATGAAGAGATCGATGGTGGTGCAACTGTATTACAAGCTAAAGTGCCGATTTTCCCTGGTGATACCGTCGAGGAGATTGAACTTCGTACACGTGAACAGGAATATCATATTTATCCTTTAGTGATTAAATGGTTTATTGAGGAGCGATTAAAACTCGAAAACGGTATAGCATATTTAGACGACTCCCCTTTACCCATATCTGGCTATGCCGCTGAATAACGTTAAATAAAAAGCGATACACACTGTGTACCGCTTTTTCAGAGCAAGATTCTATTAGAAACGATAACCTAAACCGACGAAATATACTGTAGGGTCAAGTTTCACCTTCACCGTATGATTTTCACCAGCTAAATTAAAACGCGCTTTGGTTTTAATTTGCGCATACCACATTGCCGCATTGAAATAAAGGTTGTCTGCCAGTTTAACATCTATACCCACATTCGCAATCGGGCCAACTGAATCTTTTAATCTAAGATTAGATACACCAGCTAACTTAGCTTTTTCACTGAAAAACGTGGTGTAGTTAAGACCTCCACCTATATAAGGACGTACACTAGCATCTTTATCCAAGAAATAGTATTGAGCATATAAACTTGGCGGTAAATGTTTAGTTTTACCCACTAAAGCAGACCCTAACTTAATCTCATGACTAAAAGGTGTCGCCGCAAGTAATTCTACCCCGATGTTATCAGTGAACATATAAGTACCAGTTAACCCCAATTGAGTATTATTGTTCACTTTAAATTTGAAGACATCGCTATTTGTGCTCGTGTGAGTATCCACAAGAACACCACCCGCTCTTACAATAACATCACCTTGTTGATGTGCATTTGCAAAGCCTGCTAATAATGCTGCGCTTAATCCTAATGCTAATGCCGTTTTTTTCATATTTTGACTCCTTAGTCATTATCTTTTAAGTCCGCATTTGGACAATACTATCTCTTGTTATAATAATACTTATTTTGGGGTATCAAACCGTGATCTCTGTCAAATTTTTTGAAATTAATTAAAAAATTTTTTTTAATCTAGAGCAATTCTTCGTATTTTTAGTTTTTTGATGTCAAAGCTTGTATAATTACCTCACTTTTTTTACCGAGAAAATAAGATGCAAATTAACTTTACTCAGATTTTTCAAGATAGCCTCAATTTTATGCGTAATCAGCGAAAAACCGTGCTGCTTTTTGTTGGGATTTTTGTCGTTTCACAATTGATTAATGCATTAGTTAGTATCCCAATGCCGAGTTTGGGTGATAATCCTAATCCATCACAACAAGACATTATTGATGCATTAAGCAAAGTGGAGCCAACTGCGCTGATTGGATCTTTTGTATTCCAACAATTATTGATGTCTTTTATTGCGACCTTCGGTATTGCAACCATTCATCATATTAGCCAGCAAAACCAAAATCCGATTAATCAAGATCTCATGCTGACATTACGTCGTTTTTTAGGTGTGGTGGTTTTAGATATTTTTATGAGCTTGCCGCTTTTATTTGGTATCGTTGATGTTATGAGCTCATTTTTAAGCAAAAATGCACTCTCCCCTCTAGCCTTTTTTTCAATGGTATTTGGCTTGTTTTTCTTTGTTCGTTTATGCTTATCGCCCGTGCATTATATTGCTTCCAATCAATCTATCGGGCAAAGTGCTTTACAAGTGTGGCGTGCGGGTGTTAAACGTAATGGCATATTGATTATTTATGCTTTGATCACTTATTTACTTCTACCTTTATTAGTGAATAGCATTAGCGCAATTCTAGGTACATCATTTTTAAGTGTGATTGTTGGCATCTTGGCAGCATTATTTCAACTATTTATTTTGGTATTTACTTACCGTTTTTACAGTTTATTTATGAAGGCATAATATGAAGCAACTTCTTGAATTTATTCCGCTTGTTCTCTTTTTCATTACTTACAAAATGTTTGGGGTACGTGAGGCGGCGATTGTCTTAGTGATCACGACTATCATACAAATGGTTGTACTAAAACTGAAATATGGCATGATTGAGAAACAACAAAAAATCATGGCGATCGCTGTCGTCTTTTTTGGTTTACTCACTGCCTATTTCAATGAAATCAAATATCTACAATGGAAAGTCACGATTATTAATGCCTTATTTGCCATTGTTTTATTGGTTGCACAATTCCAATTCAATACGCCACTGGTGAAAAAGTTATTAGGCAAAGAAATCCAATTACCGAATAATGTGTGGAACAAATTGAATGTAGGCTGGGCAGGATTTTTTATTCTGTGTATGCTTGTAAATATTTATATCAGCCGCAATATGTCTGAAGATGCTTGGGTTGATTTCAAATCTTTTGGTTTACTTGGTATGACCTTTGTTGCAACAATCGTCAGCGGCGCTTATATTTACCGTTACTTACCTAAAGATGATCAAAAAAATGATGGGGAAAAATAATGGTTTCAAATCTTACTGATAAAGAAGGTCGTCAATCTAAAGGCGTATTATTACTACGTACCTTAGCGATGCCTTCCGATACCAACGCCAACGGCGATATTTTTGGTGGCTGGATTATGTCACAAATGGATATGGGCGGCGCAATTCTTGCCAAAGAAATTGCTCATGGTCGTGTCGTTACCGTTGCCGTAGAAAGTATGAATTTCATTAAACCTATCGCTGTTGGTGACGTGGTATGTTGTTATGGTCAATGCCTCAGTGTGGGGCGTTCTTCTATTAAAATCAAAGTAGAAGTATGGGTGAAAAAAGTTGCCAGTGAACCAATTGGGGAACGTTATTGCGTGACTGAAGCTGTATTTACCTTTGTGGCTGTAGGAAAAGATGGTAAATCTCGTAGTATTCCTCGTGAAAGTAATCTTGAATTAGAACGAGCGTTAGCCACCATCGAAGAATTACAATTAAGTTGTTAAAAGGAGAAATCATGTATTACGTAATTTTTGCCCAAGATATTCCTGGCACTTTAGAAAAACGCCTTGCTGTACGTGAGCAGCATCTCGCTCGTTTAAAACAATTACAAGCAGAAGGTCGTTTATTAACAGCGGGTCCCAATCCTGCCATTGACGATGAAAACCCTGGTGAAGCTGGCTTTACAGGCTCGACTGTGATTGCTCAATTCGAAAGCCTGTCTGCAGCAAAAGACTGGGCGGCACAAGATCCTTATATTGAAGCTGGCGTTTACGGTGATGTGATTGTGAAGCCTTTCAAAAAAGTTTTCTAAATAAAACAAACGCTACACTCAAAGACGGATCTAAATATCCGTCTTTCTCTTTATATGGAATCTCCTATGCGAGCACTTAAACACACGACAATTTCGTTATTAATTTTAACCGCACTTTCAGGCTCAGCTTTGGCTAATCAGCATGCTCATAAAAGTAAAAATGAAACGGCGCCACAAATTAACCTTGCTGAAGAACAAGCCAAATGGGCACAACAACAGCACGCTTATGAATTAAAGCTGATTGAACAACGCGCGACTTTTCTGCAATTAGAGTCTCTCCTAAAAAGTGCGGTCAAAAATAATCATGTTTCCAATAATGCCAAATTATTTCTTGGGCTTATTGATTCTTTAAAAGGTTATCCATTGCAAACTGATGCTATAGCGGCTTATTTAGATGCACGTGTAAAAACCGTTAATCGCGATACGCCTCGTGAAGAAGTAAATGCATTACGAACAGACATTGAACAATTTATTCAGCAACATGCCTCTCATTTTCTACGCGGAAAATTAGAACAACGTATTTTTACGTTATTCACCAATGCTGAAGATACTCAAGCTCTCGCCAAACTCACACCTAATAATTTGGAAACACAAATTGCCGTACTCACGGCTAAATATCAAATAGAAACAGCCAATACCAGCCAGACGACAGAGAATCCATCAAACGATAAGAATAAATCGGCTATTTTGTCTGAGTATGAACAACTTTGGCTCAACAACGCTGAGCTTCCTAATGATGCTCGCCTCTGGGCAGCTTGGTATTCACAAGGTGGACGCACTCAAGAGAAGATCTATCAAAAAGCGGAAATGCTCTTTGGTAAAAATGATGCTAAAGGTCTCGAAATACTCGCTAAAGAGTTAGAAAAAATTGATAACGCGAAAGAAAATGAGCAAGTAGCCGCTCATTTAGCGCTCTATCAGGATCTCTTAAAAAATCCGGCAAATTTGAAAATGCTCGCTGAGAAATTGCCATTAATCGATGGTAATACGAATAAAATCACCAATAAATTTGTCGTAGTGCTCGGTTTTGCTCGTTATTTGCGAACCATTCCGGAATATATGAATGAGCCAACCTTCATCCCTTACGAGCAATGGGCTAAGACCTGGCAATTAGACGAAACAGAATTACGTGATTGGAAAATCACCTTTATCAGCCGTTTCTTTGATAACGAAAGCCCCAACTTTGTACAATGGCGCGATCAAGAAATCCTAAAACTGAATGCTGATAACCTCATTGAACGCCGTTTACGTACGGCTATTTGGCAAAAAACGGATTTATTAGGTTGGTTGAATGCCCTTTCAGATGAAGTAAAGCAAAAACAAGAATGGCGTTATTGGATGGCTAAAATAACTGCTCAAGCATCCGATAAAGATGCGAGACAACGATTAGAGGCTTTATCGAGAGAACGTGGGTTTTATCCAATGTTAGCAGCCGTCAAATTAGGTCACTCCTACAAACTGGAAATGCCTAAAATGCCTCAAGAATCTAATATCCAAGAGAAGTATTCAGCTGAATTAGCTGAGATTGCAGAACTGCGTCAATTAGATCGATTAGGGGCAGCCAAACAACGTTGGCGTTCTTTATTAGAAAAATTACCGCAAGATAAACAACTTGCGTTAAGCCAATATGCAAATGAACAAAATTGGTTTGAATTAGGCGTAGATGGCTCGATTATTGCGAAAGCATGGGATTATATCAATTTACGCTTACCAAATGCTTACAGTCAATATTTTGATATCGCCCTCAGTAATGGGAATCTCAGCGTAACGGAACCTCAAGCGATTGTGGATAATCGTGTAACCAAAACCTTCGCTATGGCAATTGCTCGCCAAGAAAGTGCTTGGAATCCAATGGCACAATCTTCTGCAAATGCTCGAGGATTAATGCAGCTATTACCAAGTACCGCGCAAAAAACTGCAGAAAATCAACAGCTTCCTTATAACGGTGAGGTAGATTTATTCAAACCGCTTAATAATATTTTACTCGGTACAGCTCACTTAAATGAGCTGAATGCTAAATATCCAAATAATCGCATTTTGATCGCCTCTGCCTATAATGCGGGTGCAAGCCGTGTAGAAAAATGGCTTGCGAGAGCCAATGGCAAATTGGCTATGGATGAATTTATTGCGTCTATTCCATTCTTTGAAACTCGGGGTTATGTTCAAAACGTATTAACTTACGATTTTTACTATCAAAACCTACAAAACAAAGAAAAATTACAAACCTTTAGCAAAGAGGAATACGATCGGCTATACTAGTCGCACTAGTTTAATAGTATAGGATTGTTGATATGTATATTAGTCGCAATTTAGAACAATGGAATGCTTTCCTCACAACCTTGCAAACCGCATTTGAACAAGGGAAAGCACAAGATTTATTAACGCTTCTTCTCACGCCTGATGAGCGCGATGCAGTGGGGTTACGTTTACAAATCGTGGCTCAGTTATTGGATAAAAATCTCTCCCAACGAGAGATTCAACAGAATCTCAATACCAGTGCGGCAACCATTACGCGTGGTTCTAATATGCTCAAAGCAATGGATCCGGATTTTATAAACTGGGTGAAAAGCCAACTCGATGAGCAAGCCACAAAAAACTAAGCGAATTCTAACCGCTCTTTTACATCTTTTTCGCCCATCTTGGTGGAAAAAAAATTGGCAACGGGTTGCGTGGCGTTTTTCTCTCGCAATCCTGGCGTTTTTCATTTGTTTCCGCTTTATCCCTGTTCCCTTCTCTGCCTATATGGCACAGCAAAAAATCGGGCACTTATTACAGTTGGATTTCAGCTATTCAATCAAATACGATTGGGTAACACTTGATGAAATCTCACCGAATATGCAACTTGCAGTGATTGCCGCTGAAGATCAAAAATTTCCAAACCACTGGGGCTTTGATTTTGAGGCGATTCAAAAAGCCTTTAAATTTAATGAAAAATCTCAAAGAACCAGAGGTGCTTCAACGATTTCTCAACAAACCGCGAAAAACCTCGTTCTCTGGCATGGACAAAGTTGGTTTCGTAAAGGGTTAGAAGTTCCCACAACGGCATTAATGGAAATCTTTTGGTCTAAAGAACGCATTTTAGAAGTGTATTTAAACATCGCAGAATTTGGTAATGGCATTTTTGGTGTAGAAGCAGCTAGTCGCTATTACTTCAAAAAATCAGCGAAAAATTTAACTCAATCAGAAGCAGCATTACTCGCCGCAGTTTTACCAAATCCTATTATCTATAAAGTAAATAAACCTAGTACATTAGTTCGTAAAAAACAAAGTTGGATTATGCGACAAATGAATAGATTAGGCTTGAATTATCTAAAAGAAATGTAGATTAGCCATAAAAAAACCTTGAAACTCACTTTAAGTTTCAAGGTTCTAAATTTGGTGGGATAATCTCACTTGAACTAGCAATATAAGACTTTGATTTATAATAACTTTATTTGTTGGGTTTGTGTTCAGTGTTACTATTGGTGTTACTAAAAAATGAAGTGATAGATTATCTATAATAATTAAAGCACTGGTATGCTACCTTGTGAGTTAATGGTAGCACAACAATAGGAAAATATCTAAAAAAGTAAAATAGTATTATTCGACTATTTTTTAGACAGAAATTTTTAAAAATTTTCTTAATGAAAACATTAGTTATATATGAGAATGAATAAGATAAGTTTCCTATGTTGGAAAGCAGAAAATTTGTTCAAAAAATGCTTGCAAGCAATCTGGAGGAAGTATAGGATGGTCTCAAGTTGATTTTAGTTAGACCATACAACAGTAAGGATTTCTTATTAATATATGAAATAGAGGCTATACGCCTTATCAAAAGTGATATTACAGATCATTTTTTTAAACGCAATAATATAAGGGTATTACTAACTAAAGAGTAATACCCTTTTTATATATAGGGGTTTTACCATGGATAGAATAATCAGGGTAAAAGAATTTTTAACGATATTAGGAATATCTAAAAGTACATTCTACACTTGGCAGGATAAAAGTTCTGCTTATTATAAGCCTAATTTTCCCAAAAAAGTTAGCCTAGGAGCTAACTCCGTAGGCTACTTTGAATCTGATGTAAATCGGTACTTAAACAACATTAAAAACCTAAATGAGGTGATCTATGCTTAAAACAGTAGATGATAAGATTTTTTCAATTATTAATAGGAAATTGCCATTAGAGAAACGTTTTAAGAAGTTAACTAGCAATGCTAGAAATGTCTTATATACATTAATCATAAAAAGTAAAAATGAAAATAAAGAAATAACGTTAACTACTTTCAACTCGGAATCTGTTTTTAACTTAAAAAGAGATTTATTCATTAAAGCTATAAATGAATTGATAAAAGTAGATTATTTAAAAAGAACTGAAATAGATAATATCTATATGCTAAAAATTTAAATCCAAGCCACTATTTAGTGGCTTTTTTATGGAGATTATTATGAAGAAAGAAAATGTAAGTTTTCCAGATAAATGGAAGGGATGGAGATTAAAAAATAATGAGATTGATTACAATGTAGATGATAATAACTATCTACTTTCTAGGCGTAACTATTTACTAGATAAAGTAGATGATAGCAGTTACAAACTTAAGAATAGCATAGATAGCTATTCAAATAGGCAAGTCTTAGCTTGGGGTTGCGGCTCAGGGAAAACCACAAATTTAAAGGTTCTTTGTGCTAATACTGATAAGTCTACTTTGATTATTGTAAAAACAAATGAAGAAATTAAAAGGCTTGTATTTGATGTTAAAGCATTAAATCCTAAACAGTCCATTTGTGGAATTTATAAAGGAAGCGATACATTAAAAGAATTAGAATGTAATATTTATGCTTTGTCAAAATATAGAATAGTAGTAACTAATAACTGGAGGGCTTTATATGAATCAAGCAATATATTTATTAACTATGATGATCCCATAAAGAAAGAGATAACAAAGAGAGAATTAGTTATCTTTGATGAATTCCAGACCCCTTATACGGATATAGTAGTAAAACATGAGAAATTATTAGTAGAACTTTATAAGAGAGAGTTGATATACGGAAAAGAGATAAGGCTAAATAAGGAGACAATTAAGAATATAATAAATTTTGACAAAAATATATTTAATGAATTATTTAATGATTTACCTGATATAAAAAATGAAAAACTATATCATGAAAGAGTTAGCTGGCTATTCAATAAACTTATAGTATCTTTAGGAGATCTATCTAATACAGATATATCATCAGATATTATCATACACCAAGATATTAATGACTTTATAGATGAAGATACAAAATTAATTATTTTAGATGCCACAGCAGAATTTTTATTTGAAGGTAGTAATAATTGGAATATAGAAAGATATAATCAAAGTAAAGTAGTTATAAATAATAATATTTATTATGATACATTGTTATCAACACGAAGGACAAGAAAAAGTAATGAGAAACATAAAAAAGATATTGTTGAAGACATAAGAAAACTTGAGAAATATATTTCTATGAATAATGGAAATAAACATCTTGTTATTACATGGAATAATACATTTCATATAGAGAATCTACCTAACTTCATTAAAGAAAATATTAGTAAAGATTTGCGAGATAAATATGAGGTTATTCATTATAATTCAGGAAAGTGTAGAGCTACAAATGAGTATATAAAATATGATTCAATAATATTTTTTGGTGAGTGGTTTAATAATTCATTTCATGCAGAGAGACTTTCTGAAGTATTAAATACTAAAATAGAATCTAAAGATCTAGTAAAATCAGAAATAGTTCAAGCAATTTTTAGAACTCAAGCAAGAATAGGAAAGTCAGTATCTATCGCATTTTTTTACAATTATAATGAGAAATTATTGGATGGATACGATTCATTTGAAGAAAGTATTAATAGTATATTGAATATAGAAGATAATGATTTTAAAAGAATGGTTAAAATGAGAAGAATATTAAATATAATGGAAAATGAATTGAATAAGAATACACTAAAAAAAGTAAAAAACTTCATTCGTAAAATGAATATTTTAGATTTAAAAAATGAAATTATGGAAATTAAAACCAGCCTTAAAGAATTAAATGATATTGTTGATCATAAATTTAAATCTAGGAGAGATGTTATACCACTTCAAAATGCTCTCATGGAATACCTTAATATAAATTTAACTTTATAAAATAAAAGCCTAATAGGGAGTTAATCTATTAGGCTTTATTTTTTATTGAATAGTTACATAAAAATCTTTTCCATTATCACTACTTTCAATTTTATAACGTATAGGTGCTTTTATGCCACTGTTATATTGATTTCTATAAACTTCTATTGCTTGTTCATGTTCTCTAACCATTTTATCTAACTGTTCTTTAGTTTCAGATAAATATTTATCCCTTTCTTGTTGATAATAAATTTTTACTCTATTAATATCTTGAGGGTAAGATTCTTCTAAAATCCTAAGATTATCTTCAATATTCTTAACCTTATCATCCCTTTCTTGATTGAATCTATTTTTATGATGATTGTAATTATTAGAAAGTTCCTTTTTGTTACGTTCTAAAGACTCAGACACTTCTTTATCACTTGCTCCTGCTCTTTTATAGTTTTTAGCATCTAATTCGATTTGGCTAGACATTCTTTTATAATGATTTTCATTTTCTAGTAATTTTTGTTCTGAATCAGAAATAGCTTTATTTTTATCTGAAGAAAGACTGTTCTTTTTACTAGAATATTTATTTTCTAATTCAGATAACTGTTCTTTTTCTCTTTTATCCATTTTTAATGAAAATTCATTAAATGCATTTTTTAGCATTATTTCTTTTTTTGGGTCTTCGGAATATATAATGGAATTACTTTCTTAATAGTTTAAAAACAACTGGTGTTTAAATTGGATTTTCTGGTGGGATGTTAGGATAATCAATAGTATTATATAAAAGTATCAATCACATACGAGTGATACTTTGGGAAAAAAATAAAATAGTCCAATTTACTTGACCGTGTACTATGGTACATGGTTTATAATATTCAGGGGGTGAAATAAGATGATTTATCGCATTAGTGAGTTTGCAGATAAATGTGGAGTTAATAAAGAAACGATCAGATATTACGAGCGAAAAAATTTATTACAAGAACCTCACCGAACGGAAGCTGGTTATCGGATATATTCATATGATGACGTTAAGCGTGTTGGGTTTATTAAACGAATACAGGAACTTGGTTTCTCTTTAAGCGAGATTTATAAATTACTTGCTGTTGTAGATAAAGATGAAGTTCGTTGTCAAGATATGTTCGAATTTGTTTCTAAAAAACAAAAGGAAGTGCAAAAACAAATAGAGGATTTAAAACGAATTGAAACTATGTTAGACGACTTAAAACAACGATGTCCAGCTGAAAAGCAATTACATTCGTGTCCAATAATAGAAACATTAACATGAGAGATTAATTAACGAAAGGAGCTTTTTTATGAATAAATTTAAGGTAAACATTTCAGGAATGACCTGTACGGGTTGTGAAAAACACGTAGAATCAGCACTTGAAAAGATAGGTGCTAAAAATATTGAGTCTAGTTATCGTCGTGGTGAAGCAGTATTTGAACTGCCCGATGATATTGAGGTTGAAAGTGCAATAAAGGCGATTGATGAAGCAAATTACCAAGCCGGAGAAATTGAAGAAGTATCATCACTAGAAAACGTGGCGTTAATTAATGAAGACAATTATGACCTTCTTATTATTGGTTCTGGTGCTGCTGCCTTTTCTTCGGCAATTAAAGCTATAGAATACGGTGCAAAAGTTGGAATGATTGAGCGTGGAACGGTTGGGGGAACCTGTGTGAATATTGGCTGTGTTCCGTCAAAAACTCTTCTTAGGGCAGGGGAAATCAATCATTTATCAAAAGACAATCCGTTTATAGGTTTACAAACATCCGCTGGAGAAGTGGATTTAGCTAGTTTAATCACGCAAAAGGATAAATTGGTGAGCGAACTTCGGAATCAAAAATATATGGATTTAATTGATGAATATAATTTTGATTTAATTAAAGGTGAAGCAAAATTCGTTGATGCTAGTACGGTTGAGGTCAATGGGGCAAAGTTATCTGCAAAACGCTTTTTAATTGCAACAGGTGCATCGCCTTCGTTGCCCCAAATTTCAGGACTTGAAAAAATGGACTATTTAACTAGTACAACACTTCTTGAGTTAAAGAAAATACCAAAACGATTAACTGTAATTGGTTCAGGATACATTGGAATGGAGCTTGGACAACTATTTCATCATTTAGGTTCAGAAATAACGCTTATGCAAAGAAGTGAGCGACTTTTAAAGGAGTATGATCCTGAGATTTCAGAGTCAGTTGAAAAAGCGTTAATTGAACAGGGTATAAACCTTGTCAAAGGGGCAACTTTTGAGCGTGTTGAACAAAGTGGAGAGATAAAAAGGGTTTACGTAACAGTAAATGGCAGTAGAGAAGTCATTGAATCAGATCAGTTACTTGTTGCCACTGGAAGAAAACCAAATACGGATTCTTTAAATTTAAGTGCAGCAGGTGTTGAAACTGGAAAAAATAATGAAATCCTGATCAATGATTTTGGTCAAACAAGTAATGAAAAGATTTATGCAGCAGGAGATGTGACTTTAGGACCACAATTTGTATATGTAGCAGCCTATGAAGGTGGAATTATTACTGATAATGCTATTGGTGGATTAAACAAAAAAATAGATTTATCGGTAGTTCCTGCTGTTACGTTTACGAATCCGACGGTTGCAACGGTTGGTTTAACAGAAGAACAAGCAAAAGAGAAAGGGTATGATGTGAAGACATCTGTATTACCTTTAGATGCTGTTCCAAGAGCAATTGTAAACCGTGAAACAACCGGTGTATTTAAACTAGTAGCAGATGCAGAAACACTAAAAGTATTAGGGGTTCATATTGTATCTGAAAATGCAGGAGATGTCATCTATGCAGCATCATTAGCTGTTAAATTTGGCTTAACGATAGAAGATTTAACAGAAACCCTAGCACCATATTTAACAATGGCTGAAGGGCTAAAATTAGTTGCACTTACGTTCGATAAAGATATTTCGAAATTATCTTGTTGTGCAGGCTAAGGGAACTTTTTTACAACTCCCTATTCAAGTGAACCAGCTAATGCTTTAAGGGATTTTCTAAGTGCATTTGTGGTCACAAAAATAATTTAACACTGATGATTTCGACATCAAATCTATAATTGATACCTTAACACCGCAGAGTAATAAAGGATGAATAATATGTCAGACTTATTATCCCTACCAGACATTAAAACAATAGAACCGCCACAATAAAATGAAACCGATATGATGTTTAAAGTTGAAGCAGTCGGACCACCTGAACGTTGTCCTGAATGTGGTTTTGACAAGTTGTACAAACACAGTTCAAGAAATCAACTAATTATGGATTTGCCCATTCGTTTAAAGCGAGTGGGCTTACAATTGAACCGTAGACGATACAAGTGTCGTGAATGCGGATCTACCTTCTGGGAACGCCTAATATCTGTAGATGAAAAGCGTAGTATGACCAAAAGGCTTTTAAAGTCCATTCAAGAGCAATCCATGTCTAAGACCTTTGTAGAAGTCGCAGAAAGCGTTGGTGTTGACGAGAAAACCATTAGGAACGTTTTTAAGGACTATGTGGCACTCAAAGAACGTGAATACCAGTTTGAAACTCCTAAGTGGCTTGGGATAGACGAGATAAATATTATCCGTAGACCTCGGCTTGTATTGACTAATATTGAACGCAGGACTATTTATGACATCAAGCCTAACCGTAACAAGGAAACAGTCATCCAACGTCTTTCAGAAATCAGTGACAGGACTTACATTGAGTACGTCACAATGGATATGTGGAAGCCCTACAAAGACGCAGTGAACACTATCCTTCCACACGCTAAAGTTGTCGTAGATAAGTTTCATGTAGTTAGAATGGCTAATCAAGCCTTAGATAACGTCAGAAAGTCTTTGAAAGCCCATATGAGCCAAAAAGAAAGACGTACCCTTATGCGTGAAAGGTTTATCCTTCTAAAGCGTAAACACGATCTAAATGAACGTGAATCATTCCTCTTAGATACTTGGTTAGGTAATCTTCCTGCTTTAAAAGAAGCCTATGAACTCAAAGAAGAGTTTTACTGGATATGGGATACTCCTGATCCAGATGAAGGTCATCTTCGTTATAGTCAATGGAGACACCGTTGTATGTCCAGCAACTCTATATGCAAAAATTGAACGTGGAGAAACTAAGCTCAATCTTCATAAATTGGAGCAAATTGCCAATATCTTTAATATTGATGTTTTAGAACTAATCAAAAATGATGATAAGAATGTATTGTTCTTTATGAATGATCATAATACTAACTACTACGGTTCAAATGAGAATTTGACATCAGAAATCGATCGATTAAAACTAACTATTTCGCATAAAGATGAGCTATTGAAACAAAGAGATCTAGTGATTGAACAAAAAGATAGCGAGATTTCAGCATTGAAAGAGATTATTTCTTTGCTTAAATCGAAATAGACACTATCTATAATATACTTATTTTATCTAAATTATTTAACTATCAGAAAACGCTGTATAACCTATCTAAATCACTGCTAGCAGCATTATTTAGGGATATCCCTTCTTTTCTCCAAATAATTAGCATGATTATAAGCTAGGCTAACTTGGCTTCCTGTTTTATGTGCTAGACAAGCTTCAGCATGCTCATGTTGAACGCCTTGTTCTGCTAAAAAAGTTCTAGCCAATCCCCTTAATCCGTGTGCAGTCTGTTTATCTTTGTAACCCATCCTTTTTAGTGCCATATTAACAGTAGATGAACTCATTGCTTTCTTTAAATCACTTCTATGAGTAAACAAATATTTATTATGACCCGTCATTGGTCTTAGCTGTTCTATCAAAGCCATTACTTGGGATGATAATGGTACTGTATGTAGAAACCTCACTTTCATTCTTTCAGCAGGAATATTCCATTCTTTTTTATCAAAATCAAATTCGCTCCATGAAGCGTTACTTGCTTCACTAGGTCGAACCATTGTTAATAATTGAAATAAGATTAATAATTGAGTTTTCTTTTCAATCTTAGCACTATGTATTGATTTTATAAGGGTAGGAATTTCTTCAATACTTACTCTAGGGTTATTTCTTTGACGAACAGACTTGAATGTAGAGCTAATTTTTAGGCAAGTATTACTTTCAATTAACCCACTATTAACCGCAAAATTTAAGATTTCATTTAGATGACCGCATAGTCTATGAACCATATCTGGAGATCCATTTTCCTCCACTTTCTTTAACATTTGGACTACTAAAGAAGGCTTAATTTCTTTAATAGAATATCGACCTATCAAAGGAAAAAGATGAAGCTCTAAGTTTCGCCAATATTTATTGATCGTTTTCTCTTCAACTTCTGAACTTTTTTTCTCTTTCCAAAGTTCTGCAACTTTCTCAAAGGAACTTTGAGTATCCATAAGCTGCTTTCTTTCTAGTTCTTCTCTATGTTTTTTAGGATCAATTTGTTGAGCTAATAATTTACGACAGTCATCTCTTAACATTCTAGCTTCAGCTAAGCTAACTATCGGATATGTACCTAGCCCTAAATTAGTCCTTGTACCAAGAATAGGTCGTATATAATTAAATAGCCATAATTTAGAGCCGTTAGGCTTAATTCTTAATAAAAGCCCATAACCATCACATAAGCTATACTCTTTTTCTTTTGGCTTAGCTTTTTTTATCTCCGTATCTGTTAAGGGAGTTGTTCTTCTTGCCATTAGATACCTCCAAAATGAAGTAACACTAAAAACTTTATAAATTTATTTTATAAATCATAAAGTTATAATTAATTTAGTAACACTATATGATCCTATCATAGCATGGTGTTACTATTAGTGTTACTAGAATTTGTGGATTTGGTTGGTTTCTATCGGACTTGTTAGAACAACAAAAAAGCCTTGATATGCTATATATCAAGGCTTTATCGGACTATATCATACTATATAAAATTAGAATTTGGTGGAGATAATCGGGATCGAACCGACGACCTCTTGAATGCCATTCAAGCGCTCTCCCAACTGAGCTATATCCCCAAATAACGCAAGCTATGATAAATTTCGGCTGATAAACTGTCAATATTGAAATAATCAAATCCCGCTTATCAGCCTAAATATTAAGCGTTTTGAGATTTAATAAAATCAATGGCACGTTGGATACGCGCTAACACACGTTCACGGCCAATACCCACTAATGTCACGTCCATAGAAGGTGATTGACCTGAGCCTGTTACCGCCACGCGTAATGGCATCCCGACTTTACCCATCCCTACTTCTAATTCAGCAGCGGTTTGTTCAATCGCTTCATGAGTAGAATGTAAATCCCAGCGAGAAAGTGCGGTCAATTTTTCTTTTACTCTTTCAAGTGGTTCAATCGCCGCCGCTTTAAAGTGTTTTTTCACTGCAGCTTCATCAAAACTTTCAAACTCTTCGAAGAAATAACGGCTTGCTGATGCCATTTCTTTTAAGGTTTTGCAACGTTCTGCAAGCATTGTCACAATTTCAGTTAACGCTGGACCATTTGAAGTATCAATACCTTGATCTTTATAGTGCCATGCAAGGTGTTTTGCCACATATTCAGGTGGTAATTCACGAATGTAATGGTGATTTAACCACAATAATTTTTCCGTGTTAAATGCACTTGCAGATTTACTCACATGATCTAATTCGAAGTATTTAATCATTTCTTCACGCGTAAAGATCTCTTGGTCACCATGACCCCAACCTAAACGAACAAGATAGTTGATTAAGGCTTCTGGTAAATAACCGTCATCACGATATTGCATTACACTTACCGCACCATGACGTTTGGAGAGTTTTTGACCATCATCACCATTAATCATGGAAACGTGCGCATATACTGGAATTGGTGCGCCTAACGCTTTTAAGATATTAATTTGACGAGGAGTATTGTTAATATGGTCTTCACCACGCACAACATGAGTAATGCCCATATCCCAGTCATCCACTACTACACAGAAGTTGTAGGTTGGTGAACCGTCTGTACGACGAATAATTAAATCATCTAATTCACTGTTGCTGATTTCAATACGACCACGCACGGCATCATCAAACACGACTGAGCCTTCTGTTGGGTTTTTAAAACGTACTACGTGTGGCTCATTTGCTGCATGATTGTGATCATGTAAACAATGACGGTCATAACGTGGTTTTTCTTTGTTTTGCTCTTGTGTATGGCGTAATTCTTCTAAGCGTTCTTTAGAGCAATAACAACGATAAGCTAAGCCTTGTTCAATCATTTCATCAATTACTTGATTGTAACGATCAAAGCGTTTAGTTTGATAATAAGGACCATGTTCCCAAGCAAGGTTTAACCACTCCATTCCTTCAATGATTGCAGCCGTTGCTTCCGGTGTAGAACGCTCTAAATCAGTATCTTCAATACGTAATACAAATTCACCGTTGTTATGTTTTGCAAATAACCAAGAATAAAGGGCTGTACGTGCGCCGCCTACGTGTAAATAACCTGTTGGGCTTGGGGCAAAACGTGTACGTACTTTGACATTCGGATCTAATTCAAAAGGAGGATCAATTTTCATTTTCTTAATAACCTATTCATTTACAAAAATTACCTTTATTTTACTACGACTTGCGTGACTTCTAAATAAAAAATCTGATTTTATGCCTATTTTTGCAACAACTAGACGCTTTTTCATAAAAATATATTGACTGAAATCTCATTATATTTATAATGCCAATCCACAACATTAAGGGCGATTAGCTCAGTTGGGAGAGCACCTCCCTTACAAGGAGGGGGTCACTGGTTCGAGACCGGTATCGCCCACCACTTTTTCCAAAGTAAACTTTAATGTTGTAAAAGTTTGACCAAGCGGGCGATTAGCTCAGTTGGGAGAGCACCTCCCTTACAAGGAGGGGGTCACTGGTTCGAGACCGGTATCGCCCACCACTTTTCTAAAGTGTTCTTTCCGCTCAAACTTTCCCATTATTTAAACGCTTTTCTTATGTGGGCGATTAGCTCAGTTGGGAGAGCACCTCCCTTACAAGGAGGGGGTCACTGGTTCGAGACCGGTATCGCCCACCACTTTTTCCAAAGTAAACTTTAATGTTGTAAAAGTTTGACCAAGCGGGCGATTAGCTCAGTTGGGAGAGCACCTCCCTTACAAGGAGGGGGTCACTGGTTCGAGACCGGTATCGCCCACCACTTTTCTTAAAGTCCTTTTTTAAATCAGTCAAATTAGCATTAGTTCTATTTTATCTTATAAATAAAAACGGCCACAAAACGTTTCGTTTTATGACCGCTCTTCTATCTAATTTTTGGATTAAACTGGCTCTAAACCTAACACTTTGCGTCCATTGATACTCGCAATATCAACCATTGCATCAAGATGTGGGAAACGACAGCCCGCAGCAAGTAAGCTGAGTTCTTGCCATAAATCCCCTTCGCAAAGTGGCACCATGTAATCACAGATATTATCCGTACCTAACGCGACTGTAATCCCTTCTGGAATCATTTCATCTGCAGGTGTCAATGCGTTATGGAAAGGCATTAAATCTTCTTTTCGATTACTATCAATCCACGCCATTGGGCAAGCAATCATCATCATTTTTGCCTGACGCATTTTTTCATAAAGCTTATAGCGGTATTCTCTACTATGCGCACCGATAGAAATACCATGGATTGCTACGACTCGACCTTCCATACCATGTTCGATAGTCTTATCGCAAAGCTGTTCGGTTTCTTTTTCTTTCGGAGAGTTAAATTGGTCCACATGCACATGACACATAATGCCGCGAGACTTAGCTGCATCAAGCAGAATATCCATTGCTTCAAGACCGCGACCATAATCCAGCTCATCGCGATAAGGTAAACCACCAATCATATCCACCATATCAGAGCCAATATCAAACCATTTGCGTGCTTCTGGCTCAATGACCCCTTTTAAGGTTTGATTCGCAAATTTCAAAATAATGTCATGTTTATAGACTTCGCGAGCTTTGTGCGCTGCAATGATAGCTCGGTCTTCACAAATCGGGTCAATATCCACAAAAGTTCCAAACGCCGTTACCCCTTGGGAAATCATCAACTCAATTGATTGACAAAAACGGGCGTAATAATCATCAACACTGGATGTACGTTTCACTTCGTCCACTAAATCCCATTTTTGTTGAAGATTACTGTTGTGGTAAATGCCGATTTTTTCGGGTGTCATTGTAAAAGCACGATCTGCATGAGCGTGGGCATTAACCCAGCCACCTTTTTTAATAATTTCGTCTCGAATAAACGTTTTAAAGCTACGAACGTGATTTCTCATAATAACTCCGCCAAAAAAGAAAGGAAAAGAGAGACGAGAAGTGTATTAATTGAAAAGCAAACCCAATAAGGGTCAGATCTATTGTGAATTGTTTGCAATGTTATGAAAAATTCGCAGATTTTAATTAATAACATCTTTTCAGTCTTTCAACTGGGTGCAAAGTATAAGATTTTAAGCACAAAAAAGCTACCTATTTATTAATAAAAGAACGCTCTTGGTTGAAAACGTCTAAAAACAAGCCGAGCGGAGGTCGACTAGAGGATTGCTCAGTATAAGTGCTGTCAAATTTCTTATAGTTTCCTTTGCGATCAATATGGTACTGTGTGCCATCTGGCTGAATAATGACATTCCAGCGGAAATTCGATGCTAACACCCAAGGATCGCCATTAAGCTCAAATAAATTGCGACCTTGTGCATAATCCGAAACTGGATTTTTCACTTTAAAGATTGATGACATCAATGCCGGTAACAAATCAGTATGGCTCGTTAATTTAGAGACTTCTTGCACCGGTAAATCTTTCCAGTAAACAATAAACGGCACTTGGATTTCATCACGACCAAAATAGTTTTCTTGCGCTTTTTCATCTTCATCCAGCTTATTAAAGGTTGTACCATGTTCTGCTGTAATAATGACTATCGTATTCTCTAAAGAAACTGATGCTAAGGTTTCATCAATCTGTTGGTCTATATCTGCAATCGATCTGGTGTAATTTTCTTCCGTTTTATCCGTAATATCTAAATCTACATAAGCAAACCAAGGCTTATCATTTTTTAAGAGTGATAAAACACCATTTCTCGCTTCTTTTGGCGAAGAGGCTTTCACTTTAGGCAATTTTACATTACGGAACAAGGCTTGTTTAAATAAACTGTCTTTAAATGCCGTAGACGAATAAGCGACAAATTGATATTTCTCATCTTGTAGCTTTTTAATTAATACCGACGGTGTGTGATTACTCAAAATACTGTCCGTATAATTTGCATTAAGTCCATAGAATAAGCCCACTAAGCCGGCATTGTTCGTATTACCACTACTGTAATGATTCGTAAATTGAGTAGAACTTGTGGCAAACTCAAACAGTTTAGGCATTTTCTCACTAGTTAGCGCATCATAACGTAAGCCTGAAACGGTAATCACGAGAATATTTGGTTTGTTCTCAACTTGCTCAAACTGAAGGTCTTTTTTCGGATAATCAAGTTTTAATGCGTCTAAACGCCCTTCTTGCTCTAAGCGCTGAGAATATGCTTCCGCATTAATAAATCCTTGTTTTTCCAAAAAGGTTCGAGCAGTCATGGGATAAGAAAGTGGGAAATTTGAGCGTTGCATGGTAATCGGACGATATAAAAATGCATCCGCCCAAGCGTAAATTAAATGTGTTGCAACAAAAGTAGATGTCAGCACGAATCCGACTTTCTTCAGCCATTTTTGACGTTCTAAACTACGTAATTTTTCCCAACTCCAGCGGGAGAAAAGCATTTGAATCAGTAAAATAATCGGCATTGGCGTAAAGAAAATTTGCCAATCTCGTGAAAGCTCACCCTTTTCAGGGTTAACTAATAAATTCCAAACGATAGAAGAAAGATGGATATTGAAGCGATTAAATACTTCCGTATCAAACAGTAATAAAGTGGTGCAAATTGTCGTGATAATCACCGTTAATCCACGGAAAGTGCGGTGATTTTTGATGATGAAACTCAGCGGAAAAATAACCAGCAAATACAAGGCAAAAACACAAAAGCTGAAATGTCCTAATAAGCTGATAAAGAAATAAATCTTACCGAATAAGGTGTCAGGCCAGTCAATGAGAAAGGCGTAACGACTGCCAATAAGAATGGCGATGATAATGTTAAAAAAAGCAAACCAATGTCCCCACGAAATTTTTCGTGAGGTTTCTTCACGGTATTCACGTCCGTTAAATTTGCTCTTTTTAAACCACCGCATTTTATTTTTTTTTCACCGAATTTATCAGAGAGTTGGCAAAGGCTTGAGCGAGCGCTTCACGCTGTGCGGCTGGTACGCTAGTGGTCAATAAATTACTGGCCATATTGCCTAAAGCGATAAGAGAAAGATCAACGGGTGCTTTGTGAGTTTCAAGTACGCTAATCATGTCGTTAATAATGGCATTAACTTGCCCATCGGAATACTTTGAATGTTGAGCCATTTGGAATGTTTTAAACCTGTTCTAAATACAAAAAAACTTCTCATATCATACCCGATAATTTACTCAATCTGAATAATTTCTTTTTTCTTGCTTAAAAAGTGCGGTTATAATTTAAGGTAAATTTTACAAAGGAAAAAATTATGAGCATTACGGTTAATCAAATCGTGCTACATCAATTAGTTAAGCACGCTGAAAATGAAACCACTACCATGGAAAGCGTGTTGCGTGATGAACTTCTCACCATTACGCCAGAAGTCGAACAAATGATGTTGCAATTACATCAAGGCTATCAAAATAAAGGTAAAGCATTTGGTGTCTTCCAAGAGAACTCTATTTTTGCACAAGATCTGAATCGTTTATTAGAAAATGAAATCAACTTTTTAAATTTCAGCCAACAATCCACAAAATTATTAGCGCAAGAATTAGGCAAATATAATTTTGCAGACAGTGGTACGCTTATCCTGTGTCAATATAATTTTTTAGCGACGGATTACCTATTCATTGCTTTGTTGGATAGCCGTATCAGTATGTTAGTTGACGAAAATCTTGAAATTCGCCGTACAGAATACTTAGATATCACACAATTTGATATTGCGGCACGTATCAACTTAACGGATTTGCAAGTGAACGCAAACTCAAACCGCTACCTTACCTTCATTAAAGGTCGTGTTGGCCGTAAAATCAGTGACTTCTTTATGGATTTCTTGGGGGCTGAAGAAGGATTAAATCCACAAGTTCAAAACCAATGCTTATTACAAGCGGTAAGTGACTACTGTGAACAAGGTGAACTAAACAAAGAACAAACTCAGGCGGTTAAAAAACAGGTATTTGAATACTGCAAAGGTCAATTAGCAAGCGGTGACGAGATCGCATTAACTGAACTTTCAGCTAATTTGCCGACTCTAAACGAGCGCCCTTTTGTCACCTTTACAGAAGAGCAAGATTACGGCTTGGAAGAAACGATTCCACCAGTACGCTCAGCCTTAAAAACATTAACAAAATTTTCAGGTTCCGGTAAAGGGGTGACATTAAGTTTTGATGCGGATTTATTGAATAACCGTATTGAATGGGATCCACTTACAGATACTTTAACAATCAAAGGGATACCACCAAATTTGAAAGATCAACTTCAAAAAGCATTAAAGTGCGATAATTAATTTGGCAAGATCATAAAGTTTCGGTATCATTCGACATAACTTTGCAACTTTTCAGCAAAAGGTAAAAATATGCAATTAAGAACATTTTTAGGTGCAGTTGTTTTAGCATTCAGCTTGACGTCTTGTTCAACTGTACAAAAAGTCGTTTATCGTATTGATGTTCCACAAGGTAACTATTTAGAGGCTGCCACGGTGGCACAAGTAAAACCAGGCATGACAGCCCAACAAGTTCAATATTTACTTGGTACACCGGTTTTAATTGATCCTTATAGTAACTTAACTTGGTATTACGTGTTCTTACAACAACACTCTTACCAAAAACCGGAACAACACACCTTCACGGTAAAATTTGATAAAAATGGCTTAGTCAGCAGTGCTGAATTAGATAAACCGCTACCTAAAGTAGCAAAACAAGATGAAAATAATACAATCATCCGTGCGCCTGATAACCCAGACAAAAAAAGCTGGTGGAAATTTTGGTAATCATTAAAGAATAATACCTGCTTGTTAAACCAAGCAGGTTTGTTATATTAAAAGAGAATAAAAATGTCAAAAATTCTATTAGTTGATGATGATGTTGAACTTACAGATTTACTTGCTAAGATTTTACAACTTACAGGCTTTGAAGTCGATGTCGCCAATAATGGTGAAGAGGCATTAGAAAAACTGAATGAAAGCCACCAGTTAGTTTTACTAGACGTTATGATACCTGTATTAAATGGTATTGAAACACTCAAAAAAATTCGTCAAACATCAAATATTCCTGTGATGATGCTTACTGCACGAGGTCAAGAAATCGACCGTGTAATTGGCCTAGAACTGGGTGCAGATGATTATTTACCAAAACCCTTTAATGACCGAGAGTTGGTTGCTCGTATCAAAGCGATTTTGAGACGTACGAGTCAATCCGAAGACGTACAAAATACGCCTTCATCATCAGAAGAAAATACATTGGAATTCGAAGGTCTATTACTTCATTCAGGACTTCAACAAGCCTCTTATGAAGGTCAAGATCTCGGTCTAACCGGTTCTGAGTTTGCTCTACTTTATAAACTCGTACTTCGACCAGGAGAAATTATCTCTCGGGAAGAGTTAAGTCTAAACGCGCTAGGCAAAAATCTCTCACCTTTTGATCGCTCCATTGATATGCATATGTCAAACTTACGTAAAAAACTTCCTGAAAGAAAAAATGGTTTGCCATGGCTGAAAACATTACGTGGGCATGGTTACCTATTGGTATGTGAATAATGCGTGTCAAAAAATTTAGCTTAAATCAGCTCACTATACGCACATTTATTGTCTTTTGGTTAGCATTCTTTACGATGGCTGCGCTCTTAGTGGCGCTACCTCATTATGATAGCCGCCTATATTCAGACTTAAATCAAAATGACATATCGAACTATCAGAAGAAGCTTTTTGAATCCATTCGAAATAATAAAATTAGCAGCATTCTTGCGGGTGTTCCAGTCCTTCCCGTAGATAAGTTTGATTCTTATCGTCCTGTCATCATGACACCTGAACAAGAAATTTTAGGAGCTTTAGACAAAGAAAAAAGGTTCATCACTCGCTTTGCCCAAGAGACAAATGATTTTTCTACCCCTCAGCGTCGAGTATTCAACGATATCGAAATCGCAGGGCCATTTAAATTCTATATTGGAGATTCAGAAACGACATCAAAATTATTCTTTGTGTCTAGAACAAACGATCAACAAGAGATTTTACGTTATATCCTTGATCAGCCTTGGATTTTATTGATTTTAATGTTAATCATTACAACACCTTTGCTGTGTTGGTTTACTCGCACTATTGTAAAACCTATCACTCATTTGCAAAAAGCCGCTAATAGCATAGCCTCAGGAAACTTCAAAGTTAATAAAGAATTAGCTAATTATGGTCCATCGGAATTACGAGACGTTGGTCAAAGTTTTAACAATATGTCAATTGCGGTTGATAATTTAATTTCAAATCAACACAACCTACTTTCGTCCATCTCGCATGAATTAAAAACACCACTAACCCGTTTACAACTCGCTACAGCGCTCATTCGCCACCAAATTGGTGATACAGAGCCTGTAAAACGTATTGAAAAAGAGATACAACAAATGGATAAAATGATCAGCGAATTGCTACTCGTTTCCCATCAAAAAATGGATTCGCAAATGAAGCACCATTTATTTTCTGTTGTTCAGCTTTGGGATGAGGTCATAGAGGATGCATTATTTGAAGCACAGCAACGCCGGATTACTTGTGATGTTAATATCGCTATTTTGCATCCTGAGGAATATGTGATTTCTGGCAATCTAAGTTTACTAGCCAGTGCGGTTGAAAACATTATTCGTAACGCATTAAAATATACTAAGAACCGTATATGCCTCACTATCAATTTATATAGAAATGAAAATGATGATGACTTTCTACAAATTAGAGTGGATGATAATGGTCTAGGTTTACCCCCAGAAGAATTTCATAACATCTTTAAACCATTTTACAGAGTAGATGAAGCAAGAACTCGAGAAACTGGCGGAACAGGGTTGGGCTTAACCATCGTATATAATGTCGTGAGTGAACATCAAGGAAAAGTCTGGGCTGAACAGAGTAATTTAGGTGGACTTGCCGTCACTATTCAACTTCCATTATGGAAACAAAGTTAGTTCAAACAAAAGGCGATATTTTCATATCGCCTTTTTCTTATTTAATTTTCACTCGTTTTAATCGCAATGCATTGGACAGCACAGAAAGCGAACTCATCGCCATTGCTGCTCCCGCTAATATAGGACTTAGATAGCCCAATGCGGCAAGTGGAATACCTAGCACATTGTAAATGAGAGCAAAGAATAAGTTTTGTTTAATATTCTTTAATGTCGCACGAGAAATCATTAAGCCATCGACTAATTGATCCACCGAATGCTGCATGAGTGTCGCCGATGCGGTTTGCTCTGCAACATCAGAACCCGATTTCATCGCAAAGCTGACATTAGCCATCGCTAAGGCTGGTGCATCATTCACACCATCACCAACCATTGCTACTACTTTGCCTTGCTGACGTAATGCCTTAATATAGGTTGCTTTATCACGAGGACTACAATTACCCTTCGCCGTTTTTATACCGATTTGTTGAGCAACATAATCCACGACAGATTGCTGATCACCACTCATCATCACCACATCAATATTATGTTGATGTAAACGCTGAATCGCCTGCAAGCTATCCTCTTTTAGACTATCTGCTAATGCAAAAGCACCAATTGGACTGTTATCTACAGATACTGCAACAATACTCGCAATTTGCCAAATTTGAGGCATATTATCTGGTAAGGTTAATTCACAATAAGTCGGTTTACCTACTTTAACCAAACCTATTCCATCAATGTGGGCAGAGATACCCATCCCTACTTCTGAATGGACTGAAAGTGCGGTCGGAATTTCAAGTGATTTTTCCTGTGCAGCTAAAACTATCGCTCTAGCTAAAGGATGATTGGCATTTTGTTCCACAGAAGCCGCTATACGATATAAATCTTCCTCAGAATAGACCGCACTTTGTGGTTGCCAAACTGCAGCGATTTTAAGCTCCCCTTGGGTTATCGTTCCTGTTTTGTCTAATACCACCGTATCCACATGGGCCGCCTCTTCCATGGATGCAGCATCTTTAAACCAAATGCCTGCATTCACCGCTTTGCCCATTCCCACCATTATTGCAGCAGGTGTGGCGAGCCCTAATGCACAAGGACAAGCGATAACTAACACGGCTACCGAATGAATTAAAGCGGTTACCCAATCTCCTTTTATCCACCAAGTTAATCCAAATGTTAGTGCCGAAATCAATAACACGGCAGGTACAAATACAGCAGCGACCTTATCAGCAAAACGAGCAATCGGTGCTTTTGTACCTTGCGCCTCTGAGAGCGCTTTCATCATATCGCCCAATAGGGTTTGCTGACCGAGTTGATTAGCTCGATAAATAAGACTACCTTGTGTCACCATTGCGCCTGCAAGCACAGGGCTTTGAGATATTTTTTCTAATGGTTGAGATTCACCGGTTAAATGACTTTCATCACACCACCCTGTCCCTTGTTCAACGATACCATCCGCGGCAATACGTTCACCTTGATTAGCTCGTAAAATATCACCTATTTTCACTTGATCGAGAGAAATCGTCTGCCAACGATTTTCACGTTGAACACTCACTTGTTTTGGAGTGAGTTGTAATAATAGCCCTAAACTATTTAAGCTTTGTTTCTTCGTTCTTTCCTCAAGAAATTTCCCTAGGCTGACAAAACCAATTACCATCACCGATACTTCAAAATAGACATGAGATGCGTCATCATGCCCCATTGACTGATAATAAAACAGCATAAAGACCGAATAGAGATAAATCACCAACGTACCAGTACTCACGAGTACATCCATATTGGCCAAACCACCTCGAATACTACCAATCGCACCTTTATAAAAAGGAATGGCTAACCAAAGTTGCACAATGCTCGCAAGAACAAATTGCCACATTGGTGGTATCATCCAAGAATGATGATTAAACATCATCCCGCTCATTCCGATTAAAAAAGGAATGTTAATGAACAAAAGCAACCATAAACGCGGACTAATCTTCGTTTCATTAGGTGCGCTAGGCAGCTCATTTTGCTTTAGAATACCGTTATATCCCGCTTTTTGAATAATTGTCAAAATATCTTGTTCTGAAGCCTGAGATGAATCAAATACGACATGCGCTTCCTCTGCCGCAAAATTCACGCCCGCGTCAGAGACAAAATCATTTCGATTCAATACTTTCTCAATCCGATTCGCACAGGATTGGCAGGTCATCCCCTCGATTTGAATGACTATTTTTTTATTCTGTTGCATCAAAACCTGCCTCTTCAATTGTTTCAATTAATTGTGCAATACTAACCGCACTTTCATCAAAGGTAATCACCGCTTTACCGTCATCAAGTGTTACTACGGCTTTTTCTACGCCATTAAGTTCTTCCAACACTCTTGTGACGCTTTTCACACAACCACCACAAGTCATCCCTGTTACATGTAATGTAATTGATTTCATATTTACTCCTTAATTATTGATATAGATTGAAATTAAGCTTACTATAAACCTTAACATCAGGTTAAGGTCAAGGATTTTTTATGAACATCAGTGAAGTGGCAAAATTAGTGGGTTTATCAAGTAAACAAATTCGAGATTATGAGAAGTCTGGCTTATTAAAACCTGCACAACGCAGCCTTTCTGGCTATCGTCATTATGAAGAAAAGGATTTAGAACGACTACGTTTTATTCGTCACTCTCGAGATGTAGGATTTTCACTCCAACAAATTCACCAACTTTTACAATTACAGGATAATCCCAATCGTAGTAGTCGAGAAGTGAAAGCACTCACGACGCAACATATAAAAATGTTGAATGAACAAATTTATCACTTGCAAAAAATGGTTGAGGAATTGGAACGATGGCATAACGCTTGTCAGGGCAATGATCGCCCTGAATGCAGTATTTTGGAAGGATTAAAAGGATAAATTAATATTCCCAGCTTTCAGGATCAATGCCTAAATCACGCATGATCTTTTTAGCATTTTCAGGAATCTCATCATGGCGTTCTTTCATTAAATCCGCATCCGTTGGTAATGGCTGACCCGTAAAAGCATGCAAGAATGCCTCACAAAGCAATTCGCTGTTTGTTGCATGACGCAAACTTTTTAACTGACGACGCGTACGCTCATTCGTCAAAATTTCCAATACTTTAATCGGAATAGAAACGGTAATTTTTTTGACTTGTTCGCTCTTTTTGCCATGTTCTGCATAAGGGCTAATATATTTGCCATCCCAGTTTGCCATAATGCACCTTAAATAACCTGATAATTTATCCGTATTTTAATGAAAAATAAGCAAAATGACAATCTAGACGGCTAAAAGTATAGAAATCTAGATAAGATAAATAAAAACCACCTTTCGGTGGTTTCAGTCAATTATAAGGTTTTTGCAAGATCTTTTAGGAAAGTTTTAAACTCTTTACCTAATTTATCATGACGAAGACCATATTCCACAAAGGCTTCCATATAGCCAATCTTGTCCCCACAGTCAAAGCTTCTGCCAGTCATATGGAACGCTTCAACGGTCTCTTTCTCAATAAGCATATCAATCGCATCTGTTAATTGGATTTCATCGCCTACACCAACGGGTGTTCTTTCTAATAAATCCCAGATTTCGGCAGAAAATACATAACGGCCTACAACAGCAAGATTTGATGGCGCCTCTTCAACAGATGGTTTTTCCACAATACTATTGATTTTAATACTATCACCACCTTTCAACTCAACACCACCACAATCAGCAATACCATAGCTACTCACTTCATCAGCGGCAACAGGCGCGACCATAATTTGGCTCGCTTTGGTTTCGTTAAAACGTTTAATCATCGCAGAAAGATTTTCTTTCTTTTGATTTGCCGTGAAATCAGCTAAAAGCACATCAGGTAACACTACAGCAAATGGCTCATTCCCAACAACTGGACGACCACATAATACAGCATGACCTAAACCTTTCGCATTTCCCTGGCGAACATGCATAATAGTCACATCTTTCGGACAAATAGAACGAACATCTTCTAAAAGTTGGCGCTTCACGCGTTTCTCAAGCATGGTTTCCAACTCAAAAGACGTATCAAAGTGGTTTTCAATAGCATTTTTTGAAGAATGTGTAACTAACACGATTTCTTTAATGCCTGCAGCGACACACTCATCTACAACATATTGAATAAGTGGTTTATCCACAAGCGTTAACATTTCTTTTGGAATCGCTTTTGTTGCTGGCAACATACGAGTACCTAAACCAGCTACGGGAATAATTGCTTTCATTAATTTTCCTTTTTGTTTAAATATTCAATGACCACACTTCTGTAACACAAAAGTGCGGTCATTATTTATTAAATATTAATAGATTCAAGTTGGAAAAGTTCCTTCTCTACCTTTTATGACTCAAATTTCCGTTATTTTAAATTTTGCAAACCAACGGGTTTAATTTTCGAAAAAACGTTAATTAAAGTATAAACAGAATGTCAAAACATTCATAAAATTCGCACACCTAAGATGTACTATCTACATGTTCATCTTTTGACTGCAGAATTCGTTGGTAAATTTCCTCTCGGTGAACGGATACTTCTTTAGGTGCTTGTACACCGAGTTTGACTTGATTTCCACGTACACTCAAAACCGTGATAGAAATATCGTCTCCAATAAGAACACTTTCGCCAACTTTTCGAGTTAAGATTAACATCTTTTATCTCCTTAGTTTGCATTTATTAGATATCCCTATCAATCAAGTAAAGATCGGCATCCCACCGACCTGCTTGTACTACAGATTATTGCTTAACCAGTTTTGTGCGACTGTTAATGCTAGGCCCACATTTTCTGGTTGGGAACCACCTGCCATTGCCATATCAGGGCGACCACCGCCTTTCCCACCAACTTGCTGAGCCATTAAATTCACTAGCTCACCAGCCTTCACTTTAGTAGTTAAATCGCTTGTTATGCCAACGACGAGGTTGACTTTATCATCTAAAATAGATGCAAATACAATTACGCCTGAACCAAGTTGATTTTTTAAATCATCAACCATCACACGTAACGATTTAGTTTCAATTCCGTCTAGTTGATGCACGATTACAGAAACATCGTTAATTTTAACCGCACTTTTCACTAAATCGGACCCTGCTTGCATAGCGGCTTTTTCTTTTAATCCCTGTAATTCTTTTTCAGCTTTCTTCGCTTTATCTTGAAGTTGCTGAATTTTCTCTACAAGGGTATTCACGTCAGATTTAAATAAATCTGCACTTTGAGCAAGAATGCGTAGTTGATTATGCAACCAATTCATTGCATTTTCACCCGTTACCGCTTCAATACGACGAACCCCTGCTGCAACTGCAGTTTCCGCCACAATTTTAAATAAGCCGATATCTCCGGTACGTTTAGCATGAATGCCACCACAAAGTTCAACGGAGAAATCACCCATTGTTAAAACACGTACCACATCGGCATATTTTTCACCGAATAACGCCATTGCACCTTTCGCTTTTGCTGCTTCGATATCCATTACATCCGTTTGAACCACAAAATTCTCACGCACTTTTTGGTTTACCAACGTTTCAATTTCATTAAGCTGTGCTTTGGTAATCGCTTCCGGATGAGCAAAGTCAAAACGTAATGCGGTATCGGATACTAATGATCCTTTTTGCACTACATGGTGACCTAAAACTTGACGCAATGCTGCGTGTAATAAGTGTGTTGCAGAATGGTTAAGTGACGTTTGATGACGTCTTGCTGCATCCACAACCGCATTGACTGTTTGTCCGACTTTTAAACTGCCTTGTTCTAACTCACCAATATGACCAAATACTTGACCATATTTTTGAGTATCTTTTACATTAAACTGAATACCTGGAGCGGTTAAATAACCGCTGTCACCAATTTGACCACCTGATTCCGCATAGAATGGGGTATTTTCTAAAATTACGACAGCACTCTGGCCTGCAGTAATACTCTCTACTGATTTACCATCATGGAAAAGTGCGGTCACTTTGGCTAAAGATTCTGATTCAGTATAACCTTCAAATTTCGTTTCACCTTCTACACGAATAACATTGTTGTAATCCATGCCGAATTGGCTTGCAGATTGAGCACGTAAGCGTTGTGCTTCCATTTCACGCTCAAAACCTGCTTCATCAATTGCAATATCGCGCTCACGACATACATCTGCCGTTAAATCAAGTGGGAAGCCATAAGTATCATAAAGTTTAAAGGCAACTTCACCTGATAACACGCCATCTTTCACTTGAGCAAGCGCATCGTCTAATAAGCTTAATCCACGCTCTAATGTACGAGCAAATTGCTCTTCTTCTAAACGAAGTAATTTTTCGACATTGGCTTGTTTTTCTTTAACTTCTTTTCCTGCTTCTGCCATGACTTCAATTAAGGTTGGCACAAGTTTATAGAAGAACGCTTCTTTTGCCCCTAACAAGTGACCATGACGTACTGCACGACGAATAATACGACGCAATACATAACCACGACCTTCATTTGATGGAATTACGCCATCTGCAATTAAGTATGCGCAAGAACGAATGTGGTCTGCAATTACGCGTAATGATTTATTAGTTAAATCTGTTGTTCCTACGATTTCTGCCGTTTTCGCAATGAGTTTTTGGAAAATATCGATCTCATAGTTAGAGTTTACATGCTGTAATACCGCAGAAATACGCTCTAACCCCATCCCAGTATCAACCGATGGATGTGGTAATTTTTCCATGGTACCGTCTGCTAGACGGTTAAACTGCATGAATACCACGTTCCAAATTTCGATATAGCGGTCACCATCCTCTTCAGGAGAACCCGGAGGACCACCCCAAATATGATCACCGTGATCGTAGAAAATTTCAGTACATGGACCACAAGGACCTGTGTCACCCATTGCCCAGAAATTATCTGATGCATAAGGTGCACCTTTGTTATCACCGATACGAATAATACGCTCTGCTGGCACACCAACTTCTTTATGCCAAATGTCATAAGCTTCATTATCAGTTTCATACACGGTTACCCATAATTTTTCTTTTGGTAACCCAAGCCATTGTGGAGAAGTTAAATACTCCCACGCAAAATTAATCGCATCATGTTTGAAATAGTCGCCAAAACTGAAGTTACCGAGCATTTCAAAGAAAGTATGGTGACGCGCCGTATAACCTACGTTTTCTAAGTCATTATGCTTGCCACCTGCGCGCACACAACGTTGTGCAGTTGTCGCACGTGAGTAAGGACGTTTATCCATACCAAGGAACACATCTTTAAATTGATTCATCCCAGCATTGGTGAAAAGCAATGTTGGATCATTTTCAGGTACAAGCGAACCGCTTTCGACGACCTGATGCCCTTTGCTATGGAAAAAATCAAGGAATGACTGTCTAATTTCTGCTGTTGTTTTCATTGATAAAACCTTGTGTCTCTATCTCGATCACGATTTATAAAATGAGCTTACTATTCTTGCACATTTTGACCTAGAGAAAAAGGCTTTTTCACTGATCTTAAAAAAGAAAACCGCACTCTACTGCATTAATTGAGAAGTGCGGTTAAAATTTACGTTATTTTAATAGGGCTAAAAATAATTTTTGATCTCTATTCGTCGCGAAGTGGCACAACCAACATATCAATTTTAATGGTATTCATCACCTGGCGTGTTGAAGACATTAATTTACTCCAGAAATCTTGGTGATGGCCTGTCACGAGCAGATCTACATCATACTGATCAATAGCGTCCGTCAAAACTTGACCTAAATCACCGCTACCGCTCAATTTTTCTTTCACTGGATAACCAGCATGTTCCGCTAAATTAATTAGCGCTTTTTGGGTTTCACTCGAGATTCTATCTTGCATTGATGACATATTGACATCAATTAAACCAGTATAGAGATCCGAGAAGTTTACATCTACATGAATAATGGAAAGTTGCGCATCATTACGTTTTGCAATTCCCACGGCTTTTTTGAGTAGAAATTCACTTTCGTCAGAAAGATCTACCGCAACTAAAACGTGTTTGTACATAATCGACTCCTTACTGATTTGATTGGTCTTTTTTATCTAACAGTATATTAGCACCTTAACTGCACAAAAAACTTGCACTAGATCACAAATTTGAGAATTTTTCTCAATTTTTCATTAAATTCTCAATGTCATCGATTTCTTTTGGTGCCGCTGCTGTCAGATTTTTGTTGCCGTATTCAGTCATCAACAAGTTATCTTCAATACGCACACCAATACCTTTATATTGAGCTGGTACATCCGCTTCTTCAGAAATATAAATGCCCGGCTCAACAGTGATGATCATCCCCACTTCAAGCGTACGGCTACGATCATCATCATAGCGACCAACATCGTGCACATCCAAGCCAAGCCAATGGCCTAAACCATGCATATAAAATTGGCGATAGGCTTTTTCTTCAATCAGCTTATCTACATCCCCTTTCAGAATGCCTAAATCCACCAAGCCTTGAGTTTTAATACGAATTACTTCGTCATTCGCCAGTTTAATTGAATTACCTGGCACTAATAACTCAATGGCACGTTTTTGTGCTTTTAAAACTAATTCATAAATCTCACGTTGTGGCTGAGTAAATTGACCATTTACAGGGAACGTACGTGTGATATCGCCTGCATACATCGCAAATTCACAACCTGCATCAATTAACACTAGATCGCCATCTTTTAATGGTTGATCATTTTCGGTGTAATGCAAAATACAGGCATTATCGCCTCCCGCAATAATTGAGTTATAAGACGGAAATCTTGCCCCATGACGATTAAATTCATGCAGAATTTCGCTTTCAATTTCATATTCAAAACGATTTGGGCGAGTTACTTGCATCGCTTTAATATGTCCAAATGCTGTAATTTGTCCCGCTTGCTGCATTAGGCGAATTTCATTCGGTGATTTGATTAAACGCATTTCACTTAACATCGGCTGCCAATCAAAAACAGCGTAAAATTTCACCGCACTTTCAGCTATTAATTTATCGCCCCAAGGATGACGATCTGCCACATGATAAAGTGCGGTCAATTTTTCCGTTAATTTTGGAAATTCAGTTTTGAAATCATCAATAGAATAGGCTTCATCGACATTGAGTTTTTGCGGTGCGCGCTCAACGCCCAATCGGCGACCATTCCATGTCTCAAGCAAAGGATCTCTCGGACGAAGAAATACAACTGTCTTTTCCGCATCTTCCGTTTTAATTAACAACAACGCTGCATTTGGCTCATTAAAACCCGTTAAATACCAAAAGTAACTGTCTTGACGGAAAGGAAAATCACAGTCGTTATTACGACGTTTTTCAATTTCAGAAAATAGCAACAAGGCAGAATTTGGCTGCATTTGTGCGAACACTTTTTGACGACGTTCTGTAAATTCCTCTTGCGGTAATGCCGCCATGTATGCGAGATCCATATTTCGCTCCTTTTAATGTAATATCGGTTTTATTTCTTGTGCATCATCGTTGAAATGGGTGTAAAACAGCATTGCAATGGTGCGAACATATTCAATGATTTCTTCTAAGGCTTCGGCAAGTTCTTCTTCGTTATCATCTTCCTCATAACCAAGCTGACAAATATCTTGTAAATCATCTACCGCTTCGCCAATTTCGCCTTTTTCTTTATCCAATTCAGCCTGAACAAGACCTAAACCCAGTAAAAATTGGTTTGCCCAGTCTGATAGGCTGTCTGCACGGGCAAACACGCTCTCATCTTCTGTTAATCCCAATTCAAAATCAAACCCTTCTACGTCCCCTAAGGTTTTACCTATCTGTTCATAGATTTCGGTAATCGGCTGAATTAATGCGGTTGGATAAGCGTGGTTATCGTTACTGAATTGATATAAAAGTGGTAACCAACTTTGGTCTTTCAATCCACCACAAATTAAGCCGCTCAAAAAACCATGTAATTCAGTTGCATTAATACCAATACCAGCAGATTTGAGTTGTTGATTAAGTTCAGTTTGGGAAATTGTCATTGTTATACCTATAAAATCATCGAAAACCATTAAAGTGTAGCACCACACAAATAAAAATGCGATCGCATTTCTATAAAGAAAAACGATCGCACTTTCTTTTGCAAAGGGGAATTACATCATTCCGCCCATGCCTCCCATACCACCCATTCCGGCAGCACCTAAATCGGCTTTATCATCTTTTGGAAGATCGGTCACCATACATTCAGTAGTAATCATTAAGCCCGCTACAGAAGCTGCGAATTGTAACGCTGAACGAGTGACTTTAGTTGGATCTAAAATACCCATTTCGATCATATCGCCGTACTGTTCAGTACCTGCGTTATAACCGAAGTTACCTTCACCATTTTTAACCGCACTTGCCACAACAGATGCTTCTTCACCTGCGTTAGTGACGATTTGACGAAGTGGTGCTTCCATTGCACGTAATGCAAGTTTGATACCTACATCTTGTTCTTCATTATCACCTTTTAAGGTTGCCGCGACTTTAGTTGCAGCACGAACTAATGCAACACCACCACCCGCAACAATACCTTCTTCAACCGCGGCTCGAGTTGCGTGTAATGCATCGTCCACTCGATCTTTTTTCTCTTTCATTTCAACTTCAGTTGCTGCACCAACTTTAATTACAGCTACACCACCAGCAAGTTTAGCTACGCGCTCTTGAAGTTTTTCTTTGTCATAATCTGACGTTGATTCTTCGATTTGTTGACGAATTTGAGCTACGCGACCTTTGATTTGAGCTTCATCACCCACACCATCGATGATCGTGGTATTGTCTTTGTTGATGACTACACGTTTTGCTTGGCCTAAATCTTCTAATGTCGCTTTTTCAAGTTCCATACCGATTTCTTCAGAAATCACGGTACCCGCTGTTAAGATCGCAATATCTTGTAACATCGCTTTACGACGATCACCAAAACCAGGTGCTTTTACCGCAGCAACTTTTACGATACCACGCATAGTGTTCACTACTAAGGTTGCAAGTGCTTCACCTTCGATATCTTCAGCGATAATTAATAATGGTTTACCCGCTTTTGCAACACCTTCTAATACTGGAAGTAATTCGCGAATGTTTGATACTTTTTTATCTACTAAAAGAATGTATGGATTGTCTAATTCAACAGTTGCCGTTTCTGGTTTGTTGATGAAATAAGGTGATAAATAACCACGATCGAATTGCATCCCTTCCACAACCGCTAATTCATCGTCAAGACCTGTACCGTCTTCTACAGTAATCACGCCTTCCTTACCCACTTTTTCCATTGCTTGAGCAATTAATTGACCCACAATGCTGTCAGAGTTAGCAGAAATTGTCCCAACTTGCTCAATCTCTTTAGAGGTTTCACAAGGTTTAGATAAATTTTTAAGCTCAGAAACAACCGCACTTACCGCTTTATCGATACCGCGTTTTAAATCCATTGGGTTCATGCCTGCGGCCACAGCTTTTAAGCCTTCATTTACGATAGCTTGAGCAAGAACTGTTGCGGTCGTTGTACCGTCACCGGCTGCATCATTGGCTTTAGAGGCAACCTCTTTCACCATTTGCGCACCCATATTTTCAAATTTATCTTCTAATTCAATTTCACGTGCGACAGATACACCATCTTTAGTGATGGTTGGTGCACCAAATGATTTATCTAAAATTACATTACGACCTTTAGGGCCAAGAGTCACTTTTACCGCATCTGCTAGTACATTCACACCTTTAAGCATTTTTACGCGTGCATCGTTACCAAATTTTACGTCTTTTGCTGCCATTTTCTTTTTTCCTTAATTTAAATTATTCCACAATCGCCAAAATATCGTTTTCAGAAATGATTAACACTTCTTCATCATCGATCTTTTCACTTTTTACGCCATAACCATCATTGAAAATGACCGTATCGCCAACTTTTACATCTAAAGGTTGAACGGTACCATTTTCCAGAATACGACCTTTACCCACTGCCAATACTTTCGCACGGGTTGATTTAGTCGCTGCAGAACCGGTTAATACAATACCACCAGCTGAACGGGTTTCGACTTCTTCACGTTTAACGATTACACGATCGTGTAAAGGACGAATATTCATGATTAATTTCCTTCTTAAAAATTTGTAAGTTCGTACCCTATATAAGGAAGATTTTTATGATTTCAAGGGCTGTTATTAAAAAATTTATGACAAAATATTTTTCCTATTTAGCCATTTTTTACGTAAAATTCAGCCCATCTTTCATAATAAACAAAACAAGGAATAACAATATGCACTTAACATCAAGAGAACAAGAGAAATTGATGCTTTTTTTAGCCGGTGAGCTTGCGGCAAAACGCAAAGCGCGTGGCGTAAAATTAAACTATCCTGAGGCAATCGCGTATATTGCCAGCCATTTACAAGAAGCAGCGAGAGATGGTATGAGTGTGGCGGAAGTCATGCAATATGGTGCAACGTTGCTCACTATTGAAGATGTGATGGAAGGCGTCTCTGAGATGGTTCATGAAGTACAAATTGAAGCAACGTTCCCAGATGGCACGAAGCTTGTTACCGTGCACAATCCGATTAGATAAAAGAACATTCCCCCTCTTTAGCAAAGAGGGGGCTTTCCATGAAAATTTTAAAATAGAATGATTTAAATAAGATGATCCCAGGTGAATATCAATTAGCTGAAGGCGATATTATTGCCAATGTTGGCAGAAAAACCGTCACAATCGAAGTAACCAATTCAGGCGACCGCCCAATTCAAGTCGGTTCCCATTACCATTTTTTTGAGACCAATAATGCTCTTAAATTTGACCGCACTTTAGCGCGCGGAATGCGTTTAAATGTGCCATCTGGCAATGCAATACGTTTTGAACCGGGTGAAGTGAAATCCGTAGAATTAGTCGCATTTGGTGGAAAAGAAACCATTTATGGCTTTCATAATCAAATTGATGGCAAATTATAAGGTAGAGAAAAATGTCATTAACAATTTCAAGAGCACAATATGTCGCAACTTATGGTCCAACCGTCGGCGATAAAGTCCGTTTAGGCGATACCAATTTATGGGCAACCATTGAACAAGATTTATTGACCAAAGGTGATGAATGTAAATTTGGTGGCGGTAAAAGTGTACGTGATGGCATGGCGCAAAGCGGTACCGCAACTCGTGACAATCCAAATGTATTGGATTTTGTGATTACCAATGTGATGATCATTGATGCCAAATTAGGCATTATCAAAGCGGATATTGGGATTCGAGATGGTCGCATTGTTGGCATTGGTCAAGCGGGTAACCCTGATACTATGGATAATGTCACGCCCAATATGATTATCGGTGCAAGCACGGAAGTACATAATGGCGCCCATTTAATTGCTACGGCTGGGGGGATTGATACCCACATTCACTTTATTTGTCCGCAACAAGCACAACATGCGATTGAAAGCGGGGTTACCACGTTAATTGGTGGCGGAACAGGCCCTGCTGATGGTACACACGCAACCACTTGCACACCGGGTGCATGGTATATGGAACGCATGTTCCAAGCAGCAGAAGCACTGCCTGTAAACGTAGGTTTTTTTGGTAAAGGAAACTGTTCAACTTTAGATCCGCTACGTGAACAAATTGAAGCTGGTGCATTAGGTTTAAAAATCCATGAAGACTGGGGTGCAACGCCAGCTGTGATTGATTCTGCCTTAAAAGTGGCTGATGAAATGGATATTCAAGTGGCAATTCATACCGACACGCTAAATGAAAGTGGCTTCTTAGAAGATACCATGAAAGCGATTGATGGACGTGTGATTCACACCTTCCATACCGAAGGTGCGGGTGGAGGTCATGCGCCTGACATCATTAAAGCTGCGATGTATCCAAACGTATTACCCGCTTCAACCAACCCGACTCGTCCGTTTACCAAAAACACTATTGATGAACATTTAGATATGTTGATGGTTTGCCATCACTTAGATAAACGCGTACCAGAAGACGTAGCTTTTGCCGATAGCCGTATTCGTCCTGAAACTATTGCAGCAGAAGATATTTTGCATGATATGGGCGTGTTCTCGATTATGAGTTCAGACTCTCAAGCAATGGGACGTATTGGTGAAGTCGTTATTCGTACATGGCAAACGGCAGATAAAATGAAAATGCAACGTGGTGAGCTAGGCAATAAAGGAAACGATAACTTCCGCATTAAACGCTACATTGCAAAATACACTATTAACCCGGCAATTGCACACGGTATTGCGGATCATATTGGTTCGTTAGAAGTGGGTAAAATCGCAGATATCGTGTTGTGGAAACCTATGTTCTTTGGGGTAAAACCGGAAGTGGTCATTAAAAAAGGCTTTATTAGCTACGCTAAAATGGGCGATCCAAATGCCTCTATTCCAACACCGCAACCTGTATTCTACCGTCCAATGTATGGTGCACAAGGCTTAGCCACAGCACAAACCGCGGTATTCTTTATTTCACAAGCCGCTGAAAAAGCCGATATTCGTGCAAGATTCGGTTTACACAAAGAAACCATTGCGGTGAAAGACTGCCGCAACGTAGGTAAAAAAGATCTCGTTCACAACAATGCTACGCCTGAAATCACGGTGGATCCAGAACGCTATGAAGTGCGTGTAGATGGTGAGCTCATTACTTGCGAACCTGTGGATACGGTGCCATTAGGACAACGGTATTTCTTGTTCTAATAAAAATACACACTATTCAATAATAAAGACAGTGCGTGTATAACACGCACTACTTTCGAATTTATAAATATGAAAATCATCAACCCTATTCTGCCTATTATGGATACCATTTTAGGCAATTTAACTAGCCTTCAAGCTGAGGGCAAAATTACCCATCAAACCATTGAACGTGTGGTATTACAGTGGTATGAAAGTGAGCGCAATATTCTGCGTAAAACCACAAATACGGGGCGTGAAGTGGCATTTCGCTTGCTAAAAGAAGGGCAACGTTTAAAACACGATGATGTGGTTTTTATCAGTGATGAATTAGTGATTGCGATTGAAATTTTACCGAGTGAAGTCATTCTACTTTCGCCGAAAACCTTGCCTGAAATGGCTCGCGCTTGTTATGAAATTGGCAATAAACATTCACCGCTCTTTTTAGATGGTGATGAAGTCACGTTGCCTTACGATAAGCCTATGTTTGAATGGTTAGACGCGGCAGGGTTTAACCCACAAAAAGCAGAGCGTCGTTTGAGCCAAGCCTTAAGAGCAAATTCTGCTCAAGGACACGGGCATTCGCATAGCCATACGCACGATCATCATGGCTATCACCATCATGGAGACGGCAATTGGCACCAACATTAAACCGAAGCCTGGCAGATTTAGGCGCATTGTTGCACTTGGTTGACCCCACTTTACCAATCGGCGGCTTTAACCATTCAAACGGTTTAGAAACCTTTGTGCAGCAAGGCGTTGTTTCGACTAAAGCAAGTCTTGAAAAATATGTTCAAACGCAGTTATTGCAGAACTGGATATATAATGATGGAGCGTATCTTTCGCTCGCATTTGAAGCCATGACTGCCAATGATTTTAACCGTTTGTGTGAATTAGACCATTCGTTATCTGCGACCAAAATTGCGCGAGAAAGCCGCGAGGGCAGTTTCAAGCTCGGCGTGCGGTTATTAAAAATTTTTATCCGCTATGAACAACATCCAATGTTGAGCCAATTTCAGCAAGCGATTCAAAATAAAGCCGTGCAAGGCTATTTCCCGATTGTGTTTGCTATGGTGGCGCAAGCGATGGGGCTCAGCAAAGCGGATACCTTGTATGCGTTCTACTACAATGCAGCAGTCGGCACCATTACCAATGGCGTAAAACTCATTCCCCTTAGTCAAATGGACGGGCAAGATATTTTGTTCGATTTACGAGCATCTCTTGTTCAAGCTGTGGAATTAAGTTTAGAACCCGATTTAGATTGGCTGGGTGCTGCAACGCTTGCGAATGATATACGAGCAATGCAACACGAAGTACTTTATACGCGACTTTATATGTCGTAAGTGCGATCATTTTTTATTGAGATTTTACTATCACAGAGGTGCTTATGGGCTTTTTCTGTGATCATCGAAAACGAAAGGAACATTATGCGTAACTACATTAAAATTGGCGTGGCAGGCCCTGTTGGCGCAGGCAAAACTGCCTTAATTGAAAAATTGACTCGTGAAATGGCGAGTCAATATAGCGTGGCAGTGATTACTAACGATATTTACACCCAAGAAGATGCGGAATTTTTAACTAAAAATAGTTTACTTCCGCCAGAGCGAATTATGGGGGTTGAGACAGGTGGTTGCCCACATACGGCAATTCGTGAGGATGCCTCAATGAATTTAGAAGCGGTTGATGAAATGGTGGCGCGTTTTCCTGATGTGGAAATTGTCTTTATTGAATCCGGTGGTGATAACTTATCGGCCACTTTCAGCCCCGATTTAGCAGATGTGACAATTTTCGTGATTGACGTTGCACAAGGTGAAAAAATCCCGCGTAAAGGTGGACCGGGTATTACTCGTTCTGATTTATTAGTGATTAACAAAACAGACCTTGCACCATTCGTTGGTGCGGATTTAAGCGTCATGGAACATGATGCACGCCGTATGCGTAACGGCCAACCGTTTATCTTTACCAACTTAATGAAGAAAGAAAATTTAGACGGTGTGATTGGCTGGATTGAAAAATATGCATTGTTGAAGAACGTAGAAGAGCCGAAAGCATTAGTGAGATAAAGAGTCCTCCCCTCTCTTTTAAAGAGGGGAGTTTTTTACAAATTGAAAAGATTATGAATAGCACCCTCAAACTTTCAACCAAACTTTCCTCAAACGGCAAAACTCAACTTGATGAATACTTTGCGACGCCACCTTTTAAAGTAATGACATTGTCTGCTTACGCCGATTCTTGGGAAAATGGACTTAGCGCAATGCAAATGTCTTCTTCGCCAGGGTTATTAGCTGGGGATCGAGTTGATATTCAAATAAAACTTGCAAAATCGACCGCTCTTTCTTTAAATACTCAGGCTTTCAGTCGTGTTCAGTCGATGAATGAGGACTATTTTGCTCAACAAAATACGTTCATTCAACTTGAAGAGAAGAGCCGTTTATTTTATTTGCCCCACCCATTGGTATTACATAAGGATTCTGCATTCAAACAAAAAACATTCATCAATATGCAATCTGGGAGTACGCTAATTTATGGTGAAACTGTGGCGATTGGACGAGTAGCAAATGATGAACGTTTTGAGTTTCGCCAATTTTCTTCTCATCTGAAAGTTCAGCTTTTGCAAAATAATGGGCAAACTAAACCGCTTGTATTGGATTGTATTCAATGGCAACCAGCACAAATGAAATTGACCGCATTAAGCCAAATGGAGGATTTTTCACATCAAGGCTCATTGGTTTATCTCAATTTGCAGAAAACACCAACTGAAGTTAAACAAATCGTCCAAATACTTCAACAGCAGGAAAGCGAGAAATCACTACTTATTGGCGTTTCTCAATTAAATGAAGGTGGGCTTATTGTTAGAGTACTTGGGCATCGTGCTGAACTCATTCAAAAGCTCTTTGAGAAGATCGGTGAGCAATTAAAATCAGCATAAAATTAATATTGCCAGGTGATCTTCCCCTAAAAAAATTTATGCGAGAAATGAAAATATATCTCATACTTCTTCTTTAAAATGTGATCAATATCAAATTTATTTTCTATGTAAATTCCTATAATTACCTCAAATTAATTAACAACCAAAAAAGGTGATTAAAATGACTCAATACAGAAAAGAAGTGGATTTATTAGGTGAACGTGATGTGCCAGCAGATGCGTACTGGGGGATTCATACATTAAGAGCGGTAGAAAATTTCAATATTTCTAACGTAACCATTTCTGACGTGCCTGAGTTTGTACGTGGCATGGTAATGGTGAAAAAAGCAACGGCTTTAGCCAATGGCGAATTAGGTGCAATTCCAAGTGATATTGCAAAAGCGATTGTAGCAGCTTGTGATGAAATCCTTACCACTGGGAAATGCTTAGATCAATTCCCATCAGATGTATATCAAGGTGGTGCAGGTACGTCTGTCAATATGAATACTAATGAAGTGGTTGCTAACCTTGCGCTTGAAAAAATTGGCCATAAAAAAGGCGAATATAACGTGATTAACCCAATGGATCACGTTAATGCAAGCCAATCAACCAATGATGCGTATCCTACTGGTTTCCGTATTGCGGTGTATAACAGCATCCTAAAATTGATCGATAAAATTCAATATTTACACGACGGTTTTGATAATAAAGCAAAAGAGTTTGCGAACATCTTAAAAATGGGTCGTACTCAATTGCAAGATGCAGTGCCAATGACTGTTGGTCAAGAATTTAAAGCTTTCGCCGTATTACTTGAAGAAGAAGTGCGTAACTTAAAACGTACCGCTGAGTTACTCCTTGAAGTAAACCTTGGTGCAACGGCAATCGGTACTGGTTTAAATACGCCACAAGGCTATACAGAATTAGTTGTAAAACACCTTGCTGAAGTGACTGGATTAGCTTGCGTACCGGCAGAAAACTTAATCGAAGCAACATCTGACTGTGGTGCTTATGTCATGGTTCACGGCGCATTAAAACGTACTGCTGTGAAACTTTCTAAAGTATGTAATGACTTACGTTTACTTTCTTCTGGTCCACGTGCTGGTATTAAAGAAATTAACTTACCTGAATTACAAGCGGGTTCTTCTATTATGCCTGCAAAAGTCAACCCAGTTGTTCCAGAAGTGGTGAACCAAGTATGCTTTAAAGTAATTGGTAACGATACAACGGTGACTTTCGCATCTGAAGCAGGTCAATTACAATTAAACGTAATGGAACCCGTGATTGGTCAAGCAATGTTTGAATCTATCGATATCTTAACGAATGCTTGCGTGAACTTACGCGATAAATGCGTGGATGGCATCACTGTGAACAAAGAAATTTGTGAAAACTACGTGTTTAATTCAATCGGTATCGTGACTTACTTGAATCCATTTATCGGTCACCACAACGGCGACTTAGTGGGTAAAATTTGTGCTCAAACCGGTAAAGGTGTACGTGAAGTCGTATTAGAAAAAGGTTTATTAACAGAAGAACAATTAGATGACATTCTTTCTGTAGAAAACTTAATGAATCCAACTTACAAAGCGAAATTAAATAAATAATCTCGCTGAGAGATAAAAAGAGCGGTCAATTTGATCTGCACCCCAAAAGTTGGACTCAACAAACCAACAATTGAGGTGCAGATTTTTTATGGGTAAACACTACACAATCGAATTTAAATTACAGGTTCTTCAACCTA
>OBUR01000040.1_pt1 | contig 92961 bp, 80 predicted proteins | sample 1475951 | NCBI WGS metagenome assembly OBUR01 (sample SAMEA2579957, study PRJEB22360) | human gut metagenome
CTGTTAGTTTAAACTTCAATCGCCCTCTTCCATCTCTATATTCCGTATACCATTCTTCATTTTCTAAGAAATACGGCATATCCATCATAGTATCATCCCTCCATTTTTTAGAAAATGTACTTAAAATTCTAATTCTTTTAACTTTTCTCTCGCTTTATTAATATCTTGTTTTCTTAAATTGAAATTAAAAATTGAACACATATATAAAATTGTTCAAAATTTTTTTAAAACTTAAATTCCTCTTGAAAGCATCCACTGGAGACTCATATCCCAAAATCTTTCTGGGTAATGTATTTCACTAAGCTACAGAATTGTTTAGGACACTTTCGGGAACACTTTTTATGGGAGTCCCTTTAAGAATGCATCGTCGCAGTAATCCATTATGGAGTTCATTAGAGCCACGATCCTAGGCAGAGTTAGAATGGGAATAATATACCTGTATGCCCAATGCTGCCAACTTTGAAATACTAGCAAATTTTCGACCGTTATCTGCAGAAATTGTATGACATACTTTGAGCAATGGTAATTTGCTTTGGACTGAAAGCAACCATTCTTTCAAGTTTTCTTTCCCATCATCAGCTTTTGCTGAAGTACATCGTAAAACCACATATAAACGGCTTTTTCGTTTTTCAAAGGTAAGTAAAATATTACCTTCTTTATCTTTGATACCACGAACACTGTCTAGTTCCTAATGACCGAACTCAGTCCGTTCATCTACACTAGCTACTCGTTAACCAATCGATCTTCCTAATGCACGTTTATCTTTTCTAGTATGTAACTTCTTAGTGGATCTCTTTAGTAATAGCACCAGGTCTAGCCCTTTCACATTGATGAGACCTAATCCTAGATAGTTATACAATGTTTTTGTACATACCATCTGAGATGAGAAAAACAAGTGATTAGTTTGACATCTATATTAGATAGCAGTATATTATAGATAAATAAATTACTTAGATAGCGTAATATTTTAAAGAAAGAGGTAATGTCTATGAAGTTAATCAAAGAGTTTTTTGAAAGTCTCGAGCCTGTAGAAGATTTAAAATATAAAAAAGAATTGTTAGAGTTACATAATGAAATTGAAGATAGTTTATTAAAAGAGTATTTGAATGAATCTAGTAGTTTATATATCTGTGCTGAAGGTGGTCGAATCGTAGACCATTATTTTGACTGTATGTCTAATTTAGTATTCAAAGATTATGACACATATGAGTCATTTATTGAAAAGGAAGGAAAAGACAAAGACAAATATGTCGAATTTAAAGCTGTTGAATTTTGTTGGTGGTTGTATAAGTATATTATTGGATTACCTACTATTCAGGATCTTCGGGAATCATTATGTTTAACAAGAAAGACGGCTGCCTCCTTCCTTATGATTCCTAGCAGAAGTTTTGAGAATTGGGAATACGGAAGAAGTACACCGCCACTCTATGTAGAAAGATATATCTTTAAAACTCTTCTTTATAGAATTGAAAGAATGTGTCGAATGCGTGAACTGTGGCAATTCAGCTTCGATTTGGACCTTATGCATAAATGGTCAATTAGATTATTATTAATGACGCCAGAAGACATAGAAGAGTATATCGAAAATAAAGGCTCTATTGTGCCATTCTTGTCGAGAAAACTTGCAAATGCGTAATCTATAATAAGAATACCGATTTGCAATGATTAGTAATTTCTTGAATCGCGCGCTCTCTCTGTCCACTTTAGGCATGTACTGTCATAGAATCAGTACAGATAAAAAATAGAAATAAAAATAAGTCAACGAAAGCTGAAATTGTTTTTATAGATGCTTTGTCAAATATGGGGGCTACTCATATAAAAAGTTCTTAGCGCTAGCTATCTAAATAGCTAGTGCTATTCTTTTGGCTTATTGTATATATCTTTCTATGTTAGGTATGCTGTATATCTTAAATATCTTTCTAAAGGCTAATCTAAGCCCATATGCACGCCGTAGGTCATCGGATATACGTAATATTTCTAACAGCTTTATTCGCTCGCTTTCAGTTAATTTACCTGGGTTCTTCATAAGAACCCTTCGGTTATATTTGAGTGTTCTAGAATGTGCCACTAGCCTCTTTTGCTCACGCTTGCGTACACGCTCAAGAGCCCAATCGACCAAGCGACACACATGATAACGATCTGCTACAATATGCGCGTGAGGGAACACCGTTTGCATCACTAACCTAAATAATGGAGACATATCCATAACGATGTATTTAACCTGTTCTCTAGCTTCTTTAGTAAAGGTTCTGAAATATTGGATAAGAGCTCGCGTATCTCGTTTAGGTAAAATGTCTACGATAGAATGATTGTTTAAATCGGTTATGATAACTTGATACATCTGACCTTCGGCATTTCCTTTATATTCGTCAATACCTAGCACAGTAGGCAATTGTGTAGGCTTTGCAATGGCTAATTTAGAGCAATACCGAATAGCTGTAGATACAGAGACGCCACTGCGTTTAGCCATCTCGGTGTAGGATCCTTTTTCGCCGAGTTGTCTAAATAGATATTCCATATTAGTTTTACTAAGTCGCAAATAACGGCAAACAAAAGGGTTCTTTTCTATGAAAGTATGATTACATTCTTGGCACTTGTAACGTCTCTGTAAGTAGGTTGCAGTCACTTTGTGATGCTGTGCAGCACCAAACTTAACATCTCTCGGACGTTTACCTTTAGACTTTCTAGTGCTTGCTCCACAATGTGGACATACTTGCTCAGCTACCGGCATCTCAAGTGTATAGTGAATAGAACCATCTTCATTAACTTTCATATATTTAATATGTTCCTCTTTAATTTTAAAGACAATTTCTGTATAATTGACGTTAGACATATATGACTCATCCTTTCTTAATGGTTTGGTTGCTTTTAATGATACGGTATGAGTTTGTATATGTCTATTTTATTGCAACAAAAAATGTTGGCGACTACTCTTATATGAGTAGCCCCAACATTTATTATAGAGCCGATTTTTATATTTCCTCGTCTTTTTCTATGATGGGACTTTTGCAACAGCCCCTTTTTCTTTTATAGAACTTTTGCGTCATATACTTCTTCGGGCTTGGCGGCTAATAGTCTTGCTGCCATATCTTTTTTCATCTGAACCAAAGTAGCCTCTTCTTCTTCACTTCTATCTTCTTTTCTTGCTAATTCAACAAATTCTTTTAATACAAAGCCTGGTTTTATGGTTATAACAACTGTTTTATCTCTATATTTGAATTTAAAATAATATCTTCCATGAGGACTTTCTAAGATTCCTTCAGCTTCTTTTAAGTTAATGTCAACAGAAATTCTACCATCTGTTACGCATCTTGTTACCATTTCAAAAGCATCTATCCCTCCTGGTCCCGGAAATGCTGTAATCAGATATATCTCTCTTCTTTCTAATAATTTCCCATCATTTAAAAGTGGAAATGCTCTGCTCATGACCTGAAATGCATGAGCTACTCCCCCAGGATAACCTACGCCATGATAGTTTAGTAAATCATCAAAGCTATATTCTAATTCTTGTCCCTTTTCTAATACTTTTATTTTATTCATTCTTTCTCCTCCATTTAACTACTTACGCAATATTGTAGCAACTTCATCATCTGATAATGTGTAATCATATACATATTCAAAATATTTCTTTAACTCTACTTCCATGTCCATGTCTGAAAATAATTGTGGATACTGGATTTTTGCAGCCCATTTAACCATAAGCGGAGTTTCAACCCCGGGTGGATCCCACCTATAAACACCTATAGGAATTTTATATACTTGTTTATTAGCTACAGCATTAATTATTGACCAATCTCTACCTTCCTGCTTATTTTCAATAAAGTCTTCCGGCATTAAGTCTGACTGATTTCCTAAATAAATGATATCAGGGTTCCATAGTAGCATCTGCTCCATGTCCACTTCAGCTAATTTACCTTCAAGCTTGTGGGCCGGATTATAAGCTCCACTTGGGTTCATCCAATGGTTGTATTGATTTACAGCTATTTTCATGTCACTATAAAACTCTACAACTTTTGGTTTATCTTCATCTTTTATTTCAGCTAACTTTGATGCTACTTCATTAATTCCTTTGTCCATATATTCAACTAATAAGTCGCCACGTTCTTTCTTTTTAAGTACTTCAGATATTATTTTTATATTTTCTTTTATACTGTCAAATTCTGCCCTCTTTAAAGCTACTACCTTAAGTCCTGCCGCTTCCATTTTTTCAATTTCTTTTTTACCATTTGAATAAATAAACACAACATCTGGCTTTAGCTTCAATAACTCTTCCACGTTAACAACTGAGTCTTTTGAAACCCATTTAGTATTCGCATTAGCTAGTTCTGGATACATGTTTTTTAAAACACTTTCCTCAAGGGCCTTAATAGAAGATGGGTTACTTCCTACAATTTTATCTGTCCTTCCATCAATTGCATATATTATAGACGGAAAAGGCTTATCTACCGTTGCAATTCTTTCCGGTGCTTTTTCAAATTTAATCGTTTTTCCTCTAACATCAGTAACCGAATATCCGCTTTGATTGTTTTCACTGGTTTCATTTTTATTGCTTTGAGAGTTGCCGAAGCAAGCATTTAAAATTAAGACTAAAGCTAAAATGAATAATAAACTAATACTTTTTTTCATTCTTCTTCCTTTGAAAATTATATACTTAGTGGATAAACTCTAAACAAATCTGCAACTTCTTCTCTTAATATATGAGGTCTTTGTCTAAGAGCTTTACCAACTTCTATCTTTCTTTCTAAATCAACCTGATTAATTCTTTCTTTTAATTTGCTTTCTTGTTCACCCCTTTCTTTTGCAGAGTATGGTTTTTGATATAGGGTTTTAATTGCTTCATTAATTTCATCTCTTGAATTAAAGGTTCCAAGTACAGAATCTATAAAAGGAAAGGACAAAACATATGCATATGCCGCCTGAACCAAAGTTTGGTCTTCTTTTATACGAATAGCGTTAAAAATATCTTTATAAAGCAACAAGTCTCCTGTTGCCAGCGGGTTCATAGCTATTGTACCTATCTTTTTTTCATAAGTCTTCATTATTCCTTTTAATCTGTATTTGGAATTAATTATATTAAAACCCTGTAAGCTATAATCAAATTTATACTCCTCTATCATCTTAATTAGTTCTTTATTTTTTAAGTGTGAAGAAAAAGTAATATGCTTAATAAGCCCTTCTTCTCTTGCTTTTTCCATCTCTCTTATGGCTCCATAGCTTTTAGCTCCTCTCCATTCTTCAAAAGATTTTACACCCCAAAGACAAGTAAAAGAGTCAATACAACTTATTCCTAAATTCTTCAAAGAATTTTCAAGGTTTTTTCGAAATGTTTTAGAGTCTCCAGCATGCGTCTTTGACATAATATAAAATGGTTTTTTTTGCTTCTTCATTTCTTTTATTGCTGTACCTAATATAAGTTCTGAACAATTATTTCCATAAGTATCGCTGGTTTCAAAAAAATTTATTCCTTGTTCATATGCATAAAAGAAATTTTCTGCATGTTTATCTATATCTTCTGGATTCTTTAAGTGATGACTTCCCATAGATATCCTTGAAATTTGTATGTCTGTAGATCCTAATTTTCTATATTCCAAATCATTAACCTCCTTTTATTGGTTCTCAATAGTTTTATATGGTGCTATTGTTTTGTATTCAATTTCTTCTGCTTGAAAATTTAAAATTTTAACTTTAACCTCAAAATACTTTTGTAAGTTGCTTTCAGTAATTGTTTTTGAACTTTCATCAAAGGTTTTTTTGTAGTCACTACCGATAAACAAGGTTTTGTCAGATATCTGCAATGCATGACCGGGAAAATGAGTGTTTATTATGCAAGCAGATTTTTTATTTACATTTATATGTTTAATTGCTTCTAATATTCTAATTTGATTCTTCATATCCAGATTTGACTCGGGTTCATCTAAAATAAGCAGTTTTGGATTAGAAACAAGAGCTCTCGCAATCATAACCATTTGAAGCTCTCCCCCGGATAACTCATCACAGTATCTATTTGATAGCTTTTCAACTCCTAATTCTTTTAAAGCTTCATAAGCTTTTTCATAATCTTCCTTCGTGGGTATATGGAAAAAGCTGTTTTCCTTGTCTAGGCCCATCACAACCATTTCTAAAACCCCATAACTAAAGACACTCTTCTTAGCTTGAGGAACGTAGCTTAAGTTTTCCCATAATTCTTTTTCACCATATTCATTTACATCTTTGCCAAAAAGCAAGGCTTTTCCCGTGTCCCATTTTAAAAATCCCATAAGACACCTTAACAAAGTAGTTTTGCCCACCCCATTGGGCCCAAGAATGGACATTACTTCCTCTTCTCTTAAATCAAATGAAATATCTTTTAAAATTTTTTTCTTACCATATGAAAAAGTACCATTTTTAACTTGTAGTATCATCTTCTCTCACCTGAATTTTTTCTAAGTATAGTAGCGAATAATGGCGCTCCTATAATAGCTGTTAATATCGAAATAGGAATTTCATTGCTTGTAACTGCTCTTGCAAGGGTATCTATCAACAATAAATAAATTGCACCCATAACACAACAAGTTGGAATAAGGTACCTATTATCATTTCCAATAACCATTCTTGCCATATGGGGAATTACTAAACCTATCCATCCTATAATTCCACATACAGAAACTGTAGTTGCAGTTATCAATGTTGATAATAAGATAACCCCAATACGTAATTTTTTTACATTAATTCCTAAAGACCTAGCCTCGTCAGAATCTAGAGATAAAAGATTCAATTTCCACCTTAAGAGGAAGAAGCCGAAAATACAGGGTATTATTATTATTGAACAAATAGCAACATCTCTATAGGATACACTTGCTAAACTTCCCATCAACCACATAGTAATAGTTGGAAGCTTGTCTTCTGGATCTGCTATATATTTAGTAAATGATATTAAAGCATCAAATAGTGACTTTACAATTACTCCAGATAAAACTAATACATACAAATCTGTTCGTTTTTTTACCCTAGATAGGTTTAAAACTATATAGACTGCTAAAAGCCCCAAAAACAAAGAAACCTGCTGGGTTACTATCATGTCTTGAGATAATAATATAGATAAAGCTGCCCCAAAACCTGCTCCTGAAGACACTCCTAGTAAGTCTGGGCTAACTAATGGGTTTGAAAAAACAGTTTGATATGCTGCCCCTGCCAGCGATAGCCCAGCGCCTACTAAAACTCCCATAAGTATTCTAGGTAGTCTTATGTCAATCACTACGCTTGCTACATGTGCATCTAAGCCACTAACATCTCCAGTTATTGTTTTGTATATAATCATAAATACTTCATGGGGGCTAACTGGATATCTTCCTAAACAAATAAAAGTTAGTATTAAAAGCAATAACAATACAGAGAGAACCAATATGCATAATTTTTTATTTTTAAAGATGCCTTTCCCCATTTATCCAGCCTTTCTAATTAATAGTAAATATCTTTTGATATCATAAAACCTTTTAACACCAAAATAAAGTTAAGAACTGATCTACTTTAAATTTGTATATAATAATCTATATCAATTATATTTCCTATGCCTGTATTGTCAAGCCAAATTTCACTCCCGTCTTCCGTCGAAGTACTATGAAAGTTCCGACGTTTTAAATTTCTAATAGCCTATTTAATTTTACGCAATTTTTTTAAACCCTTTATTTTAAAGGCTTTTCTTGCACAAAAAATATTTCAAAAAATTTGATTAAATTTTTAAAGTATGTTATAACCATAGTACTTCATAGTACTTTTATTTTAGAGGTGGTTATGGCTTATTTTTTGAGAAAAGAAAAGAAGAAAAAAGGGACTTATCTTCAGATGTATGAATCATTTTGGGATAAGGATAAAAAGCAACCGAGAACAAAAAATGTAAAATCTTTTGGTTATGTTGAGGATTTGATTTCAGGTGAGATTCCGGATCCTGTTAAATTTTACAGCGACTATGTAAAAGATCAAAATGAAAATAGAACAAAAGCTCTTTCTGAAGAATCACGTCCTCGTGCATTTTTTACCCCTGTTGAACTTAATATAGGACACTTCTTGCTCTACTCATTAATTGATGAGCTTGATGTTAAGGAAACTATTGATATAATTGCTTCTCAAATGCGTTTTCAGTTCTCTGTATTTGACTTAATTACTCAACTTATTTATGCAAGGGTTATATCACCATGCTCTAAGTCAAAGGCAGCCTCTCATGTCTTTCCATACCTTTATGGCAGCTCAACAATCTCTGAAGACCAAGTATATGACGGGTGTTCTTTCATAGGAGAGTCTTATAAAAAGTACATTGATTTATTTAATCACTCTTATGAAAAATATTTTAAAAGAGATTTAAGCAATGTATTTTTCGATTGTACTAATTATTACTTTGAAATTGATCTTCCTAGCGATGACAAGCAAAAGGGACCTTCAAAAGAGAATAGGCACTCTCCGATAATAGGGCAAGCTTTACTTTTAGACACTGATCTGGTACCTGTCTCCATGCAAATGTATCCCGGAAATGAATCGGAAAAACCATATATCAGAAAAGTTATTGAAGAAATGAAGCAACGACATAACGTATCAGGTAAGACCATACAGGTGGCTGATAAAGGCCTTAATTGTGCAAGAAATATTTATACTGCCGCTAAAGAAGCTAATGACGGCTATATATTCTCAAAATCAATACATGGTAAGAATCTAAGTGAAAAGGAAAAGAAATGGATTCTACTTGAAAATGACGCAAATGTCTTTTCTAACTACACTGATGAAAAAGGTAATATATCTTTTCGTCTTAAATCATGTATTGACAGCTTTGATTACAGTTTTAAAGAGATTGATCCGGAAACAGGAAAAGAAAGTGTTACAAGGTTCTCTGTAAAGGAAAAGCGTATCGTCTCTTATAATCCTAACCTTGCAAAGAAACAAAGGCTTGAAATAATGAAGATGGTTGATAAAGCTTCAAAGTTTTCTACATACAAAAATATAGCAAAAGATGAACTTGGAGATTGTGCTAAATATGTAGATATTATAACTAAAGATAGTGCAGGCAAGACAATAAAGCCTATAATAGATTTAAATAAATCTAAGATTGATGAAGACCTTAAATATGCAGGATATAATCTTTTAGTGACATCCGAGATAGATATGGAGCCTTTACAGGTATATAAAACATACCATAGCCTATGGAAGATCGAGGAATCTTTTAGACTTACAAAATCATACCTGGATGCAAGACCTGTTTATTTACAGAAAAAAGAAACAATCTATGGGCATTTTTTGATATGCTACCTTAGCTTGTTTCTTTTAAGAGTATTAGAAATCAAGTGCTTCAAGAATAAAATAAACTCTTATGACTTGATCAACTTTATGCGTGATTTTAGGGTGGTAAATAAAGGTGATAATACATATATCAATATATCAAGAGATCAGGCTATTAACGAAAAGATTAAAAAACTGGTTGGTTTTAGTAACCTTGATGCCCTCTATTTAACAAAAGCTGAAGTCGACAATTTCTTTCAAAACTGCATGCTCTTGGATAACTAGAGTACTAGGTTTTGAGAGAAACGACGGAAGTCAGGTAGTATAATAGAGACATATCAAATGAGAGGTGTTCCGATATGTCTTTTAAGCCAAATCAAAATCAGCAGATTACCCTGCATGACAGTTTTATAAACCAAACGCCAAGAACACAAAAGATGATCATGAATTCCTGGTGTAAAGATTTTGCCGATATTGTCTTTCCGGCAATTAATGAAGAACGTTTTTCTGTACTTTATAGTTGCAATAGCGCATCAAGGCCAAATACACCTGTTAATTTTACGGTTGGTAGTCTGATACTCAAAGAAAATAACGGCCTTACTGATGATGAACTTGTTGAATCTATCTGTTGTGACGTCCGCTATCAGTATGCACTTCACACCACACATTTAAAGGAACAGCCTGTCAGTGACAGGACGTTCAGCCGTTTCCGCGAACGACTTTACAACTATGAAATGGAAACAGGCCGTAACCTCCTTGAAGAGGAAATGATGCATCTGGCAGATGTATATGATAAATATATGAACCTCAATTCCAATATCAAGCGCATGGACAGTCTGATGATCGCATCCAGATGCAAACGTATGTCTCGGCTTGAAATCATATATCAAAGCACTTCCAATGCCATTCGTCTGATCCACAGACTTGGTAACGAGGAATTGATCGCTGCTGACCTTATGCATTACCTGAATGAAGATGACTACAACCGGGCCATTTACTATTGCAAGAGTGACGATGTCATGCCCCGTTTAGAGAAAGCACTTCAAGAGGCCGAAAAAGTCAAAGAACTCATGTCAGATGAATCCTGGTATGAATTTTCTGAGTATCAGCTGCTCATACCTGTTCTTGCTGAACAGAGCAAGAGCGATGTGGACGGAAAACTCTGCCCAAAAACAAAAATGAAATTACTGCATCCAGTCTTCAGAATCCATCGGATCCGGATGCAACCTATCGGAGTAAAGCGGGCAAAAATCATAAAGGCTATGTCTGTAATCTTGTTGAAACGGTTGGCGAAAATGGTGACAGCCTCATTACCATGACTGGGTATGAGCAAAACATACACAGTGACAGTGCCTTTTTCAAGGAATATCTTGAACGTCGTGCAGAAGATGCCGAACCCGAAATCATGATTACCGATGGAGCTTATGGCGGAAACCTGCAGATGCAAACCTCAAAGGAAAAACTACGCAGTTCATGTTTCGGCCACCATGGCAGAAAGAGCTCGATACATGGAAAAATTATCCACAGACAAATATATACAATTGACGAAAAAGCGGAACGCAGTAGAAGGAATTCCATCCGTACTGCGCAGACGTTTTCGTATAGATGATATACCGACATTCGGATACCTGAGGTCTAGGCAATTCGTTCTGCTCAAGATCGGGACATATAATTTTAACAAGCTGTTAAGACATAACCGACGCATAGGGGGACAGTCTGCCCAAAATCTGGCAATAGCCTAGAAAATAGTGGAAGATACCCCTGCATATAAAGCAATATCATAAATAATACAATAAATTTTCACTCGAAAATAATTTAGGAGAGGAAAGTGGGCGTATAAATATCTGCTTTTGACACCCTAACCAAAATATATCTTTAGGCTTTTTTTAATCAGCATAAAAGATCATGATAAGAAAATCTGATTTTTGCGGCCGGAATTTAATTCTAAATAATAGCGATAATATCTGAATTCTCTTTTATCTTAAATTTATTAAAATATGCCTTTTCTTTAGGAATCCATTTTTTATTATATTCCTGCAGTTTATCGGCTCCCTCCCTAATGAAAAGTCGGGTTTGCTGCCTTTCCACTGTGATATCCAAAAAGATTTTAAGATCATAGATTTTAACAAATCTTGGATGCAGAGAATAGCTTCCTTCTATCACACTGATATTTGAATACCGCTTTATACATTCTCCGGATTTTGGAAAGTCCATTATTTTACAATCAAAGGGACGGTATAAAATATTTTCCTTGAAAATCAGTTTATTAATAACCTCATTTTCAAAGCGTTCATAATCTATATTTCCTCCGATTTCAAGAAGCCTTCCCTCTGTCCTTTGATGTTTTTGAAGATAAAAATCGTCAGTATGAAAAACTGTGGCATTATATTTTTCTTCAAGTATATCTGCAAGAGTGGTTTTACCGGCTCCGCATCTTCCGTCTATACCGATAATTAAATCGGATTTTTTTAGAATCATTGTATCTATAACCGAATAAATATCTTTTATAAGCATAATCATATACCGGTATTCCTGAATTTTAATAATTTTGCTCCGGAAAGTGCAGTGATTATCAGCGGAATAAGTATTAATTGAATTATTATACCGGGTATTGCATTAACAAATGCACCCGCAAGGAATGCCGACAGGGTAAAACCTGTTCCCTTTACATTAAGTAAAACAAGCTGTGATAATCCCCATATCACCCTTCCTGCAATCATTGCGTTAATAAGTGCATAATAAATTTTATATAATCCCTTTAGAGAGGATTTAAAAAACAGATGTCCTGATACACTGCCATAGGCTGCCATTTCAAATGCCATTGATATTGCAACAGGATAGACGGGCGGCATCCCAAAAAGGAAGGAACGAAATAAAGGAAGGATAAAGCCCAGTGCAAAACCGTACTTCCGTCCGCAAATAAATCCGCACAGCAACACCGGTATATGCATCGGCAAAAGCATACTGCCAATAGCAGGTATTTGTCCGGTAAGAAATGGAAGAAAAAGCCCTATAGACAGTAGCAATGCACTTATTGACAGTTTTTGTATATTATTTTTATTCATAATTACCTCTTATAAGATTATAGCATATTAAATATATAATATTTCAAAATAAACAGATGTAATTTATAATGTGAGTATTGGGATTTTTAATTTTAATGGGTGTCCATTTTCATTATATAACTAAGAAATATCTTGTTTTACTAAGTTGGCAAATGCTTTAACGACTTCCCATTCATCTTCGTGCAATCGGATTTGATGACCTTGTTTAGCCTCGCTATATCCTTTACGCCACCCAACTTTACGGCCTGCACCTTCTCGTGCTCCACCTCTAGGCATCCTTATCACCACCCATGAATTTAGCTATAATTGTAATTGCATAGCTAACAACAAAGCCATTAATCCATGAATTCCAATCTAACCCTGTGTAAATTTTGGCGATAAACACAACAATTGCTAATACTACGTACACTTTCAATATTGTTTTCATACTTTTCACGTGTCACAACGGATATATATTGAGAGATTTCTTCTAGCAGTAAGGCTACTATCGAACCGACAATCTTCATCCATTCTTTCTTTCACATCGTCCCCCTTTCCATACTAGTAAAAAAATATTCTACACTCTATGTTTCAATATTTCTTCCGCAGCACCTAGTATACCTAGCATGGAGTGCTCAAACACAAGTCCGCCTTGCATAAAGATAGTGTACGGTGGTCGTACTGGTCCGTCTGCACTTAGTTCAATGGAAGATCCTTGTACGAAGGTGCCCCCTGCCATGATAATTTTATCTTCGTAACCAGGCATATCTCCTGGGATTGGATGTACATGAGCATCTACAGGGCTATAGGCTTGCATGCCACGGCAGAAGTATTCCATTTCTTCTGGTCCGTGTAAGTTAATAGCTTGGATCAAATCAAAACGAGGTGCATCGACTTTTGGAAATACATCATATCCCAATAAGGTTCCCACTGCCGCTGTATAGACAGCTCCTTTCAAGGCTTGTAATACGACATGAGGTGCTAAGAATAATCCTTGGAAGAATAGGCGATATCCCGGCGCGTAGGATCCCATATGGTCACCCAATCCTGGAGCCGTTAATTGATACCCCACTTGTTCTACTAGGTCATCTCGCCCTACCACGTAACCTCCGGTAGGAGCAATACCGCCGCCAGCATTTTTAATGAGGGAGCCTGCCATAATATCTGCTCCTACTTCTAGAGGCTCTCTAATTTCTGTAAATTCACCATAACAATTATCCACAAAGGTTATGGTCTCAGGGTTTACTTCTTTTACAGCTTTCACAATGATACCAATATCTTCCACAGATAAAGGTTCTCGTGTGCTATATCCTCTAGAACGTTGAATTACTACCACGCGAGTATCTTTTGTAACAGCTTGGCGAATGCCCTCTAAATCGTAGGTGTTATTCACCAAAGGAACTTCTTTATAGATGAAACCTTGCTCTGTTAAGGATCCTGGTACATGACGTGACGCACCAATGACGGATTGCATCGTATCATATGGTTGCCCTACAGCATAGACAAACACTTTTCCTTTCGCCCCGTTTCCTAAGATAGCTTGCAAGGTTGTGGCTAATGCATGGGTGCCGGACACGAAATGAGGGCGCACGATAGCACGCTCTCCTTTAAATACGTGAGCGAACACCTCGTCTAGTTTCTCACGACCCACATCATTGTAACCATAGCCACTGGTGCCATTAAAATGATAATCTGAAAGCTGGCACTCTTTAAATGCTTCCAGTACTTTTTTTGTATTATATAACGCCACAGGCTCAAATTTTTTGAACTCTTTTTCAGCTAACTCAAGAGCCTGTTGACGGATTTCTTCTACAGTCATTCTATTCCTTTCTATGTATAGAAAACTCAAAACTAGTTTTAACCAGTTCCATAGATTCCTCATAAATGCTTTCTTCACTGCGATTCGGAGTGATAGAAATCCACTGAATATACGGCATCCGTTTATACCACGTAATTTGCCGCTTTGCAAATTGTCGTGTATGTTGTTGGACTAATTCAATAGCCCGTTCTTTTGAATATTCCCCGTGAAAGTAAGGAATAATCTCTTTATACCCAATGCCTTTGAAAGCCTGTGAATCTGATTTTACACCCGATTCCAACAGCTGTTCTACTTCCTCAAATAAGCCATCTCGAACCATATACTCTACTCGAAGGTTAATCCGCTCGTATAGTTCTTCTCTAGACCGTTCTAAGCCGATTACAGGTCCATGAAAGACTAATCCTTCTTTTGATGGCGTTAATAAGGCATGTCCCTCACCAGCTAAGACACACTCGATCGCACGGTATAGGCGATGTTTATCTTGAAATGGTAAGGTAAGACCTTCTTTTTCAGCCAATTCATTAGCATAGGCTTGCAAACCTTCTAATCCAGAGGTATCAAAAATTTTATCTAATTCAAGGCGCAAACTGTCATTGCGAGGTACATCTAAAAAGTCATAGCCCTCTAGTAAGGATTGTACATACAGGCCAGTACCACCAGATAAGATAGGAATCTTACCGTCCTTGTTAACGACATCTATGACAGTGTTAGCTTGTGTATTGAACTCGGCTACACTGTACGACTCATTAGGCTCATGGGTATCGATAAAATAATGAGGCACTCTGTTCAATTCTTCAAGGGTAGGTTTGGCAGTGCCAATGGTCAACCCTTTATAGATTTGGTATGCATCCCCAGATAATACAGGGGACTGTAATGTTTCCGCCATCCGCAGGGTAAGGGCTGTTTTCCCTACTGCGGTAGGCCCCAAAATAGTGATTAACTGATTCATCTTACCTCCTTTCATAGATACCATAGGCAATGGAACTATATTTACCACCTACCATTTCTATAGGTGGTATGTCTTTGAATAGACGACTGCCTTTGCGCTCTTTAATGACCAAACGTTTCGATTTTTCCAAGCCGAGTTCTACAATATCTGGATGTATCTTAGATTCTAGTAAATGACCACGCCACTGCTGAAATTGAGGACTTTCATAAACAGGATTTTCAAACATAGGGTCCAAATAGATAACATCATACCGATTAGGTTCTATCTGGTTTAAAAAATCCTGATAATTGCAAATGACCAGTTGAATACGGCGCAACGACTCTGTTACGCTTGGATTCTTATGTTGAAAGTGTCGAAATCCATAATTGGTGATATACCCCAAGATAGGATGTCCTTCAATAGCCGTATGACGTGTTAACTGTGGACAACCATAGCTGATAATAGCACTATCGGATCCTAAGCCGGCAGTACAATCTAAAACAGATGTGGCCGTTTCATAGCCGATAGCTCGCAGAAGATGGTCTGTATGTCCACGGTCGATTTCTAACAAGCGCAAATGTGCCATAGATAGATGAAATTGATGAGGTATTCCCTCTTTTGTTACAAAAGAAGGACCTTCCTTGGTCACTACTAAGGCACCCGCACAATGATGTGCATCTAATAATTCTTCCACGGACTGATGCTTACGCGGCACATAGGGCATTTGCAGGAGTTGACTTAGATCCTTAGCCTGTTCAATGAGATATGCATTTGTCTTTGAACTTGTGCTAATAAGATACATATTAACTCCGTAAAAATAATTTTCCTAATTCGTCTGGTGTAAATTTAATGATCGTAGGTCGTCCGTGAGGACACACATAGGGCTTTTCTGTGCTGAATAGGTCTTGCAGTAAAGCATCAATTTGTACCAAGTTTAGATTATGCCCCGCTTTAATGGCACCACGACAGGAAGCATAGGCCAACATTTCATGTCGTAATTGCGCTGCACTTGGACTTTGATGATCATGCATATAGGAAAATACGTATTGTAAAATCTCTGGAACTTTACTTTCAATAATATCCACAGGATGACCATCAATACGTAAGGAAGTGGGTCCTCCTTGGTCTACTTGGAATCCTAAGTCTAACAATGCATCTCTCTGTTCTTCCGCCAATGTTAATTCTTCCTCGCTAACATCCATGTACATAGGCATTAATAATTCCTGCATAGGAATGGACTCGGATGATTTGCATAGTTTGTCATACCGCACACGTTCGTGCGCTGCATGTTGGTCGATAATGTATAAATCATCGCCTTTTTTTGCCAAAATATAGCAAGAGGCTACTTGGCCCATAGGAAGTAATCCGTGATTAGCTACTGTTTTACTAGCATTAGTATTATATGAATTACCATGATCAGTATCATAGGAACTATCTATACCAAGAGCATCTCCAGTACGAGAATCACCTGCTAGACCTTGTACTGTACTTAAATATATCGATACGGATTCATTTCCAGCATGGTTTATATATGGCTCTACAGAACTTGGTACTAAATTAGGCCGTGATTCACGGATAGCTCTGAACCGATCTTTATCCTCTTGGGTATAACTTTTAGGCACAAAGTTTTCATTTACATCTAGGGTTTTGTTAAAGTTACCTTGCTCATACACAGTGCGCTGTGGCGCTGTATATCCCTTTTGACGGATTGTATCCACGAGAGCCTCTGTTTTTTCACGCATCACTGTAAATCCTTGGGAACGTCCAGTGAATACTTTATCGTAGTCGATGGCTGTAGCAATGGTTTCTTCTTGCTGGCTAGTCCTGTGATGAGTCGGATGTTCTAAGGCTTGTAAAATACTGTTATACACTGCTTTAAAAACCGGCTTATCGTCAGAGAATTTCACTTCACTTTTTCGTGGATGTACATTGATATCTACGGTCCCTGGAGGTACTACAATTTGTAACACTACCAAGGGATAGCCACCCTTCGGTAATAGGGCATGGTACGCTGTATCGATAGCCTTGTAGATAGCTTTGTCGGAAATAACACGTTGGTTTACGATGGTCGTCTGCCATTGACGGCTACTTTTTAGTACCGTTGGCTTGCTGACCACACCTTCCACATAAATACCTTCCGCCTCATAAGCAATGGGAAATACGTCTTCACTGACTTTAAATCCATAGAGAGCGGCGATAGTATCCACCATCTTATGATTCCCTGGTGTCATGATGGTAACTCGTGTATCAACAATACATTTGAAAGCAATATGGGTGTGGCTCAGTGCCAGTTTGCCAATCATATCTTGAATCTTATTCGCTTCTGTACGAGTAGATTTTAAAAACTTTCTACGAGCAGGGGTGTTATAGAATAAATCTTTCACCTCAATGGAGGTGCCCACTGATGTGCCACATGGATCGCAATCTACCATATGACCACCTTCGATATAAATCCGTGTGCCTATAGTATCCGTTTCCTGACGAGTCCGTAAGGTAAACTTAGATACAGAGGCAATGCTGGCAATCGCTTCACCACGAAAACCTAAAGAGGCAATATCGTATAAATCGTCGGCACTGCGAATTTTACTAGTAGCGTGACGCAATACGGCTAGCCGTGCATCTACTTCGGACATACCGAACCCATTGTCGGTGATACGCATGTATTCGATGCCACCTTCTGCAATTTCTACTTCAATGGAAGTAGCCCCTGCATCGATAGCATTTTCTACTAACTCTTTGATAACAGAGGCAGGGCGTTCTACCACTTCGCCAGCTGCTATCTGATTAATAGTCGTTTCATCTAGGACATGAATGGTTGGCATTACTTGCCACCTCCTTGTTTCGCCTCTTCCTGTAAACGATATAATTCACTGATGGCCTCTATAGGTGTCATACTCATTATGTCTAGCTTTAATAACTGATCCAGAACAGGTTGTGTAAATAAATCACCAGTCCCGAATAGAGGGCCTATAACACTTTGTTTTTCTTTTTTCTTAGCCACTGCTTCCGATACCACTTTTCCATCTTCCAAATGAGATAGAATTGCGTTAGCTCGATCTAGAACAGCCTTAGGAAGACCTGCTAATTTAGCCACATGGATACCATAACTGCGGTCTGCTCCACCTTTTACAATGCGGCGCAAAAATAGCACATCATTGCCTTTATCCTTAACCGCCACCGTATAGTTTTTCAGTTTACTATATTGGTCTTCCAGTTCAATCAATTCGTGATAGTGAGTAGCGAACAAACTTTTACAGTGAATGGTTTCACAAATGTGCTCCACCACGGCACGAGCAATACTAAGACCATCAAAGGTAGACGTACCACGGCCAATTTCATCGAGAATGACTAGACTGTTGCACGTTGCATGTTCTAGGATATAGGATACTTCTTTCATTTCCACCATGAACGTACTTTGGCCTGTGGAAATATCATCACTGGCACCGACTCGTGTAAAAATTCTATCTACAGGAGCAATGGTGGCTTCTCTAGCAGGAATAAATGAGCCAATTTGCGCCATAATCATGAGCAAAGCCACTTGACGCATATAGGTAGATTTACCTGCCATGTTAGGACCTGTGATGAGGATAAACTCCTCTTCGGAATGGTTCAACACCACATCATTAGGAATGAACAATTCCTGTTTTAGCAAGGTTTCAATCACTGGATGGCGACCGTCTTTGATGGAAATCGCTCCATTTGTAACAATAGTAGGACATACATATTTATTAGTAAAGGCCACTTCCCCTAAGCTCAAAATCACGTCTAACTGTGCAATGCCACGAGCCGTTTCTTGAATCTCTTTAATATGCGCTTTAGCAATTAATCGTAAGTCTTGGTACAAAGAATATTCCAACTTTTGAATTTGCTCTTTTGCATTGAGCATTTTTATTTCAAACTCTTTTAGATCTGGCGTAATATAGCGCTCCGCATTGGTTAAGGTTTGCTTACGAATGAAATAATCTGGCACGAGCCCCACTTGCCCTTGGGATACTTCAAAATAGTATCCGAATACTTTATTGTATCCTGTTTTAAGACGAATTCCTGTAGCTTGTTTCGCTTCTTCTTCTAAGCGATGTAGCCACTCTTGACTATTGGTAGCCAAGGAACGCAATTCATCTAATTCTGCACTGTATCCATCACGGATGACATGACCATCTTTCAACGCTAACGACGGCTGATCTACGATAGCCCGTGTTAAGAGGTCACATAGGTCATCATGAGTATAAATCATACTATGACAGTCTTGAAGAATATTAGAGGTACAATGTTGTATTACCTCTTGAATCATCGGTAAGACCCGCAAAGATTCTCGTAAGGAGGCAAAATCTCTAGGAGACACACTCCCCGTTTCTACACGGCTTAGAATGCGTTCAAAATCATAGACAGAAGTCAATAAAGAACGCAGTTGACTGCGCATGGTCGGATTATCAATAGATTCACCTATACCCATTTGACGGCGTACGATGCGATGGATATCCATTAAAGGATGTTCAATCCACTGCTTCAACATTCGAGCCCCCATAGGGGTTAATGTTTTATCTAGTACATCTAGGAGTGTACCTTTTTTAGAGCCATCTCGAGCATTTCTTGTAATCTCCAAATGGCGCAAACAAGATGTGTCCAATATCATGCGGTCTCCCACAGATAGTTGGTGCACATAATTAATATGAGATGTATCTGTTTTTATAATTTCTTGTAAATAGAGAATGACATAACCTAAGGCTTCTAATACATCTTCTTCTAGCAAGCCGGCGTCAGAAAAATGTTCACGACCTTTTAGACGAATACTGTCTATAGTTTCTGTAGGCGTGAACGGAGACAAGGCTATGCCTGACATTTGACGTGTTAAAAATTCTTGGATACTAGGAGGTAATTCACTACTACCAGCTAGGATAAGCTCTTTTGGTTGGTACATGGTGAAAGCATCAAATAAAGAACTTTCACTACCGCAATCCATACGTTCCCAAATCACTTCACCAGTAGTGATATCTGTGAACAACACAATGCGCTGCCCCCCTGTTTCATAGGTCAAGGCTAAAAAGTTATTTTCTCCATCTTTCGTACCATTTTCACTGAGTACTGTGCCTGGTGTGATGACACGAATGACATCACGTTTTACAATACCTTTTGCCTCTTTAGGATCTTCCACTTGTTCACAGATGGCTACCTTGTAGCCTTTATTGATGAGTTTTTCAATATAGGATTCCGCAGAATGGAAGGGAACGCCACACATAGGAGCTTTATCTTCTTCACCAGCATTGCGACCTGTTAAGGTTATATTCAATTCTCGTGATGCGGTGATAGCATCGTCGTAAAAAAGCTCATAAAAGTCACCTAACCGAAAAAATAATAGTTCCTTTTCATAGCGAGCTTTAATACTAAAATACTGCTCCATCATAGGCGTTTGTTTCTTGCCCATCTGCTAACTCCTTTCTATAGTACCGTGCCGTATAATACCCAAGTTTGTCCTTTATCGATGCGCACATCGATAGTATCCCCAATTTTTAAGGTCTCTTGTTTAGGGAATAGGACCATTTTATTACCTGATGTACGACCAAACCACATATTTTCATCAGTACGGCTAGGACCTTCTACGATAATATCGTATACCTTGCCTTCCATGGCTTGGTTTAACTCGAGGGAAATCTCGTTTTGCACGTCCATCAAGGCTTGCAAACGAACACGTTTTACTTCCTCTGGCACTTGTTCTTCAAACTCCGCTGCTGGTGTACCAGAGCGTTTGGAATAAATGAAAGTAAATGCCATATCATAGCGTACGTCTTTCAATAATTGCAATGTTTGTTGGAAATCTTCCTCTGTTTCTCCAGGGAAACCCACAATAATGTCTGTTGTGATAGTAACGCCATCGATTTTTTCACGGCAATATTGTAACAACTCTTTATATTGTTCTACAGAATAATGACGATTCATTCGTTTTAAAATGTTGTCAGATCCAGACTGCACTGGTAAATGCAATTGTGTCACAATATTAGAAGAACGACCTAAGGCATCTACCATGCCTTTCGTCATATCTTGGGGATGGCTTGTCATATAACGAATACGCTCAATACCTGGAATGCCATCTAAGGCATCTACTAAAGTACCAAAGTCTGTACCATCTTTAAAATCCAAACCATAGGAGTTTACGTTTTGTCCCAACAAAGTGATTTCTTTAAAGCCCTTTTCACCTAGTTCACGCACATCCTTCACAATGGACTCTACAGGACGGCTAATTTCACGGCCCCGCACATGGGGTACGATACAGTATGTACAGAACTTATTACAACCATTCATAATTGGTACCCACGCAAAGAAAGTACCATTTGGTTTCGCCGCCAGTTCTGGTAATACAGTGTTATCCATTTCTACATTGACTTGGCGTTTTTTCGTACGTTGCACTTCTTTTACCATTTCATTGATATGTTGGATATTATGCGTACCCAATACAATATCAATATGAGGTGCTCGTTTGAACATATCCGCTTGGTTCTTTTGTGCCATACAGCCAGTGATGGCAATGATTAAGTTTTTATTCTTTTCTTTCAAATGCTTTAACTCGCCAATACGGCCATAAATTTTATTTTCCGCTGTTTCACGAACGCAACAAGTATTTAAAATAATCAAATCCGAAGAATCTACATCTTCTGTAGGTACATATCCAACAGACTCTAATTGATGTGCCAATCGTTCTGAATCACTTTCATTCATTTGGCAACCATATGTATAAATATAGTATGACTTCATATTACTCCTTATGCTTGTATTTTACTTTTGATGGCTCAATGGTGCCACCTACCTTAATGGCAAGCCTTTCGATAGACATGCCTGTAATATATTCAATTTCTTGACGTATCGTTTTTTGCAAGGTATCCATGATTTCCTTTACTACGAATCCTAGCATAACGGTAACGTCAATTTGTAAGATTAAACCATTAGTGACTTCTTTACTTTTCTTAATGTCCATACTGCGTACATCTGTCACACCTGGAGATTTTTCAATGCTATTCCTGATGAGTGCTTGAATCACTGCATCTTCAAAAACTAGTTTTCCATAATAGCTAAAAGCTGGACGGATAACAGATTTTTCCCATCCTTCATCTTGTTTCGAAGATAATCTAGTTCTTCGCCAGAAAGATTTAATAGGGTCAATTAAAAAGCCTTTAAAATGAGGCTTCAATTCAACAGTTGGAACGGGAATAATATGCTTTCCTTCTTTTAATCTAGCGTGTTGTGCTTTTTCAATATCTTTCGGGGTGGCTACATCTTCAATATGGATATAATAGGACGGCCCAGGGATGCCGAGGGCTTTTGTAATTTTTCCAATCATATTTTCCGACGTACCTAATATCATAAGGCGTTCTGGTTGAATTTCATCTAGCGCTTTTCTTACGCTTTCTACCTGTTTTTTATCCTGAAAGATAGCACGTCGAACTGCTTTAATGCGATTTTCTTCTTTTTTTGCAGAAAAACCACCTACAATGCGATTATTATGAATTAAAATTCCATCATCAATGATACAAGATGCGTGATGTTCATGTGCCACCACCAATGCTCTATGACTTTTACCTGTTCCGCTAGGGCCAATAAATGCGATTACATCCATACTACACCTCTATGCGCCTTGTAAGGCTTTCATAAAATTAGCTACCCACTCATGTTGTATTTCGTATTCTCCAAGACCGATACTTTCAGGGAAACGATCTTGAATGCCATGAAAGTCGGATCCACCAGATATTAACAATCCTCGAGTCTCTGCAATCTTGCGATATTTAGTACTATCCTTGGTGGAATGACTAGAATGATACACCTCGACACCATCAAATGGTAGGTCTAGTAACTCATTCACATAGGTATCATTCTCTACTAGTTTCGGGTGTGCAAGTACAGCTATACCACCAGCACGATGAATCAAATCAATGGCTTGTTGAGGCTCATACTTTTCTTTTGGTACAAAGCAAGGACCTTTTGGGTTTAACATCGTATCAAAGGCTTCTCCTACGGTTTCCACATACCCATGAGCAATAAGTAATTGCGCAATATGAGGGCGTCCAAAGGACACTGCATCAGTGAATGTATTTACTAATTCCTCGTAGGAAATATCATAGCCTGCGTCCGCACATTTATCTACCATTTTATGAATTCTAGAGCGTCGCACTTCTTTAAAATGAGAAATATAATCCTGTAGTTCTGGATGCTCTAAGGAAAACTGATATCCCAACACATGAACTTCTTTTTCATGGTAATAGGTACTAAACTCGCAACCATGAAAGATTTGAATCCCTGTTCTATCATTTGTCGTCAATTGCGCATAGGCTCCTACTTCATCATGATCTGTAATAGAAATAGCTTGTAAATGCTTTTCCTTTGCTAATGCCACCAAATCTCTTGGCATATATGTACCATCTGATACATTCGTATGCATGTGGAAATCGACTAACATAGACTTTCCTTTCTTAACGATTTTGTTCTTTCATACGGCGCTGAATATCTCGTTTTGCATCACGTTCCGCCATATCTTGTCGTTTATCATAATTTTTCTTACCTGTTACAAGGCCAATAGTGACTTTAACATATCCATGACTATAGTGAAAGTTCAAGGGAATCAAAGAGTAACCTTTTTCTTTTACTTGCCCTAATAATTTATGAATCTCCCGTTTATGCATAAGCAATTTACGTGTACGTTCTGGCTCATGATTAAATTGATTGCCTTGCTCGTATTTACTGATATGTACTTGGTATAAGAAAAGTTCACCATGTTCAATGCGGCAAAAACTATCTTTTAAATTGATGCGACCAGCTCGAATGGATTTCACTTCCGTTCCCGTAAGGGCAATCCCTGCTTCATAGGTTTCATGAATGTGAAAGTCATGCCTAGCTTTGCGATTATCTACAATTAATGCATTGTTATCTTTCGCCATTACCGTTTCCTCTGTTTCTTTCTTTTTTTATGATTACTTTTTTTGTGTATCGTTTCATAAAACGCTGTCTTCTTTTTTGTATCCAACTTGCGTAGCATTTGCTCTACCGCTTTCGTGGTACCTGTCGTTTCTATTATATCATGAGTTTGTCTATCTCGACGTTTTCGTTTCTCTTCTTTTTGCTTCTTATAGGATTTTCTATTTCCCCGTTTCGGTTTTGAAAGTGAGTCTTCACGACCTTGCCCTCGCCGTAAGTATCCATCAATGGATTCCACTTCACCAATGACAAAATCGATTTGGCGAAGCTCTGTATCAGCTTTAATCAATGTTACTGTCACCGGTGTACCTAAGTGATATTCCTTTCCACTTCGTCTACCATAGGCCATATAATGTGGCTCGTCAAAGACATAATGGTCATCATCCATTAAATTATACGGTACCAAACCATCTACCCCATTATTAAGTTCAATAAATAAACCAAAGGCAGTAATTGAACTTACATGTCCCTCGAAACTTTCACCAACATATTGCGCCATATACTGAACCTTTTTCATATCTAAAGTTTCCCGTTCTGCTTCTGTAGCGATTTGTTCACGCTCTGAGCAATGACTGGCACTATGTGTTAAATAGGACTCATCAGCAATCGGCGCGAGTCGTTTTGGTTTGCCTTCTAGGACATAGCGCAATAGTCGATGAATCATCAAATCTGGATAGCGACGGATAGGTGATGTAAAATGGGTGTATGTAGAAGAGGCCAGACCAAAGTGTCCCATATTCTCCGAACTGTATTTTGCTTGTTGCATAGAACGAAGGACCATGATTTGTACCACAGGTTCAATCTCTGTACCAGCCACAGATTGTAATAACTCCTCAATATGCTTAGGCTCAACCTTAGTCGGCAGTTTTACAGGATATCCTGCATGGTGTAATACCGTAATAAGTTGTTCTAACTTCGTATCTTTTGGTTCTTCATGAATACGATACACAGAAGTATCTAACCGTTCACTAAGAAATGTAGCTACCGTTTCATTGGCTAATAACATACATTGTTCGATTAATTTTTCTGCAATGGTTCTATCTTTTCGTACGATTCGTTGCGGTATGCCTGTAGCATTTAAAAGAACCTTATATTCTGGGAATTCAAAACTTATGGCTCCTGCTTGTTGACGCATCTTCATTAATTGGTATGCCAATGTTTCTAGGGTCCGCACCATTGCCATGAGTGGTGCCAAATCATCAGGAATGATGTTTTCTTCTAAAGCTAAATAGATTTCCTTATAGCTACAACGACGAGTGATATGAATAATGGATGGCTTTATGGAATAGCGCAACACTTTACCTTGAGGACTTACTTCCATAATACAGGACATGGCATAGCGATCTTCCTTGGCTTGTAAGGAACAAATACCGTTTGATAGTTCCACTGGTAACATAGGGATCACACGATCCACCAAATACACACTAGTGCCACGGCGGTATGCCTCTTGGTCAATGATTGATCCAGCTGGCACGTAGTGGCTGACGTCTGCAATATGAACCCCCAATTCAATATTGCCATTATCCAATACTTTCGCATGCACAGCATCATCTAAATCCTTTGCATCTTCTCCATCGATGGTGATCATTTCTTGGTGGCACAAATCTAAGCGGTCTGCATCATCAGTAACTGTGAAAGAAATCTTCCGGGCCTCTTCTTGCACATCTTTTGGAAACTCTTTTGGCAAATTAAAGGTAGCCATCACTGACAAGACATCTAAATCTGGGGTAGAACTATCCCCTACAATTTCTACAATTTTTCCTTCTGCTTTACGATTTTCTTCTGGCCAAGCAGTTAATTCTACCACTACGGTAGCACCACTTCTAGCATCTAAAGTAGCTTCTAAAGGAATATAAATATCCTCACCTAATCGTTCATTATGAGGTGTAACAAATCCACTTGTTTTTAGACGCTCAAAAACACCTACTACACGATTCGTATTTCGAGTCACAATACGATGGATAATACCTTCAGCTTTTCGCTCACTAGTTCCTTTCCGTTTGATTATATATTCTACTTCATCATCATGCATGGCTGTGCCTGAGCAACCATTAGGAATGAATACATCTGGTAAGTTTCCCTCTGTAGGTATAACAAATCCAAACCCTTTTTTGCTAGCTTTATAGATACCTAGTAATTTCCTATTTTCTGTTTTTTGATAGGTTGCATATTCACCATCTTTAATGCAAATAGAGCCTGCAGTTTCTAAATCATGTAAAATAGAAAAATATGCTTTAATTTCCTCATCTTTATAGCCCAAGATGAAAGGAACATCTTCTATATGATAAGATTCAGGCCATATATCTCTAAAAAATTGTAAGATTTCGTCTCTCATAGTACCTCAATATATCTATAAAAAAAACCTACCATAGGGTAGGGTTTTTTGTGTATTAATAAGAACTTAACACTAAATCTAATGCTAAGCTAACTAAAATGAATAGTGTCGCTAACACAACTGTACACCGTGATAAGAATCCATCTACACCACGTTCTTTCCCACCGAATACGGAATCAGCTGCGCCAGAAACAGCACCACCCATACCTGCACTTTTACCGGTCTGTGCTACTACTACCACAATTAAAAGAATAGAAATAATAATTTCAACAACCATTAGAAAATCTCTCATGAATCTCTTCCTTTCTGTATTAACGGTTATGCCCGAAGTAAACTTCCATTTTTTTCTTTACTCGTTGCAATGCATTATCAATAGATTTTATAGAACGATGATGTTCTTCTGCCATTTCTTGGTAGGATTTGGCATCCATATATCCACGTAATACATCCCATTCTAGAGGGCTCAGAACAGCCTCCATCACTTCTTTAATAAGAGCGTATTGCTCTCTATTAATAACTACTTCCTCTGGGTCTAAATTTTTTTCTGTTTCCAGTACTTCTATTAAAGTTCGTTCTGAATCATCATAGGCTGGTTTATTTAAAGAGATATAGGAATTCAAAGGAATGTGCTTTTGACGACTAGCCCCTTTGATAGCAGAAATGATTTGTCTTGTAATACATAATTCAGCAAATGATTTAAAACTGACCTCACGGTCTCGATTATAGTCTCTTGTTGCTTTATACAAACCAATCATACCTTCTTGAATAATATCTTCTTTATCAGCACCCATTAAAAAATAGGACCTAGCTTTAGAGCGTACAAAATTTTTATATCGTTGAACAATATAATCAGTAGCAAAATGATTGTTTTCACGTTGATAGATATCAACAATCTCTTCATCAGATAATGATGAAAACCTTTCAAACTCAGCTACTGTTTCTGTTTCATATGACATAGGATTCCTCCTGTGACGCTGTACTAGGAATGATATTTAATAGTATACACTATCTTTAAAAAAAAGTACATATTACATTTGACTTTCACAAGATATATCTATATAATTATAAGACAATAATTACATATGGGGACGTAAAGGTTTCGACAGGTATGGATGTATCTTAGAAAGCGAGCTGGTGTCTCACTTGACCATAAAACAGTGGAACTTAAATTAAACGCAGAAGAAAATTTTGCATTAGCTGCATAAGCTACGTCACACCTTCTCTCGCCCGTGGAGAGGGATGTGGCGTCAAACTACGGGCTAGCTAGTTCTATCCGCTCAATTAGAGCTAGTTAAATCTCATGAGCTAGAATAGCTTAGGTTGTTGATGTCCAAACACTATTCGAAGTTAAAAACATCAACTGCGCTCGGAGAGGTCTAGGGGGCAACATGCTTGGACAGGGGTTCGACTCCCCTCGTCTCCACCACAATACAAAACAAGATAACCGCTTATTCATAAGTGTTCGCAGGTGTTCGCGAATGCGATGAATAAGCGGTTTTTTGTAATTAAAACGACTCATCAAGGTATCCTCGATGAGTCGTTCTCTCTAATTCTATGCAGTTCAATTTGTATAATTAAATGTTATATCCATCTTTCAACAGACGAAGTAATCCTTGTACAGAGGTACTTACTTCATCAATTTTAAGAGTGCTTGTAGAGCCATCTTTACGAATACGTAATTCTACTTCACCAGATTCGATAGTATTTTTACTTACCGTGATGCGTACAGGATAGCCAATCAAATCTGCATCTTTAAACTTAACACCTGCACGATCTTTACGATCATCTAATAGAACATCAACACCAGCTTGTTTCATTTCTTTATACAAACGTTCGCTTACTTCCATTAAAGCTTCATCTTTCGCATTGATGGGAACGATAACAACCTCGAATGGAGCAATTGCTACTGGCCAGATGATACCATTTTCATCATAGCTTTGTTCAATAGCAGCTGCCAATGTACGTCCTACACCGATACCATAGCAACCCATTTGGAATGGAGTTGGACGGCCACCTTGGTTCAATACTGTGGCATTCATAGATTCAGAGTACTTCGTACCCAATTTAAATACTTGACCTACTTCGATACCTTTATCGATGCGAAGTTGACCACCGCATTTAGGGCATGGATCATCGAGAGTAATCAAACGAATTGGTGCCACAATGATATCATCTACATTGAAATCTCGGTTAGGATTGATATTGATATAATGCGCATCTGCTGTATTAGCACCACCACATACATTATGTAAGTTCATCACTGTTTCATCCACTACAATGGCAAACTCTTCTGATTGTGAAAGTCCCACTGGGCTAATGAATCCAGCTGTTAATCCTACACGTGCTAAGTCTTCTGGGGTTGCCATTTCTGGCTCAATGCCACCTTCTACAGCTCGTTGTACAGCGATTTCATTCACTTCATGGTCACCACGAACAATGGCAAGAATCACTTTACCTTCAATGTTGTAGACTACTGCTTTAATTGTTTTTTCCAATGGCAATTGTAACATATCGGCTACCGCTTGAATTGACTTAGCATCTGGTGTAGATACTGTTTCCAATGCCTTAGCTTCTTCTGTATCCACTTCCAATGCTTTTGGTTGGCCAATTTCAATATTTGCAGCATAATCACATTTTGTGCAGTGGATAACATCTGCCTCACCGGATTCCGCCAAAGCCATGAACTCAAAGCTACCGGAACCACCAATAGCACCATTATCTGCTTCTACTGGTTTACATGTTAAGCCACAACGTTTGAAAATTTTACTATATGCCTCATACATATCCCAAAAAGACTTGCTCATACCTTCTTCATCGATGTCAAAGGAATAGGCATCTTTCATGATGAACTCACGGCTACGCATCAATCCATAGCGTGGACGACGTTCATCGCGATATTTATTTTGAATTTGATATAAACTTAAAGGTAATTGACGATAGGAATTGACTTCCCCTCGAACTAGATTAGTTACCATTTCTTCATGAGTTGGTCCTAGGCAATATTCACGGCCATGACGATCAGAAATGCGCATCATTTCTGCGCCATACGCAGCCCAACGACCAGATTCTTCCCATAGTTCACTAGGTTGTAAGATCGGCATCATGATTTCTTGGCTATTGATAGCTTCCATTTCTTCACGAATGATTTCATTAATTTTATGAATACTGCGCCAAGCCAATGGTAAATAAGTATATAATCCACCTGCTACTTTACGAACAAAACCTGCACGCAACATTAACTGTTGGCTGATTACATCAGCATCGGAAGGCATTTCACGTAATGTCGGTGCATATAAGCGACTTGCTAACATAACATACTCCTTTATATTCTATATGATTCATACTCTTAATTATCTTCTAACGTTAAAAGATATTGATCGATTTCAGCAAATAAGGTATCTACCAACTCTTGTTCTGGTACAGTTTTTAATACTTTTCCTTTACGGAAAATAATACCTTGTCCTTTACCTCCTGCAATACCAAAATCAGCTTCTCGTGCTTCTCCAGGTCCATTTACTACGCATCCCATAACAGCTACACGGATTGGGGCTTTTATAGCCTTCAATCGTTCTTCAACAATGTCTGCCATATTGAATAAATTGACTTGACATCTGCCACAGGTAGGACAAGAAATCATGGTCGCTCCAAAGGTACGAAGTTCCAAGGAGCTTAAAATAGTTTTTGCTACCTCTACCTCATGGATTGGATCGCCCGTTAAGGACACACGAATGGTATCACCGATACCATCTGCTAAGAGTGTTCCAATACCGATAGCCGATTTAATCGTTCCTTGTTTGATAGTTCCTGCTTCCGTTACACCTAAATGCAATGGATACGGTATTTTACTTGATAATTTGCGGTATGCTTCAATCATTAAAGGTACATCTGTAGCTTTAATAGAAACTTTCATTTGGTCATATTCTAAAGATTCTAAAATACGAATATGTTCTAATGCGGTTTCCACCATACCATCTGCTGTAGGATGCCCACCATGAGTATCTAATACATGCTGTGGTAAAGAACCAGCATTGACACCAATACGAATAGGAATCAATTTTGGCTTCGCTTTTTCCACAACTTTTATAACATTATCGATACTACCAATATTTCCTGGATTAATGCGAAGCCCATCAATCCCACTGTCAATAGCTTGCAGTGCTAACCGATAGTCAAAATGGATATCCGCAATTAATGGAATCATCGCACGCTCTTTGATATCTTTAATTGCTTTTGCTGCAGCCATATCAGGAACAGCTAAACGAACCAATTCACAACCAGCAGTAGCTAGGCGATTGATTTCCTCAATAGATTGTTCTACTTTCACAGGATTTGTAGTAATCATAGATTGGATACTGACAGGTGCGTTATCACCAATATGGACGGTACCCACTTGAATACCTTTTGTCGGTTTACGTTCTATCATAGGATACCTCTAAAATAATCGTAGAATATCTTGGAATGTAGAATATACAAACACTAATAATAATAGGCCTACACCAGTCATTTGGATGTATTGTAATGCCTTCTCTGGTAGTTTACGGCCCGTAATTCCTTCTAGAATTAATAACACCAAGTGGCCACCATCTAAGACGGGAATTGGCAATAGGTTGATAACTCCAAGGTTTAAGCTCAATAATGCAGTAAATAGTAGCAAACTGATAAAACCATGTTGTGCTACTTGCCCTGCCATTTGTGCTACACCGATAGGACCCGCTACATCGCCTTTACTATGCCCTGTTACAATATTCCACAATCCTTGTACCATATCAGCAAGGGTAGATCCAGTGTGGGATACAGCATGGACCGCAGATTCGCCAATACTATACTCTTTTACTTCCAATACTGGATTGATTCCGATAACAGCTCTATCACCAGATTCACGAGGAATCACTGTCGTAGATATAGTCTCACCATTTCTATCTAAGGTAACTGACACTACATGATTGCTATGACCTTTTAGAGACTCTGTAATATCTTTCCATTCTTTAATGGATTGACCATTAATGGATACAATTTTGTCTCCCTTTTGGATACCAGCCGTAGCCGCTGGATTTCCTGCTAATATATCTCCAATAATCGGTTCCTGAGATGGTATTGTGGTTCCATGGAACGCGAATACAAAAAAGTATATTACAATAGCCAATAAAAAGTTAAATGTAGCACCTGCAGCGATAACGATAAATCGTTGCCATACAGGTTTACTATTAAAACCACGTTCGCCAGCATCTTCCGATGGATCCATACCAGCAATTTTGTTGAATCCACCTAGTGGTAATAAACGCAAGGAGTATAGTGTTTCTCCTTTTTGCTTTTGAACGACATTAGGGCCAATACCGATAGCAAATTCATCAACACGCATGCCACAGGCTTTCGCAGTTAGAAAGTGCCCCAATTCGTGAATCATAACTATAACGCCGAATACGAAGACAGCTCCTAAAATTGTAATTAACATGCACTTCTCCTTTGTATTTCTTTGGTAGCTTCTTGTCTAGCCCAGGTATCCATAGCAAGTACTTCTTCTATGGAAGTAGGCACGCCATTTATCATCCGCCCGAGAACGGTAGAAACTACTTCATATATATGTCCATAGGTAATTTGTTCATCCAGTAAGGCATACACGGCCATTTCATTGGCTGCATTAAATACAGCAGGTGCATAACCGCCTTCTTTTCCCACTGTGAAAGCTAGTCGTAAGGCAGGAAAATCATCCCACCGAGGTGCCATGAACTGAAGATCTAAACCTTTGGTAAAATCTAAATGCTCCATTTGTAATGGATATCGTTTCGGATAGGTCATCGCATATTGGATAGGCTCACGCATATCTGGATTCCCTAACTGTGCCAAAATAGCACCATCTTTCATTTGAATCATAGAGTGTACAATACTTTGTGGATGTACCACTACATCAATATGATTGTAATCAAAGTCAAAAAGCCAATGGGCTTCAATAACCTCTAGGCCTTTATTAAATAAAGTAGCGGAATCAATAGTAATTTTGTTTCCCATATTCCATGTTGGGTGCGCTAAACAATCTTTTGCTGTTGCCCCATATAAATCGTCTGACTTCCAGTGACGTAAGGCACCACCTGAAGCTGTGACGATTAATTTTTCTACATTACTTCTATCTTGCCCTTCCAAACATTGAAAGATAGCACTATGTTCACTATCAATTGGCAAAATTGAAACACTATTGTCTTGGGCAGCTTTTGTAATTAAAGACCCACAAGCCACTAAAGTTTCTTTATTAGCAAGGCCAATCGTTTTTTGTGCACGAATCGCAGCCATGGTAGGTTCAATGCCTGCAGCACCAACTACGGCAGTGACTACCATCATAGCTTCTGGCAAAGTTGCCGCTATAGATAAGGCTTCTTTACCACCAATAATTTCTGTGGGGCCATCATAGCGTTCTCTTAATTGTATATATGCCTTTTCATCTACAACACCAGCCATAATTGGCTTAAATTCGGCAATTTGCTGCTCTAGTAAATCAATATTTCCATGTGTTACTAACGCTACTGCTTGGAATTGATCTGGATGTTGACGAATCACATCTAAAGTTTGTGTTCCTATAGACCCCGTGGAGCCTAAGATACTTATAGCTTTCATAAAGGTCTCCCTACAATTAAATCATTACAGCATAAGAATATATGCCAATACTAATGGTGCAGCAAACAATAGACTATCAAAACGATCTAATACGCCACCGTGTCCAGGTAATAATGTGCCAGAATCTTTTTTATTTGCCTCACGTTTTAATTTTGATTCAAATAAATCTCCTAGCGGTGCCAATATCCCAACAATGATACCTATGCCAACACCAAAATTCAGCGGTAATCCTAAGGAAAGAGATCCAATCCACCCTGTTAAAATACAGCCGATGAAACCACCAATAAAACCTTCTAACGTTTTATTAGGACTAATAGTTGGTACGATGTTTCGTTTTCCAAAAGAACGGCCTACAAAATAAGCAAATGTATCACTAGCCCAAATAGCTATCAACAGAAGCCAAATAACAGCCGTACCGAATCCTTCTTGTCCTGCATAATAGCTGGTATTTTCATAGATTCTATTATCACGCAACACCATCAATGCAATAAAGCCACTGGTAACATACAATAAACTACTAATAGTAGATTGCACTGTTGAAAGAGTTCTTTTCCCGTTGCAGAAGGTGTATTCAATGACCATAGCTAACATCACCAAAATTCCTAAGAATAAAGCTAATGGGTAGCTACCAAACACCAAGGAACCGTATACAAGGGCTATATAAAGCAGACCCCACTGTGGTAATAGACGCCGTTTCATATGACGAAATAAGCTAACACATTCTACCCAACCGATGACAGCTAACACGGACATCACAAGATTAAAAAATAGGCCCCCATAGGTGATGGCAACCGCCAGCAAGACAACGCCAATCAAAGCTGTGATGAGACGGGTTTTTAACATATTATTTCTCCTCTTTTAAACCACCAAATCTACGCTCACGTTGTTGGTATGCCAAGATGGCTTCTTCCAACACTTGTGGCGTAAAATCTGGCCAATGTAAAGGGGTAAACCAGAACTCTGCATAAGCAATTTGCCATAACAAGAAATTACTAATTCGTGCATCATTACTTGGTCGAATCAGTAAATCCACACGGTCAAATTCTTTTGTATCTAAGTAGGAAGAAATCAATGTTTCTGAAATATCTTCCTCATTGATAACGCCCTTTGCAACATCTTGGACAATCTGTTTTGTAGCTCTTGTAAGTTCGTCACGTCCCCCATAGTTGATTGCTAATTGCAGTGTGATTCCCTTATTATCTTGTGTTAATTTCTCAGATTCTTTGATGATTCCTTGTAACTCTTCAGATAACTTGGTTATATCTCCCACAAAACGAATGCGCACACCTTCCGCATGCATACGTTTTACATTTGAAAGTAAATACTCTTTAATAAGACCCATTAACAGGCTGACTTCTTCTTCTGGTCGTTTCCAGTTTTCAGTGGAAAAACCATAGACAGTCAATGCTTTCACACCAAATCCTTGGGCTGCTTTCACAATATCCTTTAATACTTCCGCACCTGCGCGATGACCCATACTCCGTGGCATGCCTTTACGCTTTGCCCATCTACCGTTACCGTCCATGATAATGGCAATATGTTCTGGAATATTCATTGGATCTATAGTCGGTCTCTCTTGATGTTTACTTTTCTTCCATAAGTTTTTTAGCATACTGTACCTCATTCGACTGCGCCACATGACTGGCTACCATAGGATGAAAGAGAACTATCTCCCATGTGCCTTCTTTTACTATGACACGGCCTACATAATATTCTTCGGAAGAAATGGAAAAGAACCGATTATAGTTCTTTTCTATTTTTGTAGTAAAAGGGATAGAGGCAGCCTGCAAAAGAGACTGTGCAAGCTGCCATGGAAATCCCAAAATAGATGTATGTTCCATTAGACAGACATAACATCCTTTTCTTTTATATCGCGAAGTTCATCAATTAATTTAATTTTTTTGTCAGTCAATTTTTGAACTTGTTCTTGTCCATCTTTTGACACATCTTCAGTAATTGTTTTCGCTTTTTCTTCTTTTTTGATTGCATCATTAGCATCACGACGAATGTTACGGACTGCAACTTTAGCATCTTCTGCTTTCTTGCTTACTACTTTTACTAATTCTTTACGGCGTTCTTCTGTCAATTGAGGGATAGCCAAACGAATAGCCTCACCATCGTTATTAGGGTTTAATCCTAAATCGGATGTTAAGATAGCTTTTTCAATAGCACCAATCATAGTTTTATCCCATGGAGCAATTAAAATCATGCGAGGATCTGGAGCAGATACGTTTGCCACTTGATTAACAGGTGTTGGTGCACCATAGTAATCTACCATAACGGAATCCAACAAAGATGTATGTGCACGACCTGTGCGTACATTAGCAAATTCATGTTTTAAGGATTCAATTGTTTTGTCCATGCGCGCTTCTTCGCGGCTAATAATTTCTTTAATTTCCATAGTGTTCACCTTTTATTTTACGATAGTACCGATGGCTTCTCCCTTAGCAGCACGTGTGATGTTACCAGGAATATCCATGCTAAATACAACGATAGGAATATGATTATCTTTACATAATGTAGTTGATGTAGCATCCATTACTTTCAATTCTTTGCTGATTACATCCATGTATGTTAATTCATCGAATTTTACAGCATTTGGATTTGTTTTGGGATCAGAATCGTATACGCCATCAGCAAATTTTTTCGCCATTAAAATAGCATCTGCTTCGATTTCAGCAGCACGCAAAGCAGCTGTTGTATCTGTAGAGAAGTATGGATTACCCGTACCTGCTGCAAAGATAACAATACGACCTTTTTCTAAGTGACGAATAGCACGACGACGAATGTATGGTTCTGCTACTTCTTGCATTTCAATCGCTGTTTGAACACGAGTTGCTACGCCTGCATTTTCAAGAGCATCTTGTAATGCAATAGCATTCATCACTGTTGCAATCATACCCATATAATCAGCAGATGCACGATCCATACCTTTAGCACTACCGGATAGACCACGCCAAATATTTCCACCACCTACAACGATAGCAATTTCAATACCACTTTCTTTGGAAAGTGCGGCAATCTCTTGTGCCAATGGTTCTACCACTTGTGGGTTAATGCCAAATCCTTGATCACCTGCTAAGGCCTCACCGCTAAGTTTTAATACGATACGTTTAAATTTACGTTCACTCATGTCCTTCTCCTTATGACGTTTCTAACAAATAATTCAAAAATAAGAGAACACTTGCGGTGTTCTCTTATCTCCGTACTTATTTACCTACAGTAGCCATAACTTCTGCAACGAAATCGTCTTGTTTCTTTTCGATACCTTCGCCTAAAGCATAGCGAACATAACGACGTACGTTAATGTTTTCACCGATTTTAGCGATTGCTTCATTGATCATAGCTTGTACAGTTTTTTCACCGTCTTTAATGAAAACTTGTTCTAATAGGCAGTTTTCTTTATAGAATTTTTCAACGCGGCCAGCTACCATTTTTTCAAGAACTGCTTCTGGTTTTGGTTTACGGCCAGCTTTAACGTCTTCTTCAGCTTCTACTTTAGCTTGTTCCATCAATACAGCTTTTTCGTGTTCGATTATATTAGCTGGAACATCTTCACGTTTTAAGTATGTTGGGTTAGCTGCTGCAATTTGCATTGCCACATCTTTACAAAGAGCTTGGAAATCATCAGTTTTAGCAACGAAGTCTGTTTCACAGTTGATTTCTACTAATACACCGATACGTCCACCACCATGAATGTAAGATGCTACTACACCTTCAGCTGCAATACGACCAGCTTTTTTAGCTGCCGCTGCTAAGCCTTTTTCGCGAAGAAAGTCAACTGCTTTTTGGATATCGCCATCAACTTCTACCAATGCTTTTTTAGCATCCATCATACCTGCGCCAGTCATGTCGCGTAATTCTTTTACTAAAGCTGCTGTAATTTGAGCCATGATTTTTCCTCCTATAAATAATTAAGGTAAGACCTTAGCCTTACCTTAATTTTACATCGTTATTACTTATTTATCAATTAAGACTATGTCTGTATATATTGTTAAATAATCTTACAGATTCTTAAGCTTCTTCGGAAGCAGTTTCTGTACCGAAAGCGTCTTGTTCACCTTGACGACCTTCTAAAATAGCGTCAGCCATTTTACCAGCTAATAATTTAACTGCGCGAATAGCGTCATCATTTGCTGGGATAGGGAAATCAACTTCGTCTGGATCACAGTTAGTGTCCACAGTAGCTACTACAGGAATACCTAATTTTTTAGCTTCTGCGATAGCGATTTTTTCTTTTTTAGGGTCAATTACGAAAAGTGCACCTGGCATTTCTGGCATATCTTTGATGCCGCCAAGATATTTTTCCAATTTTTCCCATTCATGACGAAGACGAATTACTTCTTTTTTTGGAAGAACTTCGAATGTTCCATCTTCAGCCATTTTTTCTAATTGTTTTAAGCGTTTAATACGAGCTTCGATAGTTTTGAAGTTAGTCAACATACCGCCTAACCAACGTTCGTTAACGAAGTACATATTAGCACGAAGAGCTTCTTCTTTTACAGCTTCTTGAGCTTGTTTTTTAGTACCTACGAAAAGGATTGTCTTGCCTTCTTGAGCTACTTCACGTAAGAAATCATACGCTTCTTCTACTTTTTTTACAGTTTTTTGAAGGTCAATGATATAAATACCATTACGTTCAGTGAAGATGAATTTAGCCATTTTAGGATTCCATCTTCTTGTTTGATGTCCAAAGTGAACACCAGCTTCTAATAATTGTTTAAGTGATACTACTGCCATGTTGGCACCTCCTGTTAAAAAACCTCCGCAACTCTCATCCCTCAGCAAACGCGAAATTGCGCACAGAACTGATAGTCTAGTTGCGTGTGTATTCATACTTGGTTAGTATAGCATAAAATGTGAGATGAAAGCAAGTGCAAAACAACCAACTTCCTACAAAAGTTGGCTGTTTCGTTTCTCATTTATAATATATCGATTTTCTCTCCCTCTAAGGCTTTATTGATGCTCCGTACGGCACAGAATTTACCACACATACTGCAAGCTTCTTTGTGTCCCTCTTCTGGGGCACGGCTTTCACGGATGCGACGTGCTTTTTCAGGGTCTAGTGCCACTGCATATTGTGCTTCCCAATCTAGTTTTTGGCGCGCTTCTGCCATGCGGTCATCACGTTCCCGCGCATTCGGAATGCCTTTTGCAATGTCTGCGGCATGGGCTGCGATTTTGAAAGCCATAATACCTTCTTTTACATCGTTTTCATCTGGTAAAGCCAAATGTTCTGCTGGTGTTACATAGCAAAGGAATGCTGCTCCATGCATAGCTGCCACAGCACCACCGATAGCCGCTGTAATATGGTCATAGCCTGGTGCAATGTCTGTTACCAATGGTCCTAATACATAGAACGGAGCCCCATCGCAGATTGTTTGTTGTACTTCCATGTTAGCTTGTACTTGATTCAATGGCACATGACCAGGGCCTTCCACCAACACTTGTACACCTCGTTCGCGAGCTCGTTTTGTTAACTCCCCAAGTCGAACAAGTTCTTCGATTTGACAGATATCTGTAGCATCTGCCAAGCAACCAGGACGACAAGCATCGCCAAGAGAAATCGTCATATCATATTCTGCACAAATGTCTAGGATTTCATCATAGTATTCATAGAACGGATTTTCTTGACCTGTCATGGACATCCAAGCAAAGACTAAACTACCGCCACGACTAACAATGTTTAACTTCCGTTTGTGACGTTTAATTTGCTCCACTGTATGCTGTGTAATCCCACAATGTAATGTGACAAAATCTACCCCATCTTCTGCATGGAGGCGGATAGTAGAAATAAAGTCTTCTGCAGTCAATTCACCTAAATCTTTTTGATGATGGATAACGCTATCATAGATAGGCACAGTGCCAATCATTACGGGACATTCTTTTGTGAGCAGACGGCGGAACACCTTTGTATCACCATGTGTAGATAAGTCCATAATCGATTCAGCCCCTAATGCCACTGCATGATGAACTTTTTTCATCTCTTCTTCGTAGTCTGTACAATCCTTAGATGTACCTAAGTTTACATTAATTTTTGTGCGTAACTTTTGTCCGATTCCTTCTGGTTGTAAAGATGTATGATGCTTGTTACACGGAATTGTTACATGTCCTTTTGCCACTAACTCTCGTAATACTTCAACATCCATGTTTTCTTTTTCTGCTACCACTTTCATCGCGTCGGTAACAATGCCTTTTTGGGCTGCTTGCATTTGTGTGTAAAACATAAAAAGCTCCTTTCATTACAAAGGAGCCTATTTTGAGTACTCTATACACAAAAAGGTATCGACATTACATCGATACCCACATATGTCAGCGTGCTTCCTACGCGGGCATGATCCCGATCAGGTCAAAAGGTCAGGTACTTCATAGTCCTTTCTCAGCCTATTACATAGGCTCCCTTGCAAATCTAAAATATTTATTTACTTATAGTATATCATGGAATGGTGGATTTTTATAGTAATTCATTGTATTTAATTTTCAAAGTGGTATACTGTAAATATAAGTAGTAAGTATAAGCAGTAAATAATCAATACACATGTTATTCCATGTATTTTTATATTTAAAATTAATATATCTATTTTAGTAATGCTATATGTATTGACGAGAATCTCTTTAATATATTACGCTTTAAGCAAAGAAAATCCACTGTTATTCGTATCTAAGTATGTCACTCGTCAACTCAAGAGCTGGCGAGTTTTTATTTGGAGGTGATCATTTATGTTTTTACAAGTTGATAATAACTTTATTTTTGAAAATATTAAATATGTTTCAGAAACAGGGATAGAGTTTTGGTATGCCCGTGACTTACAAAAAGTTTTAGGCTATAAAGAATGGCGTAATTTTTACAAAATTATAGAAAAAGCAAAAATTGCTTGTGAAGTGAGTGGTTATGCGGTTTCATCCGAATTTGTTGAAGTCAACAAATTGGCACATGTTGGGGTTAACCTCACTCGTCCTATACAAGATATTGTATTAAGTAGATATGCCTGTTATCTTATCGCACAAAATGGAGATCCCAAAAAAGAAGAAATAGCTCTTGCTCAAAGCTATTTTGCTATTAAAACAAGAGAGCAAGAACTATATGAGGAGTTTTACCAAGGAACAGAGGATACTAGACGTCTATCAATTCGTCATGAATTAAAGCAACATAATGCTTCACTAGCTGAAGCCGCCAACCAAGCCGGTATAACTGAACAAAGAGATTATGCTATTTTTCAAAACGAAGGATATAAAGGTTTATATGGTGGCTTAACACAAAAAGACATACACGCCAAAAAAGGTCTGAAAAAATCTCAGAAAATTCTAGATCATATGGGTAGTACAGAATTGGCTGCCAATTTATTTAGAGCTACACAAACCGACGAAAAACTAAGACGCGAAAATATTATTGGGAAAGAAAAGGCAAATCGTACCCATTATGAAGTTGGAGCAACTGTACGAGCTACAATAAAACAGCTTGGAGGCACAATGCCTGAAAATCTCCCTACTCCAACTGAAAGTATAAAGCAAATTGAAAAAAAGTTAAATAAACTTCAAAATCCAAAAAAATAGTCTACTACATACACAAAGCACTCCCCGTCAAGGGAGTGCTTTTTTCATTCTATTTTATTCTTCCTCATCCATGATGGCATTATGATACACATCTTGTACATCGTCCAAGTCTTCCAGCATGTCCAATACTCGTTGCATATTCACTGCATCATCACCGGTTAATTCCATATTTGTATCTGGAACCATTGTGATTTGTGCCATATCTGTAGCGATGGATGCTTCTGCTAGGGCAGCTTCTACGGCATCGTAATCATCTGGCAATGTGTAGATAACGAATACATCGTCTTCTACTTTGATATCTTCTGCGCCAGCATCAAGAGCCAATAATGTCAATGTTTCTTCATCATTGCCTTCTTGGGGAATCACGAATACACCTTTGCGTTTGAACATCCAGTTAACGGATCCACTTTCACCTAGGTTACCACCACGTTTGGAGAAGGCATGACGTACATCAGCTGCTGCACGGTTACGGTTATCTGTCATCACTTCTACAAGGATCGCAGCACCGCCTGGACCGTATCCTTCATAGGTAATTTCTTCGTAATTGTTCGCATCCCCTGCACCGGCACCTTTATCGATGGCACGTTGAATATTATCCTTAGGAATGTTATTTTCACGAGCCTTTTGTAGCGCCAATTTCAAGCGCATATTACCGGTTGGATCTGTACCACCAGCTTTCACAGCTACTGTGATTTCACGGCTAATTTTTGTGGTAACTTTTGCTTTCAACGCATCATTTTTACCTTTTCTATGTTTAATATTTGACCATTTAGAATGTCCTGACATTGTGTCCTCCTATTTATTCCACCACGCTTCGCCTCGCAAGCGGTCTAATATAATTGATACGGCACTACGAACTGAAAGATGATTGTACTCTCCATGTCCATAGATGGGTTCTAAGATATAATCGAAATCTTCCATTGTTTCTTTCGTCATACCATACCCCGTTCCAAATAATACTACCACAGGACGGCTCTCACTTTCAAGTGATTTACGGAGCGATGCATAGGTAATGGTATTATCATAGGTCCGTGCATCCGTAGTACACACGATTGGCGTCTGTCCTTCTAATTCCGTCACCATATCGATGGCTTGTCGAATGGAATTGACAAGTTCCACATGTTTGAAAGCATCTTTTCTATCCGGATTATAAGTACTGCCAAATCCCGTTTTCCAATGACTCATCACGGTTTCTGCCAATTCACGTTGGCTCGGTACATTGTGAATGATGAAATACCGTTCCACATCGTAGGTTGTAGATGCTCTGGCAATATCATGGATATCGTAGTTCGTGATGGCCGTCGTGATTACCTCACCATGTTTATTCATAATAGGATAATGAACGAGACCAATATATAAATTCGCCATTTATTTCCTCTTTTCCTCTGTGAAAGTAGACTGTTCTGTCAATTTTGAAAGTACTTGTTGTTCCTCTTCAGAATCCACTCTATCTAGTAATCGTTTCAGAGCCTTAAGTTCATCTACAGTTAATTCTCGTTGCAACAAATAATGTCTCAGTAAAGCAGTTCGTTTCAATGACTCTTCTAATCGCCACTGCTCAATATGTTTATGATGACCACTCAATAATATATCTGGTACAACCATACCTCTATATTCTTGGGGCTTCGTGTATTGTGGACATTCCAATAAAGGATAGTAAAAAGAATCCTCTATCGCTCCTGAGGTAGCTCCTAAGACACCAGGAATCATACGAGCCACTGCATCGGCTACCACCATAGCTGGTAATTCACCGCCCGTTAACACATAATCTCCAATGGATATAGTTTCATCCACTAAGTGTTCTTCTACTCGATAGTCAACTCCTTCGTAGTGTCCACAGACGATGACAAGTTGATCGTAGGTGGCTAGTTCCCTTGCTTTTTCTTGCGTAAACGGTTTTCCCGTCGGTCCCATAAACACAACATGGCTTTTATGATTTGCTTTTGTACGACGATGTTCCTCTATAGGCATCTGCAACACATGTTCTACAGCTTCAAAGAGAGGAGGTGCTTTCATGAGCATGCCCGCACCACCGCCATAAGGAGTATCGTCCACTTGACCATGCTTGCTATGAGAAAATTCCCTTGGATTTGTCACTTTCATCTCTAATCGATTTGCCTGTAAGGCGCGTTTGATGATGGAATGTGTAAAAAAGGCATCAAAAAACTCTGGGAACAAAGATATAATGTCAATTTTCATAGGCTATGCACCTCCTTTCTAGTCAATACAATACTGTATAACATATTAATTCTATTCAGACTTATGCTACTTATTTATAAAGTGTTACGGTATACTACCAATCTATCTATAGATATTTTTGTACAATTAACATGGATGTAACGATAACATCGTGTTATACATAAATTCCGACTAATAAACATAATTTCTTACACGTTAATTATACTATTTGTCACTGTCATATGAGATAACAACTGATCGGTTTCATCAAAGATATTAATCATCCATACATGATTTCGACTACCTTTGTGTAACAATTGCCCACGTGCTACCACATAACCTTCGCATCGCTTCGGTTTCACATGATTAGCCATTATCGATTGACCTACAGCTACTTTTTGTTCAGCCGAACCTAAGTCCACACTTTCATTGCTAGATGTTGAATCTTGTGCCAATATAGCATTAGATGCCATGCCTGCTAATACTTCTCCATAAGCTAAATACACGCCACCGTTGACGAATCCAAAAGGTTGTGCATGAAACGAAGAAAGCTTCATAGTACTTTGAAAAGCCTGTTCAGTACAGTGAAATGTCTCTATCTGTAATTGTTCTAATAAAGAGGTTTTCTTCATACTATGCCCTTTCTACTGTGTGAATCAAGTCTTGTCTCAATATTTTTCCCATACTATTTTTCGGTAATGCATCAAAATATATCATTCGTTTCGGTACTTTATACTTCGCTAAACGACTGAGTAGATATTGTGATATATCTTCTTCGGAACGATTTGTTACTACGCACAATACTGGCACTTGCCCCCACTTAGAATCAGTGATCGGAATGACTGCACATTCATTAATGCCATTCATCTCGTATAAGACATCCTCGATTTCCTTAGGGTAAATATTCTCGCCCCCAGAAATGATGATATCCTTTCTACGGTTCAAAAGATATAAAAATCCATTTTTATCTACGTAACCAATGTCATCTGTATTAAAAGCGCCTTTAATAGGTTCTTTATTAAGGTATCCTTTCATCAGCATCGGGGATGAAAGCCACACTTCTCCTACTCCTTCTTCATCAGGATTGCGAATTTCAATAGTAACACCCTGTAAAGGATATCCCACAGAGGCTAATTTATTCGGATACTCCTGTATACTAAAGGTAGTACTTTGAGCAAAAGTTTCTGACATGCCGTATGTCTTATAGACGGGTAAATTTCGTTGTGCGCACTCTTGTAAGAGTGGCATAGGAATAAACTCGCCACCTAGTAAGATAGCCCGTAAAGTTGGTGCTTGTATCCGTTCTACTATGCGTTGTAATACTGTAGGCACCAAAGATACCATGGTGACTTCATCTGTTTTCAATGCCTCTAGTACGACTTGTTCCGAGAACTTTTCACGAATCGTCGCTCTTGTGCCATTGTACAAGGTACGCAAAATAATAGATAGGCCACTGACATGGAACATAGGGAGCACAACAAGCCAATTGTCATCTTCCTCCACGCCAAGCACTTTCGCAGAAGCTTTCACATGAGACTCGATTTGAGACCATCGGACAGGAACTGATTTGAATTTGCCCGTTGTAGCACTAGTGTTAATGATGCAAAATACTTTTTCATTAGAGGGATTCCAGTCTAGATTATTCTCGCAGTCTGTAGAATCTCCAACATCACCCAGATGATTACATCTATTTGTAAAAGAGTCCATACTAGGAACTTCTTCATTATCTATTTTGATAGATGCATATTTTACACCATTACTAATTTCGTCCCTAACATCTCTCTCCATATGCATAGGAGAAATAGCCTTGAAATCAGTATCTATGCATGTAGAAAAGCATAAATACTGTCGGTCCACTTGATTATGGCTATACTCATAAGTAGAAACATCCGTGATCTCTATGTCATCGGCTACCTTATGTGCACGCAATATCTGTGTCATTTTTTCTGACATCAATAAGGTGCGAACGTCTGTGCTTTCCATTTGTTCTGTTACTTCTCGTTCTGTTAGATTCGTATTCAGTAACATCGTTTCTATACCCAATGTAGATAAAGCAAATAAGTGTATCGCCATGGATACAGAGTTTTCTGCCCATAAAGCAATACGACTCTCTCCTCGAAGATGAGGAGCGAGTCGTTTTACTGTAGCTATTGTTAGAGTCAACACATCACCATAGGTAAATTCATTTAAGAAACACTTATCTCTATGTGTCTGTGCTCGTTCATATAACCACTTCATAACCTAAGCCATTAAGGGAATTTAGGGAATTGTTTGAAATTAGGTTTACGTTTTTCTTTAAATGCATCGCGACCTTCTTTACCTTCATCAGTTGTGTAGAACAATAAAGTGGCATCCCCTGCAAATTGTTGTAAACCAGCCAAACCATCTGTATCCGCATTGAAAGAAGCTTTCAAGAAACGAAGTGCCATTGGAGATAATTGAAGAATTTCTTCACACCATTTCACTGTTTCTGCCTCTAATTGATCAAATGGAACCACTGTATTCACAAGACCCATATCTAATGCTTCTTTTGCAGAATATTGACGGCATAAGAACCAAATTTCACGAGCTTTTTTATGGCCCACTAAACGAGCTAAGTAACCTGCACCGTAACCAGCGTCGAAGGAACCTACGCGAGGGCCTGTTTGACCAAATTTTGCATTTTCAGATGCGATGGAAAGGTCACACACGATGTGCAACACGTGACCACCACCGATTGCAAAACCATTCACCATAGCGATAACAGGTTTTGGAGTGATGCGGATCAAATGTTGCAAATCCAACACATTTAGACGAGGAATTTTGTCATCCCCTACATAACCGCCATCACCACGAACACGTTGGTCACCACCGGAGCAGAACGCTTCTTTATCTTCTCCTTGACCGTGGTTAGCACCAGTTAAAATGATAACGCCTACTTCTGCGTCTTCACGAGCAATCGTGAAAGCATCGATTAATTCCATTACTGTTTTAGGGCGGAATGCATTGCGCACTTCTGGACGATTAATTGTAATTTTTGCAATTCCATTATATGTTTCATAAATTACATCTTCGTAATTACGATCTAATACTTTCCAATCGAATTGACTCATAGTTACCTCCAAAATGATTAGCTATTGTCTAAATACTCTACAAAATATTATATCAAAACTATAGAAAAATTTATAGCACTTCTACATACTTGGTACAGCTCGATGCGCCATGGCCACCGCAATCTCATCTAAATACAATACGCCGACCCCTAAATAGATGGCTACACTTAGATGCTCTTGACTACGTGCAATGCCTACCTTGCCACCTACATTAAGACCGACACATTTATTTTTTAGTTGCTCTAAGGCTTGTGCCGTAGCACCTACAACAGCACCTTTGCTAACATGATTGTCATAAATTAACTCTTGTCGTTCCGCTGCTACTACGGCCCGTTCAATAATTTTAGGAATAATCTCTGTGAAAGCCCCTCCAAAATCTACGGCACAGCTACGAATCCCAAGATCTTCAAACTCTTTTCGTAACGCCATCTCTTCTGCACGACTTTCAGAAATAGCAACATGCAATGCAGCTCGCCCTACGCCAATACTTGTTTTTTCCATACCCTATATCTCCTGTTAAGAATTATTCATATTCTTAAGTATACAGTATATTAAAGCATGTTACCATCAATTTTTTATAGACTGCAGTATATCTACATTAACTATACCCTTCTGTATATGTAATCTTCTTTTCAACGAAAAAATAGCTGCACAAGATATACTTCTTGCACAGCTATTTAATAGGTATTGCAAATATTCAAAGACAATGTAAGGTATGCTGCAACTTATTACTTTATAATATTATGTTATGACGTTGATTTCATATAAAAAGCGCTCGAAAAACGCTATAACCTAGTAAATTTATAATACATATACATACCTTATAAGTTTCGATGTTACTTACCTACTGCTTCTACCATAGAACGGACATATTGATATAATTCTTCTTCCCCAGTTGCTCCCCACTCGCCAATTTGTTTCACAATAGCACTACCTACGATGGCACCATCAGATAGTGATGCCATTGTTTTAGCTTGTTCCGGTGTAGAAATGCCAAAGCCAACAGCTACTGGAATATCTGTGTATTGGCGAATCTGTTGTACGATGCTAGCAATGTCTGTTTTGATGTCACTGCGCATACCTGTTACACCAAGAGAAGACACACAGTACACAAAACCTTCTGCTTGACTGGCAATCTCCTCAATCCGTTGCTCTGAGGTAGGTGCAATTAAAGAAATGACAGAAACTCCATGGGCCTTCGCTTGATGGCTTAGTTCTTGTTTTTCTTCCAATGGGCAGTCTGGCACAATGATACCTTGGATACCCACTTCTTCACAGCGTGTCATGAAACTTTCAACACCATACACATAGATAGGGTTCAAATAGGTCATGAACACAAGAGGGATGGTCAACGCATCATCACCGGTACGCAATCGTTGAACCATCTCAAAAATATCATCTGTAGTAACCCCTGTGGATAGTGCACGCTCACTAGCTGCTTGAATGACTGTACCTTCTGCAACAGGATCAGAAAAAGGAATACCAATTTCAATCAAACTGGCTCCCGCCTTCGCCATAGTACGAATGTATTTCTCTGTGGTATCAATCCCTTGGTCACCAGCTGTAATGAAAGGGATAAATGCTTTCTTGCTGAAAGCCTCTGCTATTGTTATCTTATTCATGTAAGTTCACCCCTCTGTATCTTGCCATAGCTGCTACGTCCTTATCACCACGTCCGGATAAGCAAATGATGATACTTTCATCAGGACTTAACGTAGGTGCCAATTGCATAGCATGAGCTACAGCATGAGCACTTTCAATAGCTGGAATAATGCCCTCCATACGAGACAGATATTCAAAAGCATCCACTGCCTCATGGTCTGTTATGGGCACATATTGAGCACGGCCACTGTCATGTAAATAGGCATGTTCTGGACCTATTCCTGGATAATCTAAACCTGCTGAAATAGAAAATACAGGTGCAATTTGTCCATAGGAATTTTGACAGAAGTAAGATTTCATACCATGGAAAATACCTACTGTACCTTTTGTCATGGTCGCTGCATGTTCTTCTGTATCAACTCCTTTGCCAGCCGCTTCACAACCGATGAGTTGTACGTCTTCATCCGGAATGAAGTGATAGAACATACCAATGGCATTACTACCGCCACCAACACAAGCTAATACGGCAGCAGGTAATTTACCTTCTTTTTCTAAAATTTGAGCTCTTGCTTCCCGACTGATAATGGACTGAAAGTCACGTACCATCATAGGGAACGGATGAGCCCCCATAACAGATCCTAATACGTAATGGGTGTCTACCATTCGATTGGTCCATTCCCGCATCGTTTCAGATACAGCATCTTTCAATGTACCAGTACCAGATGTAACAGGGTGTACCTTGGCACCTAATAGCTCCATACGGTATACGTTTAAAGCTTGTCGTTCACAGTCTTCTTGGCCCATGAAAATTTCACATTCCATGCCCATTAACGCCGCCACTGTAGCAGTGGCTACACCATGCTGACCGGCACCCGTTTCTGCAATCACTCTCGTTTTACCCATTCGTTTAGCCAGTAACATTTGGCCTAGCACATTATTTAACTTATGAGACCCTGTATGATTTAAGTCTTCTCGTTTTAAATAAATTTTAGCGCCCCCCAAATCTTTTGTCATTTGTTCTGCAAAATATAGCAAGGAGGGACGCCCTGTATAGGACACATGTAAATCTTCTAATTCCTTTATAAAATCCGGATCATTTTTGTAAGTTTCATAGGCTTCTTCCAGTTCAATGATGGCATTCATTAATGTTTCTGGCATGAATTGTCCACCAAATTCACCAAAATAGCCATGGCGATGTGTTGTCATACTCTATCTCCTCATCTATGTGTTACTGTCTTAATTAATTGTGACATAGTTCTAATTGTATTGGCATCTTTTTGGCCATTTCTTTCTAAGCTACTACTCATGTCGAGCCCGTACGGTTGTAATCGTCGAATGGCACGAGCTACATTGTGTAGTCCTATACCACCAGCTAGGTAGTAGGGAACCTGCACATCATCTAATAATGACCAGTCGATAGTCTTACCTGTGCCTCCACGCTCATCCCTAGAATAGGCATCTACTACCAATCCATCGATGGGCGCTTGCTCCCATGGCAAAATATCTTCTTTACCTTGCACTTGGATTGCTTTCCAAATTTTAACGGATCCTAATTGTTCTTCCTCTAGGTGGTTTCGTAACGATTCAATGTAATCTATATCTTCATCTCCATGTAATTGCACCACTGAAAGTGGTACCGTCTTAGCAACTTCTACTACATTCGATATCGTTTCATTTACAAATACACCTACGCATGAGATGCCTTTGTCATCGCTTGTAGTTTGTAAACTACCTTGCAAAGCTCTTGCAATGGAATGAGCTTGTTCTATGGTCACTTGTCGTTTGCTAGGAGCAAAGACGAATCCAACATGATCTGGTCGTGTCTCCCCTAAAACTGGAACTGTATCTTCTTGGGATATACCACAAAATTTAACCTTCATCTCATAGCTAGGTTGAGTAGCTTCAGCTACTATTGGTGCACTGGGTGGCTCTAAGTTGAATATTTCTTTCGTTCCGAACCTATCTTGTTCTGTACTAGTATGTATAAAACGTTTCGGTCTAATTGTCCCATATAACTCAGTCAATTTCGCCACTTTATCTGTAGAGCGCATAAAGCTTTCGCCCATAAGGGCAGCTTGAATCTTGTTATCTCGTAAACGTTGGATATCTGCTGCCGTGTCTAGGCCACTTTCAGAGACAAAAATTACTGAATTATCCACTAGATTTCGTAGGCGAATGCTATTGTTCACGTCCACTGTAAAATCTTTTAAATTCCGATTGTTCACTCCAATAATGCGAGCTCCTATCTTAGCAGATCGTAACACTTCTGTTTCGTCGTGAGCTTCTACCAAACAGGATAGCCCCAAGCTATCTGCTAGCTTGTGAAAGCGTGCCATTGTTTCATCATCTAAGATAGCGGCTATGAGCAATATAGCTGAGGCGCCCCATAGTTTTGCTTCATAGATTTGGTATTCATCGATGATGAAGTCCTTCCGAAGTACAGGAATATGTACAGTTGCTGCAATCTCTTGTAAGTACTGAGGGCTACCTAAGAAGAAATCTGGTTCTGTCAATACTGAAATCGCTGCTGCCCCTGCCATTTCATAGTCCTTGGCAATATCTAAATAAGGAAAGTCCTCTGCAATAATTCCTTTTGAGGGAGACGCTTTCTTCACTTCACATATAAAATTGAAATCTAATTCTTGTAATGCCCGTTCAAAAGGAAAGTCCTTCGTGATTGGCATTCCTTCTACTTGCTGTTGCAACTCTGATAAGGGCAGCTTGGCTTTTGCTTCCTTAACACGTTTTTCAGTAGCAGCAACTATTCTATCTAATATCATAACTATCTCTGTTTCTATCCAAATATTTTTTAATAACCTTATTAATAGTATGTATATGCCAAATTAATCTCAGTAGTATTCATATAGCTAGATGATATCCATATACTCCCTGAATCTACACTATATAGTTACAAAGATGACTAAATAAGGCATAGAATATGTTATTCCTAAAGGATAGTCCAACTATATAAATACAATTACACTCTATTATGCATTCTGCGAGGCTTCCACAAATTTTGAAAGCGTCTCTGCACCCGCACTGGAATACAACAGTTCTTCTACTGTTTTGAAAGCACTTTTTAAGGTTACTTCTCCATCTTTAGCTAAGTAGTATGCCATTCCTGCATTTAAAATCACTGCAGTAGCACGACCGCTTTTATCTTTACCTTCTAATAAAGTGCGTGTAATCTCTGCATTAACTTTTGCGTCACCACCTACAAGTTCATCTGGTGTGGCGCAGTCAAATCCATAGTCCTTAGGATCTAATTCATAGGTCTTGAACGTACCATGATTGATTTCGCACACTATCGTTGTTCCGGTTGCTGTAATTTCATCTAGCCCATCGCTACCATATACGACAGCACCACGATGAACACCTAAGTTAGATAAAACCTGTGCCAATGGTTCCACTAAGGACCGATCGTATACACCCATCAGTTCTACCGTTGCACCTGCTGGGTTTGCCAAAGGTCCCAAGATATTAAATACGGTTCTGACCCCCATAGATTTTCGTACAGGACCTGCGTATTTCATCGCTTCATGATATACCGGAGCAAACATAAAGCAAATATTTGCTTCTTCTAACACTTTTTTATTCTGCTCTCCATTGAGTTCTAGTTTCACACCCAATGCTTCTAGCACATCAGCGGCGCCACATTTACTAGATACGCTACGATTCCCATGTTTAGCGATAGGAACTCCCGCTGCAGCTAGTAGGATGGCAGATGTCGTAGAAATGTTGAAAGTACTACTACCATCTCCACCGGTACCTACGATTTCTACCACTGTATTGTCATGTGGCACAGAGCCGGCTTTTTCTCGCATGACTTCCGCAAAGGCGGTAATCTCTGTAACGCTAGGTCCCTTTGCTTGTAAACCACCTAAAAAAGCAGCCATAGGCACTTCCTGTACGTCTCCACTCATAATAGCGTTCATCGTTGCTTTTGCCACTTCATATGGCATATCTTGTCCCTCTGTGACAAGGCGTATTGCTTGTTGAATCATACTCTATATCTCCCTTATATAATCTTATGATATTCCAAGAAATTCTTAACCATTTGTGTTCCTTGCGGTGTCAAAATAGACTCTGGATGGAATTGCACTCCGTAAATCGGATGTGTTCTATGTTCCATGGCCATGATTTCTCCATCTTCCGTACGAGCCGTTACTACTAGTTCATCTCCTAGGGTATCTTCCAAAACTGCTAAGGAATGATACCGCGCTACGGGGAACTCTTGAGGAATATCTTTCCATAATATGGATGGATAACATTGGGTAGCTACGCTTTGTTTGCCATGCATGACTTCTTTCGCATATCCCACAGTGGCGCCGAACACTTCGCCCATGGCTTGATGGCCCAAGCAAATGCCCAAGATAGGAAACTCACCTTGGCATATTTCCAGCAATTCTTCATACACACCTGCATCTTTTGGTCTGCCCGTGCCTGGTGAAAGGATGACGCACTCAGGTGAAAGCTCTTGAATTTCTTTCACTGTCATTTCATCACTGCGGATTACCTTAATATCTTTTACTAGCGAGCCAATTAATTGATAAATGTTAAAAGAGAAACTATCGTAATGATCGATAAGTAATACCATGTTACACCTCCTGTGCCAATGTGATAGCCGTTACCATAGATTGTGCTTTGTGGATAGTTTCATTATACTCATTCACAGGCACACTATCTCGCACAATGCCACCGCCGGAACGAACGAATACCCGACCATCTTTTGCCATGGCCATGCGGATACCAATACACACATCCATATTTCCGGAGAAATCTAAGTATCCTACAGCACCACCGTAGACACCACGAGGACTTTTCTCTAATTCTTGTAAAATCTGAATGGCACGAATTTTAGGAGCCCCCGATAAAGTGCCTGCCGGTAAAGTAGCACCGATAGCATCTAAGGCATCAAACTCTTCTCTTAATGTTCCTTTCACAGTACTCGTTAAATGAATCACGTGAGAGAACCGTTGTAATTGATGTAACGCTTCTACTTGGACGGACCCGAACTCACAGACTTTACCAATGTCGTTACGTCCTAAATCGACGAGCATATTATGTTCTGCTAATTCTTTTTCATCTTTGCTTAACTTAGCCTCTTGCGCTCTATCTTCCTCTTCATTCTTGCCCCGTGGCAGTGTACCCGCAATTGGGAATGTATAGACGCTTCTATCTTGCAATTTCACCAATGTTTCCGGTGAAGCTCCCGTTAATTCTACAGACTTACCACTCATATAGAACATATACGGAGATGGATTCATCGTTCTTAGTACACGATAAGCATTGAGTAAACTTCCTTTGAATTTTGCTTCTCTACGATTGGATACGACGGCTTGAAAGATATCTCCTTCCGTGATGTAATGTTGTGTTTTTCGTACTACTTCTTGGTATTCTTCGGAAGTAAACTCCGAGGTGAATTCACTTTCTAATACACCTCGCTCGATTTGAGCCTCTTCGCCTTCTTTCACTAGGTCTGCTAAGGCTTGCAATTCCAATTGGGTACGCTCGTAATTACGTTCAATATCGTCTGTACGTACATGACCGATGATATAGATTTTATTTTTATAATGGTCGAACGCAATGACTTTATCAAAGAGCATAAGGTCCACATCGTTAACCATGCTCGTGTCTGTATCACTGATGTGTTGATCCAAGGTAGGTTCTAGGTATCGAATGTATTCATAGGCAAAGTATCCTACAAATCCACCTGTGAAAGTTGGCAATTCTTCTACCCTAGGGCTTTTATATTGACCCAATATATTTCGAATCTCTTCCGCAGGGTTATGACATGTGAAAGTACGTGTCATATCGCCCTTGATCGTCATAGTATGGTTTTTACATGTGACTTCTAACAATGGATTATATCCTAAGAAGGAATATCGCCCCCAGTGATGGGTGTTATCTGCACTTTCCAATAAGAATGTATGAGCGCTCACCTTTTTTAAAGCTTTCAGTACAGAAATAGGTGTGCGTATATCCGATAATAATTCCACGTAAACCGGTACGATATCAAATCCCTGTCCTAATTGTTTTACCGTTTCTATTGATGGTTTCATAAGTCCTCCTGCAATAAAAAAACTCGCCCTAGACGTAACTGTCAAGGACGAGTTCATATGCCAAATAACTGCACTACTGCGCAGAAAGATTCATATAAATCGCGGTACCACCTTGTTTGAATGCATGCATTCCCCTTTGCAGGATACTATCATATCCCTCACGATTAACGCTCATGACACGTTATGCTATACTAAGACACATTGTCCGTTCCCCATACCCTCGGTGGTCCATTTAATAGACTGCGTTCTGCGGGGCTCTCAGCTACCCCCACTCTCTGGAAGTGCACGTTCTATTTTTATCTCCACCTCATCGGTTTGTTAGGCGAGTATTAAATTATGTAACTATACTAGCACAATAAAAAACATTTGTCTACTATAAATTGACAATATACTTGTATTTATATAGGAAATACTTTTTATGTAGGAAATAGCATTTCTATATAGACGCTCCATATACATGTACTGTAAACCTACCATACCATGCACCTATCTATAGGTGAGGTAATATACACTTTTACTTGCACAAATACATTATGTAATAAAATACTAACATGTACTGGACATATAGGTTACAATAATTGTTGTAATATATTAACGTCTACCTGACCCGGTGCCGATGCTTGTCCCAGTGTGCCAAAGGTCAAGCAATTACCAAACACATTGCCACAGGTCCGTGTCATCTGTCCTAATTGTCCCATAGACATAGTAATACGTGGCAACTGTGGATACCGTTCCGTTAATTCTTTTGTAAATTGTAATACTGAAAGTACATCACCACTCGTTGTTGGCATCAATGCAAACTTAATTGCTGAGGCTCCCGCAGATATCATACGTTCTGCATAGCCATGCAGTGTTTCTAGTTTTGGTGTACTTTGAAAGTTATGATAACTCATCACCGTTTGTATGTTTTGATGATGAGCTTCTTTGATAATTTGACCGATGGTATCTGTATAAGCAAATAATTCCACATCCACCGCATCAATTAGATTTTGATCTACAATTGCTTGTAATAGTTTACAATAATTCTCATTAGTTAAGTACGTATCTCCACCCTCAGCTAAGGTGCGCCATGTAAACAGCATAGGCATCTTTACATATCTGGAATGCACTTCTTCTACCAAGTTTACGATTGTTAGTATGTACTCTTCTTCAAGTAGATGAGAACCCTTCATCCACATGTCTGGACGCAACTCAATAAGGTCCACTTTTGCTTGCACTGCCCCTTGTACCTGTGAAAGTATATCTTCTACCCTCGGTCCTACAATAGGAACGCAAATGGCACAGGTATTAATTTGTATTGGATTACATGTTAGTTTTTTAGTCATCTATATCACCTCATGAATGCAGTATTTTGACAACACTATACCACATGTTGCCCCTATAATAAAAGCCAAATTATGAAGTCTTTCGCTTCATAATCTGGCTCTTTTATATTTCAATTGATTAATGCTATGTATATCAATCAGATTTCTATTTAGCTTCTGCTGGTGCTGTTTTCACAATAAACACAAGAGCAATAACATGACCTATCCACACAGCGCCCATTACATATAAGGCTACTGGCATATTGCGCATACCGTAAGCACCAATGCCTAATAAAATAGACACGGACACTAAAATATTAATCTTAGTGCGCAATGGCATGCCGCTTTTATTTTTAAATGGTTCTACATAGTTTGCATACAGTTTAGAGTTTACAAACTTCTCATGGAATCGTTTAGAACCTCTAGCAAAACAAAATACAGCAAACAAATAAAACGGTACCGTTGGCAATAACGGCAATACGATTCCCAAGGATCCTAAGGCAAAGCTTATAGCACCCAGTACAATCCAAATATAACGAATCACACCCGTTGATTCTTGTACTTCTTTTTTTGTTTTTTCTTTCACTTGTCACCCCTATATAAGATATATTCTGATAAGTTTATTCAATACTAAAAAACTACTCCAATAGCCATTCCAGTACATTTTTTTGTTGTATTCCCTCATAAGATGCATTGCTATTAATTTCATCCAAAGTAAGCAAAAATTTAGGATGATAATCTTTCACCTCAAATAAAGGAGCTAGTTCTCTATCTAACGTAGTAGGATCTAACACACTCTGACTCACTTGATAATACTCAAATACTCCGCGTTTCTGAGCTACAAAATCGATTTCACCATTTTTTAGGATACCTACATGGACCGTATAGCCTCGGCGTAATAATTCTAAATACACCACATTTTCAAGTATATGGCCTGTATCTCGTCCTGTGTTAGGTGCGAAAAATGTTCTCAGCCCAGGATCAACTAAATAAAATTTAGAATATAATCTAAGCAGTTCTTTCCCTCGCACATCAAATCTAGATGCTTCATAAATTAATAATGCATCTCTCAGTGCTGCTATGTACCTTTCTACAGTACGACTATCTACCTTTCTACCCATACTAGTAAGAGAATCGGCTATTTTTTTAGGAGTTAATAAACTTCCCACATTAGCAGCAATATACCGGATAATACTTTCTAATATTAAAATGTCACTTCCCTTTAAGTGGGTCATAACATCTTTCAATACTACAGAATTGACTATACCTTCTAAATAGGTACGTAGCATTTCATCATGACCAGCATATTCTAGTGCCCCAGGGAAACCACTTTGCTCTATAAATAAACGATATAAACTATTCAAAGATAGATTGGTTGTATCTTTATGTGCTTCAAAAAACTCTTTAAATGATAAAGGTAACATATCTAGCTGAACATATCGACCCGCTAATAACGTAGCCATTTCTGAAGACATAAAGTACGCATTAGATCCAGTAATATAGATATCTACATTATCTTTAATATAAAAACTATCTACTACACATTCGAACCCTTGCACATGTTGGACCTCATCCAAAAATATATACATTTGTTGATTAGGAACTATCTTAGACTTTATATATTCATACAACTGTATATAATCCGTTAAGTCTCTGTATTCCAAATCTTCAAAGTTAATGGCAATGATTTGATTCTCCTTTACCCCTTCTTGTAGTAGCTCTTGTTGAAAAAGATAAAATAGAGTTGATTTACCACATCTACGCACACCAGACACAATTTTTATAACATGTTTTTCTCTATGATTTCTTAGAAATTGTATATACATTTCCCTATTAATTAGCTTCATGCCTACTCCTCTATCACTTATGGTATCTTTCAATACGATGAAAGTATCACTCAGTTTCTCAGTATCCGCAAAAATACATTACAATGCAATCTTTATTATAATTTTAACTAAGATTGCATTTGATTGCAATCTTTATTTTAAATAAATTACTTTTTGCATTCCGATGTAATTTTTATTCTATAATAGACAATTTTTGCATTTCAATGCAATCTTTAATCGCAATGTAGTTATTATATCACAATATAATTTTGGATACACAGAGAATGACCCATACCATTAGATAGCTTGCAATCCCTTGTTCCCATACTAGTACACATAGCACGATAATAGAGGATAGCTAACTTGCATCGTTAACTATCCTCTATCATAAATCCTTATATACTGTAAGCTAGTCTACGTTCCTATGTAGTTATACACAGGCATAGTCCAACATCTATAAGATTTCTATTCCTTTATCTTAGAACTTGTACGTACCTTGGATACGAGTGTAGTTACCTAATTTAAAGTTTTCTCCACCGTATAATGTATCACGTTGTCCAATACCTTTTGCATCGAATGTGTAGAATGCTTCTACTAAGAAATCTTTTACTGGTACATATCCACCACCTAATGTGAAGCTACGAATACCATCTAAGTAACGATCTGGTACAGCGCCTGTGCCATTACCACCTAAGAAAGCACCATGTGCAAAGTATTTGTAGTCAATAAATGCATTCCAGCTACCAGGACGGTAGTAATCAGATTGACCTACATCAAAACGAAGTGCCCAGAAGTGTGGAGTACCACCTGTTCTATGACCTTTCAATTCAAATTGAGGATTACCTGCTGGATTATCATATACTTTACCTGCTGTAGATTGATAGATACTTCCACCATTCATATAGCGACCGAAGTCTGTTCTATTTTGACCATAGTCGAAAGATACAGCTGTATTATCACCAATTTGGTATTTTAAGCCTAAACCAAATACATTAGCTAAACGACCAAAGCTGCGAGACTCATTTCCGTTATCACTTGTATAATGTACAGTATGATTTTCATGGCCTGTAGAGCGTAAGTACCAAGCTGTGACACCTAATTTATTATTTACTTGTTGACGATATTGAATATATCCAGCACGTTTAACCGCAGGAATCACATCACGTTGGATGACAACACCCTCTGTTGGAATCACTTTACCTGTCGCATTACCTAAGGCTTCACGAGGAAGTTTACTGTATCCGTCTGTTCTTTCTAGGACAGAACTTACTTTAGAGAAGAAATTACTTAATAACACTGAATAATTAGCACTACCCGTTACACCAATGGTTTTATCTGTTAATAAATTCTTTTCAATGAATTGTTGTTTTAATGTTTCTACTTGCTTTTCATCAAATTTATAAGTTCCGTTACCATCAGCAGTATGAGCCGTACCTTTAGTTAATTCTGGAATCAATCTATCTGCTGTAGTTTTATAGGATTCGATAATAGCATCTTTGTTAGTATCAAACCACTTTTCTAAGTAAGATCTACCACCATCTTTTAAGAAATCAGCATTATTTAAAGATACTTTGAAAATATCAGGAGTACTATCTAGGCCATTGCCTTTTCCATCTGTAGGTCTAATACTGAAATTACCTTCAGTATTTGGCTCTTCACCGACTTTTGTTGCAGGACCATCTCCCCATGGATCTTCTTCCATTATATCTTTCGTATAAAGTGTTTTGGCATTAAGTTCAGGTAATTCTAAGACAAATTTATTTTTAGGGTTTGCAAAATCAGCACTATAGGCTTTGCTTGCTAACTCTTGCATACGAGCTAACACTTCAAATTGTTTTTCTACAAATGGCTTGCGAATTTCATCTTTAACAGATTTTTCTGTATCTGCTAAGGATTTTTCTAACTGAGCTTTTTTCGCTTTATCTTCAGCTGTAGCAAGTCGTAAGTTTTCATATAATGGTTTTAATTTTGCACGTTCAGCATTGAGTTCTTTTTCCAGCTCTTCTTTTTTAGTTTTCAGTTCTTCTTTTTCAGTACCATCTTCTGCATCGTAATACGCTTCAAAAGCTGCATCATATTTAGCACTTACTTCTTCTACTTTTGCATTCACTACTTCAATTTGGTCATTTATAGGTTTCGATGTCGCTTCAATATTCGCTTCTGTAGCAGCAATCTCAGCTTTGATAGCTGTGCCAGCTGCATCGATTTTGTCTTTACCTGCTTCAATTGCTTTTTCTTCAGCTTCTTTAATTTCTTTCAATTGATTATAGAAGCCAACTGTTTTGACGGATTTATCTGTAGTAATTGCTTTATATCCATTTAGGTCTGCACCCATGAATTCTTGTACAGTTGGAGCTCGTTTAAATGCATTATAAATCGCATGTGTATAGGCAGAGTCTGTTACTCCTGTACTATGGGAGAAATCACCGTAGCCCAGACGAACTTGTTTTGTATCATTTGTCCAAACACCACGAACACCATCGTATTCTTTGCCGAACCAATATCCAGTAACACCCATTGGCTCTGTCATACGTCCAGCAGTGATGTCCCACTTATTCGTATGCTTCGTAATCGTCGCTTCATCAATACGTTGATGATTGAATCCTTTTGTCACTTTTAATTGGTGATCTGTATCTACACCACGTTGTCCACTGGCACTAGCTACAACACGTACATCTACGTCTTTGCCAATACGAGCATCCATTCCTGCACGAACTCGTGATGCAATACCGTGATTATTTTCATCACGAAGGTTATCTGCTGCGTCATCCTCAATATAGCTTGTAGCTGTTACACGACTAGTTGGTCGGTCAAAACCTAAATGGCTATCCCAACGATTTCTATAATCACCAACAAACTCAATGCCGGCTTTTTTATCTACATTAAAGTCACGATGTATGAAAGTATTCAAATGGTCTACCACTTGTGTTTTCACTTCTACTTTCGCCATATTGGGTTGACTCTTATCTGTAGTCGCATCCGCACCAAATTTTAAATTAATGCCCATACGGAATTGGCGTGTAGATAAGGCACGATCGTCATCTCGGTGATTGAATAGATTGTTGATTCCAAAGTATACACGAGAGTCTTTATTGATCTTCTTTTGAACAATCATATTCCAAATGCCATAAGTCTTACGTTCATACATATCACTAGTACGGCGATCGGAACCAGAGTAAGAAATCTCAGATTTACCTTCAATCTTCTTAGCTTCTTTTGTAACTGGATCTAGAACGATAGCTTTTGTTATCGGATCTCTTTCATAAGCAGTACCAGACGTCATATATCCACCGCCACCAGATACAGAGTTACTGTCTAACATGTTGATGTAATAATCTGCCCAAAGACTACCAGACCAACCTGTTTTTTCATCTTCGTAATCTACTCCGATACCCACTTTATGACTTGGTTTATCTAATAATTGGCGCGGCATATCTGGATTACTCTTATTAACAGCATGTAAGAATGTATATCCTAGACGAGCTTTCCATTTATTAGATAATTTTTGTTTTAATTCCCATTCTAAACCAGTAATTTCCGCTTTACCAATATTTTTAAAGCTGTAGATCATATCTGGTGCGTATAAGAATTTATAGATCCCTCGTTCAGTATTTTCATTCAAATCTGTGTGGAAATCTAAAATATGTCCTGTATTATAAGCAGTAATATAGTTTTTAATATTATTTCTAAATACAGTTAATTTGCTGTAAGTGTTTTTATTTTCCCCTTCAATGGATACATCAAAGTTTAAGGATTTTTCTGGTTTTAAATTTGGATTACCTTGCCAATACCAACCTAATCGTGCTTGGCCACCATTTAAACTGAATGCTGTAATATGGGATGGGAACATTTCCCAGTTGTAGAATAACTCACCCATACCTGGCTCTACATAGCTACTACCCACATTCGCTTTAAAACGACGATGTGCATTGCCATTCAAGTTATGCGTTAAGCCCATATTAAAAGATAAGTTAGAGCCAAATAAGCTACTATGATCTAAACGCGCAATTGGAGTTAACATCGTATTTTTATTCAACTGCCAAGTATCTTGTACAAATAGGTATTGCTTGTTAATCATGCCAGTACCAACTGTTTGTTTATTGATACGTTTGTTAGCTTCTTCTTTAAAATTAGCCTCATTTAGCTTAATAATTTTACTTAATTTAGGATTAACAGTATTATCGTAATAATATAATGGTAACTTTTCTACATCGGAGCTAAAAATCTTATCTCTCCAACTAGTAGCGGTAGCATTATTTTCATCAATGGCTGCCTTATTTTCAGCCATTAAAGTAGCGCCAAATTCCATATATTTAGCATAGGCTTCAGGATATTTTTTCTTTAAAGTATTAGCTGTAGTACCACTAATCCACGTTTGAGAGTTAGATGGATCACCTTCTGTCAATTTCTCTTTATAATTCAAGAAATCTTCATAAGTAAATTCTGGGATTTTATGATTAGGATTAGATGTATCTGCATTATACCATTCTTTTTCCTTATTACGTTCGATGATGCCATCTTTGCCTCTGCTGAAAGAATAATCATAGATATTAGATTTAGGCTTGCCGTTATTATCTACAGCTAAACTCTTATCATAATCCCAAGGATCTATATCACGCACATATGTAGTCGGTGCATTTTTCAAACGACTACCTGTTCCTGTTTCACGAGACATACCAACACCATAGGATACTAGATGATTATCGTTAGCTTGAATATCTCCAGAAACACCAAAGTTCCATTGTCTGTGATCGATATTATCTGTATATTCTAAGGTATTTTTACCTTCATAGGTACTTCTACCATAGTCACTGCTCAACGTTAAATCATTTTCGTTGGTACGAGTGTAGTTTACTTCTGCTTTCCAGTTGGAAACATCATCTCTGCCTTCATAGGTCAAATTCATTGTATTACGATTTAAATCGCGTTTATAGTGCATTTGTGGCACCATGAAAGAATCACTATTTTTCACATAGCGCTCTAAATCTTCACGATAACGATCTAGCTTCATGCTGATCGTTTGATTATCTTTCACATCTATAATACTAGCCACACCTACATTGGCATTTGTACCATAATACCGTAAAGAATTTTTTAGGAATCCATGATCAACAGTATCATCGGCTCCTAGTGCAGATTGTCTAGGACTTTCACTAGCATAGATTGGCATAATATCTCGTTTGCTGCCGAAGATATTCACTTTTACCTTACCGATTTTACCAGAGTCAGCTCGAACAAATACATTATTGAAAGGTAGAATATCACTATTCCCTTTTTCACGAATTCCTTCAAAGTTAAATTGTAAGCCTGCTTTATTGCGTGGTTTATTCGTGATAACGTTAATAACACCACCCATAGCATCAGATCCATATTTAGCACTCGCTGCACCTTGTACGATTTCAATATGGTCTAAATTTTCTGTTCCTAAACGTTGCAATTCATCGCCTGCACCTTGGTATTTCGCCAAATCACCCATGACTGGCTGACCATCTACCAAAATTAATGTATGACGAGGCTCAGCACCACGTATGGATACCCCTACACGGCCCATAGCATCTACTGTACGACTTACACCAGTTTCACTAAATACAATATCTTCAGCAGATTTAGCTTGTTTAGCTTCGATATCTTTTTTTGTAATAATTTGCACTTGTTGCGAATTATACTTTGCTTCTTCTTGTGCGCGATTCGCTGTTACATATACAGACCCTTCCGCATGTGCTACCGTTGGAACTAAAAAACTTGCGCCCCCAATCCACGTAGCAATGGCACAGGAAAGCATAAAATATTTACTTCTTGCTTCGCTTTTCCTTGTCATTGGCATCCTCCTACTAAATTAACTCTTTCTTCTTTAATGAGAAAACTAGTCAAATTACTATTATTTTATCTTGTATTGATAATTTTTTTCCACTCCAAAAAGTTAAAAACTAATCCATTGCGACATTTTAAGAATAATTTTTATTAAAGTTTTAGATGTTTTATATTTTCTCAAAACATTAATCAACACGGGGTTATTCATTCTTTTAAATAATTCCTAATATATAAATAGTGATACTAGTTATTTTTTACTATTAAATAGATAAGATACACTACTTTTTCAATATATAGAAAAGCTATAACAAATCGAGTATATATCTCAATTATGTTATAGCTTTTCTTATAGGTATTTCTCTTTTTATTCAATAGATATTTCAATAAGTTATAAACTTATCTATTAGTAATATAATTTCTTCGAAATACTATGTAGTTGTTCATTAGAATTTGTATGTACCTTGGATACGAGTGTAGTTACCTAATTTGAAGTTTTCTCCACCGTATAAAGTATCACGTTGTCCAATACCTTTTGCATCGAATGTATAGAATGCCTCAACTAAGAAGTCTTTGCGTGGAACATAGCCACCACCCAATGTAAAGCTACGAATACCATCTAAGTAGCGATCTGGTACCGCACCTGTACCATTGCCACCAAAGAAGGAACCGTGAGCAAAGTATTTGTAATCCATAAAGGCATTCCAGCTACCAGGTCTTGTGTAGTCAGATTGACCAATGTCAAGGCGAGCTGTCCAGAAGTGTGGCGTACCACCCATGGAGTGACCTTTTAATTTGAAATCAGCTGTGCCTGGTGTATGTTCATAATTAGTATGACCATTCATGTATCGACCAAAATTAGTTCTATTTTGACCATAATCTACAGATAATAAGGCAGAATTACCTAACTGATACTGTAATCCGATAGAGAACACATTAGCCAATTTGTTTGACTTATATACATCATTAGATAATACATTTTCCTTAAACGTTGCATCCTCATAAATCGGAGTAATTGGATAGGTATCATAGCCCCAAGAATCTTTTTTATTTCCTTTAAAAATTCGACGAGTTACTTCTTTAGTTTCTGCCCTTCCTGCTCTAAAATCATGATTTTTATCATTAATAGAATGTAAGAACCAAAGTTGTAAACCTAATTTTGAATTAACCTTCGTTTTATATTGAGCAAAAATCGCTCTATCAATAGCAGGGATTGTATCTCTTTGTAATTTTAAACCTGTTACTTTTATTGGTTTACCGATGACACGTTCTAGCGCTTCTCTAGGCAATGTATTTCCAGTTTCTGAATCCTCTATCGCTAGCTTCAAGGCTTCTAAATATGCTTTTGCTATTACAGGAATTTGACCTTGCGCATGATATGCATCCTCTAGTGTATCAAAATTAGCCTCTTTTAATTCTTTAACAATATCCACATCACTTTGAACATTTTTAGAAGCTGTCCAACTATATTCTTCTTTAAAGACCTTTTTGATTCCATTAAATTTATATTCAGATATAGGGTTAGTAAACTTTGATTGCTCATCTTCTGATAATTCTACATACTCACCTTGGTCATTTAATTTATATAATGTATATGCAAACCCACTATATTCACCTTTTTTATTAAATGCATCGGCCTTTGTATCTTTATCGTAATAGAAATCATCATACCAAGTTGCTTTTGCTACCCAATCAGCAACAGCATTATATCCCTCCGTTAACTCTTCTTTATGCTTTTCAATATACGTAGGATCTAATTGTTCTACATCAGATAAAGGTTTGGCAAACTTAGCATTAACTTTTTCTTTTTCATTCACAAGTATGTTCACCATTTCTGGTTTCATTTTACTTGTATCATCAATAAATGGATTATATCGTTTGATTGCAGCTTTTAATAAGGCTTTATGCCCCTTATCATCAGAAACTTCATACATTACATTAATCGAGTCAGCTTCTTTTTCTGTCTTATATGATACATTCTTATCTTTAATTAACTCTGGATATGCTTTATTGATAATTTCAGCCATATGACGGATAATCTCTATTTTTTTGGCATTTTTTTCTTCAGTAGTGGCATTTGGCATGTCATTGTCTACTTCACTCAACTGTTCCATGAAATATAGATTATCATTTTTCCCTTTAAACTGTTTACGATAAATATCCATTGGAGAACCTTCACTAGGTACCTTTTTACCATCAATCTCTGGAACTGGGGTTCTATCTTTATCATAAATATTTTTATACATCTTACCGTCTGTATCACCAAATAAAGATGAGTTTAGACCAATAAACTCTTCCATAGTAGGTGCTCTATAGAATGTGTCATATTCACTATGGTTATATGCAGAATCCATAATACCCGTGCTTGATTTAAAGGACCCAATACCTGTACGGAATTGACTTCTTTGATCCGTCCATACGGCACGAACTCCATCAAATGTTTTATTAAACCAGTATCCTGTGGTACCCATGGATTCAGATAAACGACCAATCGAGAAGTCCCAATGTCCACCAGAATGAGTAACATCTAGGTTTTCTAGGCGTTGTTTATTTAATCCTTTAGAGTTAATTGTTGTGTTCGCTGTGTCAATAGAATGCGTACCACTTGCACTAGCAAGAACCTTTACATTTGTATTACCATTAATTCTTGCATCTACACCAAAACGTATACGTTGTTCTAATCCATGCTCAGCATTATCTTTAAAGTTATAAGCGGCAGTATCAACATGTGCTGTACTTGTATATAACGATTGTGCATGCTCTGAGCCATCATGTGCCATTAATCGAGTACGATAGTCACCAATAAACTTAGTTCCCTTTTCTTTTTTTGAATCAAAAGGTCTTTCTAAGAATTGATGATCATGGCCCATATCATCTCCATGTACTGTGGATAATTCTTTTTCTACTTTAGGTTTTACAATAGCATTCGTAGCATTCGTACTATATGTTTGACCCTGTATTTGAGATGTATTAGCTTTATTTTCACCGCCAGCACCGAATTTAAAGTTTACACCAAATCTGTAAACACGCGACTGCGTTGCTCTGTCATCATCGCGATGATTAAAGATATTATTAATACCAAAATAAATAATAGATTCTTTATCGAACTTACGCTGCACCATAGCATTCCAAATGCCATATGATTTTTCTTCATAAATATTTCTAGTATTATAAATACTGCTATCAGAATCAATCGATCCATTCCAGTAGTTAGACTTTCCAGCTAAGGTATTGCTATCTAACATTTTATGATAATAGTCTGCCCATACTTGAGCATTCCATTTTTGTGTTTCATAAGTAATACCGAAATCAATTTTATTGGTAGGACGGTCTAATAAATGACGAGGCATTTTAGAATCAGATTTATTTAATGCTTGTAATCGAGTCCAACCAAATCTTGTACTCCAATGATTACCAAATTTATGTCTCCACTCTAATTGTAATCCAGTAATTTCAGCTTTACCTATATTTTTAAAACTGTATACTAAATCTGGAGCACGCATCCATTTCTCATCTTTAGAAAGACGAGGAGCCCAGTCAATCAAGCTACCCGTAAAATAAACGCTCATATAATTTCGGATACGATTTTGGAAAATACCTACTCTAGCGTAATCATTTTTCCCTTCTCCTTCAAAACTTAAATCAATATTTTTTGAAGTTTCAGGTTTTAACTTATCATTGCCAATCCAATACCATCCCATTTTAGCATATCCAACAGCTAAAGGAGTGGAGTCAAACATCTGCCAACTATACCATAGTTCACCCATTCCTGGTTCAGCATAACCTGTACCTATATTAGCTTTTAAACGACGATGAGGATTAGAATTTACATTATAGGTAGCTCCCATATTCCAAGATAAATGGCTTCCAAAAAGGCTACTTTTATCAATACGCACTGTTGGTTGTACAATTAAATCTTTGTTTACTTGCCATGCATCAGCCAAATACATATTTTGTTTTTTTATTGATCCTTCACCTTCCGTTACATGTTGATCCCGTTCTCTATACTTATCTAAGAACTTAACTCCATTTAACGTAGGCGCGACTGCATGTGTACTTGGATCTAAACTTTCTCCACTAGTAAAGTATTCTTTCCACAATGAAGAACGATTTTCAAAATTTGTACCTTTATTTTCTGCTCGTAATCGTTTATCTAATTCAACGATTCTATTCCACAATTTTTCATCGACACCATTATATTTTAAATAGTTAGGATCGTATTTATCGAAACTCATATATCCTATACTATCCATTTTTTTATCGATAAACTCTTCGTAGGTAATTGGTGGTATTTCACTAGGATTTTTTGCACCATAATATTCATAATTTTGATCATAATATGGTCGATTATCTTTATCAAATGAAATTTTAAAATCATGTACATGAGACCAAACACGTAAACTATTATCACCAGGCTTACGTTGTAATCTATCTACTCCAGAAACTAGTAGATCTTTTGAATAATTCCATGGCTCAATACTTCTAGATCTTGTATTCGGTGAGTTTTTTAATCGACTTCCTGACCCACTTTCATGTGTTTGTGCAAGACCCCAACTTAATGTATGCTTTTCTCCAATAGCAGTATTGGCATTAAAACGTATATCAGTCTGTCTATGATCAACATCATCAATATACTTTAATTCGTTTTTACCTTCATATTTTGAACGGCCTGCATAGTTAACTAAAGATACATCATTTTCATTAATTCTTGAGTGATTTATCTCTAATTTCCAATCACTCACACCACTTCTACCATTCCAAATTGCATTCATTGTATTACGATTTGTATCACGTTTAAAATGACGTTGTGGTTCCATTGGAGACGTTGTATTCTTAACATCCCGTACTAAATCTTCTGTAAAACGATCTAAACGCAGTTGAATGTTATGATTTTGATTAATATCATAAGTAGCATTAAAACCTATATCATCAGTAGTTCCATAATAACGAAGTGCATTAGGCTTAAAATCGCCTTCCAATGTATCTCCAGTGTCTCTACGAGCTTTCGTACCAAGTACAGGCATTACATCTCGTTTACTACCGGAGATGGCTACGCGAACTTTACCCATTTGTCCAGAGTCAGCTCGTAAAAAGAAATTGGAATTACCATATCCAGTTTCTCCACCTTTTGCACGAGATCCTTCACCATTGATTTGGATAGTTGGTTTTTTAGCTGCTTTTTTAGTGATGATATTAACAACACCACCAATAGCATCAGATCCATATTTAGCGCTGGCAGAACCTTGTACGATTTCAATACGTTCTACGTTCTCTGTGCCTAAGCGCATAACTTCATCAGCTGCACCACTGAACTTAGCTAAGTCACCTAATACGGCTTGTCCATCCACTAAGATCAACGTATGACGTGCTTCTGCACCACGAATGGATACACCCACACGACCCATAGAATCTACAGTACGCGATACACCGCTTTCAGTGAAAATGATATCTTCTACTGATTTAGCTTGTTTTTGTTCAATATCCTTTTTAGTAATAATGCTCACTTGTTGTGAGTTATATTTAGCTTCTTCATGAGCTCTATCAGCGGTAACATAGACAGAACCCTCAGCTTGTACTGAGTTTGAATACATCAAACCAGGTAATGCTATCCATGTTGCAATCGCACAAGATAACATGAAGTATTTCTGTTGCTTTCTACGAGATGTCGTCATTGCAATCTACTCCTAAATACTAATCATAAAATTAACACAAATAATAACACAAATGACAAAAAATATCATTTTGCTTTGATTTTATACCAATTCTTCTATCATATCTACTCCGAAAGGTTTTCAATTAGCCCATTCCGTTATATTTTTTGCAAATTATTCTCATATTTTTCATGTGTAAAACTATTACTTTTGTTTTTCTTCTTTCACATTCCAAGTATATGTAACATAATAAATGCCTAATGAGCACCATAGATGTACTCATTAGGCATTAAAAATAGTTTCTTATACTATTGTATAGATTCATACAAATGTATGAGATACTTAGAATTTATACGTTCCTTGAATTCTTGTATAATTTCCTAATTTAAAGTTTTCTCCACCATATAATGTATCACGTTGTCCAGTCGCTTTTGCATCAAATGTGTAGAATGCTTCTAATAATAAGTCTTTGCGTGGAACATAGCCGCCGCCAACAGTAAAGCTACTAATACCATCTAAGTAACGATCTGGCACAGAGCCACTACCATTTCCACCAAAGAAGGAGCCATGATCAAATCGTTTGTAATCGATGAAACCATTCCAACTTCCTGCACGTTTATAATCAGATTGACCTATATCAAAACGCACTACCCAGAAGCTTGGATTTCCCCCCATAGCGCGACCAGTTGGTGTAAAGTTAATACTACCTGGAACATAGTTATACACGGTGCGTCCATTCATAAAACGACCAAAGTCAGTTCTGTTTTGACCATAGTCAAAGGATACAGATGCATTACCTGTAGAATATTTCGCTCCAATACCGACTACATTAGCCACACCTTTGAAAGTTGTACTTGATGTACCTAAGCCACTAGCAAATTGTACTGTGTTTGTATCATTGCCCATAGAACGCAAGTACCACGCAGTAAGGCCTAATTGTTTACCTACCATATGGCGTAATTGTACGTATCCTGCTCGTTTAATCGGTGGAATTACATCACGTTGTAGTACGATACCTTCCGCTGGAATAATAGCACCTGTATATGGAATAAATGCTTCTCGTGGTAATTTACTATGACCATCTGTCTCTTCTAAGGCACTTACAATTTCATTGAAATATTGCGCTACAAGATATGGATACATACCTGATTCATATGTTTTAGCAATGGCTGATTCACCAGGAGTACCAATAGCAAGATAATTCATTTCATAAAGTTTATCGCCTATGTTATCTAACAAGCTACTCTCTGCCTCAACTTTTACTACCCCTGCATTAAATGAGTTTTTAGCAATAGCTTCTGCTTGTTCTTGATAACCTTTTAGGATTGCTTCTTTATTCGCTTTAAACCATTCTTTTAAAAACTCTTTTTTATTATTTCCCAGAACTTTCATATCAGTTAATTTTAATTTAAAGATAGGGTTATCTAGGTTTGCACCACTCGGACTGATTGCTTTAGTAAAGGAACTTTCCTTATCTGGCCCATCCACTACAGGTTGATCATCAGGTCCATATACTAGTTCTCCATCATCATCATACTTATAGCTTTTTTCTTTACCAGTTAGTCTATAAGTTATTTCTGGCATTTTAATCGGAATTGTAATTTCTTCTTCTGCTTTTTTAGCTACATTATATTTTTTAAACCCTTTATCATGTCCATAGGCTTTAACTGCAATCTCTTGCATACGAGATACTACATCATATTGAGCATTGATATTGGCGTCTAGTTTCGTAGTAACTTCTTCAAGTTCTTTTGTTTTTGCCTCGATATCTTTTCTGTATTGCTCTTTCTTTTCAGGAGTATCGGCAATATATTCGTTGTCCATGTCTTCTTTTAATGTAGCTATATCGCTAGCAAATGTTTCTTTTTTCTCGCTTAAGGTTTTGTAATCTCCTTGTAAAGCTTTCAGCTGTTGATAGAAGTTAATCGTATTTGGTGCACCTTTCACTACTTTTTCAACTTTCGCACCACCTACTAATTTTTTCTCTTCCTCAGAAAGACCTGTGTAGTCAAAGGTGGTTCCTACAAATTCATCAACAGTTGGAGGTCGTTTGAATTTAGTAAAAATTGCATGGGTGTATGCAGAATCTTCAATGCCTGTACTATGACGGAAATCACCGTAACCAATACGCACTTGGTCTTTATCACTGGTCCAAACACTGCGTAATCCATCAAACTCTTTATTAAACCAGTAGCCAGTCATACCAAATTTTTCAGTCAATCTACCTACACTGAAGTCCCATTTAGCATGATGATCTGTGACATCTAACGTTTCTAAACGGCTATGAGCAAGTCCTTTAGATCCTGTTGTCACATGCGATGCATCCACACCCTCTTGACCTTGTGCAGTAGCTACTACTTTTACATTCGTATGATCTCCTACACGAGCGTCCACACCTAAGCGTAAACGACTATGGAAGCCATGTTCATTTTTATCTTGTAAGTTTTTCAATGCTCCATCGCTAATTGAGCTGACTGCTGTCACACGGTTCGCTGGGCGATCGCTACCTAAATGACTGTCTCCACCAAAGCGAATATCTCCCACTACAGTAGCCCCTTTTTCTCGATTTTGGTCAAATTGAGATTCTAATACTGACGGCGTTAGAGCTTCTTGAGCTTTAGATACACCATGTTCTGTGATTGGAGTTGTTCCATTCATTGCTACAGCCTTCGCATCAGTATGTTTAGAAGTACTAGAACCATCGGAACCAAATTTTAAGTTCATACCAAATCGGAACTGACGTCCTTGTAGAGCACGATCATCATCACGATGGTTGAATAGGTTGTTCATGCCAAAGTAAACAAGGGAATCTTTATCGATTTTTTTCTGTACAATCATATTCCAAATACCATAGGTTTTCTTCTTGTACATATCCGCTGTTTTTTTCGTATTGAACTCGTACGTGATAATAGACTTATCGTTATTTTCTGGATTTACTTGTGATGTAATATAGTTACCACCGCCAGCAACAGAGTTACTATCTAACATACCATAATAGTAATCAGTCCAAATATTGCCACTCCAGCCACTTACTTTATCTTCTAACTCCAATCCTAAATCGAGTTTATGCATTGGTTTGTCCAACAATCGTTTTGGCATATCTGGATTCGTTTTATTCACTGCATCTAAATATGTATAACCTACTTTTAATTTCGCATGGTCATTCAACCGTTGTTTCACTTCTAGTTCAACACCATTGACACGAGCTTTTCCGATATTACGGAATGTATAAAGCATATCTGGTGCATGCGCATATTTTGTAGCTCCGAAATAAGTGCTTTCATCAAGATATGGATAGAAATCCATTAAATGTCCAGTATTAGCAATGGTCATATAGTTGCGAATTTGATTACGGAAAGCCGTCAATTTCATATAGGTATTTTTATTTTCTCCTTCAAAGGAAATATCTATATTTTTTGACGTTTCCGGTTTCAATGTAGGGTTGCCAATCCAATACCAACCTAAGCGAGCACGTCCACCTGACAATGGAGCCACATTCGTTACCGTAGGTCCAAACATTTCCCAGTTATAGTATAGTTCACCCATACCTGGCTCTGTGTAACTGGTTCCTACATTGGCTTTCAAGCGACGATGGGCATTGCCACCTACATTGTGTGTAACACCCATATTGAACGTCATATGAGATCCGAATAAATCACTATGATCTAAACGTACAATTGGTTGTAACAGAGTATCCTTGTTGATTTGCCATGTATCTTGCAAGAAGAAATGTTGTTTCCGTAATCTTGCACTACCCATGGTTTGCTGATTGATACGTTTATTGTATTCATCTTTGAAATGACCGCCATTAAATTGAGGTCGTACAATTTTGAAAGATGGATCTTCCATGTAATAGAATAAAGCTAAATAATCTTTATTAATGACAGGTGGTTTGACCCCATCAATGGTTTCAGTACCTTGATGACCTGGGCCATATTTAGCAATCAGTTCTTTATTGTACGGAATTTCATTTAATTTATCGTTGAATGCCTTGAATCGTTTCAATGCTTCTGGATTACGGGATTCCATATTGTTTGGAGTATATCCAGAGTTATACACAAGTCCATGGAATGCAGCAGGGTCTAGATTAGCCTCTGGGTCTAAATAGTTTTTGAAATCTTCATAAGTAAACTCTGGCACACTCGTTTTATCTGTATGATCGTAGCCATACCATTCTTTTTCTTTATCCCATTGTAATACGCCATCACTATTTTCTTTGAAAGAATGACGATAAATGGTACTTTCTGGTTTACCATGTTTTACAGCTAAACTTTTATCATAGTCCCATGGATCAATATTTCTAACCCATGTATGAGGTGCACTTTTTAGACGGCTACCTTCGCCACTTTCAGTAGTATATCCAAAACCATAAGAAAGTAAGTGATTATCGTTGGCTTGAGTGTCTCCAGTGATATTAAAGCTCCATTGTTTATGGTCCACATTGTCCACATAGTTCAATGTGTTTTTACCTTCATAATTACTGCGACCATACTCACTTGTTAAGGTTACATCATCTTCTTTTGTACGAGTATAGTTTAATTCAACCTTCCAATTGCTTTTTTCATCTTGTCCTGCATAGGAAAGGTTACTTTTATTTCTATCTAAATCACGTTTGTAATGAACTTGTGGTTCATCTTCGGAGTTTGTACGTTTTACAAAACGTTCTAAATCTTCGTTATAACGGTCTGTTGTAAATGTAAATGAATTATTTTGATTCACATCATAAATCGCAGACAATCCTAAATTGGAGTTTGTTCCGTAATACCTTAAGGAATTTTTAGGAAATTGTTCATTGACAGCTGCATTACCAAATGGAACTTCTTTTCTTTCTCTCGCTGCATATACAGGAACGATATCACGTTTACTACCATGAATATTCACACGTAATTTACCTTGTTGGCCAGAGTCAGCACGCATAAAGAAGTTACTATATGGGAACAAACCTTGATCCCCACGGGAACGAATACTTTCACCATTGATACGGATATTCGCATTTTTATTTGGTTTATTCGTGATGACATTGATAACACCACCAATGGCATCGGATCCATATTTTGCACTGGCTGCGCCTTGGATAATTTCTATACGTTCTACATTTTCTGTACCTAGTCGTTGTAATTCATCACCTTGACCTTGGTATTTTGCAAATTCACCCATCACTGGCTGCCCATCTACAAGAATTAATGTATGACGAGGTTCAGCACCACGAATCGATACACCGACACGACCCATGCTGTCCACTGTACGACTCACACCAGCTTGTGTAAATACAATATCTTCCACAGATTTAGCCTGTTTTTGTTCAATATCTTTTTTAGTAATGATTTGCACTTGTTGAGAGTTATATTTTGCTTCTTCTTGTGCACGGTCTGCTGTAACAAACACAGATCCTTCTGCCTGTACAGGTGCTAATCCACCAAGTAGATACCAAGAACAAGCCATCCAACTCATGACTGCACCAGTAAGTAAACGTTTCTGATACGGCTTAGAATAATGCATAGCATTCCACCATCTTCCTATAAATACAAATAAATTTGATAATATTAATCATTTGTATTATAGACCTAATCAAATATCACATCTACTCCATATGGATTTCAAATGCTCCATTTGATTCACGAATTGTAAAATTATATTTATATTTTAGACGATGAGTTCATGATAATATACTTTAATCATATCTAACTTTCATGATTATATGTTTATATTTCATTGACACTTATCACAGCTAGGAATATAATAATAAATGAGTATGAATAGGGAAATAAAGATTCATGCTTTTGGGTATATTCTAGTTTTAGGTAAGGAGAATTATTATGAAATTCTTTTCTAAAAGCGCTATGATTGCGGCATTAGCAGTAACTGCAGCTTTCGGCGTTTCTCAATCTACTGATGCGGCGTACATGTTAAACTCTGAAGTAAAAGATGCAACTCCAGCATTACAAGAAGCAGCTTCCATTGGTGTTCGCACATACGAAAATCCAATGATGCAAAATGCTATGAACAAAGATGCTATTGTAGTTATGTCTTTTGGCACTACTTTCAAAGATACTCGTGCAAAAACAATTGATGCTACTATCAATGAAATCAAAGCACAACATCCAAATGTTAAAGTTGTAACTGCTTTTACATCCCATATTATTATTGATCGCATTAAAGCCCATGAAGGTATTACATACCCTACTCCAGAAGAAGCATTAGACCAATTAAAAGCTGATGGATACACTCGTGTTGCTTTAACAACATTAAATATGATTCCAGGCATGGAATATAACTATGCTGGTGCTGTATTCAACCATCATAAACAAGATTTCAAAAAAATGACATTAGGTTTACCTTTAATGTACTGGATGGGCCAAGAAGAACAACGCGATGATATTGAACAAGCATTAAAAGCATACTCTTCCCAATTCCCTATGATCCAAACAAAAGATTCTGCTGTATTGATCATGGCTCATGGTACTCCAGATCCATCTAATGCGTACTATGCAGTAATCCAAGATCGTATCGATTCCATGGGATTCCAAAATACATACCTTTACACAGTTGAAGGATGGCCAAACCTTGAAACAGTAATCCCTCAATTGAAAGAAAAAGGTATCAAACACGTGACATTAATGCCATTAATGATGGTGGCTGGTGATCATGCAAACAACGACATGGCTGGTGACGAACCTGATTCACACAAAAGCATCCTTATGAAAGAAGGCTTTACTGTAGATACTTACATCCATGGAGCTGGTGAAAACCAACTAATCCGTGATATCTTTGCTGAACGTGCTTCTGAAGCATATGATGCATTAGTAAAATAATTGCAATCACAATAGTATAGTATTAAAATTTAGGGGGATACGTTTCGTATCCCCTTATTTGAAAGAAATAAACAATGAAAACATATTTAAAAATTTGTAGTGCTGTTCTACTCTCCACTTCTTTGTTACTAGGTGGATGCGCAAAAACAGGTCCTACTACAACAGAAACAACTCGCACAGTCTCTTATCAAGATCAGTCCTATACAATACCTGCTAACCCATCTAAAGTTGTAGCATTATCTAATTCCATCTCTAAAATGATCTATGCTGTAGGTGGCAAAGCCATCGCTCGTGTTGAAAGTAACGAAAAATTACCTAGTGAAATTGAATCATTACCAAGCATAGGCCATACAGCCAATCCTAATATGGAACAATTAGTAGGATTACATCCTGATTTAGTATTAGGTTTACCTAGCCAACATGAAAAATTTAAAGGGCAGCTAGATAGCAACAATATTCCATCTATTCTAATTAATTACGATGGCATCAATGATAATATTCCATTGCTTACACTATTAGGAAATATATTCCATACTGAAGGCAATGCTGCACAAGTAATCGAGACCTATAACAAGAAGATTGATACTGTGAAAGCTGCTGTCCCTAAAGATAAACTTGTCAAAGTCGCTGTATTACGAGCTACTGGTAAATCGGTAACAGCAGAAACTCCACTAGCAATCACGGCATCTATGGTTCGTGAATTAGGCATCACCAATGTAGTAGAACAACATTTGAAAGACAATGTAACATCTAAAACAGTACCATATTCCTTAGAAACATTAACCGTAGACAACCCTGATATCATTCTTGTGGTTACCATGGGTAAAAAGGATGAAATCAATGCAACCTTTGCCAAAGAAATGACTAGCAATCCAGCTTGGAATCAATTACAAGCTGTGAAAAATGACAAAGTTATTTTCTTACCATCCCAATGGTTTCTATTGAATCCAGGACTAGAAACACCAGAAGCTATGGCTGAATTAGTTAAGATCATTTATGGTGTGAAAGTACAATTATAAGCACTACCTTTAATCGGAGCTTTAATAAAATAAAATGACCACCCTAGAGTATTGAATCACTCTGGTGTGGTCATTTTTGTTATATGGAATTTGACATGTACGATATTTTCGTTCAGCTGATTTGCAACTGCTTCACCATTAACTGAATTCGTAAAATACTACAACAATCCCTGTATCCGTATATAGGGAAACTCCCCTACTTCTACATCGGTTCTAACAGCAAATACTTTTTCTAGTAATTCTTCTGTCATTACATCTTTTGGTGATCCATCGGCTAAAATCTGTCCTTGATAGAGTACACCAACCCGATGGGAATATTGTGCGGCCTGGTTCAATTCATGAAGAACCATGACAACCGTTAACCCTTCACGGCGATTTAAGTCCTGTAATAACTCCATAATCTCCAATTGGTGGTTAATATCTAAATACGTGGTAGGCTCATCCAAGATTAATACTTTTGGTTCTTGAGCTAATGCCATAGCAATCCATACACGTTGCCGTTCCCCACCGGATAAGGAAGATACTAGCTGATTCCGCAAATGACTCACTTGTGTGGCCTCTAAGGCAGCATCTACCACTTCTTTATCATGAGACCCCTGTTGCTTCCACCAAGATTGGTAAGGGAATCGACCACAGTTGACGAGTTCTTCTACTAACATATCTTTTGGGATAGATGGTACTTGTGGTAAGAATGCCATATATCTAGCTAATTCTTTATTAGAATAGCCCTTTGCCTCTTTCCCTGCAATTTGTATGGTACCGGTACTTTTTATAGCACTAGTAATGGCATGTAATAAAGTACTTTTACCACAGCCATTAGGACCGATTAAGGTAGCGATTTCCCCTTCATAGACGGTCCAATCGATACCCTTTAAGACTTCTTTTTCACCGAAGGAGACACGACAATCTTTCACAGAAATTACTGGCTTCATTAGTCATCCCTCCTCAATAAATACAAGAAGAATGGAGCGCCGAAGAATGCCATAATGATACCCACTGGAATCTCGATAGGACTAAATAATGTACGTCCCACTGTGTCGCTGATAACGAGCACAAACGCTCCTAAGAAGGCAGATCCTGGCAATAAGAAGCGATAATCTGTGCCCAACATCATGCGAGCAATATGCGGAATAATCAATCCTACGAAACCAATTAAGCCCGCTACTGATACGGCACTGGCTGCTAATAATGCTGCCACAGCTGTCATCATAAACCGTGTTTTTTCAACGGCTAAGCCTAAACTGCGTGCTGTTTCATCGCCTAAGCTGAGTATGGTCAATCGTTTTGCCCCTAAGAAGGCAAATAACAAGCCCCCTATGGTATACGGAATTAAGACATACACTTGCGGCCAACTACGAGCGGCTAGACCGCCAACCATCCATAGTAGAGCCCCTTGCACTCGATCTCCATAGAATACGAGAAGGGCAGATATCATGGACCCTAAGAATGCTGCTACGGCTACCCCAGCCAAGATAATACGACTTGGACGTATACCCTGTTTCCAGGCTAAGGCATACACAAGTATGGCCGCTGTCAAAGCGCCAATAAAGGCGATGAATGGCACTGCATATTCTAGGTAAGGAAATAAAATCAATACTATGACACCAGCTAATCCTGCGCCTGAGGAAACCCCTACGATTTGCGGATCTGCTAATGGGTTTTTCATAACTGCTTGTAAGATAGCGCCTGCTACAGCTAGATTCGAGCCTACTAGGGCCGCTACTATATTTCTTGGAAAGCGAATATTCCATATGACTAGTGAGTTCGTATCAGATAAAGTGGGAGACCACAATGTATGCCATATTTGAGCCAATGTAGTCTGGGCGGACCCAAATACTAATGATAAGATGAGGGCAGCAATCGCTGCTGCCCCAAACACTAGAACGAGAAACATACGCCATGCATTGCGTGTTTGACTCGTTCTATTCATTATTTCTTTTCTTTTCCTTCTACAAATAACATGTCGTTACGTTTTACATCTGTGTAGAACAATGCGTTAACAACGGATGCAGCAATGGAGCTACCACCTTTGTTACCTTGAATTGTAATGTAAGGAACTGGAGATACTTCTGCCAAATAATCTTTAGATTCTGCAGCACCTACGAAACCTACTGGAATCCCGATGATTAAAGCAGGACGAATCCCTTCTTCTAAAGCAAGGCGCAATACTTCGTATAAAGCAGTTGGTGCATTACCAATCGCCACGATTTGGCCTTCTAATTCTTTACCGAATGTACGCATCGCAGCAATAGAGCGTGTTAGGCCTAATTCTTTTGCCATTTCAGCCACTTTTTCATCACGAATTAAGCAATGTGCTTCACTGTTATGAAGTTTCAATGCTGGTTTAGAAATACCTGTGCGCACCATTTCCACGTCAGTGTAAACATGAGCGCCATTGTTAACAGCTGCAATACCTTCCGCTACAGCGCCTTCACTAGTTCGGAATAATTTTGCATATTCTACGTCACCAGACGCATGAATGGTACGAGATACCACTCGAATTTCATCCTCAGTAAATCCCATATCTTTTACATATGGATAGATAATTTCCATACTTTTATCTTCAATTGCTTTAGGGTTTTTAATGTAATCCATCGTAATCCTCCCATAGGGTTTTAAATTCTTCTACTGTTGAAATCGTCACTGCTCCTTTCGCCGGTGTTGGGCGATCGATAACAATGACATGAACATCTAAATCAATAGCAGCTTGTAACTTAGTGTCTGAACCTCCTACAAGGCCAGAGTTTTTCATGACTACTACCTCTGCTTTTGTATCTTGGAACATGACCTTATTCATGTCATAAGAAAATGGTCCTTGCATAGCAATGGTATATTTAGGAGATACTCCCAAATCTTCCATCATTTGCAGCACTTCCGCCGTCGGTAATACACGGGTCCATACTTCTGTATCTTGTAAAGCTTCGGACTTGGCAAAGACATGCATAGTCTTGCTACCTGTTGTAAGGTATACTACCTTACCTAGTTTACCCGCTAAAGTAGCTGCCTCTTCTTCATTGCTCACATGATGCAGTTTATCATATTCAGGTAATGGCACTTCTTTCCGTTCAAATCGAATGAAAGGAATCTCCATATCTGCTGCTGCCTCACGAGCTGTGGCTGTCACAATCGCTGCATAGGGATGGCTCGCATCAATGAGCATCGTAATGCCTTTATTTTGAATAAGAGCTTTCATTTCCTCTAGATTCAAACGTCCTTCATGCACTTCAATCCCCGGATGGGATGCTAATTGTGCCCCATATTGGCTCACTACGGACACCAACACAGGTAATCCTGTATGCTCTTGTACTGCTACCGCCAAATTACGGCCATCTAGCGTACCCGCTATAACCCAAATCACAGTTTATATCCTCGTGGCGTAATAATTTTACCATTTTCCACATACGTTTGGCTGTTACCAATGATAACTAATGTTTGCATATCGATTTCTTCTTTGTGGAAATGCTCTAAATCAGAAATAATGATATGTTGACCTACACGACCTGCTTTTTGGACAATGCCTACAGGTGTTTTAGGATCGCGGTGTTGCAATACTAGTTCACGTACTTCATCTAAGTGGGTTACACGTTTTTTACTGCGTGGGTTATATAAAGCAATAACCATATCACCTTCTGCGCATAAAGCGGCACGTTTTTTGATTAAGTCCCATGGTGTCATCAAATCGCTTAAGCTGATAACAGCGAAGTCATGCATCAATGGAGCACCCAACACAGCTGCTGCCATGTTCACAGCGCTTAAGCCTGGAACGATATGTACAGGAGGACGTTTTTCTTCTGCCACTTTATTAGCCAATTCGATGACAAGACCAGCCATGCCGTATACACCTGGGTCACCGCTGGATACAACCACCACTTTATAACCTTCTACAGCTAAATCCACTGCTTGTTGGCAACGATCTACTTCTTGCATCATGCCTGTTCCTACAGTAACTTTGTCTGCTACAAGGTCTTTAATCAAGTCTAGATAGGTAATGTAACCTACTACACGGTCAGCTTGCAAAATTGCTTCACGAGCTTCTGGTGTCATGAATTCTGGGTTACCTGGTCCGATTCCGATAACTTGTAATGTACCCGTGCAATGGCTACGGTTGTTCTCGGAAATATTGTTTTGTGCTGCAGTAGCTCCTGCCCCTGCGCTAGTAATAGTGCTGTCGTTTCGCATACGTTTCCTACTCCTATGGTTTGTTTAACAAAATTTGATTCAATAATTTGTGCCTCTTCAATACAAGGGGCCATTTCTTCTTGTGTATAAAATTGGATAGGCCATTTCAATATTTCCATAGCCTCCAATAATCCTACTTCATCAGCTTTTACGATGACTGAGGCCGCTCCTTTGACGCTCAATGGGGCCCGTCCTACATTTTGTAATGATTCTGATACGGCTGAAAGTATCAATTCTTTCGGTGTATCACGCCGACATCCGATGCCCACCGTCATAGTCGGTGGTCGTAACACCAATGTGACACCTAGACAATCAATGGTTCTATCTGTAATGACAACCTTTGGCTCATCCCCCCATGGGAATGCTTCCTCTGGATGAAAGAGAGCATAGTCCACTTGATGTGCTTGTACATCCCTTTCAAAGTCATCTGCCAAAGTGCTATCCAAATAATATTTAACAGCATCACCATTGACGATAGCTGCATTCACCTTAATAAGCATAGAGAAATCTTCTACCTTAGCACCAATTTTTCGGGCCAATACATCTGGTGCAGGCAACTGATTCACGTCTGTAGCTGTCGTAATCACCGGAGTAGCCCCCGTAATCATAGCTACTTCACTAGTCCATTCATTAGCGCCACCTAAATGACCAGATAATAGGCTTATCACAAAGTGACCACCTTCATCCATTACCAAGATAGCTGGATCTTCCGATTTATGCTTGATGAAAGGCGCAATCATACGCACTACAATACCTGTGGCCATAATGAATAAGATGCGATCATAGTTTTTCCACAACTGTTCTATATATGGTTTCAAGGAAGAAAAGGATATGGCTGTGTCTCCACTTTCACGTTCTACTTTTTCATAACAGTCCACCACATGTTCCTGTATATAGGCACTGCGTACTTGTTGGCCTAGCTTAGCCCCACGTTTTGTAACAGATACGATAGCTATCTTCATTACTTAGCATCTCGATACATATGAGCAAAGCCTTTGTCATAGAGTTTAGATAGTTCATAATCTGTATCTAACACACGGCTTACCACAATCATAGCTTGGCGGATAACGCCTTCTTCTGCCACCACATCAGCAATCGTTTCTAAAGTACCACGAATGATGCGTTGGTCTGGCCAAGATGCTTTTACAACGATAGCCACTGGCGTTGTTTTATCGTACCCACCTTCAATTAATTCTGCTGCTACTTTGTCAATCATTTGGACAGACAAGAAAATACACATAGTAGCGCCATGGCTAGCCAACATAGATAATTTTTCTTTTTCAGGCATAGGTGTTCTGCCTTCCATGCGAGTGATGATGACAGTTTGCGTTACATTTGGCAATGTGTACTCTTGTTGCAAGGCTGCTGCCGTTGCTAAGAAGGAGCTTACCCCAGGTGTTACATCATAAGTAATCCCCATTTCTTTCAAAGCATCCATCTGCTCTTGGATCGCTCCGTAGATAGCAGGGTCACCAGTATGTAAACGCACTACCGTTTTACCTTCTGCCACACTAGCTTTTGTGACTGCTAATACATCATCTAAGCTCATAGATGCAGAATTATGTATTTCACAGCCCTCTTTACAAGCTTCTAAAATTGCTGGATTTACCAAGGAACCAGCGTAGATTACTACATCTGCTTCTTGTACTAATCGATATCCCTTACGAGTAATTAATTCCGGATCTCCAGGGCCTGCGCCCACGATATGTACTTGTGCCATATTATGCCTCCTGTTTCACTGCAGTTACGATAAAAATAGGGCTCAATGGATTTAATAAATGGTATGGACCAGCTTTTCTAAAGCGGCTCACTTGCATTTGAAATCCTTCATAAGTATACGGTCTACCTTTTAGTTCTTTTAAAATCGTATAGCCTGTTTCCATAGTCACAGCAGTTACTACAAGACGACCGCCCACTTTTAACAACCGTGTGGCTTCGTCCATAATTGCACCCATACCACCAGCACTACCACCGATGATAACAGCGTCTAATTCTGGTAAATCTTCCATACCTTCTGGCGCTTTGGCTTCAATAATTGTTAAGTTTTTTACGCCAAATTTTTCTTGATTTTGGCGAATTAAATCTGTTGCTTTTTCAAAGCGTTCGATAGCATATACATGTCCTTTCGGAGCAGCTATGGCAGCTTCAATCGAAATGGAACCAGTACCAGCTCCCACATCGAGAACCACGCTATCTTCTTCTACACGAGCTGCATTCATGACTACCATACGAATTTCTTTTTTCGTCATTGGCACATCACCACGAATAAATTCCTCGTCTTCAATTCCAAAAAAATGTCTCATCCTAATACCACCATTACGGAGTGCCCAAAGCCCTCCAATTTTTGTAATTCTTCTAATGTACCGCGTTCAATACGCTCATCTTCATAACTCAATCGTTCACAGGCTGCCGCTTTTGTATCCTTCGGCCAACCATGCTCTTCGATTAAATATCTTGCAATATAGGCAGGATTTTGTTCAGGATCCGTTAAGAAACCTAATTTACGTCCTTCTGCATAATACAAATCTTTTTCCTCTGGTCGACGACCGTGAAAGCTCATTAAATCTGCATTGTGCCATACTTCTCCAAGTCTAGCAAAGGCAAATGTCATGGAACTTATGCCCGGTGTCACATCAATAGGATTATTAGGGAATTTAGTTTTCAAATACGGCAATAAGGAATAATACCCTGTATCACCGCTGACTAAGACTACAATGTCATTGGATTGTAGTTGCTGTCCCATCCACTCTGCCAAAGGTGCTAATTTCGCAATAGGAAAGATTTCCTGACCTGGCTGAGCAAAATCTTCTAATGCTCGCTCACTTCCTACCAAGACCTTAGCCTGCTTGATTAGATGTAATCCTCTAGGTACTACATACTCTGGATTCCCAGGGCCAATACCTACGACATACAAGGTATGTGCCATGATTCTTCTTCTCCTATTTCCTTCGCTACTTCATCGACGGCCAATATAGTGCCATCTAAGGTAGATATGATAATGCCAACCTTTGCATCTTGCGCAATATAACGCATAGAGCGCAAAGACGCTCGATCCGCTACGCGCTGGTAAATGCCCTCCAAGTGTTCTCGTTCGATAATTGGCATGGCAGCCTCTGTTGTGCGACACTCCATCAATTCTTCACAAACTTCTCGAGATGCCCCTTCTAAGGCTGCATAAGCTACAATCGTTTCCATACGTCCATCACTCATGCGATTATGGGTATGAAAGCTGCCGCTAGCCAATTTGATAATTTTACCAATGTGACCAATGATGAGGATATTTTTAAATCCAATTTTGACACATTGTTCTAGCATGAAGCCAATAAAATTACTTGTTTCTGCCATTTGATTGATAGAAATTCCTAGTTGTTCTTTTGCGATTTCTTGACCAATACGACCCGGCACTAAGATAGCCGTTGTATGGCCTGCTTCTTTCATGACACGCAATTGCGGTACTAGGGAGTTTTTGAACCCTTCTTCACTCATTGGCTTTACAATACCTGTGGTGCCAATGATGGAAATACCACCTTCAATACCAAGAGTACCATTTAATGTCTTTCTAGCTAAGGTCTCCCCAGCTGGTACGGACACTTTCACATGAATGCCCATGCCCTTTGGTACGAGCTCTTCGAACACAAAGGAAATCATCGTTCTAGGGCCTGGATTGATAGCAGGTTCTCCTACAGGTAAGGCTAGACCCGGCTTAGTCACTGTCCCCACTCCAAATCCAGCTTCATACGTAATGGTTCCTGATTGATTTAATGTCACTGTAGTCACAATATCTGTACCATGTGTGACATCCGGATCATCACCACCATCTTTTACAACTGTCACCATTACTTCTGCAGGAGAGAGAACCTCAACCTTAGAAATAGGCACATCAATGAATGCATCTTGAGGATTTCGTATAGAAACTTGATCTACAATTTCTTCTTCAATGAGAGCAAGGAGTCCAGCCTTTACCCCTGCTGTTGCACAGGAACCAGTGGTGTATCCACCACGCATATCTTCTACGTTCATAGTCCCTCACATGATAAAATAGGAGCATCCATTGGGTGATGCTCCTTTATTTAATTAAGATCGGAAATTCACAAATTGTAATTCCACAGGTAAATCTTGTTCACGAAGCATAGTAATCACTGCTTGCAATTGATCTTTATCTTTTCCTGCTACACGTACTTGGTCTTCCATAATTTGAGCCGTCACTTTTAATTTCATATTTTTAATTAATTTGACAACATCTTTAGCCACCTCTTTAGAGATACCATTCTTAATAGTCACAACTTGACGTACAGTGCCGCCAGATGCTGGTTCGATTTTACCATACTCTAAATTTTTAATGGCTACATTACGTTTTACCATTTTACCTTTTAGGACATCAATAATGGCTCCTAATTTATATTCATCATCACAATGAATTTTAATGGTATCACCATCATGTTCTATATCTGCTTTGCTATTACGAAAATCATAGCGTGTACCGATTTCTTTCTTCGCTTGATTTACTGCATTATCTACTTCTTGCATATCCACTTCGGATACAACATCAAATGAACAATCTTTAGCCATATAAACCTCCAATAATTATTTACATGAACAGTTTAATTATACCCTAAATACCTTATATTTTCTACCTTTTCAGGTGCTTTTATTATAGCTTTTAGGAATGTAGTATACGTTAAAAAAATACCTAATGAATACAGCTTTGATTCCTCTATTCATTAGGTATCTTATCATCATAATATAAACTTATTTCACACCATCTTTAGTGCGTTCGAAACCTACTTGTTCTGCAGCGATTTCATATAAAGCAATAGATACAGGGTTTTCTGTTCCTACTTCACCTACAAGGGATGGATCTCCATCTGTCAATTCACGAGCACGCTTAGCTGCTAAAGTTACCAACGTGTATTTGCTGTCCACCTGTTTTTCCAAATCTTTTAAATGCGGTTCTACCATCATAATGAAAATCTCCTTTATCTACTTACTATATTATTGCTGTCCTTGTTCATTGCTATACCGTTTATAAATGTATTGAATCTTTTCTTTGTTGCGACTAATCTTACATGTTTCAGCTCGCAAGATAGAAGCTGTTCGTTCAATGGCATCTTCCAAATCATCATTCACCACTATGTAGTCATAACGATGTGCTAATGCTAATTCTGAACAAGCTAAAGATAAACGTTTATGAATCACTTCTTTATCATCCGTACCACGACCATGCAAACGAGATGTTAACACATCTAAGGATGGCGGCACAACGTAGATAAAGACAGCATCGCTGTAGGATTCTTTTACCTTCATAGCTCCTTGAATATCAATCTCCAAAATCACACTCTTACCTTCTTCTAGTAAGTTCATGACGTGCTCTTTCGGTGTACCATAGTAATTATCGTACACTTTTGCATATTCTAAGAATGCATCTTCTTTGATTAATTTTTCGAATGTATCTACATCTCGGAAGAAATAGCTAACGCCCTCTTCTTCCCCTACTCGTGGTTGACGTGTGGTCATTGATACAGAATAGACCAAGTTTGGCATTTGTTTACGGAGTTCTGCACAAATCGTGCCTTTTCCTGCCCCAGATGGTCCTGAAATGACGATTAATATTCCTTTATCAGACATGATAACTCCAATACTACTTACACATTATTCTATATTCTGGATTTGCTCTCTTACTTTTTCTAACTCTACTTTCAATTGTACAACTGTATCTACAATTGTAATTTCATTCCCCTTAGATCCCATTGTATTGACCTCACGGTTCATTTCTTGTAACAAGAAGTCTAACTTCCGTCCAATAGGTCCTTCTTCCTCAAGGATTTCCTTTAATTGTACCACATGTGAGGCAAATCGGGCAATCTCTTCTGAAATATCTACTTTATCTGAAAGAATAGCCACTTCTTGCATAAACCGTTCTTCTTGAAAATCTACGCCCACTTTATCTAGCATAGTTTGGATTCGTTGTAATAACCGATCTTCATGATGTGCTAGGGCCACATCCCTTCGACTTTCCATGTAAGCGAATAATGTTTCAATCCCTTGTAGGCGTTTCGTAATATCTTCTTTCATTGCAACGCCTTCTTTGGCACGCATCGCAAGAACACCGTCAATGGCCAATTTTGTTGCCTCTTCTAAAGATCGTCCCATCGCCTCTTCATCAGTAGGTGGTTCTTCTACAGAGATCCAATCCGAAGAAATGGACATAATTGCCGATAGAGGAACCTCTTTCACATCTGCATAGAATCCCTCTTCTACCAAAAATTGTTTAATCTGTCCACATAAGGCACGGTTCATAGATAATTCTTTCTCTTGCTCGCCGGACTCTTTGTATAAAATAGACACCTCTACCTTACCACGTTGAAAAGCAGATTGGATTAGGCGTCGAACTTTGTCTTCAAAGATATTAAATTGTTTAGGACTTTTAATTGTAATATCACAATATCTTGTGTTTACCGTTTTAATCTCTACTTGGAAACTTCCTGTTTCTGTAGTCACTATGCCGCGACCAAAGCCTGTCATACTGTTCATGGATTTACCTCGCGTTTCCGTTCTATTTCTTACCTTTCAGTATAGCACGGTAAGAGTAAAAATAAAACGTTTTATTTGCTCTAATCTATATCTACCATAACGTTAATATAGTTAGAAACTTTATTTCACTGCTAATTCAGATATGCATTATTCTTCTCTTATATATCGCTCTCAGTGAAACATCAAGTTTAACGATGTCTCTATTCAGCTATATTTTGGGTGTCATACCTTTAATTCAAAACCTACCTATATCTCCTAGTACTAGATTAGTGTATACTAGTATAGTGATAGTTTTTAAATTTTTCTCTTACTAATAGATAGTATAAGAATATGGTATCCTTAGTAAGGTACCATGTAATGCCAATCATTTTTCGTAAATTTATACAAATTACCTATTCCATTTGTATAAAAAAGAAGTGTAATTTCAAGGATATTTTACACTTTCAAATATAATCGTACTATACACCTATAACGAAAGGATTCCCATGAATTTAGATGGTTTAACCTTGTCTGTATTAATACGAGAACTGAACGACCAAATTGGTAATGGTCAAATTCAACGTATTCAGCAGATTGATAAAACAAGTATACTTTTAAAAATCAATACACCTACCACAAGTCCATACTTAGTGATTACTGTAGGCAGTGCTCCATCCATCTATGTAACAGACAAGATTGTAGATGCTCCCAAGGAGCCCACATCTCTTATAATGTATTTACGGAAATACATTGAAGGAGCTCGTATCACAAATATTGAGCAACTACACGGTGACCGCATCATCCGCATCACCGCCGATAAATTAGGGTTAGATGGTTCCATACTTGTAAATGAAATCTATGTAGAACTAATGGGCAAATATTCCAACTGTATATTTGTGCAAGATGGCATCATTTTAGAATCCCTGGTTCATGTCACACCACTTATGAATCGTGTTCGGTCAGTAGCTCCTAAATTACCTTACGAGCTACCTCCTAATACATCTCGTGTGGATCTTATGCAGTTCTCTGGTCCGGAGATAACACAATTACTCCAATCTTTTTCACAAGACACAGTGGGCAATACCATTCGTCATATCTTCAACGGCTTTGGTTCTGTCCTATTAGATGATCTATGTTATCGTATGGGGCTAACTCCTACGACACCGATGACAGCGGAGCTCATCAATAGCATCACCGAAGGACTTACTAATTTGCAATCCCAACTTCTTAGGACACAAGGATTATTGCAATACACTACAGCTACTGGTAAACGCTTGTTAACGCCTATTCCACTCTGTGAAAGTTCTCCCCACACCATTGTTGATACTACCCAGTATCCAACAATTTCTGAGGCCCTTTCACAGGATGTGGCAAAGCTAGGAGCTATTCATACAGCAGGAAAAGAGTTAGAAAAAATTATCTCTGCCGCTATCAAAAAAGAGGAAGGTCGTCACGAAAAAATAAAAGCTGAACTAGACGACACATCCAAAGCGGATATGTATAAATCCTATGGGGATTTGCTCATGATTTATAGCTACTTGCCCCACCACTATGAATCGGAAGTGACAGTACAAAATGTATTATCTGACTCGGCTGAAGATATTACAATCCCATTGGATCCCCCATTATCCATTACAGAAAATGCGCAGGCCTATTATAAACTGTATCGTAAGATGAAAAATCGCACGAAAAATGGTCAATACCAACTAGAACAAAGCTCCATGCGCCTTTCTTATTTAGAATCTATCCAATACAGTCTATCTTTGGCTACGACCAAACAATCTGTTCAAGAAATTCGCAGTGAATGTGAAAGTGCAGGCATCTTGCGTCAATCTAAAAAGCCAATCCCTTTCAAGATTAAAAAAGACAATTTCTTGCATTTTACCATTCCTAATGGCGATGTCTATGTGGGACAAAATAATCAGCAAAATGAATACCTTACTAACCGTTGGGCTAAACCTAATGACCTATGGTTACATACACAGCATATTCAAGGATCTCATGTTATCTTACGTTCAGATATAGAGCCAGATATTAAAATGATTGAAGCCGCTGCTCAAATCGCTGCGTACTTTAGCAAAGGAAAAGATACATCTAAAGTAACCGTGGACTACACCTTAGTGAAGTACATTAAAAAGCCACCTGGATCTCCTTTGGGGTATGTCATATTTAATACCCACAACGACATTGTGGTAGAACCGAAAGCACCTGAGGGGTATACGGAAAATCACTAGTTTATCTTAAGTACAAGTTAGAATATCCCTTTGTAATCTAATGGTAACCAATGATTTTAACAACATAATCAAAATATAGCAAAGGCTGTAAGCATTCATATCGTTTGCTTACAGCCTTTTTATTATTCTAATTCATATCGTATGAACTTCACTATCACTCTCGTACATCAGACTATATTCAGGTTCTTTTCCATCTTTATAATCTAAAAAATATTTTAGGGAATTAGATATTACCCAAATTGTAGCACAAAGATGATAGTTTAACGAGTTATATTTAATGATTTACACTTATCCCAATACATCTGCCATGGCTTTCACTGTTCGTTCGATGGCAATATCGATGGTCTCTTTATCAATGGTTAAAGGGGGATTAAAGTAAATGACATTCCCCAATGGTCTAAGTAGTAATCCTCTATCTAATGCTTTTTTATAGATTTGATAGCCCATGCGCAAGGATCCATCAAATCCTTCTTTTACTTCTTTATTGGTAACAAGTTCGATGGCATTTATTAATCCCATACGACGGATTTCTCCTACATTGGGGTGATTACCTAAGGCTTTCAGTAAGGCATCATGTAAATAGTTACCCATTTCCTCAGCTTGTTCTAAAATATGTTCATCTCGCAATGTATCTAGTACTGCCAATGCTGCGGCACAGCCCAATGGGTTACCACTATAGGTATGACTATGCATGAACGCTTTCATTGTGTGGTAATCATCGTAGAAGGCCTGATAAATTTTTTCAGCTACTACTGTAATTGACATCGGCATATAGCCACCAGTCAACGCTTTGGAGACAGTCATAATATCTGGAGAAACTCCTGCATGGTCAAAGGCAAATAACTTGCCTGTACGACCAAATCCTGTTGCAATTTCATCAGCAATCAGTAACACTCCATAACGGTCGCACAGATCACGTAGTTTACGTAGGTATTCTGGCGGATACATTTTCATACCTGCACACCCTTGAATCAATGGTTCGATGATAACAGCTGCTAATGTGGAACCATGCTCTGCGAAATCTTGTTCCATATGCTCAAAACATTCACAGGAACAAGTTTCGCGAGTTTTACCATAAGCACAACGATAACAGTCTGGTCCTTGTGTATGGATAGTTTGATCCATCAACATTGGCTTATAAATTTCAGCAAACAAATCCATACTGCCTACCGATAAAGCACCAATGGTTTCACCATGGTAGCTCTCACTGAGGCATAAAAATTTTTGACGCTCTGGGTGACCTGTTTGATAATGGTATTGGAACGCCATTTTCAAGGCACATTCTACAGCACCAGACCCATTATCACTAAAGTGAAACCTTGTTAACCCTTCTGGCACTACTTCTTTCAATCGTTCAGCCAAAGTGATAGCCGAACGATGACTAAAGTTAGCAAAGATAACATGTTCCAATGTATCTAATTGATTTTTAATCGCCTTATTGACCTTTGGATGGCAATGACCCAATAAATTACACCACCAAGAACTGATAATATCTATGTATTCTTTTCCATCTACATCATATAAATAGCAACCTTTTGCATGGTCGATTACAATGGGTGGCAATGTTTCATAATCTTTCATTTGAGAACATGGATGCCAAATTAATTCTAAATCCTTTTTTGCCCAATCTTTCATGTGTATACCTATACCTCTCTTATAATTATCTAATTATGCATGGGGATTCACTATATCCTCGTAGCAACTTAACATAACCTTCACACCTATATGCAAGGATGTTTCCCCAGGTCCTACTCTATCTAACACAGGAATACCCGTCAATCGTTCCATCATCACACAATTATCTTCTTCCATTGGGTTTCCTGTGTATTGGTTCACAATGATACCTTTTACAGTAATACCTTTGGATTGCAAATAATGGATTGTCAACACTGTGCTGTTAATCGTACCAAGTGCTGCTGTAGCTACCACAATGGTTGGCAAGCCTAAATCTTTTACTACATCTTCTAGCATATATAATTCTGTATCTGTCACATATAGAGGACAAATAATGCCACCACTACCTTCTACAGTTGTATAGGTATGTGATCTAGCGACGTTACAGAAATTTTGGTTCACTATGGTTCTATCGATAACTTTTCCTTCATGACGAGCCGCTAAATGGGGAGATACGGCCTCATCAAATACATAAGATAGTAAACTTTCATCCTCCTGTGAAAGTCCTGCCACTTGTTTTACATAGCCTGCATCGCTTTCAGAAATGCTAGGAGCACCGCTGACAGCTGCTTTATAATATGCCACATCATGGCCAGCTTCATGAAGTTTTTTGAGCCATAAAGCAGTGATATATGTTTTACCTACATCTGTTCCTGTACCTAATATATACAAACCTTTTGGGCTTTGAGTTATTGTCATGATTTTATCCTTTCCTACGTTGTTCATCACCTGTGGTGACTTTCATAAATATCAACATAAGGTGCATACCAACGTGTATATGCACCTTATGTCACATCTGTTATGTATACTATCGTTTTAAAATCGGAAGTAATCGTTTTGCAATCACTGCTGCCAAGATACAGAGGAAAATATCTGGTATCACTGGCAATGCAAAACAGTAGATAAATAAACATCTAGTCCAATTGGTTTTGCTAAGTATAGATCCATGATTTCATATAAGTAGACCATGCCTAAGGCATATACTATAGCTAAATTCACAAATGAAGCGGTTAGCAATGTTTTGAAAGTCACAACTGTTGCTTTTTCTATCATACGACCCGCCATAAAAGCACCAATAGCAAAGCCTAATAGATAGCCAAAGGTAGGTTTGAAGATGTACATAAATCCACCACCTTCAGTAAATACCGGCACCCCTACAAGACCAAGAATGATGTACATCGCCACACTCATACCGCCTAATCGACTTCCCAAGATTAAACCAGCTAATGTGGTAAAGAGCAATTGCAAGGTAAATGGTAAATTAGGAATAGGAATCTTAATAAATGCCCCTACTGCTACCAAAGCCACAAATAATGCGGTCATCGTAATTTGTCTTGCACTCATCGCTCCTGTTACATTTGTTTCTTCTTTCATGATAGGACCCTCCCTTGAGCCACAACATAAGATGATAAAAAATGTCTTTCAAGTAGTATTAAAACACTATTGCTTTTTATTGTCAACTCCAATATAATTACTAGGAGTTTACAATAAAAAGAAACGACCTATCCTATCATATATCATGATAGATAGATCGTTTGTATATTATTAGATACATCAAAGATTTATAACTATACTATAATAAATATATCCAAAAGTTAATACTCCCTCCACGGGGTTGTAAAGCTTTAATGACTGCACGCTATTTATTTGCAATTAACTGTTCCACCACAGAAATTTGAGCCGTATCTTCTTGTTTCCACGTCAAAGGCACCACAGATATATATCCTTCTTTGATATGTCCCACATCGGTTGGTTTATCTTCCTTATGGAATCCTTGGTCACCTACAATCCAATAGTACTCTCTACCCTTAGCATCTTGGCGCACATCAATGACATTCGTATACTCTTGAAAGCCTTGGTGGAATACTTTCACTTGCTCCCAGCCAATAGGACCTTCTTTTAGGAAGTTAACATTCAATAACCCTTGATATTGCCCTTTTTCGTACATGACTTTGATAAAATCAGTAATGAAGGGCAATATTTCTTCCATCCGTTTAACGCTGTATTTTTCTAGGGATAGTGCCAAGGATGGAATACCGTACATCAATCCTTCTAATGATGCACCAACAGTGCCCGAATATACTGCATCAGAGCCTAAGTTAAATCCATGATTGATACCAGATACAACTAGGTCAGGTCGATCTTGTTCTAATAAATAGGACAAGGAGAATTTCACACAGTCCACTGGTGTGCCTTCTACAAAGAGCATTCTTGGATTATCACCATCATCGCTCATCTCTTTTGCTCGAATCGGTACATGCACCGTTAACGCACTAGATTTAGCACTTTGCTCCACCTTAGGTGCCACCATTGTCACCCGATGATGCTTTGCTAACTCCTGTGCTAAACCCTGTATCCCAGGGGCCCATAAGCCGTCGTCATTTGTTAATAAAATATGCATAGTGTCTCCTATCTAATAGTAATATTACATATAATATTGTATAGTAAATTGACTAATATTTCTATATTTGTAAGATTCCGAATATATTTATTTTAAAATTATATCGAACATAAAAACGGCTA